>Ga0326727_10008601_pt1 | contig 25757 bp, 21 predicted proteins | sample MB2enrmetagenome_FD_207643 | JGI IMG/M metagenome (GOLD analysis project Ga0326727, IMG submission 207643) | Lab enriched peat soil microbial communities from McLean, Ithaca, NY, United States - MB29MY | ecosystem: Environmental > Terrestrial > Soil > Wetlands > Peat | place: USA: New York...
CATCAAGACCTACCTGGAAGTCACGAATCAGTCGCCCCGACCGTTCGTGTGGACCAAGACCGCTGACGAGATTCTGGCCTCCGTGGCACGATTTTGTGCGCGGACTTCAGAGTCGGGACACTAGTGTAGTGCGTCAGAAATAAGAGCATTGCAGACGAACCCCGCGAAGCGGGGGAAAGATCGTAGCCCATGGCGTGAGCCATGGGTTTGCGGCTTCGCCTGGATTATTCATCACCTATGATTGTCATCCTGAACGTAGCGCCCGCCGCCTTCCTCCGACCCGCTTCTTTTGCGGGTCGGGGCGGGCGCGCAGTGAAGGATCTATGGCATTTCCTACGACAGTCTGTGCACGAAAGAAAATGCATAGATCCCTCGGAAGCCCGCACAAATCACGGCCTTCCTCGGGATGACAACCAAAGATGATGAATAATCCAGGCTTCGGGGGCTCGCGGTTCTGGGTGCCTTACACCCACAGCTCGCGCAGTGGACTACTATCTGCCGCCGCCCTCGGCGGCTAACTCAAAACTGCCCATCTGTTTGACGCACTACACTAGGTATTACATGGAATTCCTGCATGACGGAAGCAATTACCCATTCGGCGGATGAAACGGTGGAATTTGGCCGCACCCTGGCCCTGGTCCTGTCGCCTCCCAAGTTAGTGTTGTTGTGCGGACCGCTGGGAGCGGGCAAAACCACCCTGGTCAAAGGGATTGCGGAAGCATTTCTGGCCGCTCCGGCGGAGGAAGTGACCAGTCCGACATTTACTTTGGTGCACGAATATCACGGCCCGCGCGCCCACGTTTACCATATCGATCTGTACCGCATCGATACGGAGCGCGAGCTGGCCACGCTGGGTCTTGAGGATCTCTTTCAGCCGGACAACGTATTGCTGATTGAATGGGGCGAGAAGTTTCCGCATTTGCGGGCCACGCGGGACATCGAAATTCGACTCGAGCGTTTAGGTGAAAACGACCGGAAAATCATAGTGATTCGCTAACCCAACACTTGTCATTCTGAGCACCCGACCCGCGTTGCGGGTTAAGACTGAAATGACACGGCGGCTAAACTCAATCGAATCACCAACACTCTCCGCCGTGTCATTAGGAGTCCCGCGCCCGAGAGAGCCCGGGCAAGTGCCATTCCGCCGAGGCGCGGTCCCGCTGAGCGGGATATGCATTTGGGCCCTATCTGCCGCTGCAATTATGCGTAACAAAATCTCAAAGATGCAGGACTCGCCCCCCGTACGCATTTTTCTTTATTCAGGCTGCAATGAATAAATGCGTACGTAAATCCCTCACTCCACGTCCGCTCCCCTCAATTACCAAATTACCAAATTACCCAATTACCAAATTCCTAAAACCCCATGATGTTATAGCCACAGTCGACGTAAAGGATTTCACCGGTGACGCCGCTGGACAGTTCGGAGGCCAGAAACACGCCGGCAGCGGCCACCTCGTCTACTTCCACGTTGCGGCCGAGCGGGGCTTTCTCGGCGTGCGCTGCCAGCATCTCACCCAGACCGGCGATGCCACGGGCAGCCAGCGTCTTGATGGGTCCGGCCGAGATAGCGTTCACCCGAACTTTGTGCTTGCCTAGATCATAGGCCAGATAACGCACCGTGGCCTCCAACGCCGCCTTGGCTACTCCCATGACGTTGTAATGCGGAACTACCTTTTCCGCCCCGTAATACGTCATGGTGATCACGCTGCCGCCTTCGGTCATCAACGGAGCCGCGGCCCGGGTTAAGGCTATCAGCGAATACACACTGACGTCGTGCGCAATCCGGAATCCCTCGCGCGAGGTTTGGAGGAACTCGCCCCGCAATTCTTCCGCCGGCGCATAGGCGATACTGTGTACCAGGATGTGCAGGCTGCCGTAACGGGTCTTCAGTGCGGCAAACAGCGCGTCGACTTCCGCATCGCGGGTCACGTCACACTGGAATGCCTCAGCCCCCGGCAGGGAAGTAATCAGTTCTTCCGCTTCCCGGCGGAGCCGCTCGTTCTGGTAGGTAACTGCCAGGCGGGCGCCGGCCGCTTGCAGTTTCCGGGTGATGCCCCAGGCAATACTCCGTTTGTTGGCGACTCCAAATACCACAGCGGTCTTTCCTTGCAGGCTTACCATTGCTTCCATCTCGCGGTGCTTAGAGCGTGTTTCAAAAATGGCGTCATCCTGAGGAGCGGCCCGTCTTTGGCCGCGACGAAGGACCTGCTGTTCGGCCCCACGCCATCTTTGAAACACGCTCTAGGTAAATTCAATTCCCTGGCCGGGCCCCAGCATGCAACCCGGGTTTCCTGGGCCGCAGTACGTCCATGTGGCTGCCGTACTACATGTCCCTCTGCAAACTGCTGTTGCGCCTCAGGATATCAAGTTTGCGTGGTTACGGTGATGAGATTCTTGCCGCGCCGCGGGCTAGGTTCCGGACCCCTGTTCGTTTGGCACCCGGAATGCATCTAAATAGTTTAGCGTTATCTTGAGGAGGCGAGGGACTTTGGACGTTGGGGATTGGTTGCGGCTGCCTGCAAGGTTGGAGAGCCCGCAACTTGAGATGCGCCTTTCAGACCGTCAGGAGGACTTCTGATCGCCGCAGAACCAGAACCAGCAGGGCAGGGCGCCGTCGCGTCGAGTAGTCCCAGACGCCTCTTCACGACCGTGTTGTGCGCTGGAGCACTGCTGGGCACAGTATGCGTGCAGGCACAACCGGCCGCAACTCCAGTCGAAGCCGCCTATTTCGAGGGTCGACTGATGCATTTCACGCCCGCCCCGGCCGAGTCCGGTCGCGCCTTGGCCCTGGGCGGAATGTTGCTTGGGCCTCTGCTTTCGGATCAGAAGCCAAAAGATCATCGCCCCAATTTGTACGTGGTGTGTCCCGGGACGCAATATCCGAGTGACGAGGAAAGGGACGTGGGCTTCAATGTGGTGCTTAACTCGCTGCCCCGCAGCGAAGAAGCAGTGAACTGGGATGTCTACTGGGCGATTGTGCTTGATCCGGCGCTGGACATCTCGTTTCAGAGTGAACGCGACCTGCTGCTGGCCGCGCAAGACGCATTCGAGTCCGACGACGAGCTGGATTTTGAAGACCTCCCCGGGGCCCCCCTGCTGCGGGAGAAACTGCATATCTCGTCCGTATCGGACTTGGCCTCGTTTCGCCGTCCGGACGGCGCCCTCCCGCGGCTTCTGATTGTGCCTTCTCATCTTGTGATCCGGGCAGCGGCTGTTGATCCCGATGCGCCTCCGGGAAACCGTCTCTCCCGCGCGTTGTCGCATTTTTCCCGCCACAAGGACTCTGCGGAAGCCGAGAACGGCAAGTAGACTGCCACTCAGAAACGTCCACCACAGAGTCACAGAGACACAGAGAAAAGCCTGGATTGGGGATTTCGGATTTGGGATTCTTCGGCAGCATGAGGTCTTGCCACAAGATATTTGGCAATTTTGTAATTTGGTAATTTGAAGACCGGCAGGTTCTTTCTCAATTACCGAATTTAAGATTGGCCGACCCGGCAATCGGCTGATTCGCTGATAGCAGCCCTGCTTTCAATTACCAAATTACGAAGTTACCAAATTACTCAATCATCCAGGGCTGAAATCCCAAATCCAAATTCCTAATTTCCCAATCCCCTCTGTGTCTCTGTGGTAGGTGTTCCCCGGGGATATACAATTGCAGCATTCGGGATGGATACCGGAACCAACAACCCAGCGAGCTACGAAACCGCAGAGCCGGCCGTAGCCGGCCCGGAACACTACCAAGGCGTTCCCGGCTTGCCGGCGTTCAACGCCCAAGCGCAGCGCGAGTCGCGTCTGGAACGCGCCATCTTTGCCTGCCTCCTGCTGTTTTCGGCCGCACTACTCCATTCCAAAGCGGTCACGGAGATTGCCTACAGTGCCGCCATGGCGCTATGGTTGGTGAACATCCTTGTGTTTCGCAAGCGCCCGCTACGTCAACCCCTGGTGTTGGCTCTTTTTGTCTTCTTGCTGTTCAGCGCCATTTCCAGCGCGCTTTCCCCGGTGCCGGCTTTCAGTTGGGACCGGATGAAATCTGTCGGGCTGCTGATCATTTCCGTGTTGGTCGCGCAGAATGTGCGGAACATGCGTGAGGTCCGCATTCTCGTTTCTGTCCTGATTGTCTCCACCGCTCTCAGTATCGGCTATAACGGCTGGCTCTACACCGGCGGCATTGGCGCAAGAATAACCGCGGTGCCGCCGGCAGGCATTTTGAATTCTCTAGGGGTGCAGCCGGGCGACATCATTACGGCGGTCGATGGCCGTCCCATCCGGAATCCTGCCGGCTTTGCGCGTGCCATCCGGCAGGCGGGTTCCACCGCTCCCTTGCGCCTGCAACTGGCGCGCGGCGAGGGCTTGGTCAAGTTTGAAATCCGGCTCGACCAGGCGGCCCTGAGCCAAAGTGGAATTACCCAACCTGGCGCGCTCGCGCTCGGCCAGCCCCCGCGCGCCACAGGTAGCTTGGGATATGTGGTGACCTATGCCGAGGTGCTCTTGCAGGTGGCGCTGCTTACCTGGGGGTTCCTGTTATCCGCCGTGTTGGCGCGCAGGGGATGGAAATGGGCGCTGTTCCCGCTGTTTGGATTGATGTGCGCCGTCATGGGGCTCACGCTAACCCGGGCATCTCTCGTCTCGCTGTTTGTGGCGGGCTTTGGGGTCTTCTGGATCTGTATGCCGCGTGCGGTGGCCCGGGTGATCGCGATTGCGGCGCTGGCTTTGGCCGTTTTGGGCGTATCCTTCATGGTCCGGCGCGAACGCGGGATGGGGATGATTGCGCCTAAAGATGCGGGCACAGAATACCGGATCCTCATGTGGGAGGACGGCGTACGTCTGGCCAGAGAACACCCTCTCTTTGGCGTTGGCATGGATACGATCAAGGCGCGGTGGCAACAACTGCATATCCGCGCTTACGAGCGTTTCCCGTTACGCAGCCACTTCCATTCCACTCCCATTCAATTGGCGGCGGAACGCGGCTTGTTGACGCTGGCGGCATGGGTCTGGCTCATGTTTCTCTACCTTCGCCTGTTATTGCGCCTGCGCCAACGTATTCCCCCCTCGGACTGGTTTGTCCGCGGGCTATGCCTCGGGATTTTAGGATCAACTCTGGGCTTTCTCGCCAGCTCCCTGGTGCACTACAACTTGGGAGACTCGGAAGTTCAGATGCTGTTTTGGTTTCTCATGGGGATCGCCATTGCGCTCGACCGCCTGGTCTCCCGGCAAGAGACTCAACCGTTCCAGGCGAGCGGATAGCGCAGTTATTGCCGTGCGGTTCCGGTTCGCTCAGTGCGGTATTTACACAAGCGGTGTAAGAGGCTGCGGAAAAACTCGGTTTGTATCAGGGCACGACTTACAGGCTTACGCCCAAGATTTGTCATTCCGAGCACCGCGCCCAGGATGACGCGGCCAGTTGCCACCCAACCGCAGGGCGCGGGGCGAGGAACCTATGTATTTCGGCCCTATGTGCCGTGGCCATTTCTGGCGACCGAGAGATTAAGGTCTGCCCCCTTAACCTCTGTGCGCCGAAAATCATGTCGAAACGAGACTTTTTCCGTAGCCTGTTTAGTCGTGCCGCAACCTGCTGAAAAGAGGTTTGGCGTTTAGCCCCTGAGGGCTGAACATTGCGCCACAACGCGACTTTTTCTGCAACCTCGTAAGGAGAAGCTTTTCTCTCAACGGTTCTCTTTTGCCTGGGCTTTAATCGATAATGGAAACAGGGAGAGCTCCCATCCAACTTGCAGACCAGTTCAAGCCGGCCCAGGCTTCTTCGGGGGCCATTCCGCAGCGCGGCGATTTACGCGCGTACGCATGCCTGGCTGCGCTGGCCGGAACTGCCGCCTTGCTCCGATTGTTGCGCCTGGGCGCGAAAGGCCTGTGGATTGACGAAGGCGTAAGTTACCTGATGGCCACGGCCAAGGACCGGCCCCACGACAGTTTTTGGGCTTATCAGGCTTTGTATCACGAGCTGCTGCGCGGCTGGGTGCGGCTGGGTGAAAGCGAGTTTTTCCTGCGCCTGTTTTCCGTCATCCCTTCTATTGCAACCATCCCGCTGATATACGCGCTAGCCAAGCGCCTGTTCGACCGGCGCATCGGACTACTCAGCGCCCTGTTGCTGGCCGTCCACGTTGCACACATTACCTATTCCCAACAAGCGCGCAGCTACGGGCTGGCGGTGTTTCTGTGTACTCTCGCCACATATTTCTTCGTGCGCGCCGTGGAAGACGCCGTGGTATCGGATTGGGCGCTCTACGTTCTGTTTTCTGCTTTGGCGGTCTACAGCCACCTTCTCGCGTGCCTGCTCATTCCGGCACAGCTTTTGTCGGCCGCTGCCTTGCCTGTCCGCGCAATTCCCTGGCGGCGTTTACTGCTGAGCGCCGCCATCCTCGCTGCGGTGGCGCTGCCGCTCGCTTTACTGATAATCCGCGGCGGAGCCGGCGGTACAGAGTTCATTTCGGCAGCAAGCTATCGTCAGTTGCCGGCAGTGGTAACGCTATTGGCCGGCAGCGTCGCTACGGTGCCGTGTTACCTGGCGTTTTGGTTCCTCGGCGGCCGCTTAGCCGTCCGCACCTTCTCGGCCTGCGGACGTTCGCCGGCATCGTGGCGGGTTGCGCTGCTGTTGTCGTGGTGCGTGGTGCCGATAATCCTGCTGTTACTGGTTTCGCTGGTGAAACCGGCGCTGGTGCCGCGCTATCTCCTGGTTTGCGTTCCGGCAGCGGTTATTCTGGCGGCTTACGGGCTGGCCGGCTTGCGGCTTCGCTCGCGCGTATTCCTGACGGCGGCGACGGTACTGCTCTCCCTGCTGGGGCTGATTTATTACCAAACGCGTCCGCGGGAAGATTGGCGTGGCGCCGCGCGTTATGTGTTCGCCCAGGCCCAGCCCGGGGATGCGGTGCTCGTTTTGCCGCCCTACTCAAGCCTGCCGTTCTTGTATTACCGTTCCCGCTTTGGCGGGGACGCGCTCCCACTGGAAAATCCTGATGACTCCGCGCCCCGCGCCGCCTGGCTGGAACGCCTGGCGCACTACCGCCGCCTATGGGTGCTGGTGTACGGTCGCGCGCAATCCGATTCTGCCACCCGGGCCTGCCTGAGCGGCCTGAATCGCGATTTTCGTTTGGAAAGCAGCCGGGGCTTCACCATGGTCCATGTACAGCTCTACGCGAGGATTAATCAGGGGATCCTCAATGGAAAAGACTAGGCTTCCGGGTTGGGCGCCTTGGATTCTCTTTCCCGCAACCACCTCCATCTATTTCGGCTTGCAGACCAAGAATTATTATTGGGATGGCGTTGCCTTTGCCCAAACCATTGAGAGCAGCCATGGCCTGCACTCCTCGCTTATCCATCCCAATCACCTGATTTACAACACCGTGGGCTGGTTGGCTTACACTGCTGCCCTGAAATTGGGAGTGGCCACCCGTGCGCTCTATGTGCTGCAGCACCTGAACGCGATCTTGGGCGGACTGTGTGTTTACCTGGTCTTCTTGCTGGTGCGGCGTACCACCGGCTCACCGCATACCGCCGCCGTCCTCTCTTTGCTGTTTGCCTTCTCGGGTACCTGGTGGAAATTTGTGACCGATGCCAACTCTTACATTCCGAGTGTGCTTCTGCTTACGGCTACCTGCCGGCTGGTGCTTCCCGGCGACCGTCCGCGACCGGCGGCCGCTGCTGTCACCCATGCTGGTGCAATGTTCTTTCATGAATTAGCCGTCTTCTTTTTCCCGGCAGCGCTGCTGGCGATTTGGTTTCAGACCCGGACCCTGCCTTTGGCGCGCCGCTGCGCGGAGATTCTTAAATACGCCACCTTAGCTGCCGTGATTACTCTTGGAGGATTTGCCGCCGCTTTTCGAGTGCGTCAGCACTCGGGCAGTCTCGCCGCGTTTGTGCGCTGGATAACCAGCAATGCCCAAGGGCCCTCCTTCTCGTTTGCGGTCGGGAAAAATGCCGTGACGACGTTACAGAACTATGTCCAACTGTTTTTTGTGGGCAGGCCTGCGCTGGTGCGGGCTTCCGAACCGCTGACGCTTATCCCGGGGATCGCGCTGGTCGTAGTGTCGCTGTGGCTGATCTGGTGCCTGGCCGAGCATGGGATTCGCTTCCGAATCGTGCTGAGCAACCGTCTGGTGTTCGCTGTTGCCGGCGTTTGGGTGGGAGCCTACGCCGCATTCTTGTTCTTTTGGGAACCCTACAACGCCTTTTACAAGCTGTTTCTCCTGCCCGGCGTCATTCTGCTCCTGGCGTCGCTGTCAGGAGCATCAAGGCCTGTATCATACCGCCGAAGTTGGGCCCTGGTGGCCATCCTGGCTTTATTCAATTTCACCTTTGCCATCGTTCCATATTCGCGGGCCTCGTCTAACACGGGGTTTCAGTTTGCGAGTAGCCTCCAACAAAGGTGGGCGCCCGATGCGGTGGTCTATTATGCCGACTTCGTTAATATCGATTCGTTTTCGCGATACTTCACCCCGGGCGCGAGTTGGCGGCCACTGGACAGGCGAGATCTCCACGGGGCGGAAGCGGAAATTGCGGCTACCCGGCGCTCGGGACGGGAAGTCTGGCTTGATCGGACGGCAATCGATTTCCTGGCCAAAGTTGACCCGGGCTGGTTTTCGGCGCACACGGCTGGAGCGCGATGGCTGGAGCTGCGGGATCGAAGCCACGACATCCGATTCGTGGGCGTTACGGCTGCCGGTACGGGCGAACCTGGCTTGTAGCCCTCTTTTTCGCAGTTGTGAACACCCGAGACGCGAGGTGCTCTGCCAGTTCGTGTCACAGTAACCAGTGGCCAGTGGTCAGTGCCCAGCAAACGGCGGCCACCTGTCTTGGGCGCAGGGGGTCGCCAGTTCACTCAAGCATATCGTGGCCGAGCAGGCGGTCGACCTGCGGGCGTTGAAGGCGGTGATGGCAAAAAAGTGGTAGGCCCGCAGATGCGGAAGCAGGCGGTCGTGGTGATGCGCTCGGAAGTGGCGGTCTCGGAGCGGCGTGCCTGCGGGCTGATGGAACTACATCGGGGGACCTAGCGGTATCGGCAGCGACGGAAGAAAGATGGGCCATTGCGGGCACGTTTGCGCGAACTGGCCGAGGCACGGCGCCGGTTTGGCTATCGACGGTTGCAGATCCTGCTGGCGCGAGAAGGTTGGCAGGTAAACCATAAGCGCGTGTTCCGGCTCTCTGGGGAAGAGAAGCTATCTCTCCGACGCAAGCGCGGGCGGAAGCGTAGTGCGGTACGCCAGCCGCTGCCTGCGCCTACGGGGATCAACCAGGTATGGTCGGTAGATTTCATGACCGATGCGTTCAGCTCCGGGCGGAGGTTCCGAACTTTGAACGTTGTGGATGACTACACGCGAGAATGTTTGGCGATTGAGGTGGACACCTCCATCGGGGGAGTGCGGGTACTGCGCGTGTTGGAGAAGCTGAAGCAGCAACGGGGTCTGCCCCGGCAGATCCGCAGCGACAATGGGACGGAGTTCCTCAGCCGGGCCGTCGACCAGTGGTCTTATGAGCAAGGTCTGCAGTGGCCTACGATCCAGCCTGGGCGGCCCATGGAGAACAGCTATATCGAGAGCTTCAATGGGCGCTTTCGGGATGAGTGCCTCAACGAGAACTGGTTTATCGATCTGGCCGACGCAGGGAACCGGATCGAGCAAGGGAGGCAAGACTACAACCAAACCCGCCCGCATAGCAGCCTGAATTACCTGACGCCGGCACAGTTTGCGGCAGCGTCAACATCGGGCTTCGACAGAGATGCTGTGGGGCAAGGGACCTCAGCCGGCCCCTTTCCCCACACCCCTATCCCCGCTGTGGTCAGCAGCTGGGACGAACAAAAATCGGAGAAGGTCTCATTATCCGTGGACTAAAAACGGGGGGCAGGTCATCGAGGCCCTGTTTGCCACGAACCGAGCAATAATTGTCCCAAACTTTCCGGAGCTCTGCATACTCACAAGGATCAGCCATTTGACTTCACCTCCGCCGATTCGAGGTCGAACGCATCGATTCCGAAGCGAATCAAGTACTTTGCCCGGCTGCTCTAAACGTGAGATGCTTTGGCACGCCCTTACCGCATCATGGATTTCGCAGATTGCGTGTTAGCGCCGGTCTAAAACGAAGCCACTTTGGCCGATTTGGGCGTGGGCCAGTTCGGAGAAAGCGGCGGTTGCCACACACATCTACGGCCACGCCGCCGAGCATCGGCAGCGTCTACGGGGCGAGTTCGGCTAACACAATTCCGCCCGGCTACAAGCAAATACCCTCCAGCGCCGCACAACCAGACTACGAGACCGCAGCCTCAGCAATTGCCGTCGCATCCTGGATTTGACCCACGTGGCCAACACCGGCGGCAAGCGGGATCGCATGGCATCCCTGATTGCATAGCTCATCAAAGCTGATGTCAGCAGACGATTCCGTAAGCGAGTCCCGCGTCTTCCTCGTCCACTCAGCCAAATTTTGTGGGAAGTCAACACCGTGCTCGGCCTCGATTGAACAATATGTATCCCAGAGCTTCTGCAACTCTGCGTATGTGTCCTGAGGTTCGCCCATGAACCCAAGTTTGCCTGATCCACCAACAAAACCGCGAGCAGAGCACGGCAAACAGTAATGTGCGCGCCGGGGGGAGACGGTAGCCGACTTATCATTACTAATCCGTTGCCACGGTTGCCGGCGGGCTGGCGTCCCCGCCCAGACCCTCACCTCTGGTTTCCCAGAACGCGGTTTCGGGACCGAAAGGCCCGATGGTCGTCCCAGTGACGCGGATAGGCCGGCAGAAACAGGTGCGCCCACCGAAGCGAACCTAATGGATTCCCGTACCATAGGGGGTCGCGAGGTGGGCTGCACCACAGCTTGTAGCCGCTTTTTATTCGCTTGCGAACCGATGCTTACAGGGTAGGTCCCTCCAAGTACAATTCCACGGGATCTTCGTGACGCAATGACTCCATTTTGGTCTTGGTTCCCGAGGCCACATCGACAATGTGTGCCAACAGTTCCTCGCCCAGTTGTTTTACCGTGACCTTGCCCCCCAGCGCCCGGGAAGAATCGAAATCCATGTTGTCCTGAGCTTTGCGGAAGGTATGTTTGTTCCCGGTAAGGAACATCAGCGGGCTGACAATCCCGCTGGTCGCGGCCATCATGGGCGGATAGGGGTCGGGAAAGTCGCCCCCTCCGGCCTGGTACAAAACGATTTGCGCGCCTGCGGCCGCAAAACAAAGCGGCAGCGACAAGGAGGACATCCATGCATCCACGAAGTACAGCCCCTTGCCCGGAGGCCGTTCCCCGTAACGCAATACGCCTTGGATGGGGGTGGTGCCGGCTTTGGCAATCGCGCCCAGAGACTTTTCCTCCAAGGTGGTTATGCCGGCCGCAATGTTGGAGGGAATGGGATTGATCTTGCGAATATCTTCACCTGTAGCCTTGGCCTTTTCTTCCGTCACACGTACGGCTTCCAGCAGGTCTTCAGCTACTTGGGGGTTGGCGGTGCGCTTAACCAACAAATGCTCGGCCCCGATGATTTCCGCCGTTTCCGAAAACATGTAAGTACCACCTTGGGCAATCAATTGGTCGGCCATGGAACCTACTACCGGATTGCCCACCATCCCGGATGTGGCATCGGATACCCCGCACTTGGTTCCCACCGTTAGCTTACCGATATCGCAAGGCTGCCGATGCACTTTGGAAACCTGATTCACCAGTTCGCGCGCCAGGCGCACGCCCTCGCCCAGAGCCTTGTAGTACCCGCCCACTTCCGCGACAACCACGGCACAGACCGGCTTGCCGCTCCGGCGCAATTCGTTCAGGAAGTACTCGTGTGCGAGTTCCGGATAACTGAATTTCTTCTCAATGGCAATAAGCAGAATGCCGCCGACGTTAGGATTCATGCCCAGGCCCACGAAAGTCCGGGCGATGGTTTCACGGTCGCGCTTGGTGCGGCCTTCTTCTCCGGGAGAAAGCATGACTTTGACGCCTTCGACCAGCTTGCCGATACTGGCGCCAACCAGATTGGCAGTTCGCTGCACAGGCAGTACCAGCACCCAATTCCTGGCGCCGGCCGACCCATCGGGCCGTGGATATCCCATGAAAGTTTTCATGCTTTTGCTCCTTGGGGGGGTACGTCACCGCGTCCCCGTGTCCCCTCGACGTTGTGTATGTGTACCAACGAACCGGCTTTGATGGCCACCGAAGCTACGCCGATGAGTTCTCCGTACTTAATGATAGGGGCTCCTGGACTAATGTCTTGGGTCGCGAACTTAAAACCGAAAGGTATATCTTCCACCAACTCGATAGTTTCTGTCCGGCCATCATCCCCGGATACAACAGCTTTGCTGCCTTTCCCCATAGCATCTAAAGCAGTAGCCACATTATCTTTGCTATGAAGCTTCAGCCCGTTGGTCTCCATTTCAATCCTCCCTACGTCAGCACGAGTTCTCGGCGGTCTCGTATTTCCAAGATTTTTGTACTGCGCGCTTCAGCCACCTTCCTTGCCAAGCCTAAGTAACAGAGTAAACCAGTCACCGATCAAAAGCCCCGGTTTCGCTTAATCAGGAATCTCCTTTTTCCCAGCTCTGAATGGCTGAAATTGTACTGCTCGGGAGTGAGTTTGCAAACCAGAACAGCATCAGCCAAAGCAGAACGGCGCGATGCCGCGCCATTCTGGACTTGGCCGCGTAATCAACATCGTTCCCCGCCGATTTCTGGGACACCGCCCCCTCCTGCGTCAATATCGGCGATTCGGCTCCCACAACTTTCCAGATGTTAGCTCGCCGGAAGCGGCAGCAGCGTGATTCGCCGCAGCATCGCGGCGGCCCCGTTCCTCTCGTTCGCCCCTCGGCTAGGATTGGTACCGATGGATGTCCATCTCACCTGCAACGCGGGCCCGAAGTCTCATTCGCGGAAACCAGGCTGGACTGGTGGGAAGCATGTTTCCCAAGTGACGCGAATGCGGTTTCGGAACCCCAGAAGTGAGCTGCCACCCCTTGAGGCTATGCTACCAGCATAATTTCCGTGTTGACGACCGGGCTGTTGTATGCCATTGCCTGCTACTGTCCATAGGATAAAGAGCTCTCACATACGTCGGCTGAGGGTTTGCTGTGGGATTAGACACAGTAAAACGACTTATCGGGTAACCTCTTCCAACCCTCTGCCTTTGGTTTCCGGTCCCCAGATCATAAAAACGAGAAAAGGCACAAACAAAGTCAAGGAAAAAACGATTGAAATTACGTGGTATCGGTTGGCAGCCAACAAATAACCAACCAGAATGGGCGACGTAGCAGCTACAATTCGTGCCGTAGCTGAGCACCATGCATTACCCTTCATACGCATGCGGGTCGGGAAGAGTTCCGGGATGTATGCCATTTGGCAGACCCCGGCCTGTTCGTTAAAGAAGTACAGCGACATAGCAACCACAAGCAGCACGTTAGGGTCAGTTACATACCCGAAGGCGAGCATACAAACCCCAGCCAAAAACAGCGAGTATCCCAAAGAGAATCTACGTCCGGCTTTCTCCAGCAGGTATATACCCAGAAGTCGTCCAATCAGGCCGCAGGTCGTAGTAGCCAAGGTATAGCTCAGGCTCCTGACTAAAGAGAGGTGGTAGATTTGAATGAAAATGGAAGGTAGCCATACGATCAGACTCATACTGGCATAGAGATTAGCGAACCACAAGAACCAGGCAAGAATAGTGCTGCGAATCCGCTTGGATGAGAACAAATCGCGCAACGTGCCTTCTTCTTTCTTAGTTGCCCCGGTGACGTCGGGAACAGCGAGTTCTTCACGCAGCATTTCGTCAGTAGCGCCAAGACGCTTCAGGGACTGCACCGTCTCTTCCACGCGGCCCTGGTTGATGAGCCAGCGCGGCGATTCCGGTACTCGCCTCCGTACGCCCCAAACAACAACGGCGGGAAGAATCCCGATGACGAATAGCCAGCGCCAGCCGATGTGGGGCAGCACGTATAGGGATATGCCGAGTCCCAGCATGGCACCCACAGGCCATAACACCGCTATCAAACCTGTATATCTGCCCCGTTGGTTGGTCGGAGCAAATTCCGAAACCATCGTAGTATCTACCGGCACAAAACCGTTTAATCCCGCTCCGGTGATGAAACGCGTAACGAATACGACAGCGGGGGACCAAGCCAGGGCAGTCAAACCCGTGAAGCCGGCAAAGCTGAGGATAGTGCCTTGGAACGCAAATAGCCGACCTTTCTTCTCCGCCAGCCAGCCCCACACGAATTGGCCCAGGACGCCGCCCCAAAGCCCAATCGAGAGAAGATATCCTTTTGTTACGTTATTGATATGGAAGTCCGCCGCCATCAGAGGCATGGCGTATCCCAGCAGACCGTTATCCAAGGCGTCGAAAACGTAGCCAAAGCAAGCGGACAGCAACAGCATCTTAAAGACAGAGTTCATTCCAACCCGGTCCAGGATTCGTTCAACATGCCGCTCCGTCATCACCTGCTGGCCCGACTGTGCCGTTGCTTGTGTTCTCTCTGCCATGATCTGCCTCCTTGTGGTTTTCTGGTTCCGGTGCTTTACCCCCGACGCAGAGGGCAAGTGCTGCATACCAACGGCCAGCTAGCTGTGCAGATATGTATCGTAGAGTTGTGCAATTTGTGCTGTAACGGGCCCCGGCTTGCCGGTTCCGATGGTCTTTCCGTCTATGCGAACCACAGGCGTAATTCCGGAAAGCGTCCCCGTGACAAATCCCTCGTCTGCGCTATAGACCTCCGCCAGTGTGTAATCCCCGACGAATAATTCGATACCCGCTTGCCGCGCCAGCCGCATTACCGTTCTGTGCGTGATGCCGTTAAAGTTGTAACGGCCCGTGGAAGTCCAGAGCGCTCCCCTGCGCACGACGAAAAAGTTGGTTGAATTGCAACTGGCCACGAACCCGTACGGGTCGAGCATTAAGGCTTCGTCGGCCCCGGCATGGATGGCTTGGATCAAGGCTTGAATCAGGTTCAAACGACTGTGTGAGTTGAGGCGAAGATCAAACACGTCCGGGCTACTGCAACGGAAGGTCGAAGTGTAAAGCGACATGCCCCTGGCTTTCACCTCGGGATTCACAACTTTGTATTCGGCCGTAATCACAATGGTGGGCTTGCCTAGCGCAAAGCGTGGATCCTGGTTGGCCGTCGATTTCCTTCCCCGGGTAATCATCAGCCGGATGTGCACCCCATCATGCATGTTGTTTTTCTTGAGTGTCGACCAGACGAGTTCTTTGACTTCGTCCCGAGAAAGGCCGATGTCAAGGTCGATCGATCTAGCTCCAGTAAAGAGGCGTTCCATGTGCTCGTCCACGGCAATCAATTTGTCGTTTACGAGCCGCAACCCTTCCCAAACCCCGTCTCCGACTATAAAGCCGCTATCGAAGATTGAAACGGTTGCCTGGTCCTTAAGCATGAATTCGCCATTAACATAGACGAGAACATTGTCATTTCTGGGATCGGCTTTGTAACCCTGGGCGCTAACTTTTGAAACGGCGGCTTCTTGCGGCATATGCTTGGCTCCTCGGCTGAACGGAATATTCAAAAGCTCAATGGCCAGTGTTTCCCCCACAAGGGAAATACGTGCGACAGGTTGTTGGCCAATGTACCTCATCGGCGCTGCTGCCGGAACCAAATATCTTGAGGCTAAGGCATTGATTTTGCCAGGAATCTCCTTTTTCCAGCTCTGAATGGCTGAAGTTGTATTGCTCGGGAGTGAGTTTGCAAACCAGAACGGCATCAGCCAACGCAAAACGGCGCGATGCCGCGCCATTCTGGACTTGGCTGCGTAATCGACATCGTTCCCCGCCGATTTCTCGGACACCTCTCCCTCCTGCGTCAATATCGGCGATTCGGCTCCCACAACTTCCCAGATGCTAGCTCGCCGGACGCGGCAGCAGCGTGATTCGCTGCAGCATCGCGGCGGCCCCGTTCCTCTCGTTCGCCCCTTGGCCAGGATTGGTACCGATGGACGTCCATCTCACCTGCTACGCGGGCCAGAAGTCTCATTCTGGGAAGTCGGCCGCAATCAGTTGATGAATCAGAGGCAATCGGGAGATTGGATCATCTCCTGATCCGCCGGATCAGTACCGAAAAACGCCCATCTAACCTGCGAGACGGGTCCGAAGTCTCATTCTGGGTGATCATAGCACTAGGAAGACTTTGCCCGTAAATGTGCCATGATTTGCTTTGCTCGGTCTAGGTTGAACGCCACGATGTGCAAGAAAATAGCTCGGCCCGGTAGTGCTTCCGTAATACAGTCGATATCGGTTTCATCAAGCTCTCCCCAGACAATCAGCTTTTTCGCGGCAACAATCTTGCGAAACTGCGGTAGCATTTCCCTGATAGATGGTCCTCCGGTGTCCTTATTTACCTGAATCGCTTTCAGTTCTCTCATCTGTACTAACTGATCAAGTATGAAAAATGACACCGGATGCACATGTATGGCGGTGTAAGGATATCCGGCACAAATCTTCCGGTCGGGCTGCGCAAGTAACTGACTATAAATAGCGGGCGACAGCAGTGACGTTAGATCTTCCTGAAACCAGATACACTCTCCCGGGCACCACACGTTATAAAATCCCAGCGAATAGCCACCCCAAAATGGTTGGATCCGATCATACTGGAGCCGGATTAATTGACGATAGAAGTCAGCAACCTGGAAAAACAACGGACCGATGATGTCCGGGTGATCGACAAGGGCGTAGACCAACTCCGTCTGCCCCATGATAGCCCCGACCGTATCAGACAACCCGCGCAGTATCGGCTGTCCCACAGGAAACCGTCCCTGCGACAACTTTTGTAGTTTAGTAATAAACTCCAGGTACTTTTCGGCCCACGGGTTATTGTTTAGATCAAACTTAATTTTCCGGAGGTCTTCGACCGAGTGGGCCCAAGGCTGAGTGATAAAGCTATCTGTCGAACCTAATATCTCACAGCCAAGCATTGCCTCTACCCAGGGAATGCCGGCAAATGGTGTTCCCACCCAAAAACCATCCTGACCGACGATTTCACTCTCCCGATACATACGGTCATAGTCGTCCATAAACATGTCGACATCCAGTATGTCTGGGGTAATTCTCCTGAACTCACCGAGAAAGTGATTGGCGGCGCGAAATTGTTTGCTAACGAAACCAGAACCGATCCGGCAAGAGGCTAATGGCCGCAATAGGGCTTCCTCTTCCCAAAAGGCCTTGTGAACGCTCATCCTATTGTGCATTTTGCTCACCTCAACCCCAGGCACAGCTAGCTATTCTGTTCCGGACTTTGCCGATCGAACCTCCGAAGCGACCTGGCCTTGAGGAGCGGCCCTCCTTAGCTTTTCGATCTGGAGCCAGATCATGAACGCCACAATTGCCGAAGTCGTTACCGCAACGGCAAGAAGCACCAGCCCTGTTCTATAACTCCCGGTAAGATCTTTAAGCCAACCCACACCCGCTTGCGCGAAAAAGCCGCCGAGGTTGCCGATCGAATTGATCAGCGCTATTCCACCCGCAGACGCAGTGCCGACTAGGAAAGTTGAGGGAAGTATGTAAAAGATCGGCACTGCGGAGAAATAACCGATAGCCACCATGGCTATGCCAAGGATCGTCAGCGTTACGCTGGTGTGGAAAACTGCCGCGCAAAGCATGCCGGCGGCAATCAAAAGCATGGAAAATAGCAAATGATATTTACGCTCCCGTCGTCGATCTGAGCTATATCCGATGACCAACATTCCGATGGCAGCAGCCGTGTAGGGGATCGCCACGATGAAGCCGATTTGAGAGCTGGAGAAATTACCGAGCGCTTTTACCATCTGCGGCAAAAACATGACCGTACCGGACTGGCATACGACAAGGCCCATTAACACCAGGCCGAGCACCAGAACCCGGGGATGTCCGAGAGCCTGCCAAAGGGTGAGCTTATGAAGGGACTGTACCCGAGCGTGCTCTTCCTCAATCTGTCCCTGCAGCCATTCCCGCTCGCCAGGCTCCAGCCAGGACGCTGCGCCGGGTTTGTCTGTAAGGTAGAAGAATGTAACAAAACCCATGATAATCGTTGGAAGGCCCTCAACCACGAATAACCATCGCCAGCCGGCAATTCCCAAGAATCCGTTGAGCTTAAGGATCATTCCGGAAAGTGTGGCGCTCACAATTAGCGCTACTGGCTGCGCGAAGTAAAAGCGCGACAGAACAACCGCCCGGTGCTTTTCCGGGAACCAGTCCGTCAAATAAAAAACGATACCCGGGAAGAAGCCCGCCTCCGCTACGCCCAGCAGAAAGCGTAAGCTTAGGAAGCCCACTTTCCCCGACACCAGAGCCATGGCCGCAGATACGATGCCCCAACTGATCATGATTCTGCCGATCCAGATCCGGGCGCCGAATTTCCGCAACGCGAGATTGCTGGGAACTTCAAAAAAGAAATACGCAACAAAGAAAATACCCGCACCCCAGCCAAAGAAAGTCGCGGTAAAACCAAGCTCCTTGTTCATGGTCAATGCGGCAAAACTAATATTCGTCCGGTCGACCATGCAGAGAAGAAACGCCAGACCAACATATGGCACCAGTCTGCGGCTTACCTTGCTGATGACGACTTTCTCGCGCGCCTCGTCATTCATTTCTACCTTCCTGTATTCGGCAGAGACTCCTCTTCGCTACCAGGCACATTTTTGTTGCCAATATCACCAAACTGCGGGCGCACCAGATTGCCGTCCCGGTCGAACTTCAGGTCGCATGCCGGACCGAGAATTTCCAGTGTTGGATCGTTGCCAATCTCCGATTTCAAGTTCTCGCTCAAACCCAGAACCGCCAATTCCAGCGTGTTGCGGATCCAGCCTATGGTCACATCGCCCATATCGAATTTACCGACCGTCGGCATCATGCGCTCCAGGCATTCGCGATCGGTCGGGAAATGTATAGGCATGCGGGCACCGAGGGTCATGGACGAGGTGAGAACATTAATGTATGTCGCATTCCAGTCAACCTGATTCACCAATCTATCCGTAACGACATCCGCTCTGCCGACGCCGGCGGCATTGTGGTGAGAAAGCGGACTCAGGTTGCGTACGAAGATACGCTCGAAGTTGTGCGCGCCCGGAATGGGCTCTTCTCCCGGCCCCGACCAACGATTGATCACTTTCAGATCCATGCCGCTTCCGGCAATCTCCTTGCCGATCTCGTCGATAATGAGAATGTCAAGGTCCAGCGGTATCTTGGCCATCCACGACTTCACTAGCGCTAAGTTCTCTTCTTCCCGCTGTTCCATCCCTTCGACCGGAACCGCGTCGAGCTTCGCCGTGTCATGGTATGCATCTTCCAGGATAGCCAAGCCCCCCAGTATCTTGCCTGTTTTCAGTACCTGACGGCCGACGCTGCGGATCATGTTCACCATGCCCAGCCTGTAAGCGTAGGTGTGATAACGTTCCGCACCTGCGAACTTGCCAATGCCGATAGCCATCATCTTGAAGAGGCCGCTTTCGATGGCTCCCGAGAAATTGGTATGCCATTTAACCCGGTTGATTAACATGACCCCGCTGCTTTCATAGGCAACGCGGTCCATAAAGGCTTCAATACCATCCTCGGTCTTTCCCAGTGACACCACTTCCAATTGGCTTATCACCGGGCAGTCCATTGTCTGTTCATTGATACCATAGCGGGCCAATATGAGGGCTTGCCCTTCCGCGGTAGCCGCACCATGGCTCCCCATAGCTGGAAAAATAAAAGGGCGCATGCCTTGCGCCTTCCAATAATCGACTACCGAGCGAACAATCGTCGCAATATTCGTTATCCCCCGACTGCCAACTCCGAGCGCAACACGGGCTCCAGGGCTCAAACGCGAACCGAACGATGCAGCCGCAAGCTGTCGCGCAACTTCGCCTGCCACATCCTGAAGCCGGCGATGGGGGAAGTTTTGACGCACGAAGAAAATGCGCGGGAATTTCAGCATGTCCGAGCTCCTAATCTCCTCCTTTGCTGCATCACCTATGCCGATCTTGAAACTATCTTCTTGTTGTAATTAAGCAAGACTTCCGCTTTGGCGCGCTAAATGCCCACAACTATACATCTGATCGCCTCCAGTTCTGACTTTTTTCAGCTCTTCATCCTGGCGAGCCCCGACGGCCTCCAAAGAAGCCAGACTCGACCGTGTGGAGCCACAAGTAATGGCCTAGCAACACTTGCCATCGCAGCACTCCACAAGACTAGCCGACTTCCGCGCACTTCGGGGTGGTGACCGCACCAGTACCGCCCTCTCTGCCTTCCGGTCAGATAACGGCAATCCGGGAGTTAAAAGGTTCCGGCCAGAAGTCCGCTTCTGGGACCTCTGAGAAATCTACAGGTCCAGCCCCATGTTGTCGTTGACGGCGTGGCGAAACTTCTGTTTGCAGCCGAGGTATCGCTCGGTGGTTTGGACCGAAGCGTGTCCGAGAAGGAACTGAATCTGCTCCAGTTCTCCGCCGGCAAGGTGGCACAACCGGGCGCAGGTTCGACGCAAATCATGGGGAGCGAGCTTTTCAATGCCCGCACAACGCGCAGCTCGTTTGACAATATGCCAGATCGCCTTAGGCGTAATCCCGACGCCCAGGATCTCGCCTGTCCGGTGGACTTGGCGAAAGATCTTGCCTGCAGCGATTCCTGCGGCCACTGTCCATTGGTCAACTGCTGCCTTCACCCAGCCTGGGACGGGAACGGTGCGAATATGCTTCCCTTTGCCTATTAGGTCCGCGACGATCCAGTGATCCTCCCGTCGCTGAAAGTCGTCAAGTTTGAGGACTGCCAGTTCAGCCCGCCGCAGTCCGCAACCAAGCAGGACTGCCAAAGCGGCCCGGTCCCGCTTATCGCGGAGTCCGTAGCTATCCCGTTTCTGGAGCAGTTCCCGAGACTGCTCGGCGGTCAACCAGTTTCCTACACGCACGCCCAAACGCTTCGCACCTTTGACGCGGCGGATACCTGCCGCCAGTTCGGGGCTCAGGAGACCGGTATCGGAGGCCTCATAGGCGAGCGGCCGCACAGCGGCCAAGCGCACGTTGATGGTTGAGGGAGCAAAGTTCTGCTGCTCTAAGAAGAACCGGTAGCGAAGGACAACCGTACGATTAAAGGCGAGGCGTGGTTCAGAGCAGTACCAGCCGATGAACTCGTCGATGGCGTGGCCGTAGGATTCTTGGGAGGTCGCCGCCAGCAGCGAGTTCAGCACCGAGTTTTTCGACTGCTCCAGATCGGGTAGCCGAAGGACCATCTTGGCTTTGGGACGCTTTGCTTTCTTCTGCCGACACGCCATACTGGCGGCCTCCTATGCCGCGAGTCCAGTATGGTGGAAACGGGCCTCCTCCCCAGGTGACCAGAACGCGGTTTCGGGGGACCTTGGAGATGATCTGTTGCTCCTCGAGGTGTGGTTCCACGATTACTTCCGGCTACTAGCGACAAACCGAACGACAAATCGGATTTATCAAAGTTTTATTTGACGGTACTGAGGAGTCGGTTGATAATCCTTGCTCCGATTCAACTGTTGCCGTTTTGTGTTGGGAAGACTGATCGCGTCACCAAGGAGAAGAATGCGGGGCCAACCTCTCCTATGAGGAAACGTACTCGGAGCCGAAATCGTGTCAGTGCTAGTGCAAGTTCAGCTTCGCTCAAATCTGAGGAATTTGTTTTCCAAGAATCCTTGGGGCACTGTCGACTCGCCTTGCGATATGCCAAATACGCGTTGATTGCGATTGCCATCATATATGCTTTCCTGGCGGCTTTCCGCACTGTTCCGGACTTCGATCTTGGCTGGCAACTTGCCACGGGCCGTTGGGTCGTCGAGCATCACCAGATACCTAGCACCGACGTGTTTTCGTACACAGCGCATGGCAAGCCCTGGATCTACCCGGTGCTGCCCGGGTTGGCGTTCTACGGTCTGTACTTGCTGGGAGGATATCCTGCGCTAAGTTGGCTCACCGCCATCGTCTCGGCACTCACCTTGTTTTTTCTCTCGCGGCGGGGCGCCATCGCAACGGCGACGCTGGCTGTCCTCGCCGTTCCCGTGATCGCGGAACGCTGCTCCCCGCGGGCTGATTTGTTCAGCATTTTGCTGTTCGCCGCTGTCTTGAGCATTCTTTGGCAATACCATCGCACGGGCCAAGGAAGGCTATGGCCGCTGCCTTTGCTCTTGCTCTTGTGGGTAAACCTGCATTGGGGTTTTGTCGCGGGACTGGGCTTGTGCGGAATGTATGTCCTACTGGAGGTGGCCGAGTTTCGGTCCTTCGAACGACGGGCTGCCGCGAAGCTGCGTCTTGGAAAAGCGTGGCCCTGCCTGCTTGCCTGCGGTCTAGTAACCCTGATGAATCCGTGGGGAACATGGTTCTACCGTCAGGTGTTTGCGTGGAGCAATGACGTAGCGGCTGGCTTTGCGGAAAAAAGTCTAATTACGGAGTATGCCCCGCTCAGAATCAATATGTCCTCGCTAGCGGGGATTGTTAACTGGCGCGATCCAGACTTGAGCGCCATCTGGTCGCTGTTGGCTATCGCGGCCATGGCCGTCGCCATCTCCCTGGCACGGAGAAACTGGGGAGCCGCTTTTGTCCTGGCAGGCGCGATGGTGGTGGCCGCGAAAATGCTGCGCTTCCGGGGAATGTTCGCCTGCGTACTGGTGGTGGTCGGAGGCAGTATCCTGGCCGACGCGATAGCAGACTTTTTCGACCACAGGAGAAAGAAGAAGGAGGCGAGCCCTCCCCGCGCCATAAATGTCGCTGCCATATGCTTGTGCGTTCTTTTGGCAAGCATTGCGGGAATTCGCATCTATGACCTGGTTTCCAACCGCTATTACCTGAATAACCCGCCCTCCCTTTTCGGCACCGGATTGTCATGGTGGTTTCCGGAGCGCGCTATGGAATTCGTCGAACGCGAACGCCTGCCCGCCAATGTGTTCAACGGGTCCCTGCTGGGCGGTTTCCTTCTATGGCGGCTTCCGCAATATCCGGATTTCATCGACTCGCGTGGGCGACCGTTTAGCGGCGAGATCATGCACACTAATGCCTACCTGCCGATGGAGAGTCCTGACTCCTCTGTGTGGGGGGAAGAGGCGGCAAGGTGGAGCATCAATTTCATGATTGTTCCCGCGAGCCGTATCGCTGGGCTGGAATTCTTTCCCAAGCTGCGGGAGTTCTGCGAAAGTCAAACCTGGCGGCCGGTTTATCTGGACGAAGTGTCGGCAGTATTCCTACGTCGAAGTCCGGAGACGCAGGCACTGGTCGATCGGTTGTCAATCGATTGCAAGAATACTCGGTTTCATCCGCCAACAGCCGACATCTCATCGCGGGGAGGGCGCGCCGATCTGTTCACTTTCTGGACGAATGCAGGAGTAATGTTGGCTACACTTGGTCGATCGCAGGAGGCGCTCGAAGCTCTAAACAAAGCGCAATTCATTTTCCCGGACAGCGCCGCAGTGCACCGCGTACGGGGTAGACTCTTGGCTGGAATGGGTAAGATGCGGGAGGCCGAGTTGGAATTAGGCCGGTCTGCTGAGCTGGATCCTCGGAACGGCCCATGGGAAGAGCTCGCTACTCTACTGTGGCAAGATGGGCGCTACGATGAGGCAACGGTGGCGCTGCATAAAGGGGCTGAACTGCTTTTGCAGCCTGCTCGGCTGTATTTGAAGCTTGGCGAAGCGGAGGCGCGACTCCAACGCCCGCAAGAGGCGCTTTCTGCTTTAGATCAAGCCGCCAAGTTCAGCGCATGGGTGGATAGCTCTACGGCGATTGGCGCCGAGTTTAACGCCAAGATCGCCGAAGATCGTGCTGGCATCTGGCTTAGCCAGGGAAATGTGCAACGCGCCGTCGAATTCGAGGAGCAAGCGGTCCATTTCACGCCGCATAACGCGCAACGGCGAATGAAGTTGGCAGCTCTGTATCAGGCGCTGGGGCGGACGTCCGATGCCCAGCAGGCACTGCAGCAAGTCGGACAGTGATTGGCCTCTATTCCCCGTATACCGCCGACGTTTGACTCGACTCCATTGACGCTAGCCAACACCCCGACCCCATTACGGGGACAGCAATGCCGCAATGGCGGCTCAGAATTTGGTTGCGACAATCCGATCCACAAACGAAATCCGAATTCCCAAATTTCCTCATCCCGACGCTTCGTTCGAGGCTGAGGAAATCATCGTCCGCGACAAACGGGCCGTTGTGCGGTGGGTGTACCGCAAGATGCGTGATGGCCAACCGTGGCACCTGCAGGGAGTAGACATCTTCGAGGTTCGCGATGGCCGCGTAGCCGCGAAGCTCGCCTATGTAAAGGGCTGAGACACTCCCGGGTCCCCCAAGAAAAACTTTGATCTGACAGCTGCGACACAGCTCCAAGGTGGCCACTTGGCCGACGCGGGCCCGAAGTCCGCTTGTGGGAAGTTGGAGCACAACCCAGCCTCTCGCCTTGGCCAGTGCTCGGCTATCTGTGCGTGCAGGGGTAGCTGATGAACGAGTGCGTTCACTCAAGGCTCGTCAGCAGGTGAAAGCAAGCTAAAAGTTCAAGCGATGGGCGATAGCTTGGTACGAGTAACAAGAAATCAGAGCTGCTTGTCAAAGCGGCTTGTTGTAGGGCTGCAAGGGCCGCTTAATCGTGGCCGTTCCCCGTCAGATTTCTGTGCGGTTATCAGCCCAAGCCCAGTCGCCTCAGGTAAAACCGGCCCGTGCAAAAAAAACCAGGCGACTTTCGCCGCCTGGAAGGTGACTGGGCAATATTCCTGGATTACTTGCAGGCGCAAACCCCCTTGCTGGTGCCCAGGTATTGCGCAAATGTACACGCCTGGGGTAGGAACCCTTCTTCAACAGAGGTGTTCCCGATCGCCAGCAGCGGAGCAGGCAGGAAGGGTGCTTCCGTCGTGACAAAGCTTCCGGAGGTCGGCTGTTGCAGATGAGTTGCCCACGCCTGAAAATCCGGGCTGGGAACCCCCTCTTTTGTGGGATCGCAGCTCGTACCATTGGGCAATGTGGACACCAGGGCGATCACCCCGGAGGCCGGAGCAACGCTCGTCAGTGGGTTCGCCGTCAGGCTGTTATTAACGGACAATGCCAGAAGCGCATTGGCCGTGATCGGGCAGGCGCAGCACTCCACCATTTCCTGAACCGCATCGAACACATAGATGTTGGCGCACAGGGTTCCCTCACCCGAGCTTAAGGGCGTGCCAATGTAACCAGAGTTGATGATATATACGAACTGGTCAGCCCCCGTCGGGTTATTCCGATTGCTAAAATAGCTGACCGAATAGACATCATTCGTGTACTGCGCAGCCGCGATCGTGCTAAGCATCATGGCCGCTAGTACGAGGAAAACAACTTTCTTCAGCATTGAGGATCCTCCATTGTCAATCATGGCCGCCGGCCAATGTTTGGCGGCAATAACATTATGTGCGCACCGAAGATCGCTGCCTACTCTCCGGATGTCGTAATCCGTGCCACTACTCATAAGTAGGAAAGTCCTACCACTAACCTAGCTACCTATTGAGCGCTGCATAATATAGTTACAAGGGAAACAGTTCTGCTTGTTGCCAAAACGCAGCGACCAGGGTTGGCCGCTGCCGCATTCGACACAGCGCCTTCCGGGCGTAGTGACTCAGTTGCCCAAACGTCTTGGGACAGAAATTCGGCAACTCGTGCTGCTTCCAGTGAGACCATAAGTATTCAACCGGATTCAGTTCGGGAGCATAGGCAGGCAGGAATTCCAACCAGATGCGCCCTTGCTGTTCACCCACGAAATCCCAAACCGAGCGACCGCGATGGCTCCGCAGCCCGTCCCAGACCACCAGTAGCTTGCCGGGAATGTGCCGCAGCAGGTGCACCAGAAACTCCAC
>Ga0326727_10008603_pt1 | contig 25754 bp, 16 predicted proteins | sample MB2enrmetagenome_FD_207643 | JGI IMG/M metagenome (GOLD analysis project Ga0326727, IMG submission 207643) | Lab enriched peat soil microbial communities from McLean, Ithaca, NY, United States - MB29MY | ecosystem: Environmental > Terrestrial > Soil > Wetlands > Peat | place: USA: New York...
GAAGCTGCCCCCGTTTTGCGTTCCGGTCATCTCACAGCAATTGTTGTTGTCGCCCAGCCGGTAGAGTTGGCCGGGATTTGCTACGGGCAGCGTCTTGATCATCACGGCGTTGACCAGCGTGAAGATGGCGGTGTTCGCCCCGATCCCCAGCGCAAGGGTGACGACAGCAACCGCCGTGAAACCGGGATTCTTTCTCAGCGTGCGCAGGCCGTAGCGGATATCCTTCCCCAGGTCATCCAACCATCCCCATCCCCACATGTCGCGACTCTCCTCTCGAAGAAGCAAATCGTTCCCGAAGCGTCTTTGCGCGGCGTGGCGGGCCTCCGTCGCTGAAATGCCACGCTCAATCTGCTCTTGCTGGCGAAGCTCCCGATGCAGGCGCATTTCTTCGTCAATCTCAGCATCGAATCGCCGGCGACGAAGCAGCATCAGGAGCCGTCTGGCGAGTTCGGCGAACATGCTCCTCGCTTTCACCCTTGCCGGCGCTAACCGACAAGTGGCTAGTGGCTAGAAAGGCAGTGCCTGGTGGCTAGTGGCTGGACGCTGTTTTTCCAGCCACTAGCCACTAGCCACTGCCCTACTCGTACCTCAGCGCCATCATCGGGTCTACCTTCGTCGCGCGCCTTGCCGGAATGTAAGTCGCCACCAAAGCCACGCCACCCAGGATCAGCAACACCAGAGCGAATGTTAGCGGGTCGTCCGGCCGCACTCCGTAGAGGAGGCTGGCCAACACTCGGGTCAGGCCCAAGGCGCCGGCAATGCCCAGGCCCATCCCGATCAGGGCAGGGACCATGCCTTGTCGCACCACCATGCGCAGCACGTCGCCCTGCTGCGCGCCGAGGGCCATGCGAATCGCGATTTCATGCGTGCGTTGGGCGACAATGTAGGAAAGGACTCCGAACAAGCCCACCGCGGCCAGCGCCAGTGACAGCGCGGCGAAGGCAACAAGCAAAGTCATATCAAAACTGGCGTCGAGGGTCAGCTTCCCGAGAAGCTGGTCCATGGTGAGGATGTCCGCCACGGCCAGTTCAGGATCGAGCTGCGCGAAGACTCGCTGGATAGGTAAGGCAAATTTGGCGACATCGAGGCTCGAACGCACGGCGAGCATTGCGTAATTGGGAAGATTGCCTTCGTCAAAGGGCGCGCCAATGGGATAGTACATGATGGGGAGAAAAGGCTGGGCGAGTTCGGAGCGGGTATCGCCGACCACGCCGATAATCGTGAAGATCTGATGGCCCATCGAGATCAAATGTTTGCCAATCGGTTCCTCTCCAGGAAAATACTGCCGGACAAACGCCTGGTTGATGATGACCTCATCCGGTTTGCCTGCCTGCAGGTTCTTATCGAACGTTTGGCCTCGCAGCATGGGAATTCCCAGCGCCGCGAAATAACCGGGGTCGGCCCACTGGACAATACAGTACTGGGCCTGTCCCGCCGGGAGCGGCGGATGCTCCGCGATCGCAAAGCCGTTGTCGCCAGGGTATCCGTCGCCAGGCACGGACCGGACCAGTCCCGCCCCGCGGACGCCCGGAAGTGCGCGCACGCGCTCAAGCAGGGCACCATAGAAAATCGCACGTTGCACGGGTTGGCGGTACCTCGCCCCGGGAAGGCTGAATCGCATGGTGAGCACGTTGTCCGTGGCGCAGCCGAGATTAACAAAACGGAGGCCAGAGTAACTCTTCAGCAGCAGGCCCGCGGCCACCAGCAGCACAACTGTAAGGCCCACTTCCAGCGAGAGCAGCCATTTGCGAAGCCGCACAGGCCCCTCTCCCGCGCTGTGCGAGCGCGAAGATTCCTGGAGAGAAACAAGAATCTGTTCGTCCTTCACGGAAATCGAAGACGCCATGCCGGCAAAGAGCGCGCAGGCGAAGATCAGCACCGCGACAAAGGCGAGGACCATGCCGTCCATGTGGATCGTTTCAACGCGAGTCACGTCCGGGCGCGCGGCGACGAACCACCTAATCATGGCGTACGCCAGCAGCAAACCTCCCGCGGCGCCCGTGGCGGAAAGAAGCAAGGTCTCGGTGAGGTGAGCGCCCAGCAATCGCCAGCGGCTTCCTCCCAACGCAGCCCGAACGGCGGACTCTCTCCGCCGGGCGACTCCGCGGGCCACGAGCAGGCCCGCAACGTTCAAGCACGCGATCAAGAGCAGGCACGCCGTGGCACCCAGAAGGATATATAAAGGCGTCTTGAGATAACCCACCATCCCCTCGAGCAGCGGGCGGCTGTGCGCGGCCTTGCTGATGAAGGCGTCGTCAGGGTGCGCATCGTGGATGCGTCGCACGATGACCGTCAGTTCCGCGGTTGCCTCCGCGGCGCTCACTCCAGGCTTTAGTCTACCGATGGCCGAGAAGTCATGAGAGTCGAGCGCCTGCATTTCTCGAGGGGGCTCCTCGTGATAAACCGGCGTCCACAATTGGGTGGTATGGTCCGGATAAGCAAACCATGCAGGCATGACCCCCAGCACCACGTAAGATTTCCCATCGAGATGGATGCTCTGGCCGAGGATGGAAGGATCCCCGCCGAAACGCCGCTTCCACAATCCCCAACTTAAAACCACCGTCGCAGGGGCAGATGGCTGGTCATCCGCGGCGGTGAAATTCCGGCCCAGCGCGGGCTCGACGTCCAACGTGGGAAACAGATTCCACGAGCACTCGGCGGCGCCCACTTTTTCCGGAAGCTGGCCACCCGCTGACGATAGGTTGTATTCCCCACCCCCCACGATCGCCATATCGGAAAATCCGTGGCTCTGCTTTTTCCACTCCGCAAATACTCCCGCAGCGTTGGCGTTATACGCAAACTGATCATTCGAGTGTTCGTAGAGCCTCAGCAGGCGGGCCGGGTCTTTAAAGGGCAACGGATCGAGCAGCACGGAATGTACCACGGTGAAGAGAGCAGTGGTGGTTCCAATGCCCATCGCCAGCGTCAATACGGCTGCGGCCGTGAAGCCGGGATTGCGCCGAAGTTGGCGCAGAGCGAAGCGAGCGTCACTTAGCGTCGATTCGAGCCAATTCCATCCCCACATGTCACGACTCTCCTCTCTGAGGACCAAGTCATTGCCAAATCGTCTTTGTGCGGCGTAGTGAGCTTCCGCTGGCGGAAGGCCCTGCTCGACCTCTTCCTGCGTGCGCAACTCGCGGTGCAGGCGCATCTCCTCCTGAAGGTCAGCATCGAACTGCGGGCCGCGAAACAACGTTAGGAGCCGTCTGGCGAGTTCGGCAAACATGCTTCCTGCTTTCACCACTTCCGGCGGTAAGAGAGAAGTGGCTAGTGGCTAGTGGTTAGTGGCTAGACCCTGCGCAAAGAGACCGCCTCCAACCACTGACCACTAACCACTGCATCCCTCTAGCCACTGGCCACTAACCACTAGCCACTGATCTTCCTCACGCCGTCTGAATGGCCTGCCTGATGGCTTGCATGACCCGTTCGAATTGTGAGACCTCGACCTCGAGTTGCTTGCGGCCCAGTGCCGTAAGACGGTAGTAGCGCGCCCGGCGATTCCCCGCCGTGACGCCCCATTTTGCGGTGACCCAGCCTTTGATCAACATGCGTTGGAGCGCGGGATAAAGCGAGCCTTCTTCAACCTGCAAAACCTCGTCGGAAACCTGCGCGATCCAATTGGCGATCTCATAGCCGTGCAATTCGCCATGGCGAGCCAGGGCTTTGAGAATCAACAGGTAGAGCGTTCCAGGAGGGATTTCGTCTTCGTGCATGCGCATGCCTCCTTACCATAGTTAGACTATGCCAGTAAGTAAAGGTTAGCACCCCTCTGAAATTATTTCAATTCCCTTGCTGTCTTTTGTCGGAATGGTTCTAGGAAGGGCACAGAAAGCTTCACCACAGAGAGCACAGAGAACACTGAGAAGGGTTTGAGCAGTTGTCTCCGTGGTCTCTCTGTTCTCTGTGGTGAAGCTTTTCGCTTTTAGTCGATGCCGTGGATCCGCAGGCTGACCAACTGTTCGATGGTCAGATTCTGCATGCCGTGTTGCGAGCGCATATTGGAAATGTACTCCGGCGTCACGCCGTGGATCCGCATGGCAATCAATTGGTCAGGGTCGGGGTGAGAGTAGCCGAGTTGCTTCAGCTTCTCAATGAATTCGGGCGAGACACCGTGAATGCGGAAAGCGACGAGCTTATCGAGGTCAAGGTGGTTGTACCCGAGTTTGCTCATCTGCGCCATCCACTCCGGCGTGGCGCCATGGATCCTCAGCGCGATGAGCTTGTCCTCATCCGGATTATAACCTTCCTCATGCAGCGTCCGGATCATTTCCGGCGTTACACCGTGAATGCGGAACGCCACAAGCTTATCCGTGGAAGTAATGTTGAGTCCGGCCGCACGGATCTGGTGAACGAAATCCGCGGTAACTCCAAAGATACGGAAGGCGATCAGCTTGTCGGTGTCCAATCCTTCCAGACGCTCGCCCTTCATCTCCTTTGCGAACTCCAGGCTCACGTCCTGCGCGGCCATGTCGAACTGCTTTTCTTCGACCACTCCATCAAAACCCAGCGCTTTCATCTCCCGCGGATAGTCCGGGTTGGGAATGAAGTGAAACAAACCCGCCCCCTCGCCGTTATCGAGGAATCCCTGGCAATCGAATTTTCCGGCATCGCGCGGGACCGCGAAATGGACCTCGTGCCGCCCGGACGTCGATGTGTCCAGTCCCTGAAATGACTTCAATGGCCAGTCAGAGCTGTGTTCGGAATGACCTCCGTGACGGGACTCGATCAGCGAAAAGCGGACCTGGCCGGCAATGTCGGACGAACTCATCGTCCAGTCACCGGTGCGCGTTTGCGACCATGCCGCTGGCGCAGAGAGTAGCGCGCAAAGCGCCGCCAGAACGAACCATCGAATGTGAGAGAACCTCATGGAATCCTCCTCCGAAAGGTCACAGCACCCCGGCAAGTTTTAATTGCACGAGCTTGTCCAGGCTCAAGTTCTGAAAACCATGTTGGCGTGCCTTCTCCACGAATTCAGGAGTGATACCTTGAATCTTCGCCGCGATAAAATCATCGCTGACGAAGTTTTTCAGACCTGCCGCCTGAAGCGCCTTTACGTATTCGGGCGTAACGCCCTGAATGCACATAGCCACCAACTGATCTCCCGTGAGTTTCAGGCCGGTGCTCCGCATCTCCTTGACGTATTCGGGCGTCACACCTTGCACCCGCATCCCAACCAAGCTGTCGGCGTCAGCCGGGAGGCCCAGGCCGCTCATTTCTCGCACGTATTCGGGAGTCACACCCTGGACTTTCATCCCGACCAACTGATCCGCGTTGAGCTTCAGGCCCATGGCGAGCATATCCTTGACGTACTCCGGCGTAACACCTTGCACACGCATTCCAACCAGGGCGTCGGCGTCAGCTTGGAGGCCCAGGTCGTGCATTTCTCGCACGTATTCGGGAGTCACACCCTGGACTTTCATCCCGACCAACTGATCCGCGTTGAGCTTCAGACCGGTGGCGCGCATCTCCTTGACGTACTCCGGCGTAACACCTTGCACACGCATTCCAACCAAAGTGTCGGCGTCAACCTGAAATCCCAGGCCGCTCATTTCTCGCACGTATTCGGGAGTCACACCCTGGACTTTCATCCCGACCAACTGATCCGCGTTGAGCTTCAGGCCCGTGGCGCGCATATCCTGGACGTATTGGGGAGTAACGCCCTGCACCCTCAAAGCGATCAGTTCTTCGGTGTCGAGGCTAAAGCCCAGAGCGTGCATCTGCCGCACGTAGTCGGGAGTTACGCCTTGAACCTTCAGCGCGATGGCTTGATCGACCGTGAGGTCCTTCAGGCCTGCCGCCCGCATTTGCTCAATGAAGCCTTGCCTGGCGGCTTGATTGGCGCTGCTTGAGCTTGCGGCGCTTTGCCGTTCAGGCGCAGCGTTCTGACTTGCGGCCTGGAGCGGCTCACCCGCGGCTTCAGAGCGAGCAAAAGCGTATTGATGAATGCCTTGTGATCGCACTGCGGGGCCTGCGGGGTGTTGATTCGAAGCTGGCTGTCCGACCTGTCGTGGTGGTGCCGCCGACGCTTTGGCGATGCCCCAGAATCCATTGCCGGCAAGTAGCACGCCCGCCAGGCAGAGAAGACCCATCGCCACTCCGGCGCCCCGCCACTCGCCCCGAATCTCCGCCAGGCCGAGCAGCCGCAGGACGCGCGCCGCCAACGGTGAGGTGCTGATCCCCGTGGCCAGCAGCGGTGCGCTACGCTTCTCCTCGAGCAGGGTGAGGGCGCGAGCATACCCGACCGCGTCGCCGCAAACCCGAATCGCCTCATCATCGCAACAGTTCTCGCGCTCGACGCGAATTCGCCGGCTTACCCACCACACGGCCGGATGGTAGAAGAGCAGAGTTTCTGCCGCAACCTGGAAGAGGTTCACAAAGGAATCGAAGCGGCGAATGTGCGCCAGTTCATGAACGATGATGGCCTCCAGTTGCGCTTCGGAGAGTCCTGTCAGCACCGTAACCGGCAGCAAGACGACGGGCCGGAACAAGCCGATCACTGCCGGCGCCTGCACCAGCCGCGTCTCGCAAAACTGCACCGCCCTCTCGATTCCCAGCCGCCGCTGAAGCATCCGGCACATCTCGAGCAGCTCGGAAGATACCGGCCGGATACCCCGGCGCCTCAATCGCTCGATGAGGAAGAATCCTCCGGTGGCGCGCAGGCTAAAGAGGCCGACCCCAACGAACCAAAGCTCCACCAGCCAAATCAATCGATCAGGGCTAGGTTGGGACTGCAGAACGGCTTGGGCCTCCGATGCCGTGCCGAGTGTTGCCTCCGCTCGGTTAAGGGTAGCGGCCGCGGAGAGCGCACCCGTCCAGCCCACGGAAGGTTGCGCACGGGGCAACAAGACCAGAAAGGTAATCACAGGCGCCGCAACCAACAGAATCATCGCGCCAATTCCCAGAGCATAACGCGTTGAGGCCCTCCGGCAGCAGACCATCAGGACGGAGAGCGCTGCGGCGAGCGCCCCGCCCTGCCAGACGAAGTGAAGCAGCGCCCAGCCGAGCGATTGCACCATGATCGGAGAAAGGGGGACTGCAAAATGTGTCATCGTATTTTCCTTTCCTGTTCGTCCAGAATTCGGCGCAATTGTTCAATCTCTTCGTGCGAGGTCCTGCGGCCTTGGAGGGCGTGCATCATCAGCTCGCTTGCCGAACCCTCGAACACGCGCTCCAACACATCGGCCGCGAACTGGCGCTTTGCCTTCCCAGCAGGCAGGCAGGCTTCGTACACATGCGCGCGCTGCTCTTCGTTGCGGCGCAAGGTCCCTTTGCTGGTCATGATCTGCATCAACTTTAAGACGGTTGTGTACCCGATCGGTTTCTTTTCCCTCAACGCGTCGTAGACTTTTCGGACCGTCGAAGGGCCGCGTTCCCACAGAACATGGAGAATCTCCAGCTCGCCGGCGGTCGGTTTGGGCAGGTCTCGATGGCTCATAGGCACAAAGTACTACGAAGAGTTTCGTATTGTCAACGAAAATCTTCGTACTTGTTCAGCCCTCAGCCTTCAGCTCTCCGCTACCGCTGCTGAAGGCTCGACTAGGGCCTATTCGTATCTCAGCGCCACCATAGGATCAACCTTGGCAGCTCGGCGCGCAGGAATGAAACATGCGAGGAATGCTACCGTGAGGAGAATCAACGAAACGATCACAAAGGTCAACGGGTCAGATGGTTGGACGCCGAACAGCATCGTCCGTAGCAGGCGGGTAAGGGCCAAAGCCCCTGCAACTCCGGCAATGGTACCGATCAATGCAGAGCGAATCCCCTGCCCGACTACGGTCCTCAGCACATCGCCGCGTTCCGCGCCCAAAGCCATGCGGACGCCGATTTCGTGTGTGCGCTGGCTTGCCCAATAAGAGACGACGCCGTACATGCCGACCGAGGCAAGGATCAGGCCGAGTCCCGCGAAGGCGCCGAGCAGAAGCAGGTTGACTCGTCGTGGCGTGAAGGTGTCTGCACGCAGCTCATCCAAGCTCTGAACATCGTGCGGCGGCTGGTCCTTGTCTACGCCGGCAATCTGCCGGCGTACCGCGCCTTCCCAAAGCCGTGGATTTCCTGCCGTATGGACGAGCAAGGTCATGTAAGGCTCGGCAGCCTGAAGGTAGGGCAAATAGATCGCCGGCTCCGGATCTCGTTCCACCAAGCCGCGAACATCACCCACAACGCCTACAATAGTAAGCCAATCGTTTTTGCGCGCCCAGCTTTCAACCCTTCTGCCGAGACAACTCTCATGAGGAAAATAGCGTCGCGCGAAGGTTTCATTGACAATCGCGACGCTCGGTGAACCATTACGGTCGCCCTCGTCAAAATCACGCCCTTGCTTAAAGGGAATCTGCATGACACGAAAATAATCCGGACTGATGGTAGCGTTGAAGGCCATGGAGATCTTCTCCGATCTTCCCTCAACCCCCAAGTCACTGACGGAATTCAAGCGGCCCCCGAGCGGCGGACAGCCGTTGCCGCCTACTGATTGCACTCCTTCCAAGCTTCTAATTCCCTCGATGACCTGATGGAAGAATCTGGCCTGGGCTTGCGGGGTTGGGTACTTGGAGAGTGTCAAGTCTATAGTGAGGCTCAATGTGCGCGCTGATTTGAAACCAGGATCAATCCCGCGCGCTTCGAGGAAGCTTCTGAGGAGCAACCCTGCGCCTGCCAGAAGCACCGTGGCCAAGGCGGTCTCCGAGATCACGAGCAGGTTGCGGAAAAGCGCGCCCGACCGACGTTCGCCGCCGCTGCGCCCGGCCTCCTTAAGCACCTCGCTTAATGAAACCCTGGAGGCTTGAAAGGCAGGCGCCAAGCCGAAGGCTAACCCGGTGATCGCGGCCAGGGCCAAGCCAAACGCCAGGACGCGGAGGTTAAGCCCGATGGGCTGCAGCGCCGGGAGGTCAGGAGAAATAAAGGCAACAAGCAAGTCTTTCGCCGAACGCGCCAAAGCCAAACCTAGAAGGCCGCCCAGCAAGGCCAACACCGCGTTCTCGGTAAGAAGCTGCCGGATGACCCGAGCCCTGCCGGCCCCGACCGTCAGCCGCACTGCGATCTCCCTTTGCCGCGCTGCGGCACGGGAGAGCAGCAGATTAGCAACGTTGACACAGGCTATTAGGAGCAGAAATCCCACCGCCCCCATGAAGAGCAGGAGCGACAGCTTGAATTTCTCGGTGATCTGCTCCTGCCAAGGTGTGACCACGATGCTGACCTTCAAGCCTTTTGGCAATGAAGGTTGCGCAAGCGTGTTCAGTTCCGACTGTGCTGTTGCCGCGCTCACTCCCGGCTTGAGCCGGCCGACGGCGCGAAGGACGCGAAACTGCCCCGGCATGTCGCCCTCGGCAAGCGGCACATAGAGATCGTAGTCACTCTTGAATTGATCGGGAATTACAAAGTCGGCAGGAAGCACACCTACCACCGTGTAAACCTTTCCATCCAGCGCAACGCCCTTACCAATTACCCTAGGATCACCATTAAAGCTGCGTTTCCATAACGAGTGGCTCAGGATCACGACCGGCGGCCCACCTGGGCGGTCCTCTTCAGGAAGAAAGAGCCGCCCGACCTCCGGACGAACGCCCAGGAGAGTGAAAAATGAGGCAGTGGCCACGCTGCAGTTGACTCGCTCGGACTCTCCGCGTCCGGTGAGGTTAAACCAGGTGTACATGTAGGCAGCAATGGGACTGAGCGTTCGGCTCTGGTTCCTCCAAGCCACAAACTCCCGGTTCCACACAAAAGGATTGACCCCGTAGTTTCCCAGAACTTGCTGGACATACACCAGTTCCTCGGGGTGCGGGTACGGCAAGGGGCGAAGAAGCACAGCATTGACAACTGTAAAGATGGCGGTGGTGGCCCCGATGCCGAGCGCCAAGGTCAACACGGCGACGACTGCAAAGCCGGGGTCTTTGCGCAGACCGCGCGCTCCGTAACGAAGGTCCTGCATCAGTGTTCCAACTGAAATCCGTTCCCACATTTTCGCCTCCTCTCCTGCACCGGAGTCATGCTTGTCGCAGAGGGTCTCGTCATACTTCTCTTCGTTCCAGGACCAATTGCGCGAGCATCGGAAATGCCAGGGCAAGCAGTGCATAAAAGATCAGCGCGCCGATGGGGAAGGCACCTGCAGGAGCTATTATCCATCCACACCCTGTCCACATGAGGCTCAGAAATGAAGCGAGGTGGAGGACGTGCCCGTACCACACGTGCGACAACACATGGTTGAGCTGAGGCTGCGCCAGAGGAAGGAAGCAGCTAATTACAAGAATGCCGACGCCGTAACTTAGCCCCTTCTCGGAGCTGCGGGCGTATACGGTAAGAAAATAAGTCATGCTGTATACCGCCACCGCGCCCACGAATAAAGGTAGAATTGCCGCCAGCAATAGCCACGAATAGATGTAGCGGGAAACGCAAACGAGGGTGGCGAAGGTCCCGAGAACGGAGGTAGCGATCAGCCCCAGGATTTCGCAGGCCCCAACCGACCAGCATGTCCAGTTCAAGTACTTGCGACTGCGGGGGCGAGTGAACAAGAACCCCAGAGTCTGCTGTTGATACTCTTGGCCAACGCTCGAGGGGGCCAGAACCAACCCCGCAAACAAAGCGATAATCGTAGTAAGCGCTTGAAGAAGAGTCGTCGCCACCCAGGACCATAGGTACGCCACATCGGACGCTGGCCCAACCCTGAAAAAGCCTGTGCGGCCTCCGGGCGTGGCGGCATAAATCGTGAACAGAACGCAAACCGCCGAAATCACAATCACAAAGAAGATGAAACGGCTGCGGCTATCTCGCCAACATTTCCAGACGTACATCGCTCCTCCTTTCGGACCAACGCGAGGAAAATCTCGCGCAAACTCATCGGAGAAACTTCCGCGATCGTCGCCCCCTGCCGGCTGAGCTGGGCGGCAAATTCGTCGGCGTCTTTCTTAACGAGGTACTTGTGAAAGTTGCCTTCTGAAGCCACCAGCATGGCCTCGGGAAGGCTGGTTTGTGGCAAATCGTTCCCGGCGACGGTGACCCATCGGAATTGGCTCTTGATGTCATCGAGCCTCGCTTCGAGCAGCAGCCTTCCGTGATCGATCAACCCAACCCAGTCGGCGATTTGCTCGACGTCGGAGAGTTGGTGGGAAGAGATAAATACCGTCTTGCCTTCACTGACCACATCCTGAACAAGGATGCGGAGAAATTCGTCCAGGACAACCGGGTCGAGCCCTGTGGCTGGCTCATCGAGAATCAGTAAATCCGCCGCCTGCGAGAGCGCAAGCAGGAGACACACTTTGGTTCGGTTTCCTTGTGATAGTTTTGAAAAAGGGCGGTCCATGGGAATCTCCAGCAACTGGGAATACTTCCTGACCGCCTGATCCGACCACCTCGGATAGAAACCGCGTGTGAAGCGCACGAGTTCACGCGGCGTGAGGTTTCCATACAGAGTCTTGCTCTCGCTTACGTAGGCGGTACGCTCGAGGATGGAGACTTGCTCCCGGCCGATGGGAAATCCTAGCACCGTGCCGTGTCCTTCCGTAGCCCGCGCGAGACCCAGCAATATCCGTATGGTGGAACTTTTGCCGGCGCCGTTGCGCCCCACGAATCCGTAGACCACACCTCGCGGCACGTTTAAGTTGAGCCCGTCGACAGCCCTTACATCGGGATAAGTTTTAACGAGCTTTTCGGTCCAGATTGCCATATCGCTCATTGTCTTCCTCCAATGCGTCCAATTCCTGCTGCACTAATTGCATGATTTCACGCGGGTCGAGCCGCAGTTGCGTGCCCTCCACCGCGATCTGCCGCGCATAAGGCCGCAACCGCCGGACTCTTTCCGCCTTCAGGTAGCTCCCGGGATTTTCCGCTACGTAGGTGCGTCCACCGGGGATCGTGCGCAGGATTCCATCGCGCTCGAGATCCTGATAAGCGCGCGCGACCGTGTTGGTGCTGATGCGCAGATCCGAGGCGAGTTGGCGCACCGACGGCAAGGCATCACCAGGCGTCAAGGCGCCGGCGGCGATGTAGTGTTTCACCTGGGTCTCGATCTGCAGGTAGGTGGGGACGCCGGAAGCGGGGTTGACGTGAAGCAGCATGCTGTATTGATACACCGCTACAGTTGGGCTGTCAAGTGGGTTCTTTTAGAAATTCAGCAGCGGACAAGAAGTCGGCGACTCGACCCCGGGCTCAGACTGGCGGCTCAGCGCAGACTGCGGACGCAATCCAAATTCAAGATTCAAAATTCAAGAAACTGAGGTTTGGGATGCTCTGCCCAAATACAGGAGCCTACGAAGTTGCATTGCAGAGTGCACGGCTCGATCTTGGCGACAGCCTCAAGAGGCGGAGTCAAAACCGAGACGCTGCGCGCCTTCACAGAAGACGAGCACCGGAAGATCGTCGCAGATGTGCCCTGAGCGCAGGCCGAGATCTGACGGCTGAAGGCCGAATCTACTCAGTTCGGCCGCTGCTCGTTAACCACTTCGAGCACTTCCCGCACCTTGCGCACCAGGGCTCCCGGCGCAAAGGGCTTCTGGAGGAATGCCGTTTTGGGATCCGACATGCCGCGGCGGGCGACGGCGTCCGCCGTGTAACCCGAGACGTAGAGCACTTTCATTTTCGGGCGCTCGGGCTTCAGCCGCTCGGCCAGCTCGAGTCCGCTCATGCCGGGCATGACCACATCGGTGAGCAGCAGATCGATGGGCCCCTCGTTTTGCGAGCAGATCCGGAGTGCATCGTCGGGCCGTTCAGCCGATATTACCGTGTAGCCAGACTCTTTCAAGACCTCGAGAGTCAAATCCCTCACCATTGCTTCGTCTTCAACCACGAGGATGGTTTCCGTACCCCTCGAATGGTGCTCGATCGCCTGGCGGCTCTTCGTCGGCTCCGCCACTTGATCGACCCGTGGGAGATAAATCTTGAAGCATGAGCCGTTCCCCAATTCGCTGTAGACATAGATGTAACCGCCGCTCTGATGAACAATGCCGTGCACCGTCGCCAGGCCTAACCCAGTTCCCTTCCCCTGCTCCTTGGTTGTGAAAAAGGGCTCGAAGATATGCTTCTGGGTTTCCGCATCCATGCCGCATCCCGTATCGTTCACGGTGAGCAGGACATACTGCCCCGGCCGGATGGGATAGTGACCGGCGGCGCGAGCCTCGTCGAGATTAACGTTTTCGGTTTGCAGGATTAACCGGCCGCCATGAGGCATGGCGTCGCGGGCGTTCACCGCAAGGTTCAGGATCACCTGGTCAATCTCTCCGGGATCGGCTTTCACCCGTCCCAGGGCCGGCCCCGGAACGATCGAAAGCTCAACGTCCTCGCCGATCAAATGCCGCAGCATGCGGTCGATGTTGGCGAGAGTCACGTTCAAATCCAGCACCTGCGGCTGCAGCACTTGTTGCCGGCTGAACGCCAGAAGTTGGCGTGTCAGCGTGGCGCCTCGGTCCGCCGCCTTCAAGATCTCGGACAGATGGGGGTATTTGGGGTCCGTCGATTCCAGGCGCCCCAGGACCAGTTGGCCGAAACCTGAAATCACCGTCAGCAGGTTATTAAAGTCGTGGGCCACGCCGCCCGCCAGACGGCCCGCAGCCTCCATCTTTTGCGCATGGCGCAACTGATCTTCGAGCCGTCGATGCCGCGTAATGTCGCGGCCAATGCCCTGCACTTCCGGCGGCTTCCCGGCTCGCTCGATGAGAGTCGTCCCCAGGTCTACACGCAGCCGGCCGTCTTTCCTGGTTACGATTTCCACTTCGTAGGTCCGCTGTCCCTCCTCGCTTGCATCCTGCAGCATCTCCCGAGCCAGGGCTGAGTATTCAGGCGCCAGAATCTGCGCGAGGTTCATCCTCAGGACGTCGGGGAGGTCGCACCCGACCATGCGCCGGCCGGCTTTGTTCAGGGAAGTGAAGTGGCCGTCCAGATCGGAGGTAAAAACCATGTCATTGGCGTTTTCGAACAGCTCCTGATAGCGCTCCCTCGCGGAGGCTTCGCGTTCGAGCGAATCGCGGATGCTGTCGGTTTTTTCCGCCACCTGCCGCTTCAGCAAAAATGCCCAGAGTGTGGTGGCCAGTGCCACCGCCGCCAGCATCGCGATAATCCTGAGCATGCGCTTGATGTCCCCCCAGGGAGGAGGCTGAATCACCGCAACGTCATTCATCGAGCGGACAAGAATCCGAAACGACCGTGGATTGTGATCCTCATCCGCCTGGAGAATGCAGATCCCGGTTAATTGCAGCAGGCTTCCCGGCACCAGAGCCTCGAGGCTCTTCGCCGGCACAGGATCTTCCACCTGCGCCAGAAAAAGGATGTTGCCCGACTCCATGTTTAAGGTGTTCGGGCCGGGTGTGGCGTCGAGCAGGCGCGCCTGGATGCGCACGAAGTCGGCATCATGGCTGCCATCCAGCGCCTGGTCGGCGGTGACGGAGACGGGAACAGGAGTTGGACCGGCCCCGATTCGCCGAAAAACTGCATCCCGCAGGACCGCAGAATACTCGCCCACGGCCGGGAAACCTACCACCTCAACCAGATCTCCGGTCCGGATGGAAGTTGTCGCCAAAGTTCGAACCTGAAGGCCGTCGTTTTCCTCTTTGATGAAAAGCGCACTGCCCGGCTGCTGGAAGGTGACGACGCCCCGCACCTTGACTCGGTGGCCGGAGGCTCCCTGCGGCGTGAAGCGCAGCAGGCTGGCTATGGGACGGCGGGGGGCGAGAAACGCGTTGCTGGGTGCGGGTTCAACAATGCGGAGTTGATTGAGACTCGGCGAGTAGAGAATCACGCCGGTAATTTGATTCTTCGTGTTGAAGGCTGCGCCACACACTCCCTGAATGCGCACCTTGGCATCGACCAGAAAACCGGGAACGGCGCCATGGACGCCTGGAATCACCACGCTGAGCCGGCCACCTTCCGCGGCCAGATCGAGGGTCAGCTGCACATCCCCTTTCGTGACGTTGCGCACGATACCTTCAATTTCCACCCATTGGCTATCCTCTTGGCTAGAGGCCATTCGGCCGTAGGTGACTCGCCGCGCTTCCGGCAAGCTTCCCTGGCCTAAAATCCGAATCTTCGGTTTATCAATCTGCGGCGCAAAGTCGGGAGTACCGCTGATGCCCTCGATTTCCACCAATTGACCGGGTTGTAGGGGCGGTTTGGCGGTTCCGATGTTAACCCAAATGCCCGCGGTGGAGTCCTGGATGAACAAATCGTTTTCGGCCGGATTGAAATAAGTAACTACGGCGCGGACGAGGATCGGATACCCGAGATTCGCTTCGTCATTCGAGAGATTCCTAATCTGCTCCACGCGGGTGAGCAAGGGAAGGCTTGATTTTTGCTGAGGAACTTGTCCGGCGCGCAACGCCGATGCGCAGGCCAAACCTGACAGCAGCAGGCAAAGGGCCAAAAGCCACAGCGGGCCACCAGCCATCACACGGTCTCGGAGGCTCTTGACGATTCCCGATATTCGCGGTCCGCCAAGGGGCGTAACATTCTCTGCCCACTTGTCAGCCCTAAGTTCAAGGGGTCTTCCAGAGGCGTCGGAGAGGGCGGTAGTCGGAATCATCGCGGCTTGACCGGGCAGCTTTCGCTGCCCGCCGCCCTCGTCGATTTCCCGACGGATATCTTGCCAAACTTCTTCCGGAATTGTGAAAAAGGCCTCTACCACCTGGGGATCGAATTGCCGTCCCGACTCTCGCCTGATTTCGTTGAAAGCCGCTGACCAGGGGAGGGCACGCCGGTAGGGGCGATCGGAGGTCATCGCGTCCAGGGTATCGGCGACGGCGAATATACGCGCTCCGAGAGGAATTGCCTCTCCTTTCAGGCCTTGCGGGTAGCCCGTTCCGTCATAGGACTCCTGGTGGGCCAATACTATTTCAGCCGCGGGCGCGAGGAATGGAATATGGCAGACGAACTCGTAGCCGACGCGCGAGTGAGTCCGCATCACGGCGACTTCTTCCGGAGTCAACTTGCCTGGCTTCTTTAAGATCGCGTCCGGGATTCCGATCTTGCCGATATCGTGTAAGTAGGAGCCACGCAAAATCTGGACGACCTGCTCGGGCGTGCAGTTTGCCGCTTTGGCAATCTTCAGGGAGTAGTGGGCCACACGCCCGGTGTGTTCCCTTGTTTCAGTGTCCTTCATAGCCAAGGCGTCTGCGAGCGCCTTCAACGTCTCGTCGTAAGTCTCCTGGATCTCATCGTAGGTCTGCTGGACGCTCTTCACGGCGGCCTGAAGCTGTTCCGTCCGTTCCTGTACCATATCCTCGAGGCGTTCGCGATAAGCCTCGAGTTCCAGTTCAAGGCGCTTCTTCTCGAGCGCGCGATCTACTGCCAAGGCAACCGTCTCAAGCCGGAAAGGCTTCAGGATGTAATCGTCCGCGCCTTGCTTCATCGCGTCGACGCCGACCCGGACATTGTCCACGCCGGTGGCGATCAGAAAACTCATCCAAGGGTACTTGGTGCGTGCGGTTTCCAGGAGCGCTAAGCCGGAGACGCCGGGCATCCGCAGGTCGGAGATGAGGGCATCGAAGCGCTCACACTCCAATAACTTGATCGCCTCGGCGCCGCTTGATGTGGCTCGGCACTCGAACCCCTCCGGGGTCAGTCCCTCGATGAGCAGCGCGCAGATGGGGGGTTCATCGTCGACGACGAGTATCCGACCCCTCGGGACGTTTGACGGCATGCGGCCTCCAGCTAGAAGACACCTCTAACCACAGATCGACGAAGAACTCAAACTGCGTCTAAGGGAAATGCTAATGTTGCCCCGCGCACGGCACAAGGGGACGCGGGTACTAGTACTTTCGTACCGAAGGACCTGCTGATCACACCTTCGCGAGCGTGCAAGGAATTCCCTTTTCGCCTATACTTAGGGCGCGGGCCCATAGCTCAGTTGGTTAGAGCAGCGGACTCATAATCCGTTGGTCCCAGGTTCAAGTCCTGGTGGGCCCACTTCCTTTCTTTGCACGGAAAGTCAATCTGGCGTACGCCGATGACGACCTAGTAAAGACAACCGATACTGCCACTCGCCGAGTTACCTGTCAAGTCAATAACTAGTAGATGAAATGTCGCCCGATCACACCTCCGGGGCCGACCCGCGACGCGCGGTTCTGGTGGGGGATTTGGGTCATCGGCCCGTCGATCCGTCACCCCATCATCAGAAGTCCTGATGTTCGGTGCGGGCGATGATCTCGTTCTGTAAGGCTGTGGTCAGATCACAGAAATAATCACTGTAGCCCGCCACCCGAACAATCAGGTCCCGATGTTTCTCCGGGTTTTGTTGTGCGGCGTGAAGAGTTTCAGCGGTAACGACATTGAACTGGATGTGATGCCCGTCCAGCTTGAAGTAAGCGCGCACCAGGTGCGCCAGCTTGTCGATTCCCTCTTCGCCCTCGAGCAGTTGAGGCGTGAACTTCTGGTTCAAGAGGGTGCCGCCGGTGCGGGCGTGATCCATCCGGGCGGCGGATTTGAGCACCGCCGTGGGGCCGCGCCGGTCCGCGCCTTGTACAGGCGAGATGCCGTCCGACAGAGGTTCGTAGGCGTTGCGGCCATCCGGCGTTGCCCCGGTCACTGATCCGAAGTAAACGTGGCAAGTCGTTGACAGATAGTTTACCCGGTAATTGCCGCCTTTGGTGTTCTTGCGGCCGTTCACCTCATCGTAAAAGGCGTTGAACAAGTCGGTCAGAATGGAGTCCGCATATCCGTCATCATTGCCGTACTTGGGAGTCTTGTTCAGAAGCATCTGGCGAGTTTTTTCATGCCCCTTGAAATCAGCGGCCACGGCATCGAGCAGTTCCGCCATCGTCAAGTCCTTGCGATCGAAGACGTGGCAACGAATGGCCGCCAGGCTGTCGGTGCAACTGCCCGGACCCACCGCCATGATGTAAGTCGTGTTATAACGAGGGCCGAGGTCGTTGTAGTCCCGGCCTTTCGCGATGCAGTCGTCGATGAGCAGAGAAAGGAAGGGCGCAGGCATGTGCCGGGCGTAGATGCGCTCGATGATGTTGTTTCCTCGCACCTTGATGTCGATGAAGTGGTGCAACTGCTTACGGAATGCCTGGAACAGCGCATCGTAGGAAGTGAATTCGTTCGGATCGCCGGTCTCTAAGCCGAGCCGCTTGCCGGTGCGCGGGTCGCACCCGTTGTTCAGAGTGATTTCGAGTACTTTCGTAAGATTGAAATATCCCGTCAGGATATAGGCTTCTTTGCCAAATGCGCCCGTCTCGACGCAGCCGGAGTTGCCGCCGCAGCGCGCGTCTTCAATCGACTTCCCTTGGCGCAACAACTCCTCAACCACCAGGTCGGCATTGAAAATCGACGGTTGCCCCCAACCCTTGCGGACAATCTCAAGGCCGCGCTTCAGGAAGCAGTCCGGGCTCTTCTTGCTCAACTGCAGATTCGAGGACGGCTGGAGCAGGCGCATCTCGTCAATCACTTCGAGGATAAGATACGTAACTTCGTTGACGCCATCTGAGCCGTCCGCTTTCAGCCCTCCGTTGTTGATGTTGGCGAAGTCGGTGTAAGTGCTGCTCTCCGCCGCTGTCACGCCCACCTTGGGCGGCGCGGGCTGATTGTTGAATTTCACCCAGAAGCACTCGAGCAGTTCTTTGGCCTTTTCGCGGGTGAGGGTTCCGTCGGCCAAGCCTTTCTCATAGAAAGGCGCCAGATGCTGGTCCAGGCGTCCGGGGCAGAAAGAATCCCAGGTGTTCAGTTCGGTTATCACGCCCAGGTGAATAAACCAGTAGGCTTGCAAGGCCTCCCAGAAATCGCGCGGGGCATGCGCCGGAACGCGCCCGCAGACCTCCGCGATTTTCCGGAGTTCAGCCCGGCGCTCGGAGTTCGATTCCCGGCTCGCCATCTCCGCGGCCTTCTCCGCATGGCGCTCGGCAAAACGAATCACCGCGTCGGCCGCCGTCGCCATCGCCTTTAGTTCCTCCTGCTTAAAGAAAGCTTCGGGATCGTTCAAGAAGTCCAGGCGGCGGAGACTCTCCTCAACTTCGGACTTCAGTTCAAGCAGTCCTTTGCGGTAGATGACATCTCCCAGCGCCGTGTGGCCCGGCGCGCGCTGCTCCATGAATTCCGTGTAAATGCCAGCCTCGTAGGCGTCTTTCCATTGCTGAGACATTTCCCTGAAGATAAGTTCGCGAATTGAGCGGCCCTGCCAATAAGGGATGATCTGCTCACATTGGATCGTCCTGGCTTCGTCGTCCACCCGATACCAGATCTTAGGGCGCGAATTGAGAATGCGGAGGTCTTCCATGCTGTGACAGCAGAGTTCCGGGTAAGTGGGAGTCGCTTTCGGCGCGGGGCCGCGCTCGCCCACAATCAACTCTTCCCTGCCAATATAGATATTCTTCTTCTCCATCAAATGCCGAAGCGCCTGAGCCCGCAGCAGAGGCGCCGAAACCGTCCGGGAATCTCGGTAAAACTCCGTAATCAACGCCGCCCTCTCCAGCGACAGGACGGGCTCAGCATCGAGACTTCTCTGCCTTAATCTCGCAACTCGTTCGTTCATCGTCAGCCACCTACTTTCACTTTGATGCCCGCTCGCTCAAACTCTCCGGCGATTCTCTTCATCAGGCTGGCGGGTGGCGCTTTGATATCTCCCAGACGCAACCCCAAACCCAGCCGCTTGTATTTCTCGGTTCCAGTCTCATGGTACGGCAGGAGATGAACCTGCCAGAGACGAAGCCGCGAGAGCAAGGCCACCATTTGCCGGACATTCAGGCCGTCGTCGTTGACAAAGGGAATAATCGGATAACGAACGATCACCCGCCCTCTTCTTTCCGCCAACGCCTCCAGGTTCGCCAGAATCGAGTCATTGGAGACGCCCGTGTACTTCTTGTGTTTTTCGGGATCGAGGATTTTCAGGTCGTATAAGAACAGGCCTGCCTTGTCACTGAGTTCGAGAACCACGTCCTGCTTGGCCAAGCCGCAGGTCTCGACCACGGTGTGGATGCGTTTCGCGCGGCAGGCATCGAGGAGCGAGGCGAGGAAGCGCGGCTGCGCCAGCGGCTCGCCGCCGGAGAAAGTGGCGCCGCCGCCGGATTGATCCGAGAAGATCACGTCTCGTTGTATTTCACTCATTACTTCCCAGACCGTCATCCGGCGTCCCGCCACCTTTCGCGCGCCGGCAGGACACGCTTCGGCGCAGTTCCCGCACACCTGGCACGCCGAACTAGTCTGGATTTCACCATTCAGGCAGTGCACCGCCCCATGTGGACATACCTTGACACACTCGCCGCAAACCAGGCAGCGGTTCTGAACGTACATGAGGTCAGGCTGGGGGCTCTGTCCCTCCGGATTGTGGCACCACCAGCAAGATAGCGGACAACCCTTGAAAAAAACCGTGGTCCGAATGCCCGGGCCATCGTGCAAGGCGTAGCGCTGGATGTCAAACACCACGCCCTCAGGTTCCGGCGACGGGGTTGGAGCCACGTCACGGCTGGCTTCGGGTTGGTTGGCGTCTCCGCTCATCTTGCTACTAGATCACTCCTGCACCGTGATTACCACTTTACCACGAGCGTGCCCAGCTTCCAGGTACCGGATAGCCTCAGGGACGTCATTTAGTCCGTAACGCCTGTCGATGACCGGAGTTAGCTTGCCCGCTGCCATGAGTTGCGCGATGGCGGCCAGGTCTTCAGAGTTCGGCCTGGCGATAAAGGTGACGAACTTCTGGGTCAGGAAGGGGGACAAGAACAAGGCAGCGGCCCAACGGACAAAAAGTCCGAACATCCAGCGCCCCGTTGCCCCGCCCACCCCCACATATATCCCCTTCGGATTCATGACACGACGGCACTCCCGCAGCGAGTGGTTTCCAATGCAATCGATGACCAGGTCATAACGTCGCCCACGCCTGGTGAAGTCCTCGCGCGTGTAATCTATGACCTCATCCGCGCCAATGGACCGCACCATCTCCACATTCCGAGTGCTGCACACCCCAGTCACCTCTGCGCCGAACGACTTGGCGATTGGCACCGCGAAGGTGCCCACGCCGCCTGCCGCGCCATTAATCAAGACCTTTACTCCCGCCTGAATGTTTCCCTTGTCGCGAAGACCCTGCAACGCCGTGAGGCCAGCGACCGGCACAGTCGCCGCTTGCTCAAACGTCACATTGTCCGGCTTTCTGGCCAGGGCTCGCTCAGGTGCGCAGGCGTACTCTGCAAACGCGCCGCGGCACGTTCCGAATAGCGCGTCGCCCACTTTCAACTGCGTTACGTTTCTGCCTACTGCTTCTACATAACCTGCCCCATCCACGCCTAGCCGCCGCTCCTTCGGTCTGGCGATACCGGCCATCAGGCGAACGAAGTACGGCAGTCCCCGCATGAAATGCCAGTCGTAAGGGTTCACGGAAGCCGCCTGGACTTTTATGAGAACTTCACCGCTCCCGGGGGTTGGCTTCTCGACCTCTTCACATTTGAGAATCTCGGGCGAGCCGTACTTGTCATAGACGATCGCTTTCATCGGCATCTCCTCAACCCATTGAGGGTAGCGCCAACCTTCAGGTCAGCAATACGGCGATCCTTTGTTTTCATAGACATTCTCGCTTTGTTCCGCCGATTCTGGAGTCGAAGAGCCCAGAAATCGGGAAGCCAGCCCCTACTTCCCCAACTGCCGAGGGGCTTGGAGCCGGGCTCAGCTTCTCACTGCTGGACTCCTCAACTTCTCGACTCCTTGACTTTTTGACCTCCTCCTTTGTTTTCATAGACATTCTCGCTTTGTTCCGCCGATTCTGGAGTCGAAGAGTCGAGAAGTCGAAAAGTCGAGAGGCCTACCGCCACAGCCAGAGCCACGGCTGGGCGCTTGATGCAGATCTTGCCTTTGGCGCTTCGACTCTTCAACGCCTTGACTCACCGACTTCTTGACCTCTTCCTTTGTTTTCATAGACATGCTCGCTTTGTTCCGGTAATTCCCGTTCCGCCGGACTTGGCGATCCTGACCTCCGGCCCGGCGCCAAGCCGACTTCCTGTCGCGCTTGCCCGACTTGGGTGGCGGCGTTTCACGGGCGGTAGCATCGCTGCACTATCCTTTCCGCGGGGACGCAAACTCGCGCCCAGCTTCCGGTGAGAATTCTAGCCTATCTTGTCGAGTTTGTCAAGAGACAAGAAGTCCCAGCTCCGGATTTTCCTGCGAACCGGGAAAATGAAGGCCGCCGGCCGATGTATACTAGGCGAACAAGCGAAGGCGCCGGGTGACGTATGTGTTAAGCGATTATGTTGCCGAGGCACTCGCGGAGGCCGCGTTCGAGAAGCTCGAGGATGGAAGCTACGCAGGTCGTATTCCATCCTGCACGGGAGTTGTCGGTTTCGGAACCACACTCCGCGAGTGTGAGAACGAGCTGCGGTCCACGCTCGAGGACTGGATTCTGCTGGGGCTTCAACTGAAGCACCCGCTGCCCGTCATTCAAGGGATCGACCTCAATAAGGAGCCTGCGCGTGAGCCGGTGGACGCCGTGTAAGCGCGGCGATTTCATCCGCATACTGCGCAGGCTCGGCTTCGAGTGGCCCTTTAGGGGAACCCGCCACCACTTTATGGTCTGGTCGCTAAAGCGGCTGGCTATTCCTTCCAACACCGAGTATTCCGTCCCACAATTACGCATGATGATCCGCGGGGATTCTTCGTTGCGCTCAGAATGACAGGCTACTGGGGAGTGTTTCCGCAGCCTGTACAATGGCCACCCCTACGCTCCAGAATTCGGTGATAGAATTGACCGCTGCTTGACGCATTTACCGACGAGCAGCTTTGGGAGGAATTGACATGGTCCGAGGAAACACTGATTCGCCCCGAAGGTGGGGCTTAGTGATCGTTATTCTGGCGCTGTGCGGTTACTGTAGCGGCTCCGCCCTGCGAACTCAGGAAGTAAAACATCTGACGGCCCGCAGCTTCGATTCCGGCTTCGAGTTATCGAACGGAACCTTCAACGGGATGTTGGCTGCGAGCGACGGCAAGATTTATTACGTGCTCTGCGCCGAGAATATCGACACCGGCGGGCAGATGTATTCGTACGATCCCGCCACGGACAAGATCACGCACCTGGGCGACCTGACGGAGGCGTCGGGGGAAAAGGGGCTGAAGGCGGTGCCCCAGGGAAAAAGCCATGTCAGCTTCGTTGAGGCAAATGGCAAGCTCTATTTCGCCACCCACGTTGACTGGTACACCGTGCAAAATGATCTGGAATCCATGGCCCCCCCACCGCCAGGGTACAAGCCGTATCCGGGCGGGCACTTCCTTGCGTACGATATAGCCAGCGGGAAGTTCGAGAACTTCGCCAAAGCACCCGAAGGCCAAGGGATCATTTCGATGAACATGGATACGCAGCGCGGCCGGATGTATGGTCTAACCTGGCCCTCCGGCTACTTTCTGCGCTATGACCTGAAGTCACGAGAACTGAAGAACCTCGGCCCGCTCTACCGAGACGGGGAGGGCGGGCGCCCGACGAAGCGGGTCATCTGCCGGGCGCTGCCCATCGACCCGCGCGACGGGTCAGTCTACTTCACCACCGCCGATGGCGATATCCTGCGCTACCGCTACGATCGCGACGCGATTGAGACCGTTCAAGGTGACAACCTGCGCAAAGACTATCTCGGAACCTGGAATCCCTTAAGCGGGCAAGACTTTGGCTATGGCTGGCGGCAGGCGCTCTGGTACGCGCCGGAAAATGTGGTCTACGCCGTACACGGCCGTTCCTCCTATCTGCTCCGGTTCGACCCGCAGGCGGAGCACGTGGAGGTGCTCGAGCGCCTCGCCTCAGTACCGACACGCCGCAGCGGGATGTACGACGAGTTCCATTACGGTTATCTCAGCCTGTCTTTGGGGCCGGATGGGCATACTCTCTATTATCTCGAGGAAGGCGCCATCGGTGAGAATGGAAAGCAGGTGGTCAAGCGCGGGCGGGGAGGAGAACGTATCGAAGATCTGCACCTGATAACCTATGATATTCCCGCCGCGAAGTACACAGACCACGGCGCGGTCTTCTTCAGCGACGGCTCGCGACCCGGGCTTGTCAACTCAATTGCCGTGGGGAAAGATGGCGCGGTCTATTGCCTGACCGATATCCCAGGCAAACAACGGCGTGCGGATTTGGTTCGGATTCCACCGGTGGAGTAGGCGCAATTACCGGTTTCACGCAAAGGCGCAAAGGGAGCTAAGCTCGCAAAGAAAGCGGGAGAACTCAGAATCTGCTTTGCGGCCTTGGCGCCCTTTGCGCCTTTGCGTGAAACCGGTTCTCCTATCCGCGGATCGAGATCAGCTCCCAGGCATCTCGAGTTCAACCCAACTGGCAATCCCGTCGCGCCCGGCGTTGTTGCGGGGCCACACTTTAAGGCGGTTGCGCCCTGGATGCAATTTCCAGGGGAAGATTGCGGCGACCGGTGATTGCTCGCCGCCGTCGATCTGGGCCAGGAATGTATCAAAGCCGGGTGTCTCGGTATCGAGGTGAACACGAAACTCGCCATCCGTCGCGGCGGGTTCGAGCACGTAGTGGGCCTGGTCGAGTGTCCATTCGAAATTGCCGAAGCGCGTCACCAGATTGGGATGGACCAGCTCGGGGGTCACCTCCGCGTCGGACCAGACGTAGAATCCGTTCCAGGTCCAAGGCCCCTTTCCGTTGTTGAGCGGTATGGGGTACTTCTGCTCCAGGAAATTGCTCCTCGGGATAAGCCGCATTTCCGCGAACGACATATCAACATCCAGGCCGCGCCACTTGAGAACTGAGTCCACGATGTGCACGATGCGCATGGGCTCCGGTTGCTCGCCGCGCAACACGCGAAGTTGCCGCTGCCGCACCTCGTACAAGGAAAGCGGTGTATGGGTGGCAGGGTCCTCGGGGTAATAGGCTGCCGTGCCATCAATCCAGATCCACTTGTGGAACTGGTTCGACCAGATTTCCATCGGCTCGTGGCCCACGACGGTGGGGCGTCCCAGAGTTCCGCTGTCGATGGAAATATCCCTGCCCACGAATCCGAAACTCTCGCAGGCCTGCAGGAAAACCAGGTCGTATTGCTGGCAGAAGCCGCCCACCGGCTTGCCGTCGGGAAGTTTCTTCAGGATTTCGAGCGCATCCCAGGAAGGATAGAATTGGTCCAGGTGCCATTGCTGCCAAGGCCAATTGCGCGACGACCAGGCCGCCAGCTTGGAGATTATGTCGAGGTCCGTCTTCGCGCCGCCAACCACTTCGTCGAGATGGTAACGAGTGCGCAGTTCCTTCAGCTTAGGCTCGGTGAACGGCTCGTAGCGGAATGGGATTGAAGTCCGCACGATTACTTCGTTGTGTGAATCCACCAACTTCAGCGAGCGGGTCCAGTCGTTTGCCAATACAGGCTCGGTGTTGATGGCGAGTTCGCTCAACTGGGGAGTCAGCCGCGGGTCTGCAGCGGCGAACTTCACCTCGAGCTGAACAAAGCGTCCGCGCGGGGCCTTCAAACAGCCATCGCGGTCAAGCGGCATCCACTCCGACCACGTTTTCAGCTTCGGGACGTAGGACGTTCCGGACCGTATGCGCAGGGTCACGCCGCTCTTGGGGTCAGGCGCAGCGGAAACGGACACTCGCACCGAACCGGGAGCCGTGAGAGGCGGGGCAAGGGGTTTTCCCTCCAGGTTGGCAACATCCATCACCGGCAACAGAATAGATCCGCTGGGCTTGAAGTGCTCGAGGTATAGCCGAACGCAATATTCTCCCGCAATGTCGCCCGACGGACCCAGGCGATCGACGCACCAGGACTTGCCGCCGTCGGTGCTGCGCGCGCTTCGGTGCGGCAGCGGTGCGTAAGAGTCGTCGGCGCGGGCGATTTTGACCATCCCCGTTCCCGAGATGACGATGTCGTTCAAACCCG
>Ga0326727_10008604_pt1 | contig 25754 bp, 10 predicted proteins | sample MB2enrmetagenome_FD_207643 | JGI IMG/M metagenome (GOLD analysis project Ga0326727, IMG submission 207643) | Lab enriched peat soil microbial communities from McLean, Ithaca, NY, United States - MB29MY | ecosystem: Environmental > Terrestrial > Soil > Wetlands > Peat | place: USA: New York...
ATTCGCCGCCACAACCACGACCACCGGCTGGCCGTGCCGGGTAATGGTTTGCGGTCCTTCGTTTCGAGCCAGTTCAATCACCCGGCTCAATTGGTCCTTTGCGTTCTGCACTGCCCATTGTTTCACGGTTGAACCTTAAAACCCGAATTCTGGCCGGTCAAGCCAGATTTCTCGCCGTGCCGGTTTTCACCCAGGGGCAGAAGCGGGATCGTGGCGCAGTGGAGTGCTGCTTTGTCCACGACAGCAATCTATCGGGACATCATTGATCCTCTCTGGTTTGACATGCGCACGCCGCCTTCGTACGTTGTGCCGCCATGTTCGAGTTGTCCGCCCCTTATCAGCCCGCCGGCGATCAGCCCCAAGCCATCGCGGGCTTGGTCGAAGGTGTCTTGTCCGGCGCCCGGCATCAAACGCTAGTGGGCGTGACCGGTTCCGGCAAGACCTTCACCGTCGCCAACGTTATCCAGCAGACCAACCGCCCCACCCTGGTCATCTCGCATAACAAAACCCTCGCCGCCCAGCTCTACGCCGAATTCAAAACCTTCTTCCCCGGCAACGCCGTCGAATACTTCGTCAGTTACTTCGATTACTACCAGCCCGAGGCCTACATCCCTCGCACCGACACCTTCATCGAGAAGGATTCCAGCGTCAACGAGGAGATTGAGCGCCTGCGCCTGGCGGCCATGAGTTCCCTGCTCACACGGCGGGACGTCATTGTCGTCGCCAGTGTCTCCTGCATTTACGGCATCGGCAGCAAGGATGATTATGAGGCGCTCATCCAGCAGGTCCATCTCGGCATGTCCCTCTCCCGCGATCAATTGCTCGCCCGCCTGGTCGATCTGCAATACTCCCGCAACGACGTCGCTTTCGAGCGCGGGCAGTTCCGCGTCCGCGGCGACGTGGTGGAACTGCGGCCCTCCTGGACCGAGGACGGCCTGCGGCTGGAGTTTTTCGGCGACCAGATCGAGCGCCTTTCCCGATTCGATCCGCTGACCGGCGCCCGAACCGGCTCGCCCCACACGCTGGTCATTTTCCCGGCCAAACAATTCGTCACCCCCCAATCCAAGATCAACAACGCCCTTCTGGCCATTCGCGAGGAACTGGGCGAGCGCATCGCCTGGTTTGAGGCGCGCGGCAAACTCCTGGAGGCCCAGCGCGTGAAAATGCGCACCGAATACGATCTGGAAATGATGGAGGAAATGGGCTTCTGCTCGGGCATCGAGAATTATTCCCGCCATTTGGCCGGCCGTCCCCCAGGCTCCCGTCCCGGCACCCTCCTGGATTTCTTTCCGGCGGATTATCTGCTCATCATCGACGAATCCCACGCCACCATTCCCCAGATCGGCGGCATGTACGCCGGCGACCGTTCGCGCAAAACGGTCCTGGTTGAGCACGGCTTCCGCCTCCCCAGCGCGTTGGACAACCGCCCCCTCAACTTCCAGGAGTTTCAATCCCTCCAGGGCCAGACCATTTACGTCAGCGCCACGCCGGCCCAAACGGAGATCCAGTGGTCCAAAGACCACGTCGTCGAGCAGATTGTCCGCCCCACCGGCTTGATTGATCCGAAGGTCACCGTCAAACCGTTGCAAGGGCAGATTGACGATTTGATCGAGGAGGTCCGGCTGCGCGCCGCTCGCAAGGAACGAACACTGGTCACCACACTCACCAAACGCTCCGCCGAAGAGTTGACCGACTACCTCCGCGACCTGGGCATCAACGTCCGCTACCTCCACAGCGAGATCGACGCCATCGAGCGCGTCGAAGTCCTGCGCGCCCTGCGCAAAGGCGATTTCGACGTGCTTGTCGGCATCAACCTTCTGCGCGAGGGCCTGGACCTGCCGGAAGTCTCCCTGGTGGCGATCCTCGACGCCGACAAGGAGGGGTATTTGCGCAGCGCCACCAGCCTGATTCAGACCGCCGGCCGGGCCGCGCGCCACCTTAACGGTGAAGTTATACTTTACGCCGCCGTGATGACGCAAAGCATCACCAAGTTCCTCGCCGTCTCGGCCTACCGTCGCGAAAAGCAACTCGCCTACAACAAAGAGCACCATATCACGCCGCGCGGCGTCAGCCGCGCCGTCGAGGATAGCCTGGCCGTCTATCAAGACACGCGCCGCAAGGCGGCGATGGTTCTCAACGAGGTCGGCGGCAACTTCGACGTGACGGAAACCCTCCGCGCGCTCCAGGAGGAAATGGTGGATGCCTCCAACAATTTGGAATTCGAAAAAGCAGCCCTTCTGCGCGACCAAATTCGTGAATTGAAGCGCTCCTTCGACCCCACCGCGCCCGCCCAATCCGCCCCGGCCCGCCCGGTTCGCTACAAAAACGCGCGCAGGGCCGGAAAAATGAGATCCTGAAAAAATGAAATGCCTCGCCAGTGACGCCGATTACTCTTTCGCTCTCGCCGTTCTTCTCGTATAATAAAAACATTCTCCAGTCCGATTGTGGCGATGAAGGGCTGGCGAACCGATTTTGAAGCGTCGAATCTTCAGACTTTTGGCGGCGGTCGCCCTTTTGACTCCGGCACTGTCGGCGTCGGCGGTCATTTTGTGGAGCGATCTGGGCGCGACGCTTGCGCATGACACCGGACCGGGACGCGACATCCTGGGCGGAGCGGTCAAGGAGGACGACAACTCGACCAATACGCTCTATTTCAAGTTCCACGTGGACCCGCAATCCGACGCCGGAACCGAAGATTATTTCGCCGCCTTCGAACTCTACGAAGGAGACGCCGAGCGCCTGGCGGTGGGCAACTCGCTCAGGGGCTGGGCCTACGGCGCCTTTAACGTCAGTGACACCGGCAAAACCAATTTCAATGTCTTCGAGACCGGCACCACCAACAGCAACCCCGCCACCTGGGGCAAGACCAACAATGTCGATGCCAATTGGGGGATCGACCTCTTTTCCTCCAGGCCCAGCCCCGATGGGCACGGAGGGTTTTTTGATTACGAGTTGGTGCGCAAGGGCATCGCTAGAACCATTGTCTTCAAGGTTCAATACCTCCACTCCACCAATGCTCAAGTCACCGTCTGGCTGGAACCGGACCTCGGCCCCGGCGCGACGGAGGACGGCCAGATGACCAACCTGACCACCCGCTTCAAGGCCGACGCTTTGTTTAACCAGATCCGTTTGCGGCACGGCGGCCGCGGCGACGGCTGGACCTTCAGCGAGATGGCCATCGCCACCTCCTTCAGCGACTTCGTGATGGACAACAGCGGCATTCTCGGCCGCGGCCAACTCCCCTTCACCTTCCGTCTCTGGCAGCGCGAGCAAGGTCTGCCCCAGAACCTGGTGCGCGCGTTGGCCCAAACCCGCGACGGCTATATTTGGGTCGGGAGCGATGACGGAGTGAGCCGCTTTGACGGCGTGCGTTTTGTCTCCTTCGGCTTGCCGGAGGGGTTCCAGGCCGGCCCGGTGCAGGCTCTGCTGGGCGACAGCAGCGGCACCCTTTGGATTGGAAGCGTGGGCCGCGGTTTGGGCCGCTGGCAGAACGGCCAGTTCACGTCCTTTACCATCAAAAACGGCCTTCCGGCCGACTCGGTTGAGGCGCTTGCCGAGGACTCCCAGGGACGGCTTTGGATCGGCACGGAGAGCGGCCTGGCGGTATGGAGCAATGGACGCCTCACCGAGGCCGGCGCCGCGCGGGATTTGTCCGGCAAGCCAATCACCGCGCTGTTCAACGACGCCAGTGGGACGATGTGGATCGGGGCGAGGGGGGCCGGCGTTTTCGTGTTGCGGGACGGCCAGTTGGCGGCGTTGCGCGATACCGGCTATGACCAGTTGTTGCAGGATCCCCGCTGTCTGCTGGTCGATCACGATGGGCGCCTGTGGATCGGCGCGGGGGATGGTTCGGTGCTCTGCCGCCAAGGTGATCAGTGGCGCCTTTACCGCCTGCCGCGCCATTTGGTGCGTCATTACATTAGCGCCCTGGCGGAGGACCCCGAAGGGACGGTCTGGGCCGGCTCGGTCAGCGAGGGCTTGTTTCAATTCAGACATGGCAAGCTGGTCGCCATCAACGCCAGCAGCGGTTTGTCCGACAATCTGGTCGAGGCCCTGTTAGTGGATCGGGAAGGCAAACTCTGGGTCGGCACTCATGGCGGCCTCAACCGCCTGAGGCCAAAAAATGTATCCGTCCTCAGTTACAACGACGGCTTGGAATCCGGCGTTGCGCAAGGGTTGGCCGAAGTGGCGCCGGGGTTGATTTGGGCCGGCAAATCCAGCGAAGGCCTTTATCTTTGGGATGGCAGATACTTCAAATCGTTGTCGGTCGCGGGCTTGACCAACAGTGACGATCATGTCGGCGCCCTGCTCATGGCCAAGGATGGAAGTTGTTGGATGGCCGAGGCGCGCGGGCTGCTGCAAGTCAAAAACCCGGTCTCCGTCGAGACGGATCGGGGGCTGATGGCATTGAGCAACGTGACGGTCAGCTCGCTGGCCCAAGACACCGACGGCGCCGTCTGGGCCGGAACCCAGCAAGGGGCTCTGTGGCGGCTTCGCAACGGCCAGTGGCTCCAGTGCCTCAACGGCCCGCCCCTTCATGCTCTGACCGCCATCGTGCCCGACGCCAACAACTCGGTATGGGTGGGCACCGACGGCGACGGCTTGTACCGCCTTGCAGCCAATGGGCGCGGGCATTGGGAAAAGTGGAACGGGCTTTTAAGCGACTGGGTTCGCACGCTCCACCTCGATTCGGAGGGCGTCCTGTGGATTGGCACCCGGGGCGGCGGGTTAACCCGCTTGGCCGCCGGCAAAATGACCACATTCACCACGCGCGAGGGGCTGCCCGACAACACCGTGTCGCAAATCCTTGAGGACGACATCGGGCGGCTTTGGCTGGGCGGCAACCGCGGCATCGTCTGCGTACGAAAACGCGACTTGATGGACTTGGCCGAACATAAGATTTCGGAGGTCTATCCGCAGGTCTATGGCCGCGAAGAGGGGATGCTCTCGGAGGAATGCATCAGCGGCTTCTTCCCCATTGGCCTCAAAACCAAATCGGGCTTCCTGTGGTTCCCCACTCAGCAAGGGATCGTTGTGGCCGACTCCCACCACCGCACGGTCAATGCGCCCGCTCCCGCAGTCGTGCTGGAAGAGACCTTGGTGGACGGCGTGCCGGCCGCACAGCCGTTGCGTCTGGCCCCGGGCAGCCACCGCCTGGAATTCCGCTACACGGGCCTGAGCTTTGATGACCCCGAGCGGGTCCGCTTCCGCTATCGCCTGGAGAATCTCGATTCCGAATGGGTCCAAGCCGGTTCCAGCCGCTCGGCTTCCTACGCCTACGTCCCGCATGGGCAATACCTCTTCGAAGTCACCGCCTGCAACGGCGACGGCGTCTGGAACACCGCCGGGGCCAGCCTCTCGCTGACAGTGCGCCCCCATTTGTGGCAGACCTGGTGGTTCCTGGGGGTGTTGGTCATCGGCACGACAATTTCGATTGCCGGAACCGCCCGTCTGGCTGTCAAACGCAAACTCCAGCGCCGCCTCGAACTCCTGGAGCGCGAACGCGCCATCCAGGGTGAGCGCGCCCGCATCGCCCAGGACTTGCACGACGACCTCGGTTCGTCCTTGACCCGGATTTCCCTCCTCAGCGGGCTGGCGCGGGCGGATAACGGCGTTCCGGAACAGGTCGAGATTCATGTCAACAAAATCTCCCAGTCCGCCGCCCAGACCCTGCGCGCGTTGGAGGAGATCGTTTGGGCCCTGCGTCCGGGCAGCGACACCCTCCAGAGCCTGGTCGAGTACATCGCCCACTTCGCCGACGAACTGTTTGAGGAAAACCGCCTGCGTTGCCGGCTGGACCTCCCGGCCGACCTGCCTCCCTTGCCGTTGCCGCCGGAAATGCGCCACAGCATTTTCCTCATTGTCAAGGAAGCCCTCACCAACGCCCTTAAGCACTCCTGCGCCCGCGAGGCCTTTGTCCAGGCCAACGTGTCCCGCGGATCCCTGGCAATCGTGGTGCATGACGACGGCAAGGGTTTCGATTCCTCTTCCCCCTCGCGCGCCAAAGGCAACGGTTTGGGCAACATGCGCCGCCGCGCCGAGGCCATGGGCGGCGCCCTTGTCATTGACAGCGCCGCGGGAAAGGGCGTGACGGTCCGGCTGACCGTTCCGCTGCCCGTCGCCGCGGTGAGCGGCAATGGACGGGCGGACTGAAACGCGCCAAAAGGAGCTGCTGATTTTGAAACTCGATGACATTAAACTCAGAGCGTGTGATAAAAATCGCCCGGTCGGGGGACCGGGCCTACAGGACTGCCGATTTGTGGCCATTTCTGTAGGCCGCGTGCCCTCACGCGGCGTCTTGAACTCAGAGTGCCTGCCCCCGCCTGTGCCGGCCTGTTGCCGCACGTACATGCGATTATCCAAGACCCTTGCGGCGCGCCTATTATTCACGCATGCAAGTTGTCGCCGCCGAAAAAATGCCGATTAAAGTAGCCATCGTGGATGATGATGAGGGTATCCGCAGCAGCCTGGCCGCCTTGCTTCGCCGGGCCCCGACCATGCGCCTGGCCGGCGATTATCCCGACGCCGAAACCGCCCTGCGCGAAATTCCCCGCAATCCGCCCGACGTGGTCCTGATGGACATCAATCTACCCGGAATGAACGGCGTCGAATGCGTCCGCCAGCTCAAAACCGCCGCCCCCAAAACGCAGGTTCTGATGTTGACAGTCTATGAAGACAGCGACTCCCTCTTCAATTCCCTCAAGGCGGGCGCCAGCGGATACCTCCTCAAACGCACCGCCTCGGCCCGCCTGGTCGAGGCCATCCGCGACGTCCATTCCGGCGGCTCCCCCATGACCCCGCAACTGGCCCGCCGGGTGGTCCAATTCTTCTCCCGGCCCGGCGAGGGCGAGGCCTCCGTCGCCCGCTTGACGGCGGGTGAAAAGGAATTCCTGGACCAACTCGCCAAGGGCTATGCGTACAAGGAAATCGCCGACCGCATGAATATCAGCATTGATACCGTCCGCAGCTACGTGCGCACCGTCTATGAAAAACTGCACGTCCATTCCCGCACCGAGGCGGTTGTCAAATACTTGCGCGGTTGAAAAAACCACCGAACAACTCCAAAGCCCGCCGCGCCGCGGTCCCGTCTCCAACCCCGCCGCCAGCCTCGCGTCGCTGGCTCTTTCGGTTGTTCGCGCTCTTCGCCATACCGGCGCTGGCCCTGGCGCTGGCCGAGGCCGTTCTGCGTCTGGCCGGTTATGGCTATGACACCCATCTCTTTCAAACTCAGCGCGTCGATGGCCAGGAGTTTTTGATGAACAACGAGCGTTTCAGCGGGCGCTTTTTCCCGCCGGAATTGGCCCGCTGGCCCAGCCCCATCATGATGGAGGCGCGCAAACCGGCGGGCACATATCGCATTTTCATCCTGGGCGAATCCGCCGCGGAAGGCGATCCCCAGCCGGCCTTCGGCGCCGGACGGTTCCTGGAGGTTTTGCTTCGCGAACGCTATCCCGGCGCGACTTTTGAGGTCGTCAATGTCGCCATCACCGCCATCAATTCCCACGTCATCCTGCCCATTGCCCGTGAGTGTGCCCGTCACGACGGGGATCTCTGGATCATTTACATGGGCAACAACGAAATGGTCGGCCCCTTCGGCGCGGCCACCGTCTTTGGTTCGCAGGCGCCCCCGCTGCCATTGGTGCGCCTGAATCTGGCCCTTCAGCAGACCCGGCTCGGCCAGGCCTTGACGGAGCTGGGCCGAAAATTGCGCGGCAACCCTTCCGCGCCCGTTCAGTGGGGCGGAATGCAAATGTTCCTCGGCAACCAACTGCGCCCCGACGATCCGCGCAAGCAAACCGTCTATCATAACTTCTCGGCCAACCTCCGTGACATCGTGCGGGCTGGAGTTGCCTCCGGCGCCAATGTTGTCCTCTGCACCGTCGCCGTGAATTTGCGCGATTGCCCGCCCTTTGCCTCACCCGTTGCGACGAATCTTCCGCCCGAAGACGCCGCGGCTTTTAACCGTTTCTACAGCGAAGGATGCGCCGCGCAGGAGCGGGCAAACTATCCGCAGGCGGCGCATTTATTTGAACAGGCGGCCAGGATCGATCCGCAAATGGCCGATGCCCAATTCCGCCGCGGCCAGTGCCAGTTGCTCATGACCAATCTTGCCGCCGCGCGCGAGCACCTTCAAAACGCCTGCGACGACGACGCCCTGCCGTTCCGCGCGGATTCGCGCATTAACGCCGCCATCCGCCAGGCGGCGGAAAAATGGGCCGGACCAAATCTGGCGCTGTGCGACGCCGCCAGCTTACTGGAAGCCGCCAACCCCGACGGCCTCAGTGGCGAGGAAACTTTCTATGAACACGTTCATTTTAATTTTGAGGGAGGTTACCGGCTCGGCTTGCTTTGGGCCGGACAGGTGGAGCGGTCTCTGCCCCCCGAAATCAAGGCCCGCGCCACCGATGGATGGGCCTCTGCGGAGATTTGCGCGCAGCGGCTCGGTTTGTCCGCTTGGAACCGGGCCGACACCATTCATGCGGTCATCGATCGGATGCAGCGTCCTCCTCTGAGCGCCCAGTCCAATAATCTCTGGCGGCTCGGTCTGCTCCAGTCCCAGCTCGCGCAAGCCAACCGGATGAAGGCCACCCCCCAAGCCGCCAATCGCGCGCGCGCGGTTTATGCCGATGCGATCCAACGGGCGCCGCGGGACTATTATTTGCATGAGAATTTCGGCGAGTTTTTGGAATTGGCCGGCGATCTCACGAACGCTGCCGTGGAATGGCGCCGCGCTTATGAACTGATGCCGCGCAATCCCTTTGCCTTCCTGACCGAGGGGCAATTGCAGGAGGAACTGGGGCAGGTCAAGCCGGCGCGCGCGGCCTTCCTGCAGGCGGTGGCCCTGCACCCGCGCTACGCCGAGGCCTGGCTCGAACTGGGCAAACTCGACGCCTCCGAGAACCAATTTGAGGGGGCGGTGCAAAACTACCAACGCTCGGCAGGTTTGCAGCCGGCGGACCCGGAACCATATTTATGCATGGGCAAGGCGCTGTCCCTCCTGAAGCGTTCGCCCGAGTCCATTCAGAGTTTTCGCCGCGCTCTGGAGCTCAATCCCAACTACTGGGAGGCGCATTACTCCCTGGGAGGCGAGTTGGGCATGCACGGTCAATTCGCCGCGGCGAAAAACGAGTTTGAGCAAGTCGTCCAGCTCAATCCCGACTTTGCCATGGGCCACCTCAATCTGGGCGTGGCCCTCCTTAAGCTGAACCAGCCAAACCCCGCCCGCGAGCAGTTCAGGGAAACCCTCCGCCTCGACCCGGCCAACAAGAGTGCCAAAGAGTATCTCGCTGCCGCCGAGGCCCGGCAAAAGAGATAATGGGCCTGGGGCGGAAGTTGCGGGGCAAGGTGATGGCGGGTGTTTTAGCTGGCAAGATGCGCCCAGGTTGGTACTCTGTCCCCATGCCGAATCGGGAAAAACTGGTGGAATTATGACCGAAGGCGATTTGCTGCACGAAGAACCACCCGGATACGCATGCGGGGGCAGACCCGCGCCGTTGACTGAATATCTGCGCAAACTCGAACGCGCCCTCAAACGCGGCGACGCCACCGAACATACGCACCGCCCCGCGCTCAAGGAACTGATCGAAGCCCTCGACGAAAAGGTCATCGCCACCAACGAACCCAAGCGTTCCGATTGCGGGGCGCCAGATTACGTCGTTTCCCGCAAGCGCGACCAGCTTTCCCTCGGTTACATCGAAGCCAAGGACGTTGGTTTGGACTTGAACGAAATCGAGCGCAGCGAACAACTCAAGCGTTTCCTCGCATCCCTTCCCAATCTTTTGCTGACGGACTACGTGGAGTTCCGCTGGTTTGTGGATGGCAAAAAACGCGAAACCTTCCGCCTCGCCAACGTCACCTCCGGTGTTCAACTCGCGCCCGTCACCCCCGACGAAATGGAACACGCTGAACGCCTGCTTCACGGCTTCCTGACGCAACGCCCGGTGGATATCGCGTCCGCTGGGGAACTGGCCCGGCGGCTGGCAAAGCTCACGCACGTCATCCGCGACATCATCATCGGCGCCTTCCGCGCCGGGCAGGCTTCGCAGCAGTTGCGCGACTGGCGGGAGGCCTTTGCGGCCACGCTACTGCCGGAACTTGCGCCGCAAGGCGATGCGAAGAAGGAGACCGAGGCGGCGAGCGAGTTTGCCGACATGTTCGCGCAAACCCTCGCCTACGGTTTGTTCAGCGCCCGCGCCTCCAGCGGCGGCGCGACATTCACCCGTCAGAAAGCGCAGAAGCTGATTCCGCGCACCAATCCCTTTCTGCGCACCTTCTTCGAGCAGATTACCGGGGCGGCGCTGGACGAGGAGCCGTTCGCCGGATTTGTGGAGGATTTGATCCAGACGCTGGATCACGCGGACATGGGACGGGTCATGGAGGACTTTGGCAAACAGGGCCGCCGCCGCGACCCGGTCGTTCACTTTTACGAAACCTTCCTGCAGGCCTACGATCCGAAGCTGCGCGAACTGCGCGGCGTTTATTACACCCCCGAACCGGTGGTAAACTACATCGTCCAGAGCGTTGACCGTCTGCTCAAAGCCCGGTTCGGCATCAAAGCCGGGCTGGCCGACCACTCCAAAATCACCGTCAAGCGCGAGGAAGGCGATGGTGAGATCAGGGAGGAGACGCATCGGGTGCTCATTCTGGATCCGGCCACGGGCACGGCGACTTTTCTTTACACGGTGCTCGAGTTCATCCGCTCGCAATTCAAGGCCGGTAAAAACGCGGGCCAGTGGGGCAGCTATGTTCACGAGCATTTGTTGCCGCGCCTCTTTGGTTTTGAGCTCCTGATGGCGCCCTACGCGGTGGCCCATTTCAAACTCGGCCTTGCGCTGGCGGCGATGGATGAAGAACCGTTGTTCCGCCAGCAATGGAGCTACGAACCGCAGGCCAAGGAGCGCCTGAACGTTTTCCTCACCAACACGCTGGAAGACTTGGAGCACACCGCCGCGCAACTCGGCCCGCTACGGGCGTTGAGCGAAGAAGCCAACTCGGCCTCCGAGGTAAAAAAGCACAAGCCCGTGCTTGCGGTTATTGGCAATCCGCCTTACTCCGGCCACAGCGCGAACAAAGGCGGGCGGATTAGCAAGCTTGTCCGCGATTACTATTTCTGCGACGGCAAACCGCTGGGTGAGAGGAATCCCAAATGGCTGCAGGACGACTATGTGAAGTTCCTGCGCTGGGGGCAATGGCGCATCGAGCAGACCGGCCAGGGCATCCTGGCCTTCATCACCAACCACGGCTATCTGGACAATCCGACCTTTCGCGGCATGAGGCAGAATCTCATGCAGACGTTCGACGAGATTTACGTGCTCGACCTGCACGGCAACTCGAAGAAAAAGGAAACCGTTCCCAACACAGGCGAACCGGACAAAAACGTGTTCGATATCCAGCAAGGGGTCGCCATCGGCATTTTCGTAAAACTCCCGCCTGAAAAACGGGCAAAGAAAAAGGAGAAGCCCCCTGCCACCGTCCGCCATTGCGACCTCTGGGGCGCGCAGAGGCAGGCAAAATACGATTGGCTCGACGATCACCACGTAGAAAGCACGGAGTGGACGAGGCTTGCGCCTGCCGCGCCCCACTACCTGTTCATTGCCCAAGACACCAAGCGGCTCAAGGAATACGGGCGCGGCTGGAAGGTCACGGAGATGATGCCCGTTCACAGTTTGGGTATCGCGGCCGGACGCGATCATTTCACGGTTGCCTTCAGCAGCAAAGAACTTCGCGATAAACTTCGAACCTTCGTTGAACTTGATGGCGAAGAAGCAAGAAAGCGGTTCGATTTAGGCGCCGATTCAAGGGATTGGAAGGTCGAGTTGGCCCAAGCTGACCTGAAACAGGGCAGTTGGGATTCGCGCATTACAACGATTCTCTACCGTCCATTCGATTTCCGTGAGACGTGTTACACCGGCATCTCCCGCGGATTTCACTGCATGGCGCGGCAAGAAGTGATGCGCCACTTTTTACAAGGCGATCTGAACCTGGGGCTTTCCACGACCCGTTCGGTGGAAATTCGCGAGGCCTGGACCCACGTATTCGCCACGTGTGACATAACACAGTTGCACAGCGTCTCGCTCAAAGAGGTAAATTACCTCTTTCCACTCTATCTCTATCCAAACGTAAAACTTCCGGAAGCGGATTTATTTGCGCACGACAATGGCCGGCGCCCGAACTTGAGCGGCGATTTCGTCAAAGAGTTTTGTCAACGACTCGGTTGCAAGTTTGTGCCGGATGGATACGGCCGCACGTCCCGGCGGGAAGTCGGCCCGGAATGCATCTTCAATTACGCCTACGCCATATTCCACAGTCCAACCTATCGGGAACGTTATGCGGATTTTCTCCGCGCTGACTTTCCTCGACTGCCGCTGACCAGCAATTGGGACCTCTTTGGAGAGTTGGCGGGGCTGGGCCTGTGGTTGGTGGACTTGCACGCGCGCGGACAGGGGAAAAACACTCCAGTTGGATTTCCTGTGAAAGGAACCGACCAAGTCCGTGACGTCCGTTTCCAACCTGTCGATTCCCTGGTCATTCCTGGCGCAAAACGGATGAAAAGCTCCAACCCATGCGGGCATGTGGAAACGGGTCCGTGGCCGGATGTGAAAGCGGGCCGCGTTTGGATCAACGAGCGGCAGTATTTCGAGCCTGTGGCGGAATCGGCGTGGGCGTTTCCCATCGGCGGTTACCTGCCCGCGCAACGCTGGCTCAAAGACCGAATGGGCCGCACGCTCGGGTACGAGGAGCAGGCGGAATATCAACGCATCATCTGGGCGCTGCTGGAAACGGGGCGATTGATGGGGGAGATTGACGCGAGCATCAAACAACACGGAGGCTGGCCGATAAAATAGGCAGATTTAGGGCGCCTCAAATCGCACCGCACAAACGTGCGGTTGAACGGGTGGCGGGAACAGGGTATCTTCGCCACGATCACTATGCACTTTAATCAATATATGAAGCAAAACCTCCTCTCTAATACTGTCTCGCGGTGTCTGTGCGCCGGCGCCTTGTTGTGCTCGGCGACTCTCGTCTCCGCCCAAACCCTGACCAACGCCCAGATCACCTTCCAGGTCGATATGACCTACATGGTCGGTAACGGCTTTACCCCTGGGACAGATACGGTGTCCGCGCATGGATCCTTCAATGGCTGGGGCGTCGGCGTTCTGTTGACCACCAACGCCTCGAGCTCAAACCCATACCTCTATAGCGGCACGACCAATGACACCGCCGAGGCCAACGGCACAGCCACGATATTCAAGTATGTCATCGACAACAGCACCTATGAGACGACCGCCGACGCAAATAATCGTTGCGGCCTGCTCCCGGCCGCCAGCGGCGCGACCCTGGCACTGCCAGTTGTATTCTTTAACGACGACGGCCCGGTCACCACGGCCAATATCACCTTCCAGGTCGATATGTCCGAACAGATCAACCTGGGCAACTTCGACACCAACGTTGATAGCCTCTATTGCCAGGGGTCATTTGAGGGTTGGAATGACACTTTCCCTCTCACCAACAATCCGGCCATTGCGACCACCAATTACCAGGGGATAGTGACCTCCAATGTCTATGTGGGGACTTACGCCCTCGCCGCTTCCCCGGGCGCGGCCGAGGAATTCAAATATGTCATTTTCAACGGCACAGCCAACGAGTATGAATCCCCCTCCGCCGCCGACGGCGACCGCGACAACAACAATAACCGCTTCTTCGCCAGCATCGATCAGACCCTGCCGATTGTTTATTATAGCGACCAGCGGCTTTCGTCCTCGGTGACGAACTACGTGAAATTTGAGGCTGATATGTCCGTTCAGGAGGCCTTGGGAACCTTTACCAATGGAAATCCGCTCAGCGTGATCCAACTTCACGGAGACTTTGACTCTTGGGATTCTAACGGGGTTGACATGACCAACGATCCGGGCCTCAACAACACCAATATCTTTGTCGCCGATATCGAGTACGTTGACCCGCCCGGAACGGTTGTGAACTATAAATACGTTCTCCAACCGGGCACACAGTGGGAGAATGTCCCCGGCGGCGGCAACCGCCAGTTCGCTCTTCGCACCACAAACGCCAGTTATGTGGTCGGGCCGGATTTCTTCAGTTTTGAAGGCCCCAGCGCCTTGGACGATGTCGTCTATGTCACAAATTGCATGGTGACCTTTACTGTCGATATGACCAATGCGGTGGGCACCGACGGCACGGTGTTTAATGGATCGGGCCTTCCTGTTTATATCAACGGAATCAACGGCGGGAACAACAATAGTTTCTGGACATGGGGAGTGTTAAACGCCCCGGCACAGTTCCAAATGACAGAGATTGGCGATTCGTCCTTGTACACCGTGACAGTTCCGGTTAACCGCGGACAAAACATTGATCTGGTTTACAAATACAGCATCGATGGCAACGACAACGAAGCTGGTTTTGCCGATAATCATACCCGCTATATTCGCAGCCAGCCCAATTATACGATGCCGGTGGATGTCTTCGGCTCCCAAGGCGCCGCCAGCTCCGCTGAACCGTCCTTTGGCGATCTTTCGATCACCACCAGCGGCAACCAGGTTTCTATTTCCTGGCTGGGCCGCCAGTATGTTCATTTGCAAACGGCCACCTCCTTGGATGCCCACACTGTTTGGACCCCCCAAATTGCCACCGACGGAACGAACCTGCTCGTGGCGCCGGGCGGAATCGCTACGACGAACTATACCATTGGCGCCGGCAACTTGTACTTCGAGTTGGTTTATCCTTAATGCATTGACGCTCCGCCCGCCGGAGGCGCCATCCGCCTTCCGGCGGGACCGGAGCAATAAAGGTATGAAAAACAAACAGGCATTCACGCTTATTGAGTTGTTGGTTGTAATCGCGATCATTGCGATCCTTGCTGGGATTTTGCTCCCGGCCCTCGCCCGGGCCAAACAGCAAGCCACAGGCGCCAATTGCATCAGCGCAAAAAAGCAAATGCAAGTTGCGTGGACCATGTACGCCAACGACTTCGGCGACCGCCTGGCCTTCAACAACGACCAATCCCAGGATTACGAAGCCACCCATGATTGGGCGGAAGGAATCCTCGATTGGAGCACCAATCCCGAGAACACCAACTACATGTACTTGATTGATCCACGGGTTTCTTCAATGGGACCCTATGTTGGCAAAAACTACCTTATCGAGTGGTGTCCCGCCGACATTTACGTCGGCCCTCATCAAACTCCGCTCGGTTGGGCGCATCGTTGCCGCAGTATCTCGATGGACGGCGCCGTCGGCGACGGCAAGAAATATACCTTTTCCAATTGGGGCGGCGTGCAGATGTGGTGGGCCAAGAAAATGTCCGATCTGATCGCTCCCGGCACGGCCCAAAGTTGGGTTTTTAGTGATGAGCATCCCGACAGCATCGACGACGAAATCATGTACATTGATCCCGGCTGCACCAACGGCACGGGCACCTTCACCGAGTTGCCGGCCAGTTACCATAATTTGGCCTGCGGCGTGAGCTTTGCCGATGGACACGTGGAACTTCACAAGTGGTTTGAGACTGAGACCGTACACCCCGTGACCTACTCCGACATCGACCAGGTTGGGGTAACCCGCAGCAGGGATCTGGCCTGGCTTGCCCAGCGAACTCCGCATGCGCCTGGGCAGCCCTGACCGCGCGCAGAGCCGTCCTTTGTCTTTGCAACCAGTCCTGAAACCGCTCGCTCGCCTGAAAACATGAAATCCTTCTCGCTGCGCCGGGCGGTTTCGACCCTTTGCCTCGTTACCCTGTTCGTTGGCGGCGGCATCATCTCCGCCCAAAATGCCGCGCTCGCTTCTCCTTCCTGGTTGCGCCACGGCGTGATTTACGAGGTTTTTCCGCGCGCTTTCTCCAGTAATGGCGACTTCAACGGCATCACCGCGCGGCTGGACGATCTCAAGGGCCTGGGCATTGACATTCTCTGGCTCATGCCCATTCATCCCATCGGCGAAAAAATGCGCAAAGGGGACGTCGGCAGCCCTTATGCCGTCAAAGATTACTACGCCATCAATCCCGACTACGGCTCCGCGGACGATCTGAAACGCCTCATCACCCAAGCCCATCGCCGCGACATGAAGGTCATTATGGACTTGGTCGCCAATCACACTGCCTGGGACTGCGTCCTCATGAGTCATCCCGACTTCTACAAGCAGGATGGCAACGGCCACATACTGCCGCCCAATCCGGCCTGGTCGGATGTCGCCGGGCTCAATTACGCCAATCCCCAATTGCGCCGCTACATGATCGCAATGATGAAACACTGGATCGATCCCTCCGGCTTTGATTTCGACGGCTTTCGCTGCGACGTCGCAGGCGAGATTCCGACCAGCTTCTGGGAAGAGGCCCGCGCCGAATTGCTGAAGGTCAAGCCCGACATCATCCTCCTGGCCGAGGCCAGCAAGCCGGACCTGATGGTCAAGGCCTTTGACGTCGATTATTCCTGGCCGCTCCTCTCCGCCCTCAACCGGGTCATGCTCGATGGCGCCCCGGCCCTGGACTTGCAGCAGTCCTGGGAGCAGACCCGCCGCGAGTTCCCGCCGGGCGCCTTGCACATGCGCATCAGCGACGACCACGATGAGGCTCGCGCCGTCGCCCGCTACGGCATCCGCGGCGCCTTGGCCGCCTCGGCGCTGATGTTCACACTGGATGGCGTTCCTCTTCTTTACAACGGCATGGAAGCCGGTGACGCCACCGAATCCGGCGACCCCGCCCTGTTCGAGAGAATCCCCGTCTTCTGGCATCCCAAAGCTCGCCCGGACCTCCCCGCCATCTATTCCAGCCTGATTTCCTTGCGTAAAAAATTCGCGCCCTTCCAGAACGATTGCGTCACCTGGCTCCATGCCTCCGACGCCACCAACACACTTTCCTTCATGCGCCGCGATGAGAGCGACGAGTTCGTCGTCGTCATCAATTTTTCCAATCGGCCCCAAAAAACATCCGTCGATGTGGACCACGCCGGGGATTTTCGACCCGTCAAAATCGCCGGCATGCCCGATGCCGGGGCCGACAGCCTCACGGCATTGAATCTGCCCGGATTCGGTTGGCGGATTTACCATCGGTCCGTCGTCAAAGCCGCGGGCGAACAAACGCAGCTTGAGCACGCAAAGCTGACCGAGTAAATCAACCGATTGGCCGCGGATGCCACGGAATCTCATTAGAAAACTGAGTCCTCTTCGCTTTCTCCTCTGCCTCTCGTGCCTGTGCGGCGGCGCCGCCCGCGCCGAATCGATGCTCCAGCTTTTCAACGTCAACTGGACTCAGTTGGCCCAGAAAATGCCCGAAATCGCCGAAGCCGGCTATGACAGCCTCTGGTTGCCTCCCCCCTACAAAGCCAGCAGCGTCTTCTCCGTCGGTTATGACCAATTCGATCCCTTCGACCTGGGCAGCCAGAACCAGCAAGGCTCCATTGCCACCATGTACGGCACCGAGGCCCAGTTGCGGCAAGCCGTCCTCATCGCTCATCGCTTCGGCATCCGCGTCTATTTTGACAACATTGTCAACCATCGCGGCTACGTCGTGCCCGGTTACAACAGCGCCACGCCCATCAACTATTACCCAGGCCTTTTTCCGCAGGACTTCCATTTGCTCACCACTCCCAATGGTTTCTTTCAAAACGTCCCGCAAGTCAGCGATTGGAACGACCAATGGGATGTCCAGAATGAGTCGCTGCTGGGGTTGGTCGATCTGGCCCAGGAACCCGGCGGCTTCAATGATAACTTCGGCCCGGCCTTGGGCGACACAATCCCAAAAATCTTCTTTGTCCGTCACCCCGCCCACCCCGAATTCTACATGGACACCAATTTGCCCGCCATCGCCGGCCCCTGGCATCCCTTCAACGGCACCAACGGCAATCCAACTCCGGAGGACGTCGGCGGCTACCTCTGCCGCGCCGTCATCTGGATGTTGAACGAAACCAAATGCGATGGCTTTCGCCTGGACGCCGTCAAACACGTCCCGTCGGGCTTCTTTGGCGACACCACCGATTCCCCCAACGGCTACTGCGGCGCAATCCAGACCATGTTTAACTGCGTCCACGGCTACGGCCAAAACGTGACTGGCAACGGCTACTTCGACACCAATGACAACCGCACCAGCCTTTTTGACACCGAGGCGCCGCGCAATGACGCGATGATCTTCGGCGAGCATCTTGGCGAGCCGCCCAGCTTCAGCGAGTACATCACCCGCGGCATGAGGCTGCTCAACGCCCCCGGCCAGAACGCCCTCAACGGCATCCTGGGCATCCCCGGCGCGACCATGAGCGGCATGGATTCCACCAACTGGGGGCCTCTCCAGCAGGACGGCGACTCGATCATCGGCTACCAAGGGGTTCAGTTTTCGCAGAGCGCGGACAATACCTATTGCGGCATTTCCTACGCCGTGCGCGCCTTGCAGAACGGCTACAATTTTATGCGCGTGGGCCTGCCGGAAATCTATTCCGACGGCTACAATGAATCGCAAAGCAGCCCTCCCTTCCCCGGCATTCCCAATGCCAACTACCTCGGCCAGTTCGGCGACCAAACCATGCCGGACATCGCGTTCTTGCAGCATCAACTGGCCCGCGGTTTGCAGACCTCGCGCTGGAGTGACAGCACCGTCGTTTGCTTCGAGCGATACGACAACCGCGAAGGCAGCCCCAGCGACCCTCAGGACCAGGTCACCCTTTTGTTCGCAATGAATGACTACATGGTCGCCGGCCAGGGTGATCAATGCTTCGACGACGGAGTCGCCCAATTGACCGACGGCACCTATTACGACTGCTTTCCCGTCATCAATTCCCGCGGCGTCGGCCTGGTCGTCGGTTTCCCGCCCGGCTCGGTTCTATCGCAACTGGCTTCCGGCCCGACCGGCAGCACCAACGAGGATTGGGTCTTCGATAACAGTGGCGCCTGTTCAAAGTTGCTCGTGCGCAATGCCACCGCCAGCCTGGCCGAAGCCCAGGCCACCGCCAATGATCCTAATCCGGTCAATCGCGCCGTCTTCATCGGCGGCCAGACCCTCGCTCCAGGCGGCGGCGCGATCGAATTCAAAATCCCCGCCGGCAGCTACGTCTGTTACGGTTACCAATGGCCCGAACCCAGCCGCTCCGCCTTGAGCGACGCCATTGTCTTCCGCCAGGGAGGCAACCCGGTGCCCAGCCTCACCTTCCACCGAACCGACGGCGCCAACGGCGACCCCAATTTCAATCCCATTTATCCGTTCAAAATGCGCGGACGCATCGACCCCAACGGCAACCTTGTCACCGGCCATAACGTGAGCAACCTCACCTACGCCATCGACTTTCCCATCCTCACCAACGCCCCCTTTGACATCCTCGTCCGCAACGATGCCTCTTCTGTCAATGCTGTGGTCAAACTCGACGGCGGCATCGACCTCAACAGCCAGATGGATCTGGGCGCCTCCAACACCTACACCGCCGGCGTGCTCGATTTGCGCGACAACAAGCCGGGCTACGCCGACGATGTCTTTCTCGGTTACGAGCAAACCGCTTTTGATTTCCGTTACGGGCCGGAAAAATTCGCCGCCGCCGACATCTCCCGCGACAACGTCACTTCGCTTGGAGCCGAAGTCTATGCCTACACCGTCGGCGGCTCGAACACGGTCGCGCTGGGGGAAGGCAATGCCGCCGGCATCACCAACGGCACTGCCTTATGGGTCTATCACAATCCTTCCGACATCGTGAACATCGCCGCCAACCCGCCACCCAGCCAGTTGAATCCCCTCAAACCCTCTTCCGGCCAGTCCGTCGATGTCTGGGTCAAAGTCGGCTATCAGTCGCAAATCACCCAAGGGTCGATTTACTACACCACCGATGGCAGCGCTCCCCAGGGCGCCTACGGCCACGGCGCCGGGACCACCCGCGCTGTCCCTCTCGCCTTGATGGCCCAGGACCAAACCGATCCCACCATCGACTGGTGGAAAGGCACCCTCCCGGCCGCTGTCAATACCAGCGGCGCCACCGTCCGTTATGCCGTCGCCCTTTTTGACAACAACATCCAGCCCATTTCCGACGCCGACCCCGCCAAGCTCTATGGATTGACCGAAGCCTCCATCACCAACTTCAATCCCGTCACCGCGCTGGTCTGGACCGCCAATGATCTGAGCACCAACAACGTGCTCACCGGTCTCCAGCCCGGCTGGCACATCGTCCGCGCGCGCCCCTTCCTGCCGCGCACCGGCAAATCCAGCGTCTTCAATACCTTTCTGGAGACCTTCTATTACGACGCGGCCACCCCGTCCGGCGTGATTGTTTCTCCGGCCCCGGGCTCTACCATCACCAACTCCACCTATACCGTAATTGTCCGGGCCGACGGCACCGCGACGGCCGCGTCGATCAATATCGCTGACAGCAGCCCCGCCAATGACGACGTTGCCACCGGCTATAATTATGGCAATGGTTCGCGCAATGGCGTTCCGATCTTCGTCAGTTCCCCGCCGGTTGCCGTGCCCACCCCGGCCTTGAACGCTCTCTATCCGAATCTGCCCCAGGAATTCCACTTCACCTACGCCGCCGTGCCCACCAACGGCCCCGCCACCATCACCGTCTTGCTCAGTGAAATCACCACCCAGGTCTTGACCAATCGCGTCACGACACTGACCGATTCCTTTTTTACCGCCGCGCCCGCCGCCTCCCTCCAGATCACTTCCCCGCCCGCCGACGGCATGGCCTTCCTTCTCGGCGCCAACAGCGTCTATACCATCCAGGCCTGTTTCACGCCGAATCTCGACACCAATGACATTGAGAATTTCACTGTCTCCGTCAACGGCGTCGCCCAGCCGCGATGGACCGCCGGCTTCGAGCCTCTCTATTACATCGGCGGCGAAACCTGTGAACCGGCCATGCGCACCTTTAATTATACATGGCTCGCGCCGCCTCCGGGCGCCGATGTCATCAATATCTCCTTTGACGGCGCCCAACTCCTGAGCGCCCAACGGACGGTGCTGGTTTTCGATCCGAACAGCTCCTCACCCGTTTTCGGATTGCCTGGTTACGACTCCTTTGTGGCGGGCACCAATCCCACCAACCCCGCCACGTGGCTCCAGATTACCAGCGTCGCCAACGGCCTTGTCTCTTGGAACAGCGTCTCCAATAAATCCTACCAAGTCCTGGCCACCACCAACCTCAACAATCCATTCCAGCCCATCAGCCCGGTCTTGAGCGCCGCCGGCTCCAACAGTTCTTTCTTCGATCTCAATTACACCAACGCGCCGGACACCTTTTATCTCATCCAGGTTTTTCCATGAGCCGATTGTCCCGTTTGTTTTTGCTTTGCCTGCTCGTGCTCGTCCGGCCAGGCGGGGTGAACGCCCAGGCCGTCGCCCAGGACAAGGCCTCCAATTACACCAGCGGCTGGAGCAATGGCGAAAACGGCGGCAGCGGCTTTCTGCCTTGGATTCTCCAGGACAACAACAACACTCCGGCCTCCGACGATTACTCCGGTTTTTTTCTTTATACCTCCGGCATCCCGGCCATGGACACTGGCGACGAATCCTTCGGCCTTTACGCCAATGGCCCGGATTACAACGAAGCGGTGGCCTGGCGCGGCTTGCGCGCCTCCCTCGCCCCCGCCCAGCTCTTCAAGGTCATCTTCGCCAACAACGACGTGGCCGCCGGCGGCGCGGCCGGAATCAGTCTCCTGCCCGCCGCCGGCACGGTCGCCACCAACACCCTCGCCGCCATCGCCTCCAATGCCTGCTTGAGCTTCTATTTCCCGGGCGGCGGCGCCGATTATCTGCTCTTCGACGGCAACGGCGTGACCGACACCGGCATCGGCTGGAATGAAAACGGCCTCCTCCTGGAAATCGCCCCGTTGTCAAACACAAATTATTTCCTGATGATTCGTACCGCGGACGGCGTCACGCTCCTTGCCTCATTTCCCAGCGAGCCGTTCCTCCATGCCGGTCCGGTCAATGGTTTCGCTTGTTACAATCTCAATGCGGGCGCCAGCGGCAATGTCTTTTTCAACCAGCTTTCCGTCAGCGCCGCCACCGCCCTGCCGCCCCTCATCGAAAACGTTCTTCCCGCCAATGGCGCCGCCTTTGTTGATCCCTCCGCCGGCGGCGTGTCTTTCCAGGTCTATTCCCCCTTTTCCGGCGTCGCGACCAATCGTATCACGCTGACCTTAAATGGTGCGGTGCAAACCAACGGCCTCTCCTTTTCCGGCGCGCCCGCCCATTGGTACGTCAATACTACCGTCCCGCCGCAAACCAACGTCGCCTTCACCGCCTCCATCAACGTCGTCGATCTCAGCGGGAATGCCGCCACTCAGACCTTCTCGTTCAACACATGGTCTTTCGATCTGCAATTCATCGAGGCGGAGGACTACAACTTTTACGGCGGCAATTTCATCCCAAACCCCGTCGTCGATGAATTCGGCGCGGCCGAAGACGGCCTGGGCGCCCTCTCAACCAACGCCTTCGCCTTCGCCAACGTGGACGCCTTCAAGCCCTTCGCGCCGGATGCCGGCACCAATGTCTATCGCCCGCAAGACAGCGGCTTTGTCGATGTCATCACCAATTCCGACACGCCCCGCCCGATTTACCTCCAGCAAAACCTCCCCGACTACAGCCTCACTTCCATCCAGGTGGGCGAATGGGAGGACTACACCCGCTCCTTCAGCAATCTCGCCTGCGTCGTCTATGGCCGGATGGCGGCGGTCTCCGGCAATCCCGCCATGCTGCTCGAACGCCTGGCCTCGCCCACCACCGCCAATTCCACCCAGCCGCGCGCCGCCCTCGGCACGTTGCTTTGCCCGTCCGGCGCCGGCGGCGGCCAATCCTACACCAATGTCCCGCTGACCGATTTCTTCGGCAATCCTGTCGTCTTGAAATTGGCGGGCACAAACACCTTGCGCGCCACCTGCCTGGCCGGCTTCTGCAACATCAATTACTGGCTCTTCTTCCCATCCACGAACACCGCCCCGTTGCCGCCCTACATCGCCGCCGGCTATCCCACGCCGGACGCGACCGGAATCGCTCCCGACGTCACGATCACCTTCACCATCGCCAACCGCGCCAGCGCCGTGCAACCCGCCAACATCCGGCTCTTTCTCAACGGCGTGGAAGTGACCAGTGCCCTAGCAGTCTCGAACAACGCCGCCGGCGCTGCTGTCAATTATGCTGTCCCTTCGCTTCTCCCCGGCGGCTCGCTCAACACGGTGCAGGCGATTTTTTCCGACGGCTCGGTTTGGCAGACCAACCAATGGCAGTTCACCGTCCAATCCCTGCCCGTCCTCCCGGCGGCTGCCGCCTTGCCGCTGGGCTCCGCCGTCGATCTCGGGTTTATCATTCAAATCGTCAAGGCCACCAACGGCGCTTCCTCCTCCTTGTTTCCGCCCTCTGCCGCAACCGCCGAAAAACAGCTCGCCGGTCAGATCATCAATCCCGCCACCGGAGAGCCTTTTTCCAACGAAGCCGCCGGCCCCGACGGAAGCGGCTTCTACGCCGAGACCAACGTGATCGATTATCGCGGCGCGGGAACCAATCTTCCGCCGGTGGGCCTCTTCACCAACAACGTCTCCCCCTTTCCCTACGTGGCCACGACCCTGCCCGGCTCCTACACCAATTTCCCCCAGTTCTTCTCCCTGGCCGCCGTCACCTATCTCCCGCTGACCAACGGCATTTACCGCTTTGCCGTGATCAGCGACGATGGCTTTCAACTGAGCCTGGGCACGTCACCGCTCTCCACGCCGGTTATTATGAGCTACAATGGCGGCCGCGCCGTCACCGATCCGTCCAATCCCACCATTCAGGACTTCATCGTCCAGCAAACCGGGCTTTATCCTTTTTGCCTCCTTTATTACCAGGCCACTGCCGATTCCGCACTGCAATGGTATTCGATCAATCGCCAAACCGGCGCGGCCAGCCTGATCAATGACGGTCTTCCCGCCTTCCAGTTTATTCCCGTCCAACTCCTCAACCCTGTGACGCAGGGTCAAACCTTCTCCTGCCAGTTCCAGGCCCCCGGCGCCCATACCAACCGTGTGCAATTCAAAAACAACCTCTCCGACTCCCAATGGCAGACGCTCACCAGCATCCTGGGCCGCGGCGTCCTCACAAATGTCACCGATCCCTCCGCGCCGCCCGCCGGACGTTTCTATCGCGTCGTCACTTTGCTCTCGCATTAAGCCCCGCCCTCCGCTAATCGTTGTTGGCTGTAATATGAAGAATCGAATCATCCCCTCTCTTGCCTTCTTTTTCTTGCTCCCTTGCGCCGCCCTCGCCGCCGACCCGCTGGAAGCAGGCTTTCAATCCCCTCCGCCCTCCGCCCGCCCCCAGACCTGGTGGCATTGGATGAACGGCAACGTCACCAAGGAAGGCATCACCGCCGACCTCGAAGCCATGAAGCAAATCGGATTGAGCGGCGCGCAAATCTTCAACGTCGATTGCGAGATTCCCGCCGGCCCGGTCAAATTCAACAGCCCGGAATGGCACCAGTTGTTCACCCATTGCCTCAACGAAGCCGACCGCCTGGGCCTTCAGATTTGTGTCCACAATTGCGCCGGATGGTCCAGCAGCGGCGGCCCGTGGAACACGCCGGAGCACGCCATGCAACACGTCGTCACCAGCGAACTGCGCCTCACCGGCCCCTCCCTCTTCGACGGCGCTCTGCCGCAGCCTCCCACCATGTTCGGCTTCTACCGCGACATCGCAACGCTCGCTTTCAAAGCCCCCCTCACCAAAAGCATGGAAATTGACAACCTCCAAGCCAAGGCAGGTTTCAGCGGGGACTTTGTCAACTCCTCCGCCGCAACCACCGCCGCCCCGGGCCAGGCCATTGAGCGCGGCGGCATCGTGGACCTCACCTCCAGGCTCCGTCACGATGGCAAACTCAAATGGAAGGTGCCGGCAGGCAATTGGATCATCCTGCGCGTTGGCTACACGCCGAAGGACCAGGAGAATCATCCCGCGCCCCCGGAGGGCACCGGCCTGGAGTGCGATAAATTCACCCCCGCGGCCCTCGATGCCCACTGGGCGGGATTTGTCCAAAACCTCGTCACAGAAGCCGGTCCCCTGGCCGGAAAAACCTTCAACAACGTTCTGATTGACAGTTACGAGGTCGGCGGCCAAAACTGGTCCGCAAACTTCCGCGCCGAATTCAAAAAACGCCGCGGCTACGATCCCCGCCTCCTGCTCCCGGCTTTCTCGGGCCGCGTTGTTGACAACATGGACGTCTCCGAACGCTTCCTGTGGGATGTCCGCCGCACCATCGCCGATCTGTTCGCGGAAAACTACTACGGTCATTTTGCCCAGTTGTGCCACCAATACGGGTTGCTCGCCTCCTTCGAGCCTTACACCGGTCCTTACGAGTCGTTGCAGTGTGGCCGCGCCGCTGACGTTGTAATGGGGGAATTCTGGAGCGGCACCCACGGCGACCCCTCCGTCAAGCTCGCCGCTTCGATCGCTCACATCTACGGCAAGCAAATTGCCGCCGCCGAATCCTTCACCTCCTCGCCGGAGCAGGCCCGCTGGCAAAACGATCCCTGGGCGCTCAAACCGCTGGGCGACTTGATGTTTTGCACCGGCCTCAACCGCTACATCTTTCATCGCTACGCCATGCAACCCTGGACCAACCGTTGGCCCGGGATGACCATGGGCCAGTGGGGTTTGAACTTCGAGCGTACCGTCACCTGGTGGGATCAGGGCAATGCCTGGATCGACTATGTCTCCCGCTGCCAATTCCTCCTCCAGCAAGGCCGCTTCGTCGCCGACGCTGCCTGTTTCTGCGGCGAAAATGCCCCCTCCGAAATGCCCGACA
>Ga0326727_10008605_pt1 | contig 25749 bp, 23 predicted proteins | sample MB2enrmetagenome_FD_207643 | JGI IMG/M metagenome (GOLD analysis project Ga0326727, IMG submission 207643) | Lab enriched peat soil microbial communities from McLean, Ithaca, NY, United States - MB29MY | ecosystem: Environmental > Terrestrial > Soil > Wetlands > Peat | place: USA: New York...
AGCCGAAAGGATGGGCCACCCGGCGGCTGTGGAGGGGTGGGGTTGGGACATGCTTCGATCATCCTACAAGGAAGTGGGGCACCCTAGCGTTTGGGGGCTGCGGGATGGGGAACGGCAACCCACCCTTTCGATGAAGCCGAAAGGATGGGCCACCCGGCCCGACCGCAGGTCCTTCGACTGCGTGACTCACGATAAAGCCGTGAGTCACTTCGCTCAGGATGACAACTTCCGGGGGGAGCGGTGGGTCAAAGGGTGGACGATTTGATCTGGCGGACGACCTGGAGGACGGCGTCGACGGGGGTGTTGGGGACGATGCCGTGGCCGAGGTTGAAGATGTGGCCGGGGCGGCCGGCGGCCTGGGCAAGGATATCGGCGACACGGGCGTGGAGGACGGCCTCGGGAGCGAAGAGGGCGATGGGATCGAGGTTGCCCTGGACGGCGACGGCGTGGTGGAGGGTGCGCCAGGCGAGGTCGAGCGGGGTGCGCCAGTCGAGGCCGAGGACGTCGCAGCCGGTCTGGCGCATTGCGGGGAGGAGTGAGGCGGTGTCGACGCCGAAGTAGATGACGGGGACGCCGAGGGCCTGGATGCGGCGGATGAGGTCGGTGGTGGGGGCGAGGACGTATTGGCGGTAGTCGGTGGGGGAGAGCGCGCCGGCCCAGGAGTCGAAGACCTGGATGACGTCGGCGCCGGCGGCGACCTGCTGGGCGGCGTAGTCGGCGAGGACGGTGACGAGCTTCGACATGAGGATGGGCCACGCGTCTTGTTCCGGATTCGTGGCCGAATCGAACCGCAGATCCTTCGACTCCGCTCCGCTCCGCTCAGGATGACAATTCTCGGAAGGGATGGGCGCGGAGGCGTACATCAGCTTTTTGGTTTCGATGTAGTTGCGGGAGCTGCCGCCTTCGATCATGTAGCTGGCGAGGGTGAAGGGCGCTCCGCAGAAGCCGATGATGCCGAGTTGATCTCCATCGGAGCGCGGTGCGGCGAAGTGGTTGGCGACTTTTTCGATGGCGCGGGCGACGTAGAGTAGGTCATCCGTGCGGTCGGTGCGGAGGGCGCGGGCTTGCGCGGAGGTGCGGATGGGGGCGTGGACCTGGGGCCCTTCGTTGGCGACGAACTCGAAGTCGAGGCCCATGGGGGTGAAGGGCAGCAGCAGGTCGGCAAAGATGATGGCGGCGTCGACGCCGAGGCGCTCGGCCGCGGTGATGGTGACTTCGGCAGCGATGTCGGGGGTGCGGCAGATGTCGAGCAGGGAGTGGTGGCGGCGGACGGCCATGTACTCCGGCATATAGCGGCCGGCCTGGCGAAGGAACCATACGGGAGTGCGATCGACGGGAAGACGCAGGCAGGCCCGGACGAAACGGCTGCCGTTGGCCCCGGCAGCCGTCGCAGGTTGGAAATCCGCGGGTGGGTCCGCGGCCTGGGCCACTGTGGTCACCGCCCGATTTAGCCCTTCGGGGTCGGCGCCTGGGTCTACCACTCGATTTGGCCCATCGAGCGGAGACCCAGCCAGCGGCTCAGCTTGTTCGCGGTCAGACCCGGATGGTGCGGATGCATGGTTCAGAGGTTGATTCTGAGATTCGCTCAAAGGGGTTCAGTCTCCCAATCTTCGAGCGTAGCATCCCTCGGGTTGACGGCGTGAATCTGAAGCGTGGCGCCGTGCGCTGGGGCGCGACGCCACGGGTGAGGGCGGCGAGTTACTCTACGTTGCCGCGATGGAAGGGAATGTTGTAAGAGAGGCCTACGCCGATGGTGACCGGCGTGAGGGTTTGGGGATCGATGTCCCAGTTCTGATGAGTGAAGTCGACGCGCGCTTTGAATCCCGGGCCGACGCTGAATTCGGCGCCGCCACCGAGCGAATAGATGGTGGAGTTATCGCCGGTGTAGTTGCTGTAGTAGGGGTGGGTGAAGTTGATTCTGCCCATTCCCGCGAGCAGAGTGGCGTAGGGGTGAATGCCGCGGACGGAGAACTGAAGCTTGAGGCCGCCGGTGTAGGTGCGTTCGCTGACGGTGTTGCCGCCGGCACTGCTCATGCGCACTTCAAGGGAGGGCTGGATGATGGAGCGGATGAGGCGGGTGTAGTCGACGCCAAAGGTGAAGCCAAGGTTGTTGGTTGGCCCCCAGTCGGGACTGAGGAGGGTGGTTTGAGCGAAGGGAGCGATCTCTGCGCCGCGCTGCGCGGCGACGATGGCCTGCGCGGGAGCAATCTTAATGGCAACCAGCGAAAGCCCGAGGATGATAGCTACCTTCCAAGTCCAGCAGTGCAGCAGGTTCCGCATAGGTCACCTCGGGGTAGTGGCGATTGCCGTGACTGGGGAGGGTGGGTCCGAGCCGCGGCTGCCGCCACTTGCGTATGTGTGTAACTCTGCTCCCGATGAACCCCATGCGTCATCCCCTGCGGGGAACAACGGGATACAACTTTAGGGGGAGTTCGCCTGGTTTTGCGGGGCGGCGAGCGAGAACGCAGGCAAGACTCCCTGCCATAGCCGCGATGCGGCGGGGAGAATCGAGGCATTCAAATCCGGGGTGAGGCCTCAGGATTCGAGGCGGAAGGTGAACTCTTCGATGACGGGGTTGGTGAGAACCTCGCGGGCGATGCGCTCGACCTCAAGCTGGGCCTGGGTGGGGTTGGCGGCAAGCGAATCATCGAGGGTGAGTTGGAAGTACTTCCCCTGGCGGACGTCGGCGATGCCCTTCCACTCCATGCGGCGCAGCGCTCCGGCGATGGTCTGGCCCTGGGCATCAAGCACGGACTGCTTCAACGTGACGTACACATGCGCCTTCATGAGCTTCGATTATAGACTTAGAGCTGGATGGGGGCGGCTCTTATAGACTGGAGAGGCGTGCGGCCTTAAGCGAAGGCCTGCGCGCATCCAACCCAGCGACGAGCCAGAAACTTACCGATTGAGACCACACCCGAGAGACTATGACCAACTACCTGGAACTGCCAGTCGGGGAGCACAGCCCCGAAGTGATCAACGCCGTCATCGAGATTCCGTTCGAGGGCATCAACAAGTACGAGTATGACAAGAAGCTGCATGTGTTCCGGCTGGACCGGAACCTGTATTCGCCGGTTCACTATCCGGGCGATTACGGGTTTATTCCGAGCACCCTGGCCAGCGATGGCGATCCTTTGGACTGCCTGGTGCTGGTGGACGCGCCAAGCTTCTCCGGCTGCGTGATGGCGGTGCGGCCGATTGGGATGCTGGAGATGACGGACCAAGGGCTGGCCGACGAGAAGATCCTATGCGTGGGCAAGAACAACCCGCGCTACAAGGACGTGTGGAACTACTCCGAGATTTATCCGCACATGCTGAAGGAGATCACCCACTTTTTCGCGATCTACAAGGACCTTGAAGGCAAGCGGGTGGAGGTGAAGGGTTGGCGGGATGCGTCCATCGCGCGGAGCAAGGTGATGGAGGCACAGCAGCGATTCATCGACAACAAGGTGAACCCAGAGCCAAAACCGGTGCCCCAGTAGGCGAGGCGCAGATCAGCCAGATTAAATAAGGAGGGCCACCCAGTTTGCGGGCGGCCCGATTGGTCTGGCCTTTGCGATGCGAACCCGAACTCAATTCACCGTGAGGTAGGCGTACGCGGACACGGACGTATTTGCGTGAGAGACGACGCTAATGACCGGCTGGGTGGAAGGAATGGTTGGCGGAGCGGTATAGATGCCGATATAAGGATTGGTGGGGGATTGGTCGATCCAGCCTTCGGGGCACTGGGCCGCCGTCATCCCTGCTAACTTGGAGCAGACGACCCCATTGGTGGTTGACGTGCCGACCTCCCAGATGGAGGTGTTATCGGTGTAAAACAGCGCATTGGCCGGGCAGGTCGCGGACGTGTAGCAGGGCTCGACCCCAATGATGCCACCATAGAACTGGAAGGTGGAGTTACGCGGAACGGTGGCGACGCTGACGGTGGTAAGGCCGGAGGTGGTAGGAGTCCTGGGCGCCAGAAAGGCGCTTGGAGGGCCGTCTCCGCTGGACTGGTTGTAGATCTGCACCAGCAAGGAGTAGCTTAGCGTGTCCGCCGGATCGCTGGGATTGCTGGCGGTGGCAACGATCATAATATCGCCCTGAGGAATGCCCATCGCGTTCGCCTCCTCCAAAGCCGTGCCGGTATAGTAAGGCACGCCGGAGATAGGAGTGAACGACGATCCGGCGGGGTTCCAGCCGTAGGTGGCGGTGTTGAGGCTTTCGGCGAAGAACTGTCCATACGGCGAGGTGCTCTCCCCGACCGGAGTGGAAGTGCCGGTGATGGGTCCCGACGAGCCTGGCTCAGCGGGGCTGATCGGAGTGGGATAGATGTTCCAGGTCATGTTGGTTGCCGGCTGACCGTTGATGGTCGCCGAGAGCAGGAACGTCCCTCCCTCACCCTGGTTATCCACCAGCATGATGGCTCCCGGCGGGATGGCGGTGCTGTTGACGGCATACGTACCGGTTGTATTGATTGCGTTATTGCTGGTGGGAACGGGTACGGGCTGTCCCATATTGTTGGTAGGGGCGAATATGATGCCTATGGGGCAATCGGCGCAGGTCGCGGTCATGGTGATGGCCTGATTCTGAATGGTGGTGGCGGAAGGGGCAGCACAACCGATCAAGGAATAGGTGGTGGCGGCGATGACGGCTATTGCGAGGATCTTCAAGCAAAGTTTCATTGGGGGAATCCTTTGTAATCCGGAACCAGAGAAGCATATCTAAAAATTTGCGTTCACGAAAGTATTTTTTCTGCCGGGGCGGGCTCGGCGCCGTACCCGACAGCCTGCGGTCGAATTCCTTTGAGACAGGAACTGTACCACCAGGGCATCACGACGCGCCAGAACTATCTATTGACCGGGGTGGTAACCGGCCGGGGCACGGCATCGCTGGCCGGGCGGACCTGTGGCGAGGTGGCAGAGTCTTGCTGGGACGATGAACGGGACGACCCTGCGAGGTGCGGTCTTTATCGGGGAAAAGGGGGATCTTTCGCTGACGGTTCGGGCGGGCCCAGAGGGAGAACGCCAGCCGCGGCTTTTGGGGCCGAAAAGCTCTCCGCGCGGGGTCTACGATTGCGGCGGACGACGCCCTGAGCCGAGGCGGGCGAGCAGATACGCAAGCGGGCCGGCGACTGCAACCAGGGCGGCAAATCCGAGAGCGGGGAGGGGACCCACGCGCTCGGCGCGCGCGGCATAGAGGGCGAAGAGGATGAGCAGGGCGGGGCCGACGCCGGTGAGGACTGCAACTGCAAGGCCGCCAGGAATGCGGAAGGGGCGGACGAGGCCCGGCTCGCGCACGCGGAGCACCACGAGGGCGACGAATTCCAGCAGAAGGGACGCGCCGTAGAGCACCAGGTCGATGGAGATGAGCCGCTCAAAGGAGAGACCGAGCGCCAGACCCCATGCCACCGCGCAGACCAGGATGCTGGCCCACGGGACTGGAGCGCGTGAGGGGGTGGCGGGAGTAGTTCGGGCGAGGAACCGGGGCAGCAGGCCATCCTGGGCCAGCGCGTAGGGGACGCGAGCGTAGCTGAGCATGAGGGCGTTGAACATGCCGGCCCCGTTGAGCATCCCGCCGAGCACCACGGCGAGCGCCAAACCGGCCCCGAAGACACTGGGACCGGCGATCGAGCGCGCTGCATCCACCCAAGCGCCGGTAGAGAACTGGCCAGCCGGGATGCCCGCGACACCGACCGCGGCCAGCGGGACTATATAGGTGAGGGCAACCAGCGCGGCGGAGATGAGCATGGCGCGGGGATAGTTGCGCTGCGGGGCTTCGACCTCCTGAGCGATGGTGGAGGCGTTGTCCCACCCCATGTAGTTCCAAAGGGCAACGGAGACGGCACCCGCGAACGAGGGTGCGGCAACGGGCGCGCGCAGGAGGGCGAGCGAGCTTTGGAGATGGGCAGCGAGGGTGTGCGGCGCGGTGAGGTCCGGGTACTGGGCGAACAGACCCTTCCAAAAACCAATGCCGACGAGCACGGCGAAGGGAGCAAGCAGAACAGCGAACATCGCGACCGAACCCTGGCCGACGGATTTGGCGCCGCGCAGGTTCCAGGCAGTGCAGAGCAGGATGACGGCAACGGCACAAAGGGTCCCGCGGTAACCGGAGGTGAGGCCTGGCGCGGCGCGGCCCAGGTAGGTGACGAAGATGACCGGGTAGATGGCCATGTCGAAGATGCTGGCGGCGAGCGAGAGCCACGCCTCCTGAAAGCCCCAGAAACCGCCGAGGGCGCGGCGCACCCAGCAATAGTAGCCACCTTCTTCCGGCAGCGCGGAGGCGAGTTCGCCGACCATCAGCGAGGTGGGCAGGCTCCAGACGAGCGGGATGACGAGCAGCAGGAGAAGGGCGCGCCCATAGCCGGCGTCGCCGATGATGTCCTCCAGGCCATAGGGGCCTCCGGCGACCATGAAGTAGGTCGCGCCGATCAACGGAAGCAGCCGCATTTTGCCGTTGGCTCCGCGCACGGCCGGTCTCCGATCAGAACAAATTGGCTTAGAGGAGAATTTACCTGAAGCCCTCTAAGAGGCGTGAGCAGGGCGGGAGAAGAACTTCTGGGCAGCTCCGCGCAATACGCGATCGCTTACCGGTAGGAGAAATCTACGCCGCGGATGCGAATCGCAACACCGCAGATATGGAACTACTCTATAATCAGGGATCATCCCGGCGCTTCACAGCGGAGCCGCGGGGAGGGTTGGAGAGTTGGCCGAGTGGCTGAAGGCGGCGGTTTGCTAAACCGTTGTAGGACCAAAAGTTCTACCGGGGGTTCGAATCCCCCACTCTCCGCCAGACGATCTCATTCTAAATGATTTATGGGCATCTGGGTTGGCGGGTCTCCGTGTCTCCGCAGGTTGTCCCAAGAGGAATCTTGCGACTCGGGATACGATTTCCCGGTCGTGACGTGGCCGTCTCCCTGCCCCGTGCAACGCTGGGCTCCGGCGCTTCTTGTTGCTCAGTCATCACGAGGGTCCGCACGCCAGGATGCGGCCGCGCGACCGCATCCCAGGCCCCATTTGCGGTGGGGCGGCGCGCAGACTGAGGAAGCGAAGCGCACCCGCAACTTATTCGAATCCATGCGGCCCGAGCGTCAGCCGTAGGTGAGGTCGGTGCTCTGTCCGACTTCAATGATGTAGCCGTCAGGATCGCGGATGTAGCAGCGAATCTCGCCGTACTTGGGTATAGGCGGCGTGATGAACTCGGCCCCTCGACTCTTCCACAACTCATAGCACGCTTGGATATCCGCAACGCGGAAGTTCATAAAGCTGTTGATGTGATTGGGGTCGGGGACGCTGAGCGTTACCGTCGGCTTATCGGGGGTTGGCCCGCCGCCAACGTTAAGAATCATCCAGATATTCGCAAGCTGAAGGTACGGAGGCGCGTTGCCGTCTCCCATGCTCAGAATGCGAGCGCCGAAGACCTTTTCGTAGTAGTGGGCCGATCGCTCGAGGTCGGCGACGGTGAGAAAATGGGCGATGCTGATCCCCTCGCGCGGGGGCATCTCATAGCTCTTCTGTTCGACTTGTACCGCGTTCATGGATGGCTCCTTTTGTACCGCATTCATGGATCGCTCCTTTCGATACGTTGCTCGTTACAAATACGCTTTCCGAGGCCCGCTCCCATTTGCAGGAGATCGATCGACGCGAGCTAGTGCAGCAGCGACTCCCAGTTGGCGGGCACCCTTCCCGCGGGTCCAGGTACGGGCTGACTTGCAGGATGCGCGTGCGGCGGAAGCAATTCCGCGCCTTGGACCATCCCCCGCGTCTCGTAATCGTAGAACCAGTCCTCACCCGGCTCAAAGCTGGCGATGACCGGATGCCCGGTCGCCGCCGCATGCTTCGATGCATGCCGACCTGGAGAGCTATCGCAGCATCCGATGTGCCCACACTCGGCGCACCGGCGGAGATGAAACCACCAACCCCTCGGGGACGCCAGGCACTCCACGCACCCGTTGCCGCTCGGTTTCGAAGCAGGATTGATTCCGCGGGGATGTCTCTTCATCTCGGTTGCGCCTTCGATGTTGTATGTCGAGCAAAGGATTCAAGGCACCAGCAGGACTTTCCCCATGCCACCCTTTTCTACCGCTGCCTGGGCCTCGGCCGCTTTACTGAGCGGCAGCTTTAGGCTAATCGGGATTACCAGCTTGCCGTCCCGCACGGCTTCGGCCATGAACTCGAGCGTGTTCCTGTCGAACTGCGAGAATACATGCACAACTTTTGCAGATGGGTATTTCGCGGCGTTCTGCGGCGGCTCGACAACCGTAGCAAACACTCCTCCCGGTTTGACCTTGGCAATCAGCTTCTCGGCGGTCCTTCCGCCGACCGCATCCGCCACTGCGTCGAGCAGCGGAAGATTCGCAATCGCGGTGTCGTCGTCGGTTGCGACCAACTGATCCGCGCCGATTGTCTTCGCCTCATCCATCTGCCGCTTCAAGATTCCCGCGATGACCGTTGCGCCGCGTGCCTTGGCGGTGAATGCGGCTGAACGGCCTACGCTGCCTGCCGCGCCTGCCACCAGGACGGTCTCGCCAGCGTTGACTCCTGTAGCTGCCGCCAGCTGGTTGCCGGTGACCGTCACCAGGGGCAGCGCCGCCGCCTGAATCAAATCGAGCCCCTTGGGGACCTTCGCGAGAACGTCCGCCTTCACCGCGCAGAGTTCGGCGTACGCGTTGTCGGCCATGGCGAAGACCCGGTCGCCAGCGGAAAAGCCTTCCACTCCCGGCCCAATCTCCAGCACAGTCCCAGCGAGGTCGATCCCGATCAGTCCCGGAAAAGTGAGGGGATAGAAGTCTTTGGTTAATCCGGCACGCCGTTTGCAGTCGATCGGATTAACACTGCTGGCAGCGACCCGCACCAGCACCTCGCCCAGACGCGGGACCGGGTCAGGGCAGTCCTCGAACTTCAGGACTTCCGGACCGCCGTATTCATGGACAACGATTGCTTTCATGATTCATCTCCTGGTCAGGCAAACAGGCATTGACGGACACTTAGATGAAGGAAGACTGGGAATGGTCGCGCTGTGAGTTTCGGACTGCCGGCTCATTGGGTCATTTTTTTGCGGGTGCGGACTGCGCCGGGACCAGCTTGCGCCGCGGCGCGCAAGGAGTGGAGCGCTGCTACGAAGATCTCCGAGAAGGTAGGGAAAGGCTGAATGGTATCGCGCAGCACTGCAAGCGGCACGTGAGCGCGGACCGCCAAAGTGGCCTGTTGCAGCCACTCACCCGCCTCCGGGCCAAGCGCATAGGCTCCGGTTAGCCGGTCGCCATCGCTCAGCAACGTGAGGAACCCGTTCGACTCGGCATAGGCGCGCGTATACGTAGCGGTCTTGGCAACGTCTTTCAACGCGGCGGTCGCGCTGAATTGCGCCTCGGTGGCACCGACAGCAGCGGCTTGCGGGTCGGTGTAGACGACGCGCGGCACGGCCTCATAGTTGGCCTCCCGAGATTCGCCGAGGATGTTCGCCGCGGCAACCTCGGCCTGATATTTGCCAACGTGGGTGAGCTGCCAGATGCCGGTGACGTCCCCGATTGCCCACAGCCTGTCGCTTACGCGCAGGCGCGCGTCGACCGGGACTCCGTGGTTGCTCGCAGTGACGCCCACCGTCTCGAGGCCGATGCCGGTGACACGCGGGCGGCGACCCGTTGCCACGAGCAGCCGATCGCCGTGCAACTCGCGACCGTCGTCAAGTTTCAGCACGTAGTCGTCGCCCATACGTTGAGCCGCGATCGCCCGGACGCCGAGTGCCAGATCGATTCCCTCGCGACGCAGGGCGTCACCGAGTGCTTCGCCGAGCGGAGCCGCCTCGTGGGGAAGGACGCGCGCGGCGCCCTCGACAATAGTGACCGCGCCACCCAGGCGGCGGACCGCCTGCGCCATCTCGACACCAACCGGACCACCCCCCAGAATGAGCAGGTGGCGCGGGATTGCCTTCATGCCGGTGACCTCGCGGTTGGTCCAGACGCCCTCGAGCTCGCGCAGGCCGGGCACCGGTGGGACAATCGGGTCCGCGCCGTTGGCCAACACAATGTGATCGGCGGTGTGGCGGACGCCGTCGACCTCCACCGCGCCCATGCCCGCGAGCCGTCCGCGGCCGCGAAGCAAGACGACGCCATGATCAGCGAGCCAGCGCTGCTGGCCGGCATCGGAGTAGTTCGAGACCATGAAGTCGCGCCAGGCGAGTGCCGCAGCAACATCAACCTCGGCCTTCGCCGCGGCCTCACGAGCACCGTGCACCGCCTCACCGGGGCGCAGCAGCGTCTTCGACGGGATGCACGCCCAATACGAACACTCGCCGCCGACCAGCTCGCGCTCGACCAGTGCGACCCGCAAGCCGCCCTCCGCAAGCGCGCCGACACAGTGCTCCCCCGGCGAGCCGCCGCCGATGACGATCACGTCGAAGTCGCTCATTGCGGCAGCTCCTGGCCGGCTTGCTCGCGCACCATATACTCGGCGTACCAGTCGGGCCAGTTCGGATCGGCGCGACCGATGCGCTTCTCGTGCTGGCCGTGGGCGGCCGCCGCACGCCGCAGCGCGCTGGCCAGATCGCTTGCGGAGCCAAATGAAGTTGCGGCTGGATCGACGCGGCCAGGGAGCCGGGTTGTGACCTCCTGCAGCAGCCAGCCGTTGCCGTCGGGGTCGCTGAATGTGGCGAACGATCCATAGCTGCCGGGCTCGGGCTGGGGACCACTGACCCGGCCATCGTTGCCGGGAAACCTGCAAGCGTATCCCGACGCGCAGTGGAACACCTCGCTGGCGTCGACGCCGCGCGCGATGAGTTCTGCGCGCGCAACCGCGATGTCGGAGACGATCAGGTACAGGCCCTGGAGCGAACCGGGCGCGGCCGAGCTGACGGTGGCGCCGAATAAGTTCTCGCCGAATTGGATCGAACAGCCTGAACCCGGAGGCGTGAACTGAATCAGGCGGGAGCCGGGGCCGGAGGAAACGTCGGCGTCCAGCCGCCACCCGAGCCTCGCGTAGAACTGCTTCGCCCGGTCCACATCCGCGACCGGGATGACGGCGACTTCGAGTTTCATGGCGACGCTTGCGCTTCCGGCGTCGTTGCCACTTCCGTTTGCCATTGCGCCGCCTCCTCCATGCCTGGTGAGAAGAAGATGCGCGATCGAATGGGAGCGCGTCAATTGTGCTTTGGTATCGGTCTTGATGAATCCGGAGGAGGCAACTGCCCGTCCCGCGTTGACGAAGCTTTCATCAACACAGCAGCAAGCACGCAGGACCAGCGCCCTTGCTACGATCCGGCCGACATCGTTCCTGCGCCCTTGTTCCACCCATGAAATAGCGATTTGTCTCCCGCGTTCCACGCCTCGCGCAGCCCCGGGGTGCTCAGATCCCAGTCAGGCCGGATCTCGCTGGTCGCGACCCGCAGGTCACGCCAGAGATCGCCGATTGACGGACGTCCCCAGAACCAGTAGCCGTTGTAGATGCGGTGGATGACCAGGCCTGGCTTCAGCACCAGCGTGTATGGAATCATCGGATCGTGCTCGGGGTCGGTGTACTCCTGGATGTCGAGGTCCTTCTGCACCACCCGTCCCGGATCGGAGAGGAACGGCCATTGGGCGCCGACGGACGCTCGGAACTCCTGCAGGGTGTGATGGTCGTCGGTGGAGATCGTCGCAATCTGGGTATAGGCCACTGCGATCTTCGGATAGAACGAAGCCAGTTCCAGATGTTGCTGGTGTTCCTTCGGGCAATAATGGCCGCGCGCGAGCGTGAGAATCAGAGGGTCGTCACCCTGCAGGTCGCTTAGCTTCCGCGGCGTACCGGTGTGGTCGGGAAGCTGATAGTCAGGGAAGGCGTTCCCAGGAACGATGTCAGGGCGCATGTGTGGACTCCTTCGGTGGAGATGAATGGCAAAGGGCAGCTTCGGCGCAGCACTTCGGCTGAAGTTTCGAGGAACGATCTTCCCGCTATCACATGAGATGGCATCCGCAGACTACAGGCCTCAACAGATTGATGATTCGTCATTCCAAAAAACGGGCAAGCTGACTCCCCGGCGGAGTTTAGTGTTTGCCGGTTCCGAAATGGAGTGCGCAAGCCTTCCGCGAACGTTACATTAAAGAGGTGACACCTTGGTTGCCTCCATCGTCCTTGAATCCTGAGGGATCTCTTGTTGGACGATGGCATGGGAGCAAGCTCGGGAGAGGTGTTCGCTGGATGGGAATAAGCCGTGGCTAAGGACACAATCTCGCCGCGCACGCGCTTCCAAGTGGCGATGGTCCTCGCCCTGGTCGCGGATGCACTGCAGATCGTCGTTCTGCCGCTGTTTATCGAAGGCGCTGAATCGCCGTCAGACGATCTCCTCGATCTTGGCGTCGGATTCGCGATGGTTCGCCTGCTGGGGTGGCACTGGGAGTTTCTGCCATCGTTTCTTGCCAAGCTGGTGCCGGGAGTCGATCTGGTCCCTTTCTGGACGCTGTCGGTGGCGAACGTCTATCGCAAATCCAAGCGGAGCTTAATGGCTGCAGGAGAAGGTCGCGAGGAGCCGTAAGCATGAGCTCGCTGCGAGACTGCGAGCTATGGCGCCGTCTGGATCCGGTTCGCGTGCTGGTGCGATATGATGGTGGGTTCAGCAAATTGGGTTCGCTTGGTCAGGCTGTGAGGCACGATGCCATCCCACGGATCTGAATTACACAAGTTCGTAGCGCCCGAAGTCATGGACATTACCGCGGCCAAAGAGGCGGAAGAGAAGAACCGGCTCAGCTGGGACATCACCGAGCAGGAGCAGATGACCCAGGAGCTGAAGCGGAGCGAGGCCTACCTGGCGGAGGCACAGGCGCTGAGCCAGACCGGGAGCTTCGGCTGGAGGGTCTCTCCGGAAGAGCACTTCTGGTCGGAGCAGACCTATCGCATCTTCGAATTCGACCGGGAGGTCAAGCCCACGCTGGAGGCGATCTTCGCGCGGGTCCATCCCAAGGACCGCGAGCTGATGCAGCAGACCGTGGAGCGGGCGTCGGCCAGCGGCCAGGATTTCGACTTCGAATATCGCCTGCTAATGCCCGACGGCCGCGTCAAGCATCTCCATGTGATGGCCAAAGCGATGGCGGAAACCTCCGCCGGCCGCGAGTTTGTCGGCGCGGTCAGAGACGTTACCGCGGCAAAGATCGCGGATGAGAAGCTCCGGCAAAGTGAGCGCGAGCTGCGCGAGCTCATCGATGCCATTCCGCAACAGGTCTTTGTGTTCGACCCGGACTGGAATCCGCTCTTCGCGAACCGGCGGGAGCTGGAATACACCGGACTTACCCCGCAAGAGGCGCGGTCGACGGCTGCGGTGGCCGGGTTGTTTCATCCGGAGGACCTGAAGCGGCTGCAGGAAGCCCGCGATCGCTCGCGTTGCGGCGGAGAGCCAATTGAGATCGAGGCGCGCATACGCGGTAGGGACGGGCAGTATCGCTGGTTCCTGGTCCGCGACAATCCGCTGCGCGATGAGCAGGGACGCATTCTGCGCTGGTACGGCACGCGCACCGACATCGAGAAGCGCAAGCAGGCCGAAGAGGCCCTACGCCGCAGCGAAGCTTACCTGGCTGACGCGCAGAGACTGACCCACACCGGGGTTTGGGCAGGCGATCGCACCAGCAAGCCGTTGTACTGGTCGGAGGAGGTGTACCAGATCTTCGGATTCGATCCTCAACAGGGGCTGCCGACCGGCGAACAGGCGCTCGAGCGAATCCACCCGGACGATTTCGACAAGTTCCAGCGAGGCACGATCAATGAGAAAGGACACTTAGAGAGCGAATACAGGATCGTGTTACCCGATGGAACGCTCAAGTACGTTTCTGGCTCAGCCCACCCCGTTTTGGATCGCGATGGAGAGATTGTCGAGGTCGTGGGCGTGATCGTCGATATTACCGAACGCAGGCGGGCCGAAGAAGCGCTACGCGAGAGTGAGGCTCGCTATCGCACGTTTGTGGACCATGCGGCCGACGCATTCTTCCTGCACGATCAAGATCACAGGATTCTCGATGTCAACCGGCAGGCCTGCGAGAACCTCGGCTACACTCATGAGGAACTGATCGGGATGCATCCCTTTGACCTCGATCCGGAGGTGGATGCCGCGCGATTGCAACAGATCCGCGAGCGGCTCGCGGCCGGAGAGGTCTGCACCTTCGAGTCCCGTCATCGGCGGAAGGATGGGACGGTGTTCCCGATCGAGGTGCGTCTGCGCCCGTTCTGGCGTGGCGATCGTCTGCTCCACCTGGCCCTGGTACGCGACATCACCGAGCGCAAACTGGCGGAGCAAGCGCTACGCGAGAGTGAGACGCTCTTCCGCACGTTTGTGGACCACGCGGCGGACGCCTTTTTCATGCTCGACTTCGAGCAAGGAACCATTATCGATGTGAACCGGTGTGCCTGCGAGAGCCTGGGCTACACCCGGCAGGAACTGATCGGGAAGACCCCGCTCGCGTTCGACGTCAATCTGGATCCCTCGACCCTCGAATCCATCGCGGACCAGGCGGCAGCCGGCGCGACCGTGCTACGTGACAGGCACTGGCACCGGCGAAAGGACGGATCCTTGTTCCCGGTCGAAGCTCAGACCAGCGCCTTCTGGCATGGCGGACGCCGTTTTCTGCTGAAGGTGGCCCACGACATCACCGAGCGCATAAGGGCCGAGGAGGCGATCCGCCAAAGCGAAGCGGACCTTCGCCAGATCCTGGACGTCTCGCCGCAACACCTGGCCGTGCTGGGGCCGGACCGAAGCGATCTCTATCTCAACCAGGCGGCGCTCGATTATCACGGCTTGACACTGACCGCGTGGCAGGTGGGCAACCGGGCGGGACTCTTTCACCCGGACGATTGGGAGCGGGTGGATCTCGCAGCTGAGCGTGCTTTCTCGACCGGATCGCATCTCGAGATCGAAGCGCGCATGCCGAGGCACGATGGGGTGTATCGCTGGTTCCTTTTGCGCTACAAACCGGTGCACGACGACCAGGGGCGCATCACACGCTGGGTGATTGCGGGGACCGACATCGACGACCGCAAGCGGGAGGAAGAGAGGCTGCAACACGAAAATGTCGCCCTGCGCGAAGAGATCGACAAGGCGTCCATGTTCGAGGAGATAGTGGGATCCTCGCCCGCCCTGCGTGCCGTCCTGTCCCGCGTGGCCAAGGTTGCGCCGGCCGATTCGACGGTCCTGATCACCGGCGAAACCGGAACCGGCAAAGAGCTGATCGCCCGCGCCATCCATAAACGGTCGCGGCGCAACTCGCGGGCGTTCATTAGCGTGAACTGCGCTGTCATCCCGCGCGATTTGATTGCGTCGGAGCTGTTCGGCCACGAGAAAGGGGCCTTTACCGGCGCCACCCAGCGGCGCTCGGGCCGCTTTGAACTGGCCGAAGGGGGCACCATCTTCCTGGATGAGATCGCCGAGCTTCCCGCGGAGACCCAGGTCGCCCTGCTGCGGGTGCTGCAGGAACGCGAGTTCGAGCGCGTGGGCGGGGAGCGGCCGATCCACTGCAATGTGCGGGTGATCGCCGCCACCAACCGGGACCTGAAGGCGGGCATCGAAGCAGGCACGTTCCGCAACGACCTGTTTTACCGGCTCAATGTCTTCCCCATCGAGATGCCGCCGCTGCGCGAGAGGATGGAAGACATTCCCTTGCTGGTCGAGTACTTCATCGATCGCTATGCCCGCAAGGCAGGCAAGAGCTTCCGGCGGGTGAGCAAGCGAAGCCTGGAGCTGCTTCAGGCCTATCCGTGGCCGGGCAACATTCGCGAATTGCAGAACATTATTGAGCGATCGGTGATTGTCTGCGATACGGAGAGTTTCTCGGTGGATGAGAGCTGGCTCTCCAGCCAGGCTGCCGCGGCATCGCTGGGGAGCACGATGGGCCTGACCCAGATGCTGGCCGCGCAGGAGCAGGAGACGATTGAGGCTGCCCTGCGGGCCTGCGGCGGACGGGTCTCCGGACCGGCGGGCGCGGCGGCTCGGCTCAATACGCCCCGCTCCACGCTGGAGTCCAAGATCAGGACGCTGAAGATCGACAAGAACCGCTTTAGGACTTCGTAATCCACCCACCGCAAGGCCTTCTTTCAGACATTTCCGGCTGCGAAAGACAGAGCGACTCTGCTCGCGGCCTTTGTACATCTTCTCGCCAAATGGCGAATTTTCGACATCGAATCATTTGGCAAGCTATTTTATTTCATGGATTTAGATTTGGACTATGAACTGCTAATAAGGAGGCAGTTGACTCAATCTGAAGAGAGATGGATGCTACGCATTGAACGACTCGCGAATGAGGAGATTGTATTCAGATTGATCGGTCAACTGGATGCGGAAAACGTGTTTGAACTGGAAACCCTGCTTGAAAAGGAAGCTGAGAGCACGCCAATCGTTCTCGACCTGAAAGACCTGACTCTGGTCGATCGAGAGGCGGTCAGGTTCCTGGGGCAGTGCGAGACGGGCCAAATCAAGCTCGCAAATTGTCCAGCCTATATCCGCACATGGATTGAGAGAGAGAAATGACCTGCTGAGAATATTGAATCGAAGCGATTTCAGCAGGAGGGCCCCAACAGGACTGGAGGGCAGACATGAATCTGGAGGGTGTATTGAGCTACGACCCGGGCAGCGAACCATTGTTCTTTCCGAGCGCCGCCGCGGACCGTGCGAATGAGGCCTGTGACGTTGAGGAAGAGTCTCCTGCGCTGGCGGGGTTTCCCGGAATCGTGGGGCAGAGTCCGGCCCTCCGCGAGGTGCTCGAACTGGTCGAGATGGTGGCCGCAAGCGGTTCCACCGTGCTGCTGCTGGGCGAGACCGGCACCGGCAAGGAGTTGATCGCGCGCGCCATTCACGATCACAGCCACCGCCGGCGCCAATCTTTTGTCAAGGTCAATTGCGCGGCCATCCCCAGCGGCCTGCTGGAGAGCGAACTCTTTGGCCATGAGCGGGGCGCATTCACCGGCGCGATCGCGCAGAGGGTGGGCCGGATTGAGCTGGCCGACCAGGGCTCGCTGTTTCTGGATGAGATCGGCGACATCCCGCTGGAGTTGCAACCCAAGCTGCTGCGCGTGTTGCAGGAGCGCGAGTATGAGCGGTTGGGGAGCACGCGGACCAGGACCTCCGACGTCCGCGTGGTAGCGGCGACCCACCGCAACCTGCAAGCCATGATCCAGGACGGGGAGTTCCGCGCCGACCTCTACTACCGGCTGAATGTATTTCCCATCAGCATTCCGCCTCTGCGTGAGCGGGCGGAGGACATTCCATTGCTGGTGCGGCATTTTGTCGGCCAATTCGCCAAGCGGATGAACAAGGCGGTCGACTCGGTCTCGCCGGAAACCATGGAGGCCCTTGCCCGATATCCGTGGCCCGGAAACATCCGCGAGTTGCAGAACGTCATCGAGCGGGCAGTGGTGATGCATGAACGGGGCAAGCTCACGGTAAAGAAGAGTTGGCTTTGCCGCGAATGCTTTCATAGCGAACCGGCAACCGGCTCTTCCTTCTACCGGGCTTCGAGTGGGGACCGCGAGTTGATTGGCGCGGCCCTGGCGGAGACCAAGGGCAGAGTGTCCGGTCCCTCCGGCGCGGCAGCCAGGCTCGGGCTACCGCCGTCGACTCTTGAGTCGCGGATCCGGTCGATGAATATCAACAAATATCAGTTCAAGACGGCGTAGGCCGGCGCTATCGCGGACTTCGCGAGTTCGCGAAAAGATCGGGATTCCACATCAGCGTCGCCGAAACCATCTTCGATGCGGGTCTGCGCAGGCGACCGTCCAGCAGTACCGCGCGACCTATGACCAAACCGTAGCCAACTATCAGCAAACTGCGCTCACCGCGTTCCAACAGGTCGAGGACAATCTGGCATCGCTGAGGATTCTGCGCCAGGATATCGACCAGCAAAATGCAGCTGCCGAAGCGGCCAGCCGCGCGCTGCAGGAAGCGACGGTGCGGTACAAAGCCGGCCTGGACCCTTACCTGAACGTGATCACGGCGCAGACTGCGCTTCTGAATGACCAGCAAACGGTGGTGACCTTTCGGCATGGAGCGAATGGTCGCCGCGGTCCAACTGATCAAGGCGCTGGGAGGCGGCTGGGACGCCTCGCAAATCCCATCCGCCAAGAGCGTGAGCAAAGGATTGTAACCAAAGTTGAAGTATAAGGTCCGTTCGCCGACCTGGTGCGGCAATTCCCGGTTACTTGGTTCCGCCGGTGCTGGCCGCTCTCCCTACCGCCTGCTGGATTTGTGCGGGGTCTCCGAGATAATAGTGGCGAATCGATTTGAGGTTCTCGTCGAGTTCCTGGACCAGGGGCACGCCGGTAGGAATATTGAGATCGACAATCTGCTGCTCCGGGACATCTTCCAGATACTTCACCAGGGCCCGCAGGCTGTTGCCATGGGCCGCGATCAACACCTGCTTTCCCGACCGGATGCTGGGAGCAATCACTTCGTGCCAGCAGGGCAGAAAGCGCTCCACGGTGTCCTTGAGGCATTCGCTGAGGGGAAGTTGCGCTTGCGGAATGTCGCGATAGCGAGGGTCCCTGCCTGGAAAACGCGGATCGGCCTCGTCCAGCGCCGGCGGGCGAATATCGTAGCTGCGGCGCCAGAGCTTGACCTGTTCCTCACCGTACTTCGCTGCGGTCTCGGCTTTGTTCAGGCCTTGCAGCGCGCCATAGTGGCGTTCGTTCAGCCGCCAATCGCGCTGCACGGGAATCCACATCAGGTCCATCTCATCCAGCACAATCCACAGTGTGCGGATCGCGCGCTTCAGCACCGAGGTGTAGGCGAGGTCGAAGTTGTATCCCTGCTGCTTCAGGGTGAGGCCCGCCTGGGCGGCCTCTTCCCTGCCCTTCTCCGACAGGTCGACATCGGTCCAGCCGGTAAATAGGTTTTCTTTATTCCAGATACTCTCGCCATGGCGAAGCAGAACGACTTTATACATTTCAATACTCTCTTTCCTGAGACAAGGTGGATGTTTTTATTTGACACCATTTGTATCCGCCGAGCCAGTGCCAGGTTTGTGGCAGCTAAATAAGTGAGGTCGTCTCGCCCATATTTGGTGAACGGCAAGAGTACCTGCGACCGCCGTTCAGTTGGAATTGGCCCTGATGGGAAGAATGAGCGCGTGCCTGACTCGCGAACCCATGCCCCGCAGACTTTCCCCCCCATCCCCACCGCGGCAGTGGAGAGGCTCTCGCGACACTCGCGAATTTGCGAAGAGATTGCGACTTCGCGATCCGCACCGCTCAATGTTTTGAAGCGCTTACCGATCGGCGATTGAATTGCTTTAGGAGAGGCCGCAAGACAAATCGAAAGGAGCAATTCAGCCATGGACAGAATGTTGGTCGTTGTTTTCGACACAGAACCCAAAGCATACGAAGCGAAGAAGGCACTTTATGAATTGGACAGCGAAGGCAGCATCGCGTTGTACGCGTATGCTGTCGTCACCAAGAATGCGGATGGCACAGTAACCGTCCGGCAAACGGAGGACCAGGGGCCGCTCGGGACCCTCGCCGGAACCTCGCTGGGAAGCCTGGTCGGTCTTCTTGGCGGCATGACCGGCCTCGCGATCGGCGCAACTGTGGGCCTGCTGGCCGGCAGTTTTGCGGACCTAAACAACGCCAGAATCGGCACCGACTTCGTGGACGACGTGACCAAGGAACTGCTGCCGGGCAAGTTCGCCGTGGTTGCGGAGATCAAGGAAGACTGGACGACTCCGGTGGATGTCTCCATGGAAGCGCTGGGCGGAAAGGTGTTCCGGCGGGCGCTGGCGGACGTCAAGCACACGGTTGACGATCAGCAAGTCGCGGCCCTGAAGGCCGACCAGGCACAACTGAAGGCAGAGCACGCCAAGGCGCAGGCCGACCGCAAGGCAAAGCTGCAGGAAAGGATCAACCAGCTCGACACCAAGATCCAGGCGCACCTGGAGCGGTCGAAGCAGCAGCGCGAAGCCGCCGAGCGGGAGGAGAAGGCCAAGGCCGAAGCGCTCAAGGTCCAGGCTGCCGCCCTGAAGGCGAAAGCCGCGGACATCCACGTTTAGAAATTGCCACACGATCCGTCGCCGGAGGCCGCTTGCAGGGGGTACGGAAAGGAAGGTCACGATGGACAACATTCAGAAAACCGGGACCCAGCGCAAGTGCGCGCACGGGCCATGCCGGTGCACAGTGTCCGCAACCAAGGAATATTGCAGCGACTATTGTTCGCGTGCCGACGATGTGGAAGAGGCCGAGACCCAGTGCGGGTGCGGGCACAAGTCTTGCACGGCGAACTGAGCGTCTGTCACCGCTACGGCAAAGCAGAGAAGGCCGTAGCCTCTCTCATCGAACACGAAAAGGAGGAATTATGGGAAACAACACTTCAAACCCATTCAAAGAGATTGCGGGCCAGTCCATAGGATGGGGAGTCGTCATGATCGCGCTGGGCGTGCTGGCCTTGTTTGCGCCCATGGCGTCGGGCACGGTCGTATCCATCCTGCTTTCCTGGATCATCATCCTCGCCGGCTGCGCCTACGTCGCGTCCGCCTTTGCCGGCAGGAACGCCGGAGCATTCATCTGGCGATTCCTGTTGGGAGCGCTCTACGTCGCCGGTGGCGGCTATCTGGCGCTGCACTCGCAGATCGCCCTGGAGTCGTTCACCCTGGTGATGGCGATCATCTTCTTCATCGAAGGCGTGCTGGAGATCATCACCTTCTTCCAGTTCCGCACCTTCAACGGTTCAGGATGGATCCTCTTTGACGGCATCGTCTCGCTCTTGTTGGGATACCTGATCGCGCGCCCCTGGCCCTCAAGTTCATTCTGGGCCATCGGGATCGTTCTCGGAGTCAACCTCATCGTGAGCGGCTTTGTGCGGATCATGTACTCGGTCGCGGCGCGCCGCACCCTGGAGGCGTTGAGCTGACCCGAGACCGCTAACTTGCGGGATTGAACTTCGCGTCTCGTCCATGCGCAGAGACGCAGCGGCAATCCGGCCACGGCATGGGCGGGCCCGCCATGCATGGCCAGAGGCGGAAACAACATTAATTCATGAAAGGAGAGATCAAATGGTAGATCTGACGATAGTCCAAGTCACCCCGGAGATGGTCCATCACTGGGGATGGTTTCTGGCATTTGGGATTGTGCTGGCATTGTTCGGCATCGCCGCCGTGATCCGTTCGTTTACGGCCACGATCGCGTCGATGGTGTTCTTCGGATGGATGCTGGTGTTCGCCGGCACCGTGGAGTTTGCCAATGCATTCATGGTAGGGCATTGGTCGGGGTTCTTCCTGCACCTCCTGACCGCGATCCTGTTCCTGGTCACGGGCTTTCTGCTGGCGTACAGTCCGGTGATCAGCGCCGAGGTCGCGACCCTGGTGATGTCGATGTTCTTCCTGGTCGGCGGACTGTACACAGTCATCGCCTCTTTGTGGTCCCATATGCCGGGCTGGGGATGGCAGGTCTTCGATGGAGTGATCTCATCGATCATGGGTGTTCTGCTGATGCTGCAATGGCCGCTCTCCGGTCTGTGGGCGATTGGCCTCTTTGTTGGAATTGATTTGATCTTCGCCGGCTGCTCCTGGATCTCCCTGGCAGTCCAGTTGCACAAACAGTAACCAAATATAAAACGCAACCTAGGAGGTTACACATGGGAATGTCATTCGTATCCGTACCCGAAGTTCGGCTTCCGCCCAGCGCGCAGGCTTACGCGGAATCGCGCACGCAAAGGGACCGGAGGGCCGGCCCGCACCTCGCGAGCCAGCATACGCCTCCCGTGAGTGACGCTCCCTACGCCAGGGGCGAAGACTGGGACCTTGTGCAACTGGCTCTTGCCGGCGATGAGGACGCCCTGGAACTTTTGTTCGCACCGCGCCTGCGCAAGCTACGCCATGTTGCCCTGGCCATCCTGCGCAACAACGAAGACGCCGAAGATGCGCTGCAGGATGGCCTGTGCAGGGCCTACAGTTGTCTGCATTCCTATCAAGGCCGGTCGTCGTTCTCGACCTGGCTGACGCGAATTGTCATCAACTCGTCCCTGATGAGCATTCGCCGCAGAAAATCGCATCCGGAGTGCTCTCTCGATGAAATTCTGGACGACCGGCCGGAGTGGCTGCTGAGCGGCTGCGTCGATTCCCGGCCCAATCCTGAACAAGCCTGCGCGGCGAACGAACTCAACGCGCTGGTCGAAGAGCAGATCCGGCAACTCCCGCTGTCCCAACAAGCCCCATTCCGGCTCTGCGCCATTGGCGGTTACTCCACCTTGGAGTCGTGCGAGGCGCTTTCCATTCCGCCCAGCACCGCCAAGTCGCGCGTCCGCCGGGCGCGGCTGAAGCTGGCTTGTGAGCTGCAAGATGTGCTGGGGAAGGCAGCGTGAAGGGCTGGGTAACTTCTTTCCAGGACCGCATCGCCGAGTCGATTCATCAAAATCCCACAATGGCCTCAAAGGATAGGGCTATGATGGTTCTGCTCTAAAGGGCACTGTCGAGGTCGATCGATCCATGTCGCCCAACGCCGATGAACCCAGCGCCGCGGCTGCCGGCCTGACGTCACAGGAGGCCCAGGCAAGGCTCGCCCAGTTTGGGCCGAATGAACCGCCGGCGACCCAGCACCATTCCTTCGCCTACGATCTCTGGCACGCATTCGCCAACCCTCTGGTGTTGATCCTGGTGGTTGCGGCAACTGTGTCGGCCTTCACCGGCGATGCCGTGGATGCGGCCATCATCGGGGTCATTGTCCTGCTCAGCACCGGGATTGACCTGACCCAGAGCTACCGGTCGCAGCAGGCGGTGGAAAAACTGCGCGCCGAGGTTGCCCCTACGGCCACCGTTCTACGCGATGGGCAGTGGAAAGAGCTCCCCCGGCGCGACCTGGTCCCAGGCGATCAAATCCGCCTCTCCGCCGGAGACCTGGTCCCGGCGGACGCACATTTACTGACTGCGCGCGATCTTTTTGTGCTGCAGGCGTCGCTCACCGGCGAGTCGCTGCCCGCCGAAAAGCAGGCGACCGCGGACCCGGTGTCGACCAAAGCGGATGCTCCCAACATGGTCTTCCTGGGGACGTCGGTCGTAAGCGGAACAGCGACCGCGGAGGTAGTGGCGACCGGCGCCCGCACCGCCTTTGGCGATATTGCGGCCCGTCTGGGCAGCCGTCCGGAAGAGACGGCCTTCGATAAAGGCCTGCGCAACTTCAGCGAACTGCTGGCGCGCACGGTCTTCTTTCTGGTCCTCTTCCTGCTCGTCGTCAGCATTGCGCGCCACCGCGACCCGCTGCAGTCTCTGCTGTTTGCCGTTGCCCTGGCAGTGGGGTTGACGCCCGAGTTCCTGCCCATGATCACCTCGGTGACGCTCTCGAAGGGCGCGGTCGCGATGGCGCGCAAGAAGGTCATCGTCAAACATCTTTCCGCGATCGAGAACCTGGGCAGCCTGGATGTGCTTTGCAGCGACAAGACGGGAACGCTGACCGCCGGCACGATGTCGCTCGATCGCTCGCTCGGGCCCTTTGGCGATCCATCCCAGCGCACGCTGGACCTCGCCTACCTCAACAGCAAGTTCGAGACCGGCATCCGCAGTCCGCTCGACGACGTCATCATGCGCCAGCCTGCGCCGAAGATCGACGACTACACCAAATGCGACGAGATTCCGTTCGACTTTGAGCGCAGGCGGCTCTCCGTGGTGGTGCAGCGGCAGTCGCAACGAACTCTGATCACCAAGGGCGCTCCGGAAGGGATCTTCCCGCTGCTCACCGGCTACGAGATCGACGGCAAGGCCCTGCCCATAAGCGACGACGCGGCCAAGCGCATGCTGCAGACCGGCAAGGACCTGAATAACCAGGGATTTCGCTCGCTGGCGGTGGCGTACGTCGAAGTTCCTGCGTGCGCGAACTACTCCGTGAAGGACGAGCGCAACCTTACTCTGGTTGGCTTTCTGACCTTTGCCGATGAGCCTCTGCCGGACGCCGCGCAAGTGGTGGGTTCGCTGAAGCAGGATGGGGTTGAGATCAAGGTGATCTCCGGCGACAACGACCTGGTTACCGGCCATGTCTGCACCGAGGTAGGGGTCGACCCGGGACAGATCGTCACCGGCGACGACCTGGAGCGGATGACCGACCCGGCACTGTCGCATGTGGTGGAGCAGACGCGGGTCTTTGCGCGCATCTCTCCGGCGCAAAAGAACCGGATCCTGCTGGCCCTGAAACACAACGGCCATGCCGTGGGATACATGGGCGACGGCGTCAACGACGCGCCATCGCTGCATGCAGCCGATGTCGGCATCTCGGTGTCCAGCGCGGTCGATGTGGCACGCGAAGTCGCTGATGTGATTCTGATTGAGCCCGGCCTGCGCGTGCTCCACGACGGCATCATCGAAGGGCGCAAGGCCTTCGGCAACGTGATGAAGTATCTGCTGATGGGCACCAGCTCGAACTTCGGCAATGTCTTCAGCATGGCGGGCGCTTCGGTATTCCTGCCGTTCCTGCCCATGCTGCCTACGCAAATCCTGCTGAACAATCTGCTTTACGACCTGGCCCAGCTCACCATTCCCACGGACAATGTGGACGACACCTACCTGAAAAAGCCGCAGCACTGGGATATTGGCCTGATTCGCAACTTCATGGTGTTTATCGGACCGATCAGCTCCATCTTCGACTTCCTCACCTTCTATGTGCTGCTGCATTTCTTCCACGCCAGCGAAGCCCAGTTTCACACCGGTTGGTTTGTCGAATCGCTGGCAACGCAGACGCTGGTGATCTTCGTCATCCGCACCTCGAAGAGCCCGTTTCGCAGCCGCCCCAGCGGCCCGCTGCTGGCAAGCTGCCTTGCCTCAGTTGCGGTCGGGACCTATCTGCCATTCAGCCCGCTGGCCAAGATGTTGGGCTTCACTCCTCTGCCGCTCAGCTATTTCGTCTTCGTGGCCGTCGCCACCGTGGCCTACCTGCTGTTGGTGGAGGTTGCGAAGAGGATCCTCCTGCGCAAAGCATCCGGCAACGACGCAAGCAAGCCCGGCGGGACTCCCGGCGCGACGGCTTGAGGGATCAATAAATAACGACTACATCGCCGCTGCGGCCGCGGACTTCCAGTTCTCCGCATTGACGGAAATCCGGCGGCAAAAATTCTCTGCGATCCAGCGGAGACTCTATTCGGGCCAGATACGTCTCCACCTCAAAGCCTCATTCTGAAAGGTCGCGCCATGCCCTCAGCCAAGATCATCTCCGCATCCACATTGCTTACGCTGGCCGTTCTCCTGACCGCCGCCGCAGCGGCCCAGCCGGCCGCCCGCGCACTGCCGAAGGTTGAAAAAGTTACCGCGAACGCCCCGGTGACCCTCACCGACAACGGCGATAGCTGGACGATGGACAATGGCATCGTGAAGCTGACCGTGCCCAAGCGCGACGGCAATCTTTCGTCGCTCACCTACCACGGAATCGAGATTCTGACCCACGGCAAGTATTGGGAACAGACGCCCGCCGGCACCATCACGGCGAGGGTAACGATCGATCCGGCGACCAATGGCGGGGAGCGCGCGGAGGTCTCCGTGAAGGGCGTCAATCCCGGCGGCGGTGGCCCTGGGGGTGGCGCTCCAGGCGCTGCTCCTGGTGCAGGAGCTCGCGGGCCTCGTGGTGGCGGTGCTGCGGGCGCTGCGGGCGCTCCCGGTGCAGGTGGTCCCGGTGGCGGTGCGCCCGGTGCAGCTCCCGGCGCCTTTGGTGGCGGCGGTGGCCGTGGCGGAGGCATGGACATTGAGACGCGCTACACGTTGGAGCGCGGCAGCAGCGGCTTCTACACCTATGCCGAGTACACCCATCACGCCTCCTATCCTCGCGCCGGCGAGGGCGAAAGCCGGTTCATCCTGGAGGACATCAA
>Ga0326727_10008606_pt1 | contig 25746 bp, 20 predicted proteins | sample MB2enrmetagenome_FD_207643 | JGI IMG/M metagenome (GOLD analysis project Ga0326727, IMG submission 207643) | Lab enriched peat soil microbial communities from McLean, Ithaca, NY, United States - MB29MY | ecosystem: Environmental > Terrestrial > Soil > Wetlands > Peat | place: USA: New York...
GCTCGACGCCGACGGCCAGGAGACCGGCCTGTTCGAGGTGCCGGTCGGCGGCCGGCGCTTCCGCGCGCTGGAACTGCTGGTGGCGCAGAAGCGCATGAACAAGACCGCCCCGGTGCCCTGCATCATCCGCACCGACGGCATCGCCGAGGAACACAGCCTCGCCGAGAACACCGACCGCGAGGCGCTCCACCCCCTCGACCAGTTCCGCGCCTTCCAGACCCTGCGCGAGAAAGGCCGCGGCGAGGAGGAGATCGCCGCCGCCTTCGGCGTCACCGCCGCCGTGGTCCGCCAGCGCCTGAAGCTGGCCGCTGTCTCGTCCCGCCTGCTCGAAATCTACGCCGAGGGCGCGATGACGCTCGACCAGCTGATGGGCTTCGCCATCTCCGACGACCATGCAAGGCAGGAACAGGTCTGGGAGTCGGTCTCCCGCAGCTGGACCCCGGCCTCGCCCGCCCAGATCAAGCGGCTGCTGACCGAGGGCGCGGTGCATGCCGCCAACAAGCGCGCCGTCTTCGTCGGCATCGACGCCTACGAGGCCGCCGGCGGCGCGGTGCTGCGCGACCTGTTCGAGCAGGACGGCGGCGGCTGGCTGCAGGACCCGGCGCTGCTCGACCGCCTGGTCGCCGACCGGCTCGCCCAGGAGGCCGCTGCGCTGCGCACTGAGGGCTGGAAATGGGTCGAGGCGGTCGAGACCCTGCCCTACGGCTACCGCTCCGGCCTGCGGCTCATCCAGGGCAACACCACCCTGACCGAAGACGAGCAGGCAGCGCTCGCCGCCCTGCAGGTCGAATACGACGTCCTCTCCGAAGAGCACGACGGGCTCGACGACCTACCCGACGAGGTCGATGCGAAGTTCGCCGAACTGGAAGAGGCGCTGGCCGCCTTCGAGACGAAGCCGCCGCGCTTCACGCCGGAGGAAACGGCGATCGCCGGCGCCTTCCTCAGCATCGCCCCGAACGGCCAGCTGCAGGTCGAACGCGGCTATGTCCGCCCCGAGGACGAACCCCCGGCGCCCGCCGCGGAAACCGAGGCCGATGCGCCAACGGAAACGCCCCAAGCGCCGGCGCCCCTCCCGACCCGGGCCGCGGCGGCGGCCACCCATGCCGGCCCGTCGGTCAGCGCCGACGTCGCCGACCTGCCCGAGGAGGACGAGGGCACCAAACCCCTGCCCGACCGGCTGCTGACCGAACTGACCGCCCATCGCACCCTGGCCCTGCGCAACGCCCTGGCGGATGACTGGGACGCCGCCCACCTCGCGGTGCTGCACGCGATGTGCCTGCCCCTGTTCTACCGGGCGGCCAGCGACACCTGCCTGGAGATCACCGTCCGCTCTTCCGGCTTCGCCGCCCAGGCGCCGGGGCTGAACGACAGCGCCGCCGCCCGTGCCCTCGATGCCCGCCACGAAGCCTGGGCACAGCAACTGCCGGAGACGGCCGAGCACCTGTGGCCAGCATTGCAGGCGCTCGACCATGACAGCCGCCACGCCCTGTTCGCCCATTGCGCCGGCCTCACCGTCAACGCGGTGATGACCCCGTACGACCGCCGGCCGCGGGCGCTCGCCCATGCCGATGTCCTGGCCGGCACGACCGGTCTCGACATGGCCGCCGCCGGCTGGACCCCGACGGTCGACACCTATCTCGGCCGGGTGACCAAGGCGCGCATCCTAGACTCGGTGCGCGAGGCCAGGGGCGAGGCCGCCGCCGCGCCGCTCGCCGCCCTGAAGAAGCCGGACATGGCCGAGGCGGCGGCGCAGTTGCTCGCCAGCACGGGCTGGCTGCCCGAGGTGCTGCGGACTCCCGGGATCGCCGCGCCGGTGCCGGAGGACAGCGCCCCCGCGACGGCGGCGATGGAAATGGTCGCCGCGTGACTTTGCGGAACCCGGCGTGGCGGCAGTGCCGCGCCGGGTCCCCTGCCCTTCTCCGCTGCTTTCCCTCCCGATCCGGAGCCTTCCCCATGACCAGCCCAGCCGCGGCGCTGGCCGCCCGCCTCGCGCAGGATGCCGAGGCGGTATGCCGCCATTTTCTCTCCAACGGCCGCCGCCAGGGCCGCTACTGGCTGGTCGGCGATGTCCGCAACACGCCCGGCCGCAGCCTGTATGTGTGTCTCACCGGCCCCTCCTCCGGCCGAGGCGCCGCCGGCCACTGGTCCGATTCCGCAACGGGCGAACACGGCGATCTGCTGGACCTGATCCGTCTCAACCGCGGCTGCACCGGCCTCGCGCCCACGCTGGACGAGGCCCGTGCCTTCCTGCGTCTGCCGCGTCCAGTGCCGCCGCACCGGCAGGCCGCCGCGCCCGGCGGCTCGCCCGATGCCGCCACCAGGCTGTGGGCGCACGCCCGCCCGATTGCCGGCACCCTGGCCGAGGCCTATCTGCGCGCTCGCGGAATCGCACCGGCCGGCGATCTGCCCGCTCTGCGCTTTCACCCTGCCTGCTGGTACCGCCCCGAACCCCTCGCGCCGCGCCAGATCTGGCCGGCGCTGATCGCCGCGGTCACCGATGAAAGCGGTACGGTCACCGGCATCCAGCGCACCTGGCTGGCCCGCGACGGCAGCGGCAAGGCGCCGGTCGCCACGCCGCGCCGTGCCCTGGGCCACTTGCTCGGCCATGGCGTCAGGTTCGGTCGCGCCCGCGACGTGCTCGCCGCCGGCGAAGGGATCGAGACCATGCTGGCGCTCCGGCAGGCCTTACCCGCCCTGCCGGCAATCGCGGCGCTGTCGGCCAACCACCTCGCCGCCCTGTTCTTCCCGCCGGGCCTGCGCCGCCTCTACATCGTGCGCGACAATGACGCGGCCGGCCGTGCGGCGGCGCGACGCCTGACCGAGCGGGCGACCGCGGCCGGGCTCACGCCGCACGTGCTCATTCCCGCCACCAACGACCTCAACGCCGATCTGCGCCGCCTCGGCATCGACGCCCTGCGGGCGAGGCTGGAAGCGCAGCTCGCGCCCGAGGATGCCGCCTGCTGTGTCCCGTCGCCCGCGTCCGGCAGCGGGTGAAATGCGCGGGCATCCTTGCCCGGCAGCGCTGGAAGAAGGAAGAAGAACGTCAGCGTTGCCCCATCGTCCGGGAGGGACCGCTCCCATGCGGCCTTCCGGGCGGGGATCACGCCGGAACCGGGTCAGGGGGGCAACGGCAGGCCGGACCCTGTTTTCCGCCGGCGCCGCCCAAGCGCGGCGCCTTTGCGTCGCGAAGCAAGACAGGGCGCGGCCTGCCGTTCCCCGCCCGCATGTTCCCGTTCCCCCGAAGGGAAACGGAATGCGGGCGGTGCCCCCCTGCCCCGCTCCCGGCCTGTGCGCTCCCCGCGAAGGCCGCACCGGAGCGGTCATCCCAACGAGGGCAACCCCCATGACATTTATCTCCCATACCCATCTGGCCGACGACGCCGAGCCCGTGCATCACGCCTCCCAGACCGCCCGCGTTCTCGACGAGGTGCGGATGCAGGGCTGGCGTCCGCACGAGGACGAGCCCGACCCCCGCCCCCTGCCCGACGGCGACGATCTCGGCCGCGCCTTGTCCGACGTGTTCGATGTGCTGGGCGGCGTGCTGGCCGACACCCGGCTGGAGCCCGACCTGCCCGACCTGCTGTGGTCGGTGGTCAACGTCTTCCACCGCAAATCCGACCGCGTGCAGCGCGAGCTCGACGACAACGAGGACCGCCAGCGCCGGGCGCAGCAGGAACAGGACGGCTCCGAGGTCAGATCGGTCGAACTCGAACGCCTCATCGCCGAGGGCATGAGCCTGCTGGAGCGCCGCGACGCGTTCGAACTCCTGCGCGACCAGGCCGCCGATCTGTTCGAGGCTCGGACCGGTTCGGCCTGGCGCCCGCATGCCGGCTCGATGGTGAACCACCGGCACATGACCGCGTCCCTGATCGACAGCCGCGACTTCCTCGCCGCCCGCCGCCGCGCCGAGACCGAGGTGCTGCTGCCCGCCGGTCCGCGCATCGCCTTCGCCGGCGGCATCGACTGCAACGACACCGACCGCATCTGGGCCACGCTCGACCGCGTCCGGGCCAAGCATCCCGACATGGTACTGCTGCATGGCGGCAGCCCGCGCGGCGCCGAGCGCATCGCCGCCTGCTGGGCCGATAGCCGCAAGGTCCAGCAGGTGGTCTTCAAACCCGACTGGGCGCGCCACGCCAAGGCCGCCCCGTTCAAGCGCAACGACAAGCTGCTGGAGACGCTGCCGATCGGGGTCATCGTCTTCCCCGGCAGCGGCATTTCGGAAAACCTCGCCGACAAGGCCAGGGCGCTCGGCATACCGGTGTGGCGGTTCAACGGGGGCGCGTAAGCGCCCTTTCACCGTTGACCGCGCGATGTTATAATCAATGTTATAACTTCCGGACAAGCATCGAGGCCGCCATGACCGACGCCGTGAAAATCCGCGCCATCGGCAACTCCCTGGGCGTCACCCTGCCGCGCGACGTGCTGCTGCGGCACCGGATGGCGGAGGGCGACATTCTCCATGTCGTCGACACCGCCGACGGCATCCGGCTGGTCCGCCACAATCCCGAGTTCGCCCGGCAGACGGAGGTTGCCCGCGAGGTCATGCACCGTCGCCGCGACGTGCTGCGCGAACTGGCGAAGTGAGCGGGCCGGACATCGTCTGGCTGCTGCGGGAAATTGCCGAGGCGATCCACGATGAGCAGATCGCCTGGCACGGCGGCAGCGAGGGAATCCGCGATTCCGGCCTGCTGGCCAGCGCCATCGACCGCCCGCGGAACCTCGCCGCCTATGGCGACCCCGATCTGGCGTCGCTGGCTGCGAGCCTTGGCTACGGGCTGGCCAGGAACCACCCCTTCGTGGATGGCAACAAGCGGACCGCGTTCGTGTCCGTCGAGACGTTCCTGCTGCTCAACGGCGCCGCCCTTGTCGCCGGCGACGCCGAGTGCGTGCTGACGATGGAGGGCCTCGCCGGCGGGACGATCAGCGAGGCGGAGTTCGCCACCTGGATCCGACGGAACCTCCGGCCTGGCGGGCCATGAGGCGTCAGGTCTGGCCGGGCCGGGCCGGGCACCGCGTACAGAGCAAGCGCCTCGCCATTGCCGGCGGTGCAGTCCGATCCCGGTCTGACGACCGGCCGCATGAACCACTGAAGGATGCAGCCGCCCTGCCCTCGCCCGGCTGCGACAGTCTTCCGCAGCCGTGGCCGGCCCCGCTGGATCGACCGTTCCGCCCGCTCTCCCTGGCCGTCCGCTTCCAGGCCACCCCACCCGCAGTCCCGCACAACCAGCGCGCCCGGCGCTGTCCTCTTCTCTTGGCGCGGCGGGGGCATGGCCTGGAGGGAGCAGAGCCTGGCCGGCGCGCGCAACCGTCCGCGGCACGTGATGAGGCCGATCGCCAGGGGCGCGCTTCCCCCCGCTGTTCCGGCTTGCCGCCCGAGCGGCCTTCCGATGGCTTGATCTGGCCAGAGGGTGAAGGGCTGACGCCCCTCGCTATGCCCCGCAACTGGGCCGGCCAGCTATTTTCCGCCGGCGCCACAAAAAGGCGGCGCCTTTGCATCGCGAAGCAAAATAGCTGGCCGGCCCCGTCCTCCGCTGCGCTGCGGCCCTGACGGGTGCGCGGCGCGAGCCCTCCGACCTGGTCATCGCCATCGAGGCCGCAACGGGCGGCCGAGACCTGAACCGGACGGAGCACACAATGGCGATCATCGGCACCTTCACCCGCACCGCGAACGGCAACTTCTCGGGCAACCTCAAGACCCTGACCCTCACCGCCAAGCTGCAGTTCGCCGCCGAGACCAACAAAAGCAAGGACAGCGCACCCGACTACCGGGTCTACCTGGGCACGTTGGAGGTCGGGGCCGCCTGGAAGCGGACGGGCAAGGAAAGCGGGCGGGACTACTGGTCGGTCAAGCTGGACGATCCCGCCTTCGCCGCGCCGCTTTTCGCCAGCCTGGTCGAGGCCGAGGACGGCAAGAGCTTCAACCTGCTGTGGTCTCGCCGCAACGGCGACTGACCGCCTGGTCGGACGCGCCCCGCCGGCAATGGCGGGGCGCTTGCCCTGTCAGAGGCCCGGAAACCGCCGCATCGGTGCCGGCCGCCAAAGGAAGACGGATCTCGAAGACCGCGCCACCCGCCTCGTTGCGCACGCTCAACTGCCCGCCCATTTTGGTGATGGTGGCCAAACTGATCGAGAGGCCAAGCCCGGTTCCCTTGCCCACCGGCTTGGTGGTGAAGAACGGATCGAAGACGCGGTCGATCAGGTCTGGCGGAATTCCGCCGGCGTGGTCAGCGACGCTGAGCAACACGGCGCCGCCGTCCCGGCGGGCAGAGATGCGGATGCACGGTTCTGCCACCCCGCCGTCGCGCTGGGCCGCGTCCGCATAGGCGTCGCAGGCGTTGCCGATCAGATTCATCAACGCCTGCTCCAGCAGGATGGGCATTCCGCGCGGTTGCGGCAGCCCGGGCGCCAGCGCGACGGTGACGGTGATTCCCATGGGCTGCAGCCGCGATTGGACCAGCAGCAAGGTGTTCCGCACGACCTCATCCAGCGTGAACGCGACAGCTTGCTCCGGCTGCTCGCGCGCAAACAGCCGGATATGGTCGATCACCGCACCCAGCCGGCTCACCTGGTCGCGAATGCGCACGAACTTGGTGGAGGCAATCCGCACGTCTGGCGGGTCGCGGGTCAGCGCGCGACTGCCGTTCTCGGCGGCCAGGGCGATCGCGGCCAGCGGCTGGTTCACCTCGTGTGCGATGCCGGTGGCAACCTCGCCCAGCGTCGCCAGGCGCTCGGCCTGACGCAGCCGCTTCGCGGCTTCGCGCTCGGCGGTGACGTCGGTCAGGTAGCCGACCAGGATGGTCCATTTCCCCTCCTGCCCGGCAAGGCGCATCTCGTCGCGGAGCCAGCGCACTTCGTTAGCGGCGGTGGGAAACCGGTACTCGCACACGGCATGTCCCGTGCTCAGGCAGCGCTTGCTGGCGTCGAGGAAAACCGGCACGTCGGCGGGATGCGCCCGCAGCATGAAGAAACAGCCGACCATGTCCTTGGCGGTGTAGCCCATCTTCTCCAGGAGGCCGGTGGAAGGAACGCTAAACCGTCGTTCGCCCCCGGGGCCAATCGCGAGGCGGTACAGAGTGCCCGGCCCCATGTTCAGTAGCCTCTCCACCTGCTCCTTCGTTTGCCGCAGCGCCTCCTCGGCCTGCTTGCGGCCGGTGATGTCGCGGCTGATGGAGAGATAGCGGCACCCGGTTACGTCGCCGGTCCCCGGGACGGTCACCATTTCGGTTTCCACCCAGTGCAGGTCGCCATCGGTATGACGCGCCTGGTAGGTGAAGCGCTGCGGAACGCCGGTGCGGACAAGCCGGTCGAGCGCTGCCTCGACGAGGGGCGCGTCGGACGTCACGGCAGGCGAGCCGAAACGGCAGCCTACCAAATGCTGCGGCTCGATGCCGAGCACAGTGCGGATGGCGGGACTGACAAAGATGTTGCACAGGGAAGAATCCTGCAGAGAGATGATGTCCGTAGCCTGCGCGGCGATATGGCGCAGCAGCGCCTCGCGCTGGGCGAGGTCGTGGCTGCGTTGACGCTCCTTCGTCAGGCTGCGTTGTCGCCGGATACCGATGCTTATCGCCAGGGCGAGCCCTGTCAGCGCGAAACCAAGCACCGACGCGGTCCGACGGAGTTGCGCGGTCGCCGCGTAAACCAACGCCATCTGCCTGGCGGCGTCGAGGCCGATCACGACGACCAGATCGGAACCTACAACCCGGCGCGCCGCGTAGAAGCGCGGCGTACCGTCTGAGCCCGGGACGAGTCCTTCGGCCGCGCCGGATTGCCAGGCGGTCCGCCACAGTGTGATTGTCGACGGGATAACCTCACCGAGGCCACGGCTCGGGCTGCGCGCCAGCAGGACGCCATCGCCTCGGACGACGCTGATGATGCCGCGATCCGCCATTGACAACTCACGGGCCAGCGCCTCGACCGACATGGCATCAACCGAAACCACCGTGATGCCCCGCAGCGTGCGGTCGGGATCACGTAGCGCCTCGGCAAACTGAATGGACCAGCGCCCGGACACCGCGCCGCGCACCGGGCGGCCGACGATGCGGTCACGGCCGTCGCGCGCGATCGCCAGGTAGTGTTCGCGCTGCGCCAGGTTCACCCGCCCGGGGGGCATCGGCAGGGTGGACCAGATCACATCGCCGGCGGGGTCCAGGGACGAGACCTGCAGGATGCTTGAGCCGGCCAGGTCGACGGAGCTGCGCACCTCCCCGAGAAGCTCCGCTTCGTTGTGGTCGCTGTTCAGATGCGCCCGGGTGACCAGGCGGGCGAGACGGTGCAGCGCGTCGATCCGATGCAGCAGATCCGACCAATGCAGGCTCAGCAACTGGTCCAGATGGCGGGCTTCGGCGCTGGCGGTTTCGATGGCCTTGCGCTCGACTCGCGCAGCCATTTGCTGCGAGACCGTCCAGACCGCGCCCAGCATCAGCGCGAGCACCAGCATGATCGCCAGATCGACGGGAATCCGCCGCAGCAGGCGGGGCACGGCGGGCAGCCGCATGGCCGGCGGCGTCAACCGGGGGATGCGGGGAAAGCGGGCAGCACGACGGCTGCGGTGGTACCGCTGCCGGGCACGCTGGTCAGCTCAAGCCGCCCATGCAGCGCCGCGACGGCGCGTTCCGCGAGTGAAAGGCCCAGGCCAAGCCCGCGGGTCGCCCGCGTCAGCGACATGTCGCCGCGCCTGAATGGCTTGCGCAACGCCTGCAGCTCCGATTCGATCATGCCCGGGCCGCTGTCGATGACACGGAAAATTACCTCGCCGCCAACCATCTCGGCCTCGATGCGCACAACCTGTCCTTCCGGTCCGAAGCAGACCGCATTGCTCACCAGCTGATTGAGTGCGATCAAGAGGCAGCGGTGATCGATGTTAACGACGAAGTCCGCTGGCTGCGGCGCGTCAATCGTCTGGCCGCGCTCGCCCGCTTCCGCTGCATGCTCGCGGGCCAGCATGGCAACGATCTCTCTGGCTTTCTCCGGCCGCGGTTGCGTGTCGCGCCCGCCCCCCTCCAGGGCGGCCATGTTCAGCAGCGCGTCGATCAGCCCGGTGAGCCGCTCGCCTGCCTTGCGGATCAGCCTTGCGAACTCGGTGATTTGCGCGGGCAACAGCGCGGCGTTGTCCTCCTCGATCACCTCGGCCAGGCCGACGATCGGCACCAGGGGATTGCGCAACTCATCGGAGACAATGGCGAGAATGGCCGAGCGGCTGCGTTCGTCCGGGCCGTCCGCGCGTGCGGACATCGCGGCGATGCGGGTGGACAGAGTCTGCGCCTCGGCGCGCAGCCTGGCCAACGCCTCGGCGTGGTCGGCGTGGCGCTGGCGGCGCGCCATGGCAGAGGCGTGGGCGCGGCGGACAGTTTCGTCCAGCGCAGCGAGAGACAGCGGCTTGTCGATGAAGTCGAACACCCGGGTGCGCAAGGCATCGATCGCCATGGCCATGTCGCCGTGACCGGTCATGACGACGATCTCGACGGCGTTCGCTTCGGAACTGCCCCCGAGAATATCACGGGCAAGCGAAAGTCCGTCCCGCCCCGGCATTCTCACGTCGGTCAGGATGACGGTGATGGTGCCGGGCGGGGTCTGCTCGATCTGCCGGCTGGCCGCGTTCGCGTTGCTCGCAGAGGTAGCGGCTATTCCCTCGTCAAGGAAGAACTCCAGGATTTCCTCGACGATGGGTGACTCGTCGTCGATCACGAGGACATGGATGGTGTTCGGGTCTGACTCGAGGCGAGGCGAAGCTGGCATGACGACCGTTACCGTATTCTACAGGAAGCCGCTTGTGTTATATGACTCAATGTTGCCCCGTTGCGTGCACTGATTTGCAATCATTCGTCCGCCAGCGGCTGACCCAGCACGTTATTGTAACAATATAACAAATCAGTTCAAAGGCTTGATAGCGGGTGCTGGGCACCTGGCGCAACGGGGTTGCGTGATGTCGGCGACTGCGATTCTCTCGGCTTTGCGACGGCACCGAGGAGAGGCGCCATGGTCTGGACTGTCAAAGAAAGGAAGAGAAACGGCCAAAATTTCCCGGGAACCGTATTATACCAAAACGCTGGTCAGTTGGGACGGATATGGTTGCGGTTCCGAAGGAAGCCTGCACCATCCTCGGCGGCTGCGAAGATGCGTATCCAGGTCGCTTGAATCGGCTCCAGGGATGAAGCTCCCGAGCACTCGATATGGGCGGATGATCGCGCCTATCCCAACTGACCTGCGTTTGGGTATAACTTTCCGCGGTCAGTGTGGCCAGTTTGTCAACCGTTCGTATCTAATTGCCACCATCTCGTGTGTGGATCTCAGGCATGCTCAACGCCGTACTTGTGGAGGATGATCCTACGTATGCCGAGGAACTCGTGGAGTTTCTCGCTGCTCATGGACTTGAAACGGTCTGGCTGAAATCGCTTGACAACCTGGTGGCGACCATTCGCTGCCAGCCGCCGGATATTCTGGTCCTTGACCAGTTCGTCGGCGGACAGGACGTGTTGACGTTGCTGCCCGATCTACGGCACCGCTATACTGGTGGCCTCGTGGTGCTTACCGGCAACGAGGACGTCATCGACCGGGTCGTGGCGCTGGAAACCGGCGCGGATGATTTCGTGGTGAAATCGCTCGGCCCGCGTGAGTTGCTTGCCCGCTTGCGAGCGGTGTTGCGGCGGGTGCATCCGCAGCCCGCGGCCACAGATCGGCCGCCGCAAGCAGGCAAGTGGCTGATTGATGCGCGTCAGCACAAAGTGCAGGCACCCGACGGCGCCGTTCTGCGGTTGACCGTCACCGAGTTGCACATGCTGATCTACCTGATCGTCAATCCTGGCCGCGTGCTCACCCGCGACGAACTGTCGCTCGCCGTGCTGCGCCGCGGCTTCACGGCGGAGGACCGCGGCGTGGACAACATGTTGTCGCGGATCCGCAGCATGATCGGGCCGCACGTGGCGGACCGCCACCCAATCCGCTCTATGCGCGGTCGCGGCTACGTGTTCGCTGGCCTGGACCTTGCGGAGGAGAGCAACCTCCGGCTGCCGGGCGAGACCAGCCCGGGCGTCAAACCGGCCCGGATCTGATCCCGACGGGCGGTACACGGCCCGGCCACGCGTCAGGCCGCGCCGGCCTGATCCTTCGGCCGCCATGCCGGCGCATATCACGCAAGGAAGCATGTCGCTGATCGACGACTTGTGCGTCGAGAACTGTCGCATGGCAATTTTCTACACTCTCTACATCCGCGCCGTGCTTTGGTCGGGCGACTTTCTCGAGCGCCACCAAAGACCTGAGGGGAGTTGGCAGCCCCAATAACCTGATGGAGGCAAAGATTTTCGTCGTTGATGATCGGCCCGTTGACGACGGCTTAAGCGAAACGGAGGCGCTCCACATCGCCCACTTCGTCTGCACCGCGGCGCAAAGCTGGCATGCCGAAATCATTTCTGATGATGCTGGAAAGTTCAGCGTTATTTTTGTCGATGAACCGGACGACGACCTGATGCTGGTGTTTTTCCGCGCTGCCGGTCTTGCCAAGCTCGGCGTGCTGTCCGACGACGTGTTCGAGGTCATCGCGGTTGCGCGCCATGCGGAGGTCTTGCTCCACACCGCAGCAGCCGTCATGCGGATGTCGTACGCGCCGCGCCAATGACCATGGGGCATACGCCGGCGATCGGCACGCGAGCGGACGTGGTGAACGAGTGGGATGACCCGCCCCACGAGGTGCTGTTGCCATGGCCAGTGGCGGCCACGGTGATCGGCCCGGGTTGCCTGCTGTGCTGGCTCGCGGTGATTGCCATCGCGCGCGTGTGCATCCGGTTGCTGATCGGCCGATCGCCCGTCTGGCGAGAGAGCGTCCAGTTTCTGGGGGGTGCCCTTCGCTGTCCATGTCGAGGGTAATAATGACGGCGACAGGGAAATTTTCTGCCGCGGCGTCGCGCTCTGAAGCGCGCGATATTCAGGGGAAATGGGCGACAGACCACGCAACGCCGGCGTCCCGACGAGAGCGACCTGCGTTCATCCGGACATCTCCGAACCGCGCAGGCCTGGACAATCTGCGGTCCCGACAGGAGAAAACCTTGAACGGCAACAATGACAAAAATGCCTCGCCCGACGAAACATCGCAGCCGCCGCCGTACCTTGCGGCTGGATCACCTCTGGTGCGTGAGCTTCGATGGGCCGGACCACTCGCCCGGCCGCACTCCCAGGGCCGGAGGGGCATGTCATAACCAACGGTACCCGCCAGAATGAGATCAGCGTCCAGTTCGGGCGCAGGCTCAAGGCGGCGCGCCTCAAGGCGCGCCTGTCAGCGGCGGCCGTCGCCCTGCGCGCGCGTACCACTGTCCGGCACCTCCGCCAGATCGAGAGCGGCACAACCTACCCTGACCTTGATCTTATCGGCAGGCTGGCGCGCGTCGTTGGCTGCGAGGCTTACGAGCTGCTGCCGGATCAGCGCCGTGGCACGCGGTCGCGCCGCGGCGCTGGCCCCAAAACCCCTGGTGCGTGCCCTTGATGCCGGCAGAGCGTACCGGTCCTGGTCTGGTGTCAATGACGCGGGCCATCGGTTCCGGCACCAGCAAACCTCCACGCCTGGCAGGAATCCCCCGCTCCCCCGCGGAGCGCCGCCGCCGCATCGGCACGTGTCCGCATCGCCGCCACCAGGGGGCCGAAGCGACCTCCCGCCGTCCTTCGGTCGCGTTGGCGGCGCCGGAGCGGAAGACACAACAGGAACTTTCGCCCTGCGGCGGCTGGCGTTTCCTCCGGCACCTCCGGGGATCAGCTGGGATTCCGTTTCTTTGTGTGCACATACCCTCTACGCCGCAAACTTCCCGGGAGGCTATCTTTTCGTGACAAAACTGGCGACACGACCGGCTGACAAGGACGCCTCAGCCCTTCCCGCGCACGGCGAGGCATTGCGCATCACCTTCGGCGTCAACTTCAAAGCGGCGCGCATCAAGGCCGGCCTGACACAGACCGGCATCGCAGGCCTGACCGGCATCGCCCAGACGTACATGTCGAGCATCGAGTGCGGCAAGCAGAACCCGACACTCCACACCCTGGCGGTGCTCGCCGAGGCGATCGGTTCAGATGTAATCTCGCTGCTCACGCCGCTGCCCCCGCATCCGGCCAACACCCGAAAGCGGTCCCCGCCCTGATTGCGGTGGAACGTTCGCCGACAGGCGTTCATCCACTTCCCCGTGAAGGCCCTTACAGCCGCCTTCGCCTCGGGAGCTCCGACAACACGTTGCGGAATCCTCGGCCTGCCAGCCAGGCGTTCAGCACGGCATGTTCTCCGGCTTCACCGCGATCGGTCCTGTTTCCCGGTACCGATGCATGACCCGGCTCGACCTCCTCGGCCAGCAAATGCGTTGAGCCGCGAAGGCAGAACCAAAATTCCCTACGCTGCAACTCTTTGCTGACGTGCCCGCGTCAGATGCACGCTGTTTTCTTGACTCTCTGCGCCACTGAGGGCCGGGCCGCCAGCCCATTCCCGTGCTGAGCCAAAAATGTAACTGCCCAGGTTGTTTTGCGTCCCGGGTTGGATCTGGCTACGGATCCCCAACCAACCGGTGCGTCTGATCGCCCGCCACGTCTTCCTCGGATATGGCGGTGCTGAAACCATGGCAGATCAGCGCTGGGATGATCAGCCCACGCGAATCTTGTCGATGAGTGCCTTGGGATCGCTGCTCAATGGCGCCTTCCTGGTCGCCAGCGACGCCGAGTGCGTGCTGACGATGGAGGGCCTTTCCGGCGGGACGATCAGCGAGGCGGAGTTCGGCGCCTGGATTCGGCGGAGCCTCCGGCTTTCCCGGCCTTGATGCGTCAGGTCTGGCCGCGCCGGTCAGGAGCAGGCGCCCCGCCATTGCCGGCGGTGCAGTCCGATCCCGGTCTGACGACCGACCGCATGAACCACGGCGGGATGCGGCCGCCCTGCCCTCGCCCGGCCGCGAGCGGTCTTCCGCAGCCATAGCCGGCCACGCTGGATTGACCGGCCCGCCCGCTCTCCCTGGCCGTCCGCTTCCAGGCCACCCCGACCGCGCCCCCATGCCACCGGCGCACCCGACGCTGTCCTCTTCTCTTGTCACGGCAGCGGCATGGCCGGGAGGGGTCAGAGCCTGGCCAGCGCCCGCAACCGTCCGCGGCACGTGATGACGCCGATCACCAGGGCTGTGCTTCCCCCCGCTGTTCCGACTCGCCGCCCGAGCGGCCTTCCGATGGCTTGATCTGGCCGGAGGGTAAAGGGCTGACGCCCCTCGCTATGCCCCGCAACGGGGCCGGGCAGCTATTTTCCGCCGGCGCCGCGAAGAGGCGGCGCCTTTGCATCGCGAAGCAAAATAGCTGCCCGGCCCCGTCCTCCGCTGCGCTGCGGCCCTGACGGGTGCGCGGCGCGAGCCCTCCGGCCTGGTCATCGCCATCGAGGCCGCAACGGGCGGCCGAGACCTGAACCGGACGGAGCACACCATGGCGATCATCGGCACCTTCACCCGCACCGCGAACGGCAACTTCTCGGGCAACCTCAAGACCCTGACCCTCACCGCCAAGCTGCAGTTCGCCGCCGAGACGAACAAGAGCAAGGACAACGCCCCCGACTACCGGGTGTATCTGGGCAACATCGAGGTCGGGGCAGCGTGGAAGCGGACGGCCAAGGAGAGCGGGCGGGAATACTGGTCGGTCAAGCTCGACGATCCCGCCTTCGCCGCGCCGCTTTTCGCCAGCCTGGTCGAGGCCGAGGACGGCAAGAGCTTCAACCTGCTGTGGTCCCGCCGCAACGGCGACTGACCGCCGGGATCGGACGCGCCCCGCCGGCAATGGCGGGGCGTTTGCTTTGTACTGGGTGCCCGGCCCCCCGGTGGGGCCGCCGGGAGGAGCGCCTTCGGCGTGGGTGGTCCCCGCCCACCCACGCAGCGCCTTTCCTTCGGAGACGCACCCTCAAGCCGGGCTGGCATGGACAATCCCTGGCCGTCGAATACCGCTATGCTGGGCGCTCGACCGAGGATAAGTGCCATGCCCAAAGCCAAGCCATCACCGCCGCCGCCTTCCCCGGACGGCGACGAGGACCCTGTCTGGGGCAAGCTTTTCATCGACATCGGCCGCCCGACGCCGAACCCGTCGCCACCAGTGGAGCCGCCCGCAGCGCCGCCGCGAAACCCGCAGCCGCCGGCCAAGGCGCGGAAGCCAGCCCGGAAGCCCAAGGAGTAGGCGCGGATCATGGCACCACGGCTCGTGCTGCGCCCATCCGCGGCGGCCAGCACCCCCGCCCGTTTCGACACCCCGCCCCGGAAGCTCGCGCCGTTTCGGTTACCTGCCGCCGTGCCGTTCGGTTGGTTGCGTCTTCGGAACCGGCTCCATGCGCAGCAGAACCCAGGCGGCGTTCGAGCCGTCGCCGGCAACCACCGGCTGCTTGCCTGTCCACTGTCGCGGCGGCGGGTTCAGCTCGATCAGCTTTGCCCAGTCACCCGCGTCGGCCATGGACAGTGTGCCGATGACCGTGCGCGTGTCGATCCGAGTGGTCTCAAGCTGCCGGGCGTCGATGAAAGACGTTATCGCGGCGCCAACCAACAGGCCACCGGCGCCAATCGCCCCCATGATGACGGCGCGCCAGGCCGAGATGCGGTTGGCATGAGCCGCCATGCCACGTTCGGTGACAACGCCGACCTTGTGTAGCAGCTGGGCCATCTGCTCGTTGGTGAGCGCCAATGGTCCAACGCTTCGGGCCGCGTGTGCGACGGCATGGATCGACTGAACCGCGGACAGCAGCGCATCGAGCAGCGCCTGAAACGGATCATGCCGCGGCAGTGCCGCTTTGGCCTGGCGGATCAGGCCCTCCGCATCGGCGCCCAGCGGGAGCTTACGCCCCTCGCCGGCGTTCACGCCGTCCGCTGTCACGGCAGCCAGGTTGCGATCGGCGCGAAAGCTTCCTCCATCTGTTCGAGCCAACGACCGACGAGATACCGGTCCGTGCCCCTGATGGGCGAGACGCCTTCAGGCGCGATGCCGTCGCGTGCGTTGGCGAAGGACAGCCGCTTGCGCTCGATCTCCCGCGCGAGGTCGGCGGTCAGCAGACGGGGCATGTGGATGACCACGGCGCCGCGCGCCATCGCGGTCCTGACCGAACTGTGCCGTTTGACCGCCGCAAACGCCTCCTCCGGTTCCTCGGACAGGTCCACCAACCCATCGTTCAGGATGATGACCGTCGCACGCGGCTGAAAACCCTTCTCCTCGAACGTGACCAGCGCCGACAGGTCATCGATGCGCGGCCCAACGAAGTAGGCAGCGACTGGCGCAATCCCACCGGTCTCCGCCTCGTCGAGCAGACGGGGGAACAGACCGAGCGCCTTGAGCAGTGACGTGTCGCCACCGCCCATGTCGAAAATGCCGGGCACCCTGGCCTCGCCCAGTTCGGTCAGGGCCGACCGTAGCCACAGCGCCGTCTTGGTCGGATCGGGCGTGTCAGGCTGCTGCACGCCGCTGAGGAACAGCGCCAGCGAACGGTTGGTCGGATCGAGTGCCGCCAGCGATATTTCGCGTCCGGCATCCTCCGCGCGATTGCCAACCCAGCGCGCGAAAGTCGTTTTGCCGGCCCGCCCCTGGCCGATCAGCAGCCACACAGCCGGCGTTCCGCTCAGGTCGAGCGCTTTCGCCACCTTCCGCTTTGCGGGGATCGCAGCCGGCGCGAACTGCGCGAGGCCCACCGCGGCCTCCTTCTCCTCGCCGGTGTCGCGGCGTCCGAAGATGACGCGGCGTTTTGGAGTGTCATCCATGATAGTTCTCCTGTTCTACGTACGGGATCGCGCCGGAACGACGCGAAAGGCGCCGCTCGGTCTGTCGTCTTCGTCGCCAGGTGACTCCGCCGGCATACCCGCCGCTGCTGGCGGGCTGGCATGAAGCGGCGTGGTCTGTGCCGTTACCTTTGGCTTTTTCGAACGCCGTCGTGGCCGCTTGCTGCGGGCATAGCGTTCGAGGTGATAGAGGCCCTTGAGGGATGACCAGCTGATCTCGCCGCCGTCGTCGTCACGGATGCCGCCTTCGGCCAGCACCTTCGCGATCTGCTGCCAGGTCACGCCGCGACTGCGGGCTTCGGTGACGGCATCGAAGTGAGCCGCCACGAGGCGGCGTTTGGCGGACGGCTCGGTGACGCCGCGCGAACGAACGCGCACAAGGTGTTTCAGCAGGTTCGCCACGCGGCTTGTGTCCGAAGCGGGCTGCATGGGCGTTCTCATGGGCGCGACGATGCTGAGCGCCTTGGTGCCATGGAACGTTTGTCGGGCATGGTGTCGGACATGTTTGTCGCTCTGTTATCCATGTTTGCCAGCGTGTCGGACGTGGTGGCCTGGGCGTTGCGCGTGTCGGCGCCATGTTGCGCGTGTTCGCCATGCTGTCGGACGTGTTTCCCCCTGTGTTGTACTGTGTGTTTTCGATTGAGCTCTTACAGACCAAGTCACCCTAGACGGTTGAGTGTTGTAAGGTGCTGCCGCGTCGGCTATGGCCCGATACGCGCCGGTTTGCCGGGGATAACCGGGCGCGATGTATGCAGCCGGCAACAACAGGAAACTCGATGACAGCGACGAGAGACGGGGCGCACCTCGCCCACATTTCCGACACCCTGACCGCGATCGCCGAACAGCTGGATGAGCAGCGCGAGGTTCAGCAGAACGTCCTGACCGTTCTGAATGTGCTGCTGGAAACCAACCGGGCACAGTCGGAGATGCTCGCCGAAATCCTTGGCGCTGCCTCGCAGGATGCCGGGCCGTCACCGGTTGCCGTGGCGCTTGAGGCACTCGCCGCGCAGGTCCGGCAGATGGACGAGAACCAGACGAGCCTGATCGCGCTGGTGGCCGAGCTGCCGGACGCCGTGGGCAAACAGTTCGAGACCAGCTTGAAGGATTGGCCGACCCCAACCACGACGAAGCATTGAGGTGCTGACCTATCGGACGGGAGCGGCGGGCGCCCCCTCGGCGGCGCGCGCCATGAGCGAGCATTTGTTGCAGCAGACGCTGTCGCCGGAGATGGCGGCGATGGCGGAGTACTACCACCACGGCCTGAAGCCGCCGACGCCGGCGGAAGGCGCCGGGGCGCGCTACGCGGCCGAGACGACCGGCGGACGACTGCCGGGCGGGGCAGCGCTTGACGATCTGGTCGCGCGCGAGGCTGACCGGCTGGCCGAAAGCAGCACCGATGCCGCCGGCCGCTCCCTGCCCCGCGACGAAGTGACGATCAGGGCTCTTGGCGCGTTCGTGGCGGCAGGCTTGGTGGATCGGTGCGAGGCTGTCGCCTGCCTCCGCCGCATGGGGCACGACCGGGCCAGCGATGATGGGCAAGGCCCCGGTGAACGGCTCGACCGCGCGACCGAGAGCGCGCGCAGCGGCAAGGACTACAGCAGCGCGACGGCGACGCCGCGCCGCGACATGAACCCGGCACTCGCCGCGCGGCTTGGCATCGATGTCACCAGAGCCCTCACGGCGGGCGACGTCGCGAATCTGCTGAACGGCCAGCGCGCGGATGGCGGCGACATCGAGGGCAAGCAGAAGCAGGCGGGCACCGAGGGTATCGGCACCGTCTTCGGCATGGACGAGCACCGGATACCCACGCGCGTCGAGCTGGAGAACGTCCTGAGCGGCCGCCGCGTGGACGGGACGGCATTGCCGCCGGACGTCGCGCAACGGGCGGTACGGCGCTTCCAGGCCGTTCTGGGAGCAAAGCAAGCCGCGCTGACCCCGGACCAGCGCGAAGACATCCTGTCCGGGCGGACGGCCACCGGCGGCGAACTGACCGTGAAGCAGTACCACGAGCGGATGGACACCTCCCGGGCGCGGATCGGTTACGTCGATCTGACGTTTTCCGCACCGAAATCCGTCTCGGTCGCATGGGCTTTCGCACCGACGGAAGCCGAGCGGGCGATGATCCACCAGGCGCACCACGACGCCATTGGCAGCGTCATGCAGGACATCGAGGCGCAGATCGGCCGCGCCAGACTGGGCGCGCAAGGCAAGGCCGGCTGGGAGCCGGGCTCGATCGGCTGGGTCTCCTTCGACCACTACACCGCCCGGCCGACCGTCGAAATCGTCAGGACCGACCGGAGCGGCCAGGACTACACCGAGCTGCACATCTTCAAGGGCGCGGGCGGGCGCGTCGCCGGCGACATGCAGCTGCATACCCACACCGCCGTCTTCAACGCCGTGCTGACCGGGACCGGCCGCATGGGCGGATTGTGGCTCGACCAGCTCGACGGCCGCGTGAAGGAATGGGGCGCGCTGTATCAGGCCTATCTCGCGACCAACCTCCGCAGGCATGGGGTTGAGGTCGTGCTCGACGACCGGACCGGCATGGCCCGGCTCACCGCCGTGCCCAAGCGCGTCACCGAGCACTTCTCGAAGCGGACCACAGGCGGCACCGCCGCCGCCCGCGCCTATGCCGCCGAGCAGGGCCTCGATTGGGACGCGCTGGACGCCGAGCGGAAGATCGGCCTGCTCAAACAGGGCGTGCAGGACCCGCGCGGCGCGAAATCCGACGACCTGGGCGACGTCGCTGCCTGGCGCGCAGCGGCGGCGGCCATCGGCTACGAGCACCACAGCGTCCTCCGGCCCGATCAGCCGCACGTAATGCCCTCGCGCGACGAACGGCTGGAGGCCGCCTACCAGGCTGCGCTGCCGGTCTTCGACAGGGAACTGCAGCGCCGCGCCGCCGTCGAAGGGGCGGACGCCCGGCTCGCCGCCGCCAAGGGGCTGATCGCCGCCGGCGTTGAATCGCCTGCCGATGTCAGCGCCATCACCAAGGCGATGCGCGAGCGCGGCGTGACGCAGCGGGGGGAGCTCACGTCGCTCGTCTGGGGCGATGTGAAGGGCAAGAACGGCCGCGACAAGGTCGGCATCACCACAACCCTGCACCGCGACGAGGAGCTCTGGCTCGTCGCCGCCGCGCGCGCCGCCGGCGCCGACAGAACGTCTGCGCTCACGCCGGCGCAGATCGCCGCGGCGGTCCGTCGCTTCCCCGAGCTCGACTTCACCTCCGGGCACGGCAAGGCGCAGCGCGCCGTGATGGAGCAGCTCGGCACCGGCGGGCGCCTCACCGTGGCGATCGGCGTCGCCGGTTCGGGCAAGTCCACCCTGTTGAAACCGCTGGTGGATGCCTGGAAGGAAGACGGCCGCCAGGTCCATGGCATCGCGCTGGCGTGGCGCCAGTCCGACGACCTCACCGACGCCGGCATCACCGCCCGGAACGCGCGGGCGGTGGAAAGCTTCCTGAAATCCGTCGAGAAGGGCCGGCTCAGGCTGGGCGCCAGGTCGGTCGTGGTGGTGGACGAGCTGGGGCTGCTCGGCACCCGCCAGCTCAACGACCTGCTTCGCGCGCAGAAGGCGCACGGGTTTCAGATCGTCGGCATCGGCGATCCGAAGCAGATGCAGAGCGTCGAGGCCGGCGCCGTCGTCGACCTGCTGCGCCGGAGCCTCGGCGAGACGGCGATCCCGACGCTGGAAACCTCGGTGCGCCAGGTGGAGAAGGAGGAACGGGAAACCGCCCTGATGTTCCGCAATGGCGAGACCGCGGCGGCTGTCCAGCGCAAGCTGGAGAACGGCACCCTGCTGGTGACGCCGGGCGGCTATGACGAGGCCGTCCGCAGCATCGTCGATCTCTGGCAGCAGCGCCGCGCCGCCAATGCCGGCCGCGAGACCTATTCGATTTCGGTCAGCGCGCCGACCAATTTCGACGCCCACCAGATCAGTATGGCGATCCGGGAGAGACGGCGCGCGCTCGGCGAGATCGGCGCCGACCGGATCACCGTGCCGGCAACGACCAACGGCGGCGCCGATGCCCGGACATACGACCTGCCGTTGGCCGAGGGCGACCGGGTGCGCCTGTTCGAGCGCACCAACGCGCGCTTCCTCGATACCAACACAGGCGGCAATATCGGCCGTAACGGCACCGTCCTCGAGATTGCCGCGATCAGGGCCGAAGGCCTCGTCCTGCGAACCAAAGAGGCCCGCGACGGGCTGGTGAAGTGGGACAGCCTGCGGAGCGCGGGGAATGGCCGCATCCGGCTTGCCTATGGCGATGTGCTGACGACCAACACCAGCCAGGGGTCCACGGTCAGCGAACATATCTTCGCCGTCCCGGGCGGCTCGCGCCAGGTGAATGCATTCGGGGCCTACACGTCCGGCAGCAGGCATCGCGAACAGTCATTCATCGTGACCTCGGACGGGGCGGAGCGGCAGGAGGTTGCCGGCCGCCGGCCGCTGGGCGACTTGCGCCAGATCCGCGAGGGCGACGTGATCGAGAATGTGGCCCGCAACTTCGCGCGCCAGCCGATCAAGGAAGGGTCGCTCGCCATGCTCGCGCGGGCCGAGAACCTGCGGACGGGAACGATCCGGATGATGCAGGCCGGCAAGCAGCGGCTTGAGCAGCGCGCGGTCATGGGCAAGGCGAGGAGCACGCTGGCGGCGACCTTCCAGGGCAAACGGGACGACGCAACGGCGAAGACGCTGCAACCCGTTTCGGAAAACACCACCGCCGAGCGCCGCGACCTGTTGCAGCGGATCAGGGACATCGGCCCGCAGGTACGCGAGGCAATGCGCGCTGCCATGGAGCGCGTGCAGGCGCACCGGGAGCACGCCGCCGCCGGCCGCCGCCGTGGACGGCGGATGTAGCAAACGGCGGCGGCCCTCGAAAAAGGGGGCCGCCCCGTGTCGTCCGGCGAGGCCGGTGTCAGCCCGCACTCAACCCCCGCGCGCGGCGCGGCGCCTCGGTCGGCTCCTTTTCTTCGGCCGGAACCAACGAAACGCCCGGATTTGACGGATAGGCGGACAAATCAAGAACATCAGGCGGCCTTCCGCGTCAGTTCGGGTGCTGTGCGGAGGGGCCTCAATCCGTCACTGTTTTCCGTCATGTGTTGGCGGACGGCCCAGACGTAATCTCCGGTCAGGTTCACATGCTCCCAGCCGAGGGGAGAGAGGTGAGCCAGGAGATGGTCGGGCACGTCCTCGGTCTGGCGCAGGACCGCAACGGCACGCTCCAGATACCGCGTGTTCCAGAGGATGATTGCAGTGACAAGGAGATTGAGACCGCAGGTACGATGCTGCTGGTTCTCATAGGTTCGGTCGCGGATTTCGCCCAGTCGATGGATGAACACAGCCCGTGCCAGGCTGTTGCGGGACTCGCCCTTGTTGAGTTCCTGGCCGGTGGTGCGCCGGAGTTCTGGGTCGTTGATCCATTCCAGCGTGAACAGCGTGCGCTCCAGCCGCCCCAACTCGCGCAGCGCCGCGGCGACGCCGTTTTGCCGCGGGTAGGAGGCGAGTTGGCGCATGATCAACGAGGCCGTCACGGTGCCGGAGCTGATGGACGCGACGACGCGCAGGATTTCGGACCAGTGGGCGCGGATCAGGTCCACGTTGATGCGCCCGGCGATGAGCGGTCCGAGCGTCGGGTAGTCGGACGGTTTGCCGAAGCTATAGAGACGCCGGTGCTTCAGACCCGGGATGCGTGGCGCGAACTGGAAACCCAGCAGGGAGCAGAGAGCGAACACATGGTCGGAATCGCCGCCGCCGTCGGTATGGTGGCGGCGGGTCAAGACCTCGCTCTGGTGATAGAGCAGCGCGTCGAGCACATGCAGCGCTTCGCTCGCCGTTGCCGCGATCAGCTTGGTGAAGAACGGCCCGTAGCGGTCGGAGAGGTGCGTGTAGGCTTTGAACCCCGATTTCTGCCCGTAATGTGCATTGAATCTGCCGGCGTCACGGCCGAGGCCGGCGGCCTGGAAGAACTGGCCGTCGGAAGACGAGGCAGTGCCGCCGCCGAAGATCGCCGCGAACGGCTCGCGTTGCTGCTGGTTTACCAGACGCCGCAGAGCCAGGGCGTAGGTTTCCTCGCGGATATGCCAGTCGGACGTCCATGCGAGTTGGCCGAGGCTGGCGATGCTGCATGCCTCGGCCATGCGCGTCAGGCCCAGATTGAGCCCTTCAGCAAGCAATCCCGCCATGAGGGTGCGGTTGTCGGCCACGGCCTCGCCAGTGCGCAAATGGGTGAAGCAGTCGGGGAACAGCGTCCAGCCTGCCACTTCGGCCAGCAGGTCGGTGATGCGGATGCGCGGCAGCATGGCGTAGAGACGCTCGGCCAGGGCCTCTGCCTCTGGCGGCGTGGATTTCTCGATGGGCGCAATCTTCAACACACCCTTGTCGTCGATCGTCACGCCAGGCAGCAGGCCATCCTTGGCGCAGGTGTCAGTTGCGGTCAGCCGCTCGTTCAGCAGCGTGCGGCGGGCCTCGATGAAGCGGTCGAAATTCACCTCGACCGCGACTGGCAATGTGTCGCTCCGCTGCAGGTCCTGCAGAGTCTGCGCGGAGATCAGCCGTTCCTCGAAGGAACGGTATTGCCGGCTACCGGCCACCCAGACGTCGCCGGCGCGCAATCGGTCGCGCAGTTCCGACAGCACGCAGAGTTCATAGTATCGGTGGTCGACGACGCCGCCGGGCAGGACGAGAGGCGCCCAACGCTGACGGACGAACCCGGTCGGGGCAGATTTCGGCAGGGTGGAGTTTCCAGAACGGTTCGCCTCGCGCAGCACCTCGATCGCCCGCATCAACGAGGCGGACGCCGGCACGCTTTCGAACGCAAACGCCACGAGGAAGGCAGGCGACCAGCGCCGAATGGCGCCGTAGTGCTCCCCAAGCTTCTGATAAGCATCGAATGCTTCCGGCCTGGCCAGCGCCTCGGCTTCGGCGACGGTGGTGCGAAACCGCTCCCAATCGATCACCGTCGCAATCGCGCCGTATGCATCCCGCTTGCCGTTACGGGCAGCGATCAGCGCGGCACCCACACGCGCATAGAGGCGGACCTTCTCGTTGATGGCGCGCGCATCGGCCTGAAAGGCACGGGCATGCCGACCTTCGGCCTTGCGGAACATCGCCCCGACCAGCCGGTCGAACAGATCGACGGCCTGGTCGGTCAGGTTGACGCAGAGATCCAGACTGATGGCGACCAGCGTTGCATGCCGGCGCTGGCGTTCGTAGCCGGCGACGTGTTGCACCGTTGTCCGGTCAGCCTCGCGCGCGAGCTGTGCCAGGCGCGCCTGGTGGACCAGATGGCCGCGACCCAGCTCAATGCCGATCGCGCGAACATGTTCCAGGCGCTCGATGAGGCCGAGCATGGCGGCTGGCTTGGCCGCTTCTGGCATCTGCCGCAACCAGGTCAACCAGTTCTGTCCGCTCTCCTCACGGCGTTGGGTCAGCGCATCGAGGCGCCTGCGCTGTTCGGCGGACAGGCCGTCAGTAAGCCGGCGATGTACTTCCTGCCGGGCACGGTGACGGACATCGGTGCAGAGCCGTTCGAGTGCCGCCGGCCATGGCAGGACGATCCGACGTTGCCGGCACTCCTGCACGACCAATTCAGCCAGATGGCCAAGCCGTTCATCTTGTATAGCGTGCGGCAGGAGCCAGGTTGCCAGCTCAGCGGCGGGCCGCGTTCCGAACGGACGCAAACGCAGCCTGTCCTGCAGTTCGGCCGCATGGCTCCGCCGGTTCCGCTCGGCCGACAGATAATCGTCAATCGATTGTGGAAGAACGTCGATCTGTTCGGCAACGAAGGCAAGGAGCGGTTCAGGTGGCCGTTCGCCGACCCGCAGCGGGCGCCCAGGGTAGCGCAGGTAGCAAAGCATGAGCGCCTGACCGAGGCGGTTGTGATCGCCGCGGCAACGCCGGATCATGGCAAGGTCAGCGTCCGAAAGCGTGTAGTGGCGCACCAGTTCGCGCTGCTCCGTTGGCGGATCGAACAGCGCCACGATCTGGGCTTCGCTCAGTTGCTGCCGTCGCATCACTCATGTCTCCTGGACCTTCAGACCGGCAGACCAGCCGATCCGCGCCAGCGAGTCGATCAACGTGCTCCGCTTGAGGCCGAACGTGCGACAGACCGCCGCCTTGGTGGCGCCCCCGTCGAGCGCTGCGGTGACCGCCGCGAGTTTCTCGGCGTCGATGGCGGCAGGACGACCGCCATGGCGTCCGCGGCGTCGTGCCGCTGCGAGCCCGGCCTGCACCCGCTCCTGGATCAGAGACCGCTCGAACTGCGCGAGCGCGCCGAATATGTGGAACAGGAATTCGCCCTGCGGCGTCGTGGTGTCCATCTGCTCGGTCAGCGAGCGGAAAGCGACGCCGCGTGCCTTGAGGCCGGTAACCGTCGTGAGCAGGTGGGGCAGCGATCGGCCGAGCCGGTCCAGCTTCCAGACAACCAGGCAATCGCCGGGTCTGACGAAAGCAAGCGCCTTGGTCAGACCGGCACGATCGCCGCGGCTGCCGCTGACCCGATCCTCGAACAGGTGACGCTCATCGACGCCGGCGGACAGCAGCGCGTCACGCTGCAAGTCCAGAACCTGACGGTCGCCGTCGGTCGAGACGCGCATGTAGCCGACCAGCATGTGCGGAAAACATCTTCCAACGGGTTTCCGCACAGTGCGCCATTCCGACTGGGTTTGCCGTATAGAATTTGGCCAGGAAAGTTGGTCGTTTCGGCGTCCTGGCAGGGATAACGGAAATCAACTGATTCCCGTCAGCGCCGCCCACGCACCGCCAGACCGCCGGCGCCGTCCAACCCGCTGTTCCGCCTGGAAAGCCGCACCGGCTCGTTCCGGCTTTGTCCGCCTATCCGTCAAATCCGGGCGTTTCGTTGGTTCCGGCCGCATCAGTCCGACACGACCAGGCGACGCACTCATTCACTGCTGCACCAGGGCATCATGCTCTTCCAACTCGTTCCGAGAATGCCGGAACACCGGCTGTTGCCGCTGATCGAAAAGTCATGGCAACCTCC
>Ga0326727_10008607_pt1 | contig 25744 bp, 26 predicted proteins | sample MB2enrmetagenome_FD_207643 | JGI IMG/M metagenome (GOLD analysis project Ga0326727, IMG submission 207643) | Lab enriched peat soil microbial communities from McLean, Ithaca, NY, United States - MB29MY | ecosystem: Environmental > Terrestrial > Soil > Wetlands > Peat | place: USA: New York...
CTTTGGGTTGTTCTTCCCCAGCACCTTCGTGATGGCCGCCGTCAGGGTGGTCTTGCCGTGATCGATGTGTCCGATCGTCCCGATGTTCACGTGCGGCTTGCTGCGGTCGAATTTTTCCTTTGCCATACGAAAACTCCAATCTCCTTATCTCGAAATCCTGCCTTGGACCTTGCTCACGATCTCTTCGGCGAGAGCGGCCGGAACCTCTTCGTACTTCCCGAAATGCATGGTGAAACTGCCGCGGCCCTGGGTGCGGGAGCGCAACTCGGTGGCGTAACCGAACATCTCCGACAATGGGGCCTTGGACTTGACGATCTGGGTGGTCCCGCGCAGCTCCATGCCTTCGATGCGCCCGCGCCGGGAATTCAGGTCTCCGATGACGTCGCCCATGTACTCTTCCGGCACCACCACCTCTACCGCCATGATGGGCTCGAGGAGCACCGGACCGGCCTTCCGCGCGGCTTCCTTGAGCGCGATCGAGCCCGCGATCTTGAAGGCCATCTCCGAAGAGTCCACCTCGTGGTAGCTGCCGTCGTACAGGCTCACTTTGACGTCCGACATGGGGTAGCCCGCCAGCACCCCGCCTTCCAGCGCTTCCCGCATGCCCGCTTCGGCCGGCGCGATGTACTCCTTGGGAATCGAGCCGCCGAAAATCTCGTTCTCGAACTCGAAGCCCGCGCCCGAGGGCAGCGGCTCGATGCGGATTTTGACGTGGCCGTACTGGCCGTGGCCGCCCGTCTGCCGCACGAACCGCCCTTCCGCCTGGGCGCTCTTGCGGATGGTTTCGCGGTACGCCACCTGCGGCTTGCCCACGTTGGCCGCCACGCCGAACTCGCGCAGCATGCGGTCCACGATGATCTCCAGGTGCAGCTCGCCCATCCCCGAGAGAATCGTCTGGCCGGTTTCGGGGTCCGTGTTCACCCGGAAGGTGGGATCTTCCTGCGCCAGCTTCTGGATGGCCATCCCCAGCTTTTCCTGGTCGGCCTTGGTCTTGGGCTCCACCGCGAGCTGGATCACCGGCGTGGGGAAGGTGATCGATTCGAGCACGATCGGCTGGCGGTCGTCGCAGATGGTGTCGCCCGTCGAAACCGTGCGCAGTCCCACCGCCGCGCAGATATCCCCGGCCCGAATCTCCTGAATATCCTCGCGCTTGTTGGCGTGCATGCGCAGCAGGCGCCCGATGCGTTCCTTGCGGCCCTTGGCCACGTTGTACACCGATTCGCCCGATTTCAGCGTCCCGGAGTACGCCCGGAAAAACGCCAACTGCCCCACGTAGGGGTCGGTCATGATCTTGAAGACCAGGGCCGAAAACGGCGCGTCGTCGGACGCTTCGCGGTACAGAACCTTGGTGGGGTCGTCGATATCCACCCCTTCCACCGGGGGAACGTCGAGCGGAGACGGCAGGTAGTCCACCACCGCGTTCAGCATCGTCTGGACGCCCTTGTTCTTGAAGGCCGAGCCGCAGATCACCGGAAAAACCTTGAGCGCGATGGTGGCCTTGCGAATGCCCGCGCGGATCTCGTCGTTGGTGACCGCCTGGCCCTCGACGAACTTGTGGAACAGGACGTCGTCGTACTCGGAGACCGCTTCGATCATCTTCTCGCGGTGTTCCCGCGCCATGGCCGCCAGCTCTTCGGGGATCTCCACTACGTCGAATTCGGCGCCCAGCGTCTCGTCCCGCCACAGCACCGCCTTCATCTCCACCAGGTCGATAATGCCTTTGAACTGGTCCGCCACCCCTACCGGGATCTCGATCGCCACCGGCTTGCACTTCAGACGCGTGACGATGGTCTCGATGGAATGGAAAAAATCCGCGCCCACGCGGTCCATCTTGTTGATGAAGCAGATGCGCGGCACGCTGTACTTGTCCGCCTGCCGCCACACCGTCTCGGATTGCGGCTGCACCCCGGCCACCGCGTCGAACACCGCCACCGCGCCGTCCAGCACGCGCAGGCTGCGCTCCACCTCGGCCGTGAAATCCACGTGCCCCGGCGTATCGATGATGTTGATCTGGATGTCCCGCCATTCGCAGGTGGTGGCCGCCGAGGTGATGGTGATGCCGCGCTCCTGCTCCTGCTCCATCCAGTCCATGGTGGCCGTGCCTTCGTGGACTTCGCCCAGCTTGTGCGTACGCCCCGTGTAATAAAGGATCCGCTCGGTGGTAGTGGTCTTACCGGCATCGATATGCGCGGCGATGCCGATATTCCTCATCCTTTCGAGCGGTATGGCGCGTGGCATACTCTTGGCTACCTACTGCTTCCGGGCTACCACCGGTAATGCGCAAAAGCCTTGTTGGCTTCCGCCATGCGGTGCACGTCGTCCTTCTTCTTGATCGCTCCGCCCCTGGAATTGGCGGCATCGTTCAACTCGTTGGCCAGCTTCTCCGGCATGCCCTTCTCCGGGCGCGACCGCGAATTGGTGATAATCCATCGAATGGCGAGCGAGGTGCGCCGGTTCTGCGGCACCTCGATGGGCACCTGGTAGTTGGCCCCGCCCACCCGCCGCGTCTTCACTTCGAGCAGCGGCTTGGCGTTTTCCACGGCCTTCTTGAAGGCCTTCAGCGGATCGTCGCTGGTACGCTCCCGAAGCTTGTCCATCGCTTCGTAGAAGATCCCCTGGGCGACGGTCTTCTTGCCCTGCCACATCATGGAGTTCACAAATTTCTCCACCAGCGTGGAGTTGTAGACCGGATCCGGCGCTACTTCACGAATAACGGCTCGTCGTCTGCGTGGCATACGTTCCTACGATTCGGATCTCTTGGCTCCGTGCTTCGATCCTGGCGGACAAAGCCGGCCGGACCTCGGCACGAATCTTCCTCTTCGCGATCTAATTGAATACGTGGCGCGACCCAATACGACCGTAGAACTCCTCGGGAGCCCTCAAAAACCACTTCTGGCCGCAACAGCGAGGATCACTTGCTTCGGACAGGCCCATGTTCCATTCGGAGAAAACCGGTGGAACCTCGGGGCCTCACCCCCGGCCGGACCCGCAACACACGGGTGGTAGCACGGGAGCAGAAAGCCGTACTCGCGAAACTTTTTAATCATACCGAACTCGGGAGGCCAGCGCAACTGCCGTTTCCTGAGCGATCAGGCGCTTCTCTTGATGCCGTCCAGCATCGCTTCGCGGAGTAGTTGGTTGAGCCTGGTCTGATAGCCCTTCCCCTGCTGGCGGAGCCAGGCAATCACATCGGCGTCCAGGCGCACCGTGAGTTGCCGCTTCACGGGCCGATACAGTGGATTGCGGACGGCGTTCTTCCAAAAGGTTTCTTGGAGCGGTGGAATCTCCGAAAAGTCGATCTCCGAATCGGGCCGCGCCGCCAACTGGGCCAGCTTGCGCCTTCGGGCGGGCGTCATCGGGCTGTCGGGCAACGTCCTATGCACGAGTTTGCTCATAAAGTCTTCGTTCCTTCCGGGTGGCTCGGCGCGCCGAAATGAGGCGAACTACTTCGTCTTCGCCTTCTTCTCGAACGGTGTGGGCCACCAGCAGCACAGCTACCCCTCCAGCACGACCGAGCGCCCGCCAGCGCACTTCGCCCGCGCTGCCGGTGTCCGGCTCGAAAAGGGCGTACGAATCCTCGAAGACGTGCATGGCGTCCTCAAAGGCGACCCCATGCTTCCGCTGGTTCGTCCGAGCCTTCACGGGGTCCCACTCGAACCGAAGCATACCAAATAATTATAACGCCAAATATGTAGCTACAGACTGGATTTGAAGGGGGGATAGCCATAACAAGGGTTTATCATGGATGTCCCCTTTGTCTCTGACCGTACGATTTCTTTTTCGATGCCGCGGGCCGGGCATGCCCGGCCCCTACGGCGCGGTGTAGGGGCCGGGCACGCCCGGCCCGCGCGGCGAAATCAGACGGTCGAGGAACTAGCCATCGCAGCGCAGGGCGGTCACGGCATCGGTCCTGGCTGCCTGAATCGCCGGCCATAGACCAGCGCCTAGCGCGATCGCCAGAAGAACCACCGCGCTGGTCGCATAGCTGACCGGATCGGCGGCGCCGACCTGGAATAGCCAGTGTTTAAGATACGTCCCCAGTCCCCAGGCGCCGAGGGCTCCCGCCGGCAGCGCCAGCAGCGCCAGGCGGATGCTCCGCCATAGAACCAGCCTTCCAATCTGCTCCCCGCTCGCGCCGATGGCAAGCCGAATGCCCATCTCCCGCGTTCGCGCCGCGGCCATCACCGTGGCTGTGGCGTACACGCCCAATCCAGCCACCACAATTCCCAGAGCGGAAAAACAACTCAGCAGCGCAAGGACCAGGGGCAGATCTCCCTGAGACTCCTCCAGCGGCAGGATCGTGGGCGGCGCTGCGTCCGATGGAAGCGGCAGCAGGCCGCGCTTCACCGCCGCGGCAAACGGCGGGAACGGCGCGCCGCCGCGCAGTTTGACGAGGAAGGAATATTGCCTGGTGTAGGGGTCGCGGCCAGTTAAAGGCGTATAGACCTTTGGCAGATCGCGGAGGCTGTCTCTGCTCTCGTGAATGTCGGCAACCACGCCGACGACTCTTCGCAGGATTCCGCCAGGCATAACAATTTGTCCGATCGGATCCTGGTTAGGCCAGAGACGCTTGGCCGCCGTCGCACTGACGATCGCCACTCCGGAAGCGATCGGAGTCTTCCATATTTCGTCCGTTGGAAGATCCTCCTCCTGGAAAGTCCTTCCAGCCAGTAACGGAATGTCGAGGACGCGGAAGGCGTCGGAAGATGCAGCGCATACGAATGCGTATGACAGTATGGACATGGAATGCGGGCCGGAATGATTGGGGTCAAGAAGTACGCCCCTCTTTGCCCGGCCCAAGAGCGGTGGGTCCTCGATGGCCGCCACGGACACTACACCCGGCAAAGCCGCCAGACGCGCGGTGGCTTCGCGATAGAAAAACTGGTTTCGCGCCGCTTCAGCGGCCCTTGACGGCCCTAGAGCCTTTTCTTGTGCGGCGACTTCGCCCGGTGAACGGGGTCGGTCCCCTTGAAGATAGCGGTTCACGGCATCGCGAAATTCAGTCGACACCGGCAGGTCGATCCTGACCACCGCCACGTCCTTGGGCTGAAACCCCAGGGGGAAGTTTAGCCGGGCGTACAAGCTGCGCACCAGCAGTCCGGTGGAACCTAATAGGACCATGGCCATAACGAGTTGGCCGCCAGTGAACCACTCGTGCGCCGAAAACACGCGGCGGCCGGCAGCGGAGGCGCCCCCGCCAGCGTAGCCGGCCTTCAGCGAACCGCCCAGATCGGCGCCCGTGGCATGGAACGCCGGGGCCATGCCGCACAGAAGCGTAACAGCCAGCGTCAAAACCGCCAGCAGCGCCAGGCTTGCAGGCGAAAACGCGGCGCCGCTTTCCAGGCCCGGCGGCAACAAGAGCCGCAGCCCGTGGTTTGCCAGCGCCGAAAACGCCAGCACGCCCAGGCCGCCGGCCGCGGACAGCAACAGCGTCTCCATCAAAAGCTGGCGGACCAGCCGGCTGCGACCCGCTCCCAGAACCGTACGCAGGACCATCTCCTGACGGCGGCGCGCGCCCCGCGCCAGCAACAGGTTGGCCGCGCCGGTGCAGGCCAGTATCAGGAACAGCACCGAAACGGTGCTTAGAATCCAGAGCAGGGGCTTTCGGTCACCCACGATGACGTCGTGCAGGGACTCCAGGTCCGCCGAGCCACCGTCGACGGCGTTCTTGCTGAGCGCGGTTTTCAGGTACGCGTGGGCCTGCTCCATCGAGATCCCCGGACGCAGCCGGCCCACAACAGTCAGTCCTCGTCCGGCCCGCCAAACCTGAACGCCGGGAGGAAAAGCGAAGTCCCTCGGCATTACTCCAATGACGGGAACGCGGGCGCCGCTCAGCGTGATGGAGCACTGGCTCAGGTCGCTCGCGCCATGCAGGCGCTCGCGCCAGAGCTGGTCGCTTACCACCGCGCCGGGGCCGTCGGCTGTCCCCAAGCGTGGCTGCCCGCCGAGCATGGTGAAGAACTCGGACGAAACGTCGGCGGCGTCGATATGCACGGCTGGGCCATCGCCGGACAGAGTGACCGGGCCAGCGTCATAAGCCATCACGGATGAGAAGACCCGATCCAGTGGCCGCCGGTCCAAAAAGACCGTTTTCCCATGCTCATATATGTCCACCAGCCGGGCGCCGAATTTGCTTTGCACCAACTGCTCGGAGTGGGGAAACGGCAGCGGCTTGAGAACCAGGAAATAGAGCGGACCGAACAGCGCCGTCACTCCACCCATCCCCAGGGCCAGCAGAACCACGATCGCCAACGCGGAACCCGGCGCGCGCCGCAACCCACGGCCTGCCCAGCGAATATCCTGCGCCATCCGGTCGCGCCAAGCCGAGCCCCACGCCTCGCGGCTCTCCTGCGCGAGCAGAGCGGCGTTTCCGAACCGGCGCCGCGCTCCGCTTGGCCCCAATTCAGCCGATCGCATCTCCACATGGAAGCGCATCTCCTCTTCGAGATCGCAGTCGAACCGCCGCCGGCGGAACAGGTATTGCAGCCTTCGCCAGAACTCGCCAAATCGTTCCATGCCGCCGCTCCTTGTCATGCCGGCTGGATAACCCGCGCGATCGCTTGCATGGCTCTCTCGAATTCCGAAAGCTCCACGCTCAATTGCTTCTTGCCCAACGCGGTAAGCCGGTAATACCGCGCCCGCCGATTGTTATCCGACGTACCCCACGCGGCGGCCACCCATCCTTTGATCAGCATCCGCTGCAGGGCCGGATAGAGCGAGCCCTCCTCCACCTGCAGCATGTCCTCCGACGCCTGCTGAATGCTCTGGGCGATGCCATAACCATGCATCGGTCCCAGGCGCGAAAGGGTCTTCAGAATCAGCATGTAGAGCGTTCCCGGCGGGATTTCCGTGCGCATGGCGATGTCCCTTCCCATAGTTGAACTACTGGAAGTATGCCATCCGCGATCCAAGGCTGTCAAGGGGCTCTAGGGCTTTGGGGCAGAAGCGGCGCCGATCCGCTCCCAGGGCAGCCGAGTCGGGCCAACATTTCGACGCAGAGACGCAGAGACGCCGAGAAAATTGAGAGAAAGAAACAAAGAACCGAAAAAACCTCGTGGTTCTTGCCTTTGTCTTTCTCTGAGATCCTCGGTGTCTCAGCGTCTCTGCGTCAGAAGGCTGCCACGTACAACTCACGGAGGCGGCGCCCCCTACAGCTCCGTCAGCACCTTCGCCGCGTGACCCTGCGCCTTCACCTTGGCGTAGATCTTCTCGATCTTGCCGTCCGGGCCGATGATAAACGTGGTGCGCTCGATGCCCATCGACTTCCTGCCGTACAGGTTCTTCTCTTTCCACACGCCGTAAGCTTGGGCCGCGGCCTTCTCTTCGTCCGCCAGCAGAGTGAATGGCAGGTTGTACTTGCTTTTGAACTTCGCCTGCGCCGCGGGCGTGTCCGGGGAGACGCCCACCACCACCGCGCCCTTCTTGGCGAAGGACTTGGCCCCGTCGCGAAACTCGCAGGCTTCCGTGGTGCAGCCGGGCGTGTCCGCCCGCGGATAAAAGTACAGCGCCACCCGCTTACCCCGCAAATCGGACAGCTTAAATTCCTCGCCCGAATCCGTGCGCAGCCGGATCGCCGGCGCCTGGTCCCCTTCTTTCAGCATCGCTCACCCCAGTCTCTTCTTAAGAATCTCGGTCACTACCGCTACGTTGGCCTGCCCCCGGGAGGCCTTCATGGCCTGGCCCACCAGGAAATTCAGGACCGTCGTTTTTCCGCTCTTGTACTGTTCCACCTGCTTGGGAAAATTGGCGATCACCTCGCCGGCGATCTTCTCGAGCGCCCCCGCATCGCCGATCTGTTTAAGCCCCTCGCGCTCGATGATGGCCCCCGGCGCCTCGCCCGACGCGAACATCTTGGCGAAAATCTCCTTGGCCATCTTGCCCGAAATCTCGCCTCTGGCGATCAGCCCCACCAGCTCGCCAAGCTGGCGCGCGCTCACCGGAGAATCGGAAATCTCCTTGCCCTCGGCCTTGAGCAAGCCCATCAAGTCGCCCATCACCCAGTTGGCCGCCGTCTTCGGCTCCCCGGAAACCGCCGCCGCGGTCTCATAGTATTCGGCTATGGCGCGGGTGGCCGTCAGCACTTCCGCGTCGTACTCGCTCAGCCCAAGTTGATGTAGGAACCGCGCCCGCTTGCGCGCGGGCAGCTCCGGCACGCTGGCCGCAATCCCGGCCAGCCACTCTTCGCCGACCTCGAGCGGAACCAGGTCCGGCTCCGGGAAATAGCGGTAATCGTGCGCGTGCTCCTTGCTGCGCATGCCCGCGGTTTCGCCCGTCTCGGGGTCGAAAAGCCGGGTTTCCTGCATCACCCGCCCGCCGCTCTCGATCAGCGCCACCTGCCGCGCGATCTCGTAATCCACCGCCTGCTTCAAAAAGCGGAATGAATTGACGTTCTTGATTTCCGCGCGCGTGCCGAGTTCCTCGACCCCCTTGAGCCGCACCGAGACATTGGCGTCGCAGCGCAGGTGGCCCTTCTCCATGTCGCAGGTGGAGACCTCGACGAATTGCAGGGTTTGCTTAAGTTCGGTCAGATAGGCGTAGGCTTCCTCCGAGCTGCGCATGTCGGGCTCGCTCACGATTTCGATGAGCGGGGTGCCGCTGCGGTTCAGGTCCACGTAGGAATAGCGGTCCGAATCGCGGAAGCCTTCGTGAACCAGCTTGCCCGCATCGTCCTCCATGTGGACGCGGGTGATGCCGATGCGCTTGACGGCGCCGCCCACCACGATATCCACCCAGCCGCGCTCCGCCAGCGGCTCGTCGTACATCGAGATCTGGTAGCCCTTGGGCAGGTCGGGATAAAAGTAATTCTTGCGCGCGAAACGCGAGCGCCGACGCACCGTGCAATCGAGCGCCAGCGAGGCCCGGATGGCCAGCTCCACGGCTTCGCGGCTGAGCACCGGAAGCGCGCCGGGCAGCCCCAGGCACACCGGGCAGACGTTGGTATTGGGGGGGGCCCCGAAACTGGTGGGGCAGCCGCAGAAAATCTTGGTGACGGTGGCAAGCTGCACGTGGACTTCAAGGCCGATTACGGGCTCGTAACGCGCGATGGCTTCAGGGCTCGCCAGGGCTGGCACGGAAAGTGACATGAGGGTTCTTCTATTATAATGGCGGCGGCCCAAACAGCGCCGGCGCTACGGTTCCACCGGCTTCCTGATGAGCTTCACGGTGACATGCTCCGAAGCGCCTTCGGAGATCTGCACAGGCAGCCCGAGGGTTTCGTAAGGCTTGAGGAAATCCGGGTCGTAGCGGACCGTGTTTGGGTCCACGTCTTCCCAGGCGTACAGCTTGTATGCTCCGGGAGCGATGCCGGAGATTGTGAATGAGCCCTGCTGGGATACGGCTCCCGTCTTGAAGAGCACGGACTTGCGAATGGAATCCACGGGAACCAGCGTCAAAACCCCGGACGCCGCCGGCTGCCCGTTCTCGTCTTCGACGCTCCCCTCGATCCGGCCGCCGTTGTAACTGAGGACCACCGATAACTCGCAGCCCGGTCCCCCAGTCAAGTCGATTCCCGAATCGCCGATTTCCGCGTCGCCGCAGCGCATCGATTTCAGGTACAGTTCCCTTGGGAGGAAGAAGAAGACCGTGTAGATGTCCGGCGCCAGGTCCCTGAAGACAATCGTCCCGTCATCGTTGATCCTGGGCATCCCGGCTGACACGATTGTCGAACCGTTGGCCGTCCTGCGACTCACGCTCCGAGGAAACCGGCCGTTCAGGGAGACCATGACCTGCGAGAACGGGCCGCCGGATTGGGCGCCCGACCGTGTAGCCAACTGCATGGGCACGGCGCCCGGTGCGCCATCCCCGGCCGGCGGCGTACCTTCGATCTGAAACCGGCCGTTCATATCGAAGATCGGGACAAACGGAACGACAAGGTCTTTAATGTCTGTCGATGCAACCTGCACCGGAACCTGAGCGGCATAGCTCTTCTCGCCCACTGCGGCGCCAGCCGTCAGCACGTACGAACCCGGCTGCACCCGGAAGAACTGAAAGCCATCCTGCGAGTCCGTGCTCGTTCCCGTGGATGAGGTGGAAGATCCCTCCAAGCGCACCAGCGTGACGCCGGACTGCGACGCGCCCACGGGCTTCACCAGGCGGCCGCTTACGGTCGCCGTGTGCGTGCGGCGCAAGGTGATGTCGGTTCCGCTCTGTTCCTGCCCTGGCCGCAGTTCGATCACGGATGCCGACGCCGCATCGGGGGCGTTTGGGTAAAACGCGGGCGCGCAGGAATCCTCGTCTGACCCGGTCATCCGAAGGGAGGTTGTGGGAAACTCGGTGGCCTTGACGTAGTATCTTCCCGGTGGCAAGTCGAAGACGCGGTACTCGCCCAGATCGTCCGTGCTCACCGTGTTCCTGAAGGCGAGCTCGCGCCCCTTGGCCGTATATTGGTACGTCATGACGCCCACCTGGGCGCGGCGCACCGGGTCGCCATCCGCGTCGCGCACGTGGCCGGAAATGACGCTGAGGGGCTCTATCTTGAGTATGAGATCCCGCTTCTCTTCCCCCGGCGCCAGCAGGATCTGCTCTGAACTCCGCCCCATCGTTGCCAGGTTTTGGAACCCGTCGCGGATCGGCACGACGGCGTAGCTGCCCGCATCAAGGCCCTCGAAGACGAACCGCCCTTCGCCATCGGTCGTAGCCGCCAGCTGCGTCGGCGCTGGAGGCGTGAACGCCTGTCCGGGAACTTGTCGGGGCGCGGAGGTTGCCATCCCGGTCAGAACAACTTGCGCTTTACGCACCGGCGCGCCGGTGACCGAGTTCAGAACCTTGCCTTCCAACCGGCACTTGTCCGGCGCCGGCTGGGCCGATAATAGGCCCGCACATAGCAGTATCAGGCCGAATCGCATACGGTTATCCGCAAATAGTGTACCGCGGAGCGTATCCTCTGCGGGGCCAGGAGTGCCCGATCTCCGGGCCTGATTCCGGCCTGCCCTGCTACCATGTTCGCCGTCTCAACCCGCCCGGGGCGCACCGCTCCGCGAAATATGTCATATCGGACATAGGCGACAGATGGCTAACCTAGGCTGGGCTGCTTCTCAGGCGGCTCCAGCAAGGGCAAGGGTTGAGTCTGCCCCATTCGCGACCAATGCCCACAATCGGTCGCCAATGCCACGAGCTAAGAATCGGCGATCGTGACCAGACGTAGCGAATCATTTACCACGTCGCGCCGGATGCGATCGTGATTCTCGACGTCTTCAGCAAGAAGACCCAGGCTACGCCGGTTCAGATGGTAGATATCTGTCAAAAGCGCCTGGCTGCCTACTTGCGAGCGATTTCGGATAAGGAATACACATGAAGCGTATTAAGAAGCAACGTTTGGAACGTGCCGGCTGGGTGGTTGGCGACAGCGCCGAGTTCCTGCAACTGAGCTTGGAAGAGAATCGCTTCATCGAAATGAAGCTGGCGCTCGCCACTGGAGTCCGCGAACTTCGCGAACGAAGGGGGTTGACGCAAGCCGCGTTGGCGCATCGGCTGGGATCGAGTCAGTCGCGCGTCGCCAAGATGGAAGCAGCCGACCGCTCGGTGTCGCTCGACCTGATCATGCGGTCGCTCCTCACCATGGGAGCCACCGCCACCGACATTGCCAAGTGGATCAAACGTGCAGAAACCGCACGAGCTGCTTAGAGACACGCCGTCTGGCGCTGCACAAGTCCCGTGGCTTCAGCCAGCTTCTTGCCATCCAGCCGGACATTGTGATACTGTGAAGCTATGCGCAATATCACAGTTGCGGTTGACGATGACACCTACAAACGTGCCCGGATCGCCGCCGCCGAGCACGATACGTCCGTCTCCGCGCTGGTTAAAGCCTATCTGGAGCAACTCGCCTCGCGCGAAACCGAAACCGAACGGCTAAAGCGCCAGGAACGTGAGATACGGAGCCGAATTGCAGCCTTCAGCGCTTCCGACAGGCTCTCTCGCGAAGACCTGCACAATCGGTCACAATAATGGCCCACTTTCTCGACACGAACATCCTACTCTACTCCATCAGCCAAAATCCGGCGGAATCGCCGAAGCGAGATCGGGCGCTCGCGCTGTTGGACGATGATTCGGGTTCATTGTCAATTCAGGTCTTGCAGGAATTCTATGTTCAGGCGACCCGGTCCAGCCGTGCCGACGCAGTTCCCCACGAGCTCGCTGCCGGTCTGATCGAGGCGTGGTCGCGATTCCGCATTCAGGACATGACCCTTCCCGTCCTCAAGACGGCCTTGCGAATTCGCAAAGCCTATGGGTTTTCATTTTGGGACAGCGCCGTCGTAGCCGCGGCGCTGGCGCTGGGCTGCGACCGGGTCTACACCGAAGACTTGACCCATGGGCAAGTGGTAGATGGCCTTGCCATTATCGACCCATTCCGCTGACCGTCGCCGCGCCGGAACGATAGTTGCCGGCGGCGGTGGGGCCAGTGGAAGACCCTCGAAGGCTCCCCAGTCTGGACACGTTTCGAACTTTTGCGCTCCAATTGGCCGTTTGATCGAACCCATGGACGAATTTTGTTTTCATTGTCATTGATGCAAAGGGCCGAGCTGTATCCAGACCAGGCACCCAGGCTGGACACGTCTCGAACTCGCCGGAGTTCCTCACAAAAGGTCATTTGTCCGACTGCCTTCTTGAGGGGCCGAGCCTTAATTAACTCCCGCTCGACCATCGTTCGGATGTACTGGCCAGGCCACTGCCCGTGTGAACCACCGTGGTCCGATTGAACGTGGTTCGACTCGTGCGCCAGCGCAATGCCCAGGCTGTAGTTTTTCCCTGCTCGTTCGGTCGATGGGTGCGCGTCATCCAGGGCCGTGACGAGCGACGTGGGGTCTCGCGAGCCATTGGAAGGCCCGCTCCACGAATGGCCTTGCGTCTCTATCGATGCACGGGCCGTGTGCCATGACAAGCTTGCAGAAATCCCACGACAGCAGCTTTTCGAGTGATCGGCGCGCGAGGTCGCGATTGGTGAAGGACAACCTGATGTCGAGAGGAACACCGCCAGGCGGAGATGCAACGCCCGCCAGTTTCAACAGCGCGTTGCGAAAAGGCTTGCCCTTCGCGATGGGATGACTCTGGATCAGATCGTCGAGGATGACCGTGCGCGACTCTCTATGAAAGAAGATAACTTCTTCGATTAGCGGGTTGCCTTTGAAGGCCAGTTGGTCGAAGTCATCCTTCCAGGCTTGAGGCGGCTGGTCCCCCAGAATGCCGGTGAAGGGCAGGTGCCCTTTCTTCAACGTAAACGGGGTGGGGCGGGGTGCCCACAGCTGTGCTTCGGGAAATAGGGCGTGCCACGCTGCGAGCCTCCAGACATGCCTCGGGGTTGCTGCAAGAAGGTATTTGACAGGCCCCAGTTCAGTTATGCGTTTGATCGTATCGAACGGCGCGGACACGGGAGAATTCACCCATAATGAACCGTCGGAAAGGTTCACCACGGCCATGCGGGTCGTAAACAGGACACCCATGTCGCGGACGGAGGGACCATCGACAATCAGGAGGTTCTTGGCGAAGGGCTGAAGGTCGGACATGGATGTTTCTCTCCTGGAGCATCAAGCCTGTGGTGGACGCCAGTCTGGTGCAAGCCCGTCGTAAAGAGCGGCTCATTTCCAGCCACTCAGCCCCCAATGTCATTCGACGCCGGCCGCGGAGGGCTTGGAAGCGGGGACGGTCTCGCATCGCCGTAATGCTCAAATAGAATGGCGGCCGCCAGCTTCGGTCCGTCCGATTGCGCGATCACTTTGGCGAACGAAGCTGCCTTGGCCTTGGCCTGATCGTCATGGAGCAATTTCTGGATCGCGGCCTGAACCTGCCGGGACGGGTCTTTGGATTTATAGACCCGAATCGCAAAGCCGAGCCGCTCGAGACAGGCGAGGTTAGCAACCTGCTCCATCTGCATGCCGACGCCGACAACGGGTTTGCCCGCCAGCGCTGCGGTCATGACGGTTCCGATGCCTCCGTGAATGACGGCGAGATCCGCCATCTTGTTGACCTGAAGCGCCGGAACCCAATCCGTGACGAGGACGTTGGAAGGAACGCGGACTCCCGCTACGTGGCCCAACTGAAACTTCACGGGAGCAATCACGCGATACGGTTTGGCTTCAAAGCTCTCAACGATTTTCGCGACGATCCCGGGCGTGCCGGAGCTTCCCATGGCGAAATAGATCAGAGGCTTATCCCTCGGAATGCTGGTGAGTTCCGGAGGGAGGGCGAATTCATCCTGCGGGATCAGGGGACCGGTGAAATAGTGTTTGGGAGGCAAGCTAACCCCGGAAAACTGGGGAGGCTCTGCGACCAGCGTGATGTCGCCCCGCCAGAACTCAAAGATCGAGTCATATCCCGGAACCCCAAAATGCCTCGCGGCCCTGTTGACCGGATTGAGAAATCCAAACCGGATCCAGAAGTTAATGAACTGCATCACGGACCAGCCAGCAAACGCCTTCAGTGGAGCCGGCCTGACGTTATCGGTCATGCCCGCGCCGTGCCGAAAGAACTCCGGGAGCCAGGTCGACTGAATAACCCAAACGAGGGGTGTCTGAGCGACCCGGCACGAAATCGGGATGGTCAGGTACGACCCGGTGACCACCGCGGCAGGCATGGCTTTGCTCAGAAAGGCAACCTCGCTGTCTATGCGCTGGATCATTTCGAGATCGGTGAAGGCGGGCGCAAACTTCTCTCCGCGGTCCACTTTGGCAATGTGTTCGATTTTTTCCTTCGTGAGGCGTGGCTCCATGCGCGTCAACGGAAACCCATGCTTTTCGATCAGGCCCTCGAAGTCGCCGCCGTCGGAAATGAACTGGATGTCGAAAGCCGAGCCGGCTGTAGGGTGTCGTTCGACCGCTTTAGCAATTTCGACCATGCGGCTCGTCTCTGCAAGATTGAAAGCGCACGGCGCAAAAAGAAGAGTTCGCTTGGACATCGTCTACGTTCTAAATGTATCCATTTCGAGTCCCCTCTGGGGACTCAATAGACGTTCGAACCGGCAAGTCGAAGAAGTACAAGAGGAAAATCTGAAAACGGCGATTTTGTTTGCCTCCCCAGTCTGGACACATTTCGAACTTTTGGGGCTCAGTTGACCCTCTGATCGAACGCGTAGACGTCTATTGTTTTCAGAGCGATTCGCGCTCACCGCCGACGCTTGTCGATCGTGGGCACCCAGTCTGGACACGTCTCGAACTCGCCACGGGACTCCAGGGTAACTTCCGGATGATGGGTGACCCGTCAACTGGGCCACCCGCTGCCTACGTCCGGCAACAATCGCGATGCGCTGGCCCGCCCTGCCGGCTGGGGTCGATTCCGTCTACGCTGGTCATCGGCCGCCAAGCCAGAAGGATCAAGTTGGGAAGGCCCGCAACTCGCTGAACTTACGCCACGAAGGCATCTACTTCGCCCGCTCCACCGCGATACGCAGCTCGGTTCGCAGACCGTCCAGCCAGAATTCCGTGTTTGGGCCGGTGGGACGATAGCCCTGCTCGGCAATCCACTCTAGCAGCCTTGGCCATGGCTTCGTGGCGGAATGCTCGCCTGGCACCGTCACAACAGCGATGTTGGAGTCTTCGAGTGTGTGCATCTCGAATGGACTGCCTGCCACCAGGGGTCCAGCGACCGGAAAACCCACTTCCCAACGCAGCTCGGCGTCAGGCACGGTACCGGCAGCGTCGTAATAGCGGCCGAAGGGCGCTCCGGCGGGTGCGACACCGCGCGAGGCCAGGAAAGCAGTCAGTAGCTCCAGCGCGATTCCGGTTTGGGCGTAGGCGCCGCGCATAGGAATGACGACCACCTGGAGAGGCGCGGCGGTTTTGATTTCGGGTTGGAACGGCGAAGGAGCACCCGGCCCATCGGGCACGGCCGGCGCTGAGTCCGATGTCGCCTGGGCTTCCAGTCGCCGTCCCTCAACGCCGCGACCGTCCTGATTCAGAATGAGCCGGTTCACGCTGCCATTCGGCGCTTGCAGGAATTCGGCGGTCACCTTGGCTTCCAGCAAGTAGAACAGTTTGGCGGAGCGCGGATAGAGCTGCATCCGAGGCTGTCCGTTCACCCGCACGAACAGCAGGTTTCCCTCTGGCACGATCTCGATCGCCTGACCGTTGGAGAGCCGATACTCCCCGGCATATGAGGTGAGCAGCGCGCGAGGCGGATCGGGTAGCCGCGGCGCCCGAAAGGCGTCGCCATCCAGCGAGAAGACGAGATGACTCACTTCGGCCGCCGCATTCCGGACAAACTCGACATCGGCATCCACGACCTTCCGGTCTTCGAAGAACCGGCTGCGGTCACGCGGAAACAACTCGACGCGGCCGTGGTTGGTGGTCTGCTCATACAGGTGACTTCCCGAACGAGTGACCTGCATCACTCCGTAAGATCCCATGTCGTACAAACCGGTAAAGGCATCGTAGGTCCCAGGATCGACCTGCGTATCGACTGCCGGCGAATCGCTCGGCTCCAGCTCATCGTGCAGGTAGATCTCGGCAATTGTCCGTGCAGTCCGTTCGACATCATAGGTGGGCAAGGGAGCACCTGCATTGGCCAGGATGATGACCGTGAAGCCGGCCTCGGGGAAATAGTAAAGAGCCCCGCAATACCCCTCTCCGCCGCCGGTGTGGAAGACGGCCCGCATACCGCGCAGACGCCCTATGCCCCAGCCGAAGCCGTAGCCGCCTTGTCTGGCGGGCGTGTTGACGGAGCGGCCGTTATCAGCGGGCGTCAGCGCGGCCTCGACGGTCGCCTTCTGGAGGATCCGGCCGTTGAAGTAGGCATCGGTCCAGCGGTATAAGTCCTGAGCCGTTGCATCGAGCAGCGCATGGCCGCCGTGCAGCAAAGGAGAGCGGTTCTCGACCATGTGCTGCCGCCCCTCGATTCGTCCGTCGGCGTACCAGTAGGGTTCCGCCTTGCCCGCCTCGCCCGGCCGGAACACACCCGTATGCGCCATTCCCAGTGGCGCAAGAAACCGCTCGCGTAGGAAGTCAAGATATGACTGGCCGGAAACTATCTCGACGATTCTGCCCAGCAGATAGTAGTTGGGGTTACTGTAGGCATAGCGCGAGCCTGGCTCGAAATCGAGGGGCAGGTACTTGAAAGCAGCAATCACGTAGTCCCGGTTCGGCGGCGTGAAGAAGCCGGGGAGTTGACCGGGGCCGCCCAACCGGTCGGGAATTCCAGACGTATGGGTCAGCAAGTGGCGAAGGGTGATGAGGTCGCCGCGCGGATAATCGGGAATGTATTTTGAAAGCGGATCATCGATGCGCAGACGGCCTTCTTCCTGAAGCTTGAGAATCGCTGCTGCGGTGAATGGCTTGTTGATGGAGGCGAGGTGGAAGCAGCTTGCCGGGGTAATCGGCCGGGAGTGTTCCACATCCGCCAAGCCATACCCTTTCTCGAACGAGATCTTTCCCCTGCGTGCAACCAGAACCACAGCACCGGGTTCGCCCGGATGGACGTAGTCTCGAAACATTGCATCCACTACCAGGCCGGGGTCGCCCGCCGGGGCCCTACCGTGTATGCCGGACGCTTCCAGTATCTTCGTCATGTTCCGATGTCCACGTACGGCGGCCCACTGCCAAGCCGTCAGGCCGTACTTGCCGCCGTTATCCCCGCCGCCCGCCAGTGGCGCGGCCGTTCGCAGGCCATCCAGATCGCCGGCAAGCACCATTTCCGCCAGTCGTTCCTGGAGACGCGCGGAGTCTATGGCTCGGAAAGAGAAGCCCCAACCGCCGCCGCGATTCTGGATCTTCAGAAGCAGCCGATTGGTGCCCTTGTTCAGGTGAAGACGGAGGACGTCGTCATCCAAACGAACAGCGCGCTCCGTCCAGTTCCGGTGAACCAGACGGCCATTGAGCCAGACTTTGACGGCGTCATCGCTGCCGAGGCCGAAGAGCGCGTCGGAGGGCGTGGCTTGCTCGATTGTCGCAAAGGCGTAGGCGATGGCAGGCTTCTCACCGTACGATTTTCCGAGGTCGACGTTGTCGGAGAAAGACTCCAAGCGCTGCCAGGCGTATTTCCGTCCAGCGAGATCGATAACCTGACCTTCGGCAGGATTGGCGCCTGTCTCACCTCCTTGCGAAGCCAACGCGTCCCACTCGAAGGCTCCCAACTCGGCTGTCTCGTCTGGCGCGGTCCCAGTTACGGGCAGAGGCGCCAGAATGAGCCAGGAACGAACCGCGGAGCCAGGCTTCAGGTCGATCGACGCGGCGATCCCGCATGCGGCGATGGCCGTGATCGCGATCCAAATGCGGCGCTTGGGCGTAGGCAGCCTCCGTTACAGGATAAGAGGATCTACTCAACCGATTTTAACCCCCGGCACGACGCCCTTGTGTGAATTTGCGCCGTGGTGTGGAAGTGCTCACCGTGGACTGCGCGCCGCTACGAACACCATCGCATCGCGATCGCTCTGATGAAGGCCATCCCGGCGTCCCGCAGCGCGCGCCGATCCGCCTGACGGTGCTGTCTTGAGTTGCTTGGCCAAATTGCTGACTTCGGCTCCCCACTATGCAATCAGTGCATGGTGTGGCCGAGCTGCCTTATTTGCGACCTTGCCTACGTGCGGATCGCCCCGAGCGGATGGTCGCTATCCGGAAGTTGGCACGCATAGTGGGCCAGCGCCGATTCGTTTTGGGGATGCTGGTCGGATAAGGAGTTCGAGTCCACCCTGGGGTCACAGATCAACAGGTGCGATCCAGAAGATCCTCTCTCAGGCACACATAATGAAATCAATCAGATAACGGACAATTCGAGAAACGGGATCTGGCTCCCCAGGTAGGACTCGAACCTGCAGTTCTTCGGTCTTCTTCTGACGGAGCCGCACGAACCGCTTGAAGCGCCGCCTGCTATCTATCACCCTGGCGATCGGGACGGCGGGGTTCACCATCATCGAGGGCCACGCGCGCCGCGGACCGGTTTCAACGTCCCGGAAGGCCATCTCGAAGATGCGACCTTCGACGGGTGGATGCGCAACCTCACGGCGGGCGTCTGCTGGGCCGCGCTCACCACCCAGCGCGTTGGCGCGGGCATGAAGCGCCGCTTCGACGCGTTCCACATGACGGCGATCGCCATGACCAGGGTGGGGCATGCGGAAATCCACCCGCCACCCAGCCTTACAGACGCGTCCCAGGCCGCTCAAAGCTGATCTTGAGGCGCGTTCCGGTGGCAGCGGCCAGGCGCTCGAGGGTCTTTGTGGAAGGCATGGTCCGCCCGCCCTCCAGGCGCGCTATGACGGATTGGGTCGTATCCATGCGCCGGGCAAGCTGCTCCTGCGTAAGGCTAGCCTTAACACGCGCGTCGATCACGGCGCGCGCCAGCGCGAATTCCGGCGCCAGTTCCTCATAAGCTTTGCGGTATTCCTTGCTCTTCATCCAGTTCTGGCGCAGATCCCTGACCTTGCTCATCGCAATAGCTCCATCGTTGAGGGTCTCAACGCTCCGCGGCATTACGCGCACTCATAGCATAGCGTTTTTGCTATAGTCCCGCACCAAGAAAAGCCGCCCAGCGCACACCCGGGCGGCCTTTGAACCTACCGGATCTCGAGGATCTCTTTTTCCTTGCTCTTGGCGGCCAGGTCGATTTTCTGCATGTAGGCGTCGGTGAGCTTCTGGATGTCGTCGAGCGCCTTCTTCTCGTCGTCTTCGGCGAGCTTCTTGTCCTTGAGCAGCTTCTTGACCGCCTCGTTGCCGTCCCGGCGGATGTTGCGCACCGCCACGCGATGGTGCTCGGCCACGCCGTGAAGCTTCTTCACCAGCTCCTTGCGCCGCTCTTCGGTGAGCGGCGGAATCGGCAGGCGGATGATCTTGCCGTCGTTGGAAGGGTTGAGTCCCAGGTCGGAAACCCGAATGGCCCTCTCGATGGGACCGATTTGCGAGACGTCCCACGGCTGCACGGTAATCAGGGAGGGCTCGGGAACGTGCAGGTTGGCCACCTGGTTGAGGGGCGTTGGAGATCCGTAATAGTCCACCCGGATGTGGTCGAGAATTCCCAGCGAAGCGCGCCCCGTGCGTATGGAAGCCATCTCGTGCTGTAGATCCGAAAGGGCTTTCTCCATGCGCGCCTTCAGGCTCGCGTCCACCTCTTTCACCGAGTGGAACGTTATCGCGCTGGGTGCTGCTGGTGGTTCCGTTTTCATAGACAGTCTCTCCGCGATCGGGCGCCGCGGCTAGTGAATCAAGGTGCCGACGGGCTCGCCCATCGTCATACGCATTATATTGCCAGTTGTATTCAAATTGAAAACAATAATGGGCATCCGGTTGTCGCGGCACATGGCGATGGAAGTGGCGTCCATGACGCCCAGACCCTTGGAAAGCACTTCCGTGTAGCCCACCTCCAAATACCGCGCGGCATCTGGGAACTTCAGGGGGTCCTTATCGTAGACGCCATCGACGCGCGTACCTTTGGCGATTATCTCGGCCTTGATTTCGAGCGCGCGCAGGGTGGCGGCCGTGTCGGTGGAGAAGTACGGATTGGAGGTGCCCGCGGCGAAAATCGCGATGCGCCCCTTTTCCAGGTGCCGTATGGCGCGCCGGCGAATATAAGGCTCGGCCACCGGGCGCATTTCGATGGCGGTCATCACGCGGGTGGCCGCGCCAATGCCCTCCAGGGCGTCCGAAAGGGCCAGGGAATTGATCACCGTGGCCAGCATTCCCATGTGGTCGGCCGTGACGCGGTCCATTGTCTGGGCCGCCGCGGCCATGCCCCGAAAGATGTTGCCGCCGCCCACCACCACGCCGATCTGGACGCCCGTGGCGGCCACGGCGGCCACCTCGCCAGCCAGTTCCTTGACGCGCTGGGCGTCCATGCCGAAAGCGGCGCCGCCCGCCAGGGCTTCGCCGCTCAGCTTCAAGAGAATGCGCTTGTAAGCCGGCATCTAATCCGCGGCCGGGCCGTCCGCGCCGGCCGGCGCATCGCCCACCTTGAAGCGGACGAAGCGCGCAATGGACATGTTCTCGCCCAGTTTGGCGATCTTGGTTTTCACCAGTTGCTCGATGGTGAGCGTAGCTTCCTTGACGAAAGGCTGGTCCAGCAGGCAGGCCGCTTCATAGAACTTCGTCAATTGGCCTTCCACGATCCTGTCGATAATCTTCTCGGACTTGCCTTCGGCCCTGGCGCGGTCGCGGGCGATTTCCTTTTCCTTATCGAGGATCGCCGCCGGAACGTCTTCCCGGCGCAAATAGCGCGGGTCGGCCGCCGCCACGTGCATGGCCACGTCGTGCACCAGTTCCTTAAAATCGTCGGTCCGCGCCACGAAATCGGATTCGCAGTCGATTTCCACCATCACGCCCAACTGCCCGCCGGCATGGATGTAGGTTCCGATCAATCCCTGGCGCGTGACCCGCCCCGCCTTCTTCCCCGCCATCGAGATGCCGCGCTTGCGCAGGATCACTTCGGCCTCGGCGATATCGCCGGCGCCCTCCACCAGCGCCTTCTTGCACTCCATCATGCCCGCGCCGGTTCGCTCGCGGAGCTCTTTGACTAATGCCGCGGTGATTTCCGCCATATGATTCGAGATTTTCCTTATAAATTGCCGCCGGCCGCTCCCTTACGGCCGGGGCTTGGCACAAAACTCGACGCGCCGCGGCCGGCAGGGAGATGTCGCGCGGCGCGCCGCAATTCTAGTGTCCGCTCTCGGTCGCCGCGGATTCCTCGGCCGGCTCGGCCGTTTCCGACGCCGGACCCTTACGCGGCTGCGCGGCCTGGTCCGATTCCTCGGCCATGCTCAGGCTCTCCGCCATGATCTTTTCGGCGTACTTCGGATCCACGTATTCCGTGTAGGCCAGCATGCCCTCTTCGCCGCCGGCCGCCTCGTCCTGAACGATCTTATCGGCCGTGAAGTCCTGCTCGGTGGCCAGCGCGCGGCCTTCGATCACCGCGTCGGCTATCTTGCTGGCGAACAGACGGATCGCGCGCAACGCGTCGTCGTTGCCCGGAATCACCTGATCCACTTCGTCCGGATCGCAATTGGTGTCGACGATCGCCACCACCGGAATGCCCAGCCGACGGGCTTCCTTCACCGCGATGGCTTCTTTGTTTGAGTCGATCACGAAGAGCACATCCGGCAGCCCCGGCATGTTCTTGATCCCGGACAGGTTCTGGTCCAGGTGCTTGCGCTCGCGCTCCAGGCGGATGACTTCCTTCTTGGGCCGGCCGGCGTAACCGCCCTCCACCGACGCCATGGCTTCCAGGTCCTTCAGGCGCTTGATGGATTTCTGCACGGTGGCCATGTTGGTGAGCAGTCCGCCCAGCCAACGTTGGTTCACATAGTACATGGCGCAGCGTGTAGCCTCTTCGGCGACCGCTTCCTGCGCCTGCCGCTTGGTGCCCACGAACAACACGTTCTTTCCCTGCGCGGCCATCTCGCCCACGAAGCGGGCGGCGTCTTTGAACATCTTCAGCGTCTTCTGAAGATCGATGATGTAGATTCCGTTGCGTTCGCCGAAGATGTACTCTTTCATCTTCGGATTCCAGCGCTTGGTCTGGTGCCCGAAGTGAACGCCTGCTTCGAGCAATTCCTTCATCGAGATTGCGGGCAAAATACCTCCTAATCGGGTTGAGGAGGGACGACGCCCCCCGTATGGCCTTCCTCCACGGTCCCACCCTCCGCGCGGCCCAAAGCGAGATTTGCGCGGCGCCGGTGGGACAAAAGGCCGAAAAGCGCGTAGTGAACCGGACGTACCCGGCCCTTACGCGACGCGGCAAAGCCTGGAGGAGCGACTCGCGACACTATTACCCTCCAGACCTCACCGGAATCCTTAGCGTTTGGAGAACTGGAACCGCTTGCGAGCGCCCTTCTGACCGTACTTCTTGCGCTCGTGCTTGCGTGGGTCGCGGGTGAGGTAGCCGAGCTTCTTCAGCCGCGGACGCAGTTCCGCATTGAACTCCACCAGGGCCCGGGCAATGCCCAAACGGCAGGCGCCGGCCTGGCCGATTACGCCCCCGCCGCGGGCCAGAATCAGCACGTCGAACTTATCCGCGCTCTCGGCGGCCGCCAACGACTGCCGCACCACGGCGCGCGCACCCTCGGTTGAGAAGTAATTCTCGAACGCACGCCCGTTCACCGTGATCTCGCCCTTGCCGGGCCTCAAGAAAATTCGCGCCACCGATCTCTTACGGCGGCCTGTACCCAAATATTGAACCATCGTAGCTGCCACTAACCCTGCCTTCCCGCTATTTCACGGCCAGCGCGGCCGGCTTCTGGGCCGCGTGCGGGTGAGTGTCGCCCGCGTAGACCTTCAGCTTCCTGTACATCTGTTTGCCGAGCTTGGTTTTCGGAAGCATGCCCGCTATGGCATTTTCCACCATGCGCACGGGCTTCTCCGCGCGCACGCGCCGGGCGCTCTTCTCCACCAAGCCGCCGGGGTACCCGGTGAAATGGCGGTACATTTTGTCTTCTTCCTTCCGGCCCGTCAGCCGGACCTTGCTGGCGTTGATGACGATCACATGATCGCCCGTATCGAGGAACGGCGTATAGGAAGGTTTGTTCTTTCCCATCAGCAACATAGCCGCCCTACTAGCCAGCTTTCCCAGGACCACATCCTGGCCGTCGATGACGTGCCACTGACGGGTGACGTCGTCCTTGGAGGGGAACTCGGTTCTCATTGACACACTTCTCCAGATATTGCCTGCAAAGTATTTAGCGTACCGGGACCGGGTGGCCCTTGTCAAATTCGGGTTACAGGGCGGAACGGGGCGGCTCGGCCCGCAAAGCGTTCCCGGCGAAGGCTCCGGCCATGGGGACGGCCGGGGCGCTACACTAAGAACACGCATATTCCGCCTTCGACCGGTGCAGAGGCCTATGCAGGGTTTTTCCTTCGACACTCACATCTTTAAGGAAGGCGACGCCTACGTCGCCTACGTGCCGGCTTTGGACGTGTCGAGCTGCGGCGCGACCGACGAGGAAGCCCGCCGCAACATCCGTGACGCGGTGCGCGGGTTTCTTGCCGCCAGCGCGGACTTGGGCCCGCTCGACGAAATTCTGCGCGAAGCCGGCTACCACCGGGAAGGCGAGCAGTGGCGCGCCCCGGAGTTCGTGTCGGTGGATCGCCTACGTCCGGCATGAGCCGGGAGCGGTATCTCGAACTTCTGAAAGATCTGTGAAGATGCGCAAACAACCCAAACGGAAACCGCGGTCCTCCCGTCTCGGCGACGCCACTCAAGTCGATTACTGCCCCCATTGCCGCGTCTCCACCACGCAGCGGATCGCGAGCGTGTCCGCCTCCGGTAATGAAGTGTGGCGGACGGTCACATGCGAACAATGCGGGTCGGAGATTGAGAGAACCGCCTTTCCGAAGCTTCCGAAGGCGGACGACGAGTACACCCCCGAGCAGCGGCGCATCGTCGACGCCCAGCTCGCCGAAGGCCTGGCCGACATCAAAGCCGGGCGAGTCCATGGCCCTTTCAATAGCGGCGGTGAGATGATTGCCCACATGAAGGCGCGGCTCGGGAAGAGAGCAACCGCCGCCAAGGACAAACGCTCTTAATGAAGGCCGACTAGTCCAAACGCGCCGACCAAGCCCTGCAAGGCCTTCCACCAGACGTGCGCCAGGCTCTTTTCAAGCAGGTGATGTTTCTGGAGCAAAATCTAAGGCATCCGTCGCTACGCGCCAAGGAATATGACGAAAGCCGAAATCTCTCGCATAAACAGGGATTGGCGCTTCTGTTCCCTCATCCAGGGCGACATCTACCACGTCGTGGACATCATCCCGCACCCGAAAAAACGGGCTAATACCCCGACCGTTTGATTGGTTCCCTCGCTGCGGGCCGGGCATGTGCGGCCCTGGAGTTTCTACATTTGTGGGACAGGCGCTTCCGCCTGTCATGGGCCGTGGACGCGGACGGTCCCCGAGTTGCCGTATCGGCCCCCGCCGCGGAGCCATTGGCCCGCTGAACGGTCTTGGCCCCCAATCCCACCAGATTGCGCGGTTGCCGCCGTCACCACCAGCGGGACGGCGACGACCCCAATTCAATCCGGCATCAATACCGGGATCACCTTGTTCCCATGGCGGCGGTAAATGCGAAAATCGGAGTCCAGGGTGAAGACCTCTCCAGCCGCTTCGATCTCCGACAGCCGAACCAGACAGGCATCGGCAAGTGACATAGGCCTGTTGCGATAGCGGCGCATCAGCGCCCGCAGGTCCGCCTGTTCCTCCTGCACGTCGAGCGCTATGCGAATCACTCCCCGCTCCAGCAAGGCAAACAGAGGATCGGCTTCGCGGCCTTCCCGTTTCAGGAGAAACGCGGCCTCCGTGAGGACTGGCTCGCACGTCAGCAGCGGCGGGCGAAAGAACTTCCACTGTGCGCAAGCCCACACGTGGTGTCGCAGCCCGGAGGCCAGAAAGCTGACAAGCGGGCCGGTGTCGAGAAGGCCCGGACCATCCTTCACCGGCCAAAACCTTCCATGTATTTCGGATTGTCGGCCAGATCTTTGGGCATTCCTTTCACCGCGCCGGCAAGGTCGCGCGCCAGGTCGTAACACGAGACCGCGCCGGCCGGCGGTTGCTCGTGCAGACCCTTTTCGAGGCTTTCTCTCACCAGCCGGGATTTCGTCACCCGCCTCGCCTTGGCCTCTCTACCGAGCTGGGCGAGGAGGTCGTCTGGCAACTTCACCGAGATCGCGCGCATGGTCCCAGCGTAATACGCGCCGTTCTCCCGCGCAATACCGCATCACGCCAGGGGCGCACGACAGCCAAGTGATGAAAATCGCGGGGTCGTTTGTGGGCAGGCTTGATTTTTCTGTTCTGACAGCCTAATATACTGTCAGATAGGAGGCCCATGCCTGATTCCGCAACGACCACCGAAG
>Ga0326727_10008608_pt1 | contig 25742 bp, 22 predicted proteins | sample MB2enrmetagenome_FD_207643 | JGI IMG/M metagenome (GOLD analysis project Ga0326727, IMG submission 207643) | Lab enriched peat soil microbial communities from McLean, Ithaca, NY, United States - MB29MY | ecosystem: Environmental > Terrestrial > Soil > Wetlands > Peat | place: USA: New York...
GAACCCCTTGACCTTTTGCTCCGTCTCGCTATGAGCGCTGATGAAGATGATGGGAACCCGGCGGCTCTGTTCGTCCGCCTTCAAACGGCGGCACACCTCGTAACCGTCCAAGCCCGGCATGTTGACATCGAGCAGGATCAAGTCCGGCACCTTGGCGGCCACGGATTTGAGGGCCAGGTTGCCGTCAGAGGCGGGCCGGACGCGATAACCCTGTTTTGTAAGAATGTCTGCCAATAGCCGCAGGCTGGCCTGGGTGTCTTCGACCACCAGTATCTCCTGCTGGGCTGGGGTAACTTTCTCGACATCGCTCATAAAATCTGCTCTGTCTTGGTCTTTTCGGTTTCCAGCAGCTTCAAAAGGCGCGGGTAATCAAGCTTCGTGGCCAGATCGTTCAGCAAACTGCCAATTGAGGCGTCCAGTTCCGTTACCCGCTTGATGAGCGCCAAGGTGCGGGCGGTGTCCAATTCAACGGCCGCCTGGTGCAGTTGGGTCAGCAACTCCAAGGGCAAGGTGGCCCACTGTTCCGGACGAATTGCCGCCTTCGCTCCGGCCGGCGACAATTGGCTCCCCGCCTTTTCATACAAATACTTCAGACCGAGATGCCGGGCCATGACCTCGAAAAGCTCCTGCTCGCGGTACGGCTTGCGCACCACGTCATCGCAACCTGCGGCCAGAATTGGCTCTCTTTCCTCCTCCAGGGCATGGGCTGTGAGCGCGACGATTTTCGTGCGGCTGCCTGCTTCCGTGGCCTTGATGCGGCGCGCCGCTTCCAACCCGTCCATCACGGGCATGCGGATGTCCATCCAGATCAAATCAGGGTGCCACTCTTCGAACAGCGCCACCGCTTCCTGGCCGTTGACCGCCTCGCGCAAGTCGAAGCCCAACGGCTCAAACAGTTTGTGCAACAACAGCCGGTTTTCCCGCTGGTCTTCGGCGATGAGGAGGCGAAAATGGGGGTGCCCTTCAGCCAATCCAATGACCCGTCCGCGCCCCAGCTCCGCGGGGATCTCCGCCGTCGGCAGCACCACCACCGGGATTTCAAAGTGGAACACCGAGCCTTTGCCCGGCTCGCTGGCAACATCAATCTGCCCGCCCATCAGCTCGACATACTGCTTGCTGATGGCCAACCCCAGGCCGGTTCCGGCTTCTGTGGGCGCCCGATTTCCCAGTTGCACGAATGGGAAGAAAATCCGCTGCCGATCTTCCTCGCTTATGCCGGGTCCAGTATCCTCCACCTCAAATCGCAACCGCGCCCGCTGCGGGGACTCCCAACTCACGACCCCGGCCCGCAGCTTCAAGCCACCGTGTTCGGTGTACTTGGTGGCATTCCCGATCAAATTGATAAGCACCTGGCGCAATTTGCCGGCGTCCACCGCCACGTGCCGGGGCAGTTCCGGGGATTGCTCCAAAGTGAAGATCAATCCCTTTTCCGCGGCCCTGACACCCATGACGGACTGCAATTCATTCAACAATTGGCAGAGATCGGCCTCGGACTCCTCCAGAACCACCCGGCCGGACTCAATCTTGGAGATGTCAAGCACGTTGTTGATGAGGTTGAGCAGGTGTTCGCCGCTTTTGATGATGATGTCCAGATTCTCCCGCTGGCTCGCCGGGATGCTCTGGTCATTCTTCATCAACCGCGAGAATCCGAGCACCACGTTGAGGGGCGTGCGCAGCTCATGGCTCATGCTGGCCAGGAATATGCTTTTGGCCCGGTTGGCCGATTCGGCCCGCTCCTTGGCTTCCACCAACTCCTCCTCCGCCTGCTTCAACTTCGTGATGTCAATGAGGGTGCCCGTCATGAGGAGCGCCCGGCCCTGCTCGTCCCGCGAAGGCACGTCGGCCCGGGCGTTGAACCACTTGATAGAGCCGTCACGCCCGGCCACTGGATAAATGGCGCTGTAATTCCTGTATCTGCCTGAAATCGCCCCTGAAAAACGCTCCATGGTTTCATCAATGACGCTGGCATGTTCAGGGAAGGCTGTCTTGGTGTCGGCCAATGACTTTGCCCATTGGCTCAATCGGTAAGTGTTTTCACCAATCTTTTCCGGGGTGTCGCCCAGCATCTGAACCGTGTTGTCCAAGGCGTGGTAGGAGTCTTTCTCCTTAAAATCAATCCACCACGCGCCCACGTCCGTCGAGGCGAGAGACCCATAGACAAGCTGGTTGAGCAAGGCCAATTCCTCGGTGCGCTTCTTCACGAGATCTTCCAGATGGTCGCGGTGCCTGCGCAACTCCTCTTCCGCCATCTTGCGCTCGGTGATGTCGCTTAACATGCAGAAGGAGCCTTGAAAGTGATGCTCCGCGTCGAAAACGGGGGCGGCCGAGATATGCGCCCACAAGGGGTGGCCATCCTTCCGTCGAACTCTCTGCTCGTATCGCTCGGTGACCCCCTCCCGACGAGCCGCAATCCTTTCTTCGAACGCGGCGATGTCTTGCTCGAACAGGTAATCACTGATCTTCCGGCCCGCCATGTCCTCCGCTTCATATCCGAGCATCTCGGCCATCCGCCGGTTGACAAATGTGGTCCTGTAATGTTCGTTGCATACGAAGATCCCCTCGGAGGCGGTATCCACGATGCGCCGGTACTGTTGTTCGCTTTCCCGGAATTGCGCTTGCTGGGATTTCTGGGCGGTCACGTCCATCACCGCCCCGATAAACTCGACCTTGCCCGGTTCCCGTCTAACGACACGAGCAACGACGTGAAGATGCTTGACGGAGTTATCCGGCATGAGCAACCGATGTTCATAATCAAAATCTCCCGCTTCGCGCGCCGCGCGATCCAGCGTCTCCTGCACGCGGGGCCGGTCCTCGGGATGAACTCGTGCGAGGATCAATGGCCGTGTGACCTTGGCCGTGGAATCGTATTCGAAAATGCGGAATGTCTCGTCTGACCAGATATGTTCGTCGGTGGCAACATTCCAGCCGACACTGCCCGTGTGGCTTAATCGTTGTGCTTCGGCCAGATAGGCCTCGGCCAGCCGGCGTGCGGCGGCTTCCTGTTCCCAGTGCCGCAACTGGCCCCGTAACGCCCCGAAGAGCAGCAGCGCCGTGACCGTCACAAACACCCACCCCTTGCACACCGATATTTCCTCGAAGATCACCGGATCATGCACCAAGGCAACCAACACTTTGTCGGAAACCAGTATCCAGACCGCCGCCACCAGCGCGTACAGCAGGCTGGTGCGCAAAGCCACGTGGGATAGCTTACCGGACATTTGCATATTATTGGCTGGTCATGGGACGGTTTCTCCGCCGGCGGGTGCCGGGGCGAACCGACGCTCCAAGCGCGCCAGGCCAGCAAGAGAAAAACGTTTCTGAGGGGGTGCCACGACCAGGACGAAGGAAAGTTCTTCGTCGCGAAGGCCCCGACAGAGAATGAACTTCATGCCCTTGATTCTTGAGTTGCTTCGAGCAAAAAGCAAGCCTGTTCCCATTACACTGCACGAGTCGCGGCCATCGCGCCGGCAGGGTGAATCTCCACCGATCACCTTTGCCAGAGGTTTTGGCGCGCTTCTAATGGAACCGCGGCCTGCTGGAAACGAGGCACGACCCGGGGCGTGTAATCCGTGGCGGGGCAGGTGGCAGGCACGCTGGCATGATAGATGAAGCCATTGAACGAACCCACCAGCGGCCGCACGCGGGCCATCTCCTGTTTAATCGGACCGTGATCACGGCCGCCTTCGGCATAAAGCTCGATGCGCACAGTGTCCGGGGCGATTTCGTCCAAAAAGGCCTGAACCTCGTACGTGTGTTGCTGTGCGTCCGATTGGACGGTCACCTCGCCAAAGCGCAGGCCAGCCCATTGGTGTTTCAGGGTGCGCCGCCAATTGGCAATCCGGCAGCGGAATGGTATTGGCCACCGTGTTGACAGAACGGTCCATGACCCAAACCTTGGCTCCGATGTTGACGACTGTGGCCGAGGCGCGGGCCATGATCCCCGAAAACATGGAGGTCATCTGGACCATCAAGAAGACCGCGAAGATGATCCCAACCAGAAGCGCCATGAATTTGGCCCGGTCGTTCACCAGAAGCTTGTAGGCAACTCTCAGGATGCCAAATACCGGCGTCTTCGCCGTATTCAACCACTTCATTTTGTTCAACCATTTCATCAGGCTTGATCACCTCGCTGTTAGCCAACTTGCGCGAGCCTATGCGGCCCATCTCGCTTTCCCTCCAACCGCCGGAACATTTCTGGGACAGTCCAATCATGGGCTTAGGTCCGAAGGTCGGTCGCCAGGACGCAATTCAGGCCGCCGAATGGATTCGGCACGTAATCCGACGACATCGGATCATCCGTCCATTGGCCATCCACGATGAACCGATACTCATGCCTCCCTTGCTCGATCTGGAACTCCGCCACCCAGCGGCCATCGTCCTGCCTTTGCAAAGGCGTGGCCGAGGGCTGCCAGCCGTTGAAGGTGCCGGCCACGAACACGGCCTTTGCCTCGGGAGCATAGAGTCCAAGGCAGACGCGCTTCCTGTCGGAGTCTGGAAATCGTTCGAGCAATAACCGGACCGGCTTGGCCGCCGCCCCGGCCGGGGCAGCAGAGACTTTGGGTAAGCTCTTCGGCGCCGGCTGTTTGCATCCCAATGGAACAGCCTTGGCGGCGAATCCCGCCCGGCTCTTTTTCTTTTGTCGTATTACAGGCGTTTGCATCTTTGCCTTTCTTGGTTCGAATGTTTGCTTTAATTTGACTGCGTAGCTCACTTCTGGATTCCACGTTGTGTTCACTGAACTGATGCTCGAATGACCGCCCATTCTGCCTCCGTTCTTATTACAGCTAGTTGATTTCCACGATGCCTCCGGCGCCTTGCTTCGGTTCATGGAGTTCTTCCTGAACGGCGTGTGCCATGCGGCGCGCGGCCAGGGAAAGCATCAGCCGCGTCATCCCGCTAAAGAGCATGCTGATGCCCACCAGCGTGCCGATCACCCACGAAGTGTTGGCGGGCCATGTCCACGCAATCATGATGGCCAAAATTAGCGTGACAATCGCATCCAGCACCAGCCAGCCCGACCCGGGCAACGGGCGGAGCTGGTAGGCGAGGATGAACTCCAAAATGGACCCCATCAGAAGGTACGCCGCCAGCACCAGCGTCAGTGACGTCAGACCCGCCATGGGCTGCAGCGAGATATAGCCGCCGGCGACGATATAGACGACTCCCAGAAGCAAGCCCCACCAAAGTCCACCGCTGTGGCGTGTCTCCCAGGCGAAGGCCAGGTGGGCCGCGCCGCAAAACACCAGCAGCCAGCCCAGCAACATCGTTACGGCGAGGCCGAAGGCCGGCGGCACAACGATCGCCAGAACACCCGCAATTATCATTAGGACACTGAGCACGATGGACCATCCCACGGCTCGGTTGATTTCTTTTTTCGCGTTCATGTTGATTTGCCTTTCATTGAAGTATTTGACTTGCTTGGAACGCCGGTTTTGCCATCAGATTGCCGCCGCTGGCGCGGGGGTTCCCAAACTATGTTCATCCTCCTCCGTATGGTAGTCTTTGCCGACGACCGAAAGTTTTTTCATGTCGAAGCCGCCCTTCTGCAATTCCTTCACGGCTGATTCGGCCTCCTCGTGGGTGTTATAGACCGCGATGACTGCTTTCGGGTCTGTTATGTATTTGGAAGTTTTTGGTGTTTTTGTCATAAATGGTGTTCCTTCTATTGTTGTTTCAGTGAACTCACGGGGGCCTTGAAACAGAAAGCGTGCCAAGGGGCGGATTTCGGCGCAACTGACTCTTGCGGAGTCGGATGGACAAAATGAAACCCGGGGACGATCCGGCAGCAAACCGTCGCAACTTGCAATATTTTGCAACCGAACAACAAGGAATGGTGATCGCCCCGGCTCCTTCCGGGCAAAAGTGCTCACGGCCAGCCTGCACATCGTGAGGCGCACTTGTTCTGCCACAACACTTTGCAAGGACGCCGCCCTTTCGGAGTTGAAGTTGGCACAATCAATGCAAGATTATTCGACCACGAATGAAATTTAACGCATTAACACGATTGGAACACGACGTTCACCGGGCAGGTGAAATTATCGGTGTCCTGGCGAAGTACGGCCTGGCTGATTGGGTCAAGGGCCTGAACTTCTCATGGGTCCAGGATCGAATTCGGAGCATTGACGGCAAGCATATTCCCGACCTCAAAATCGAGGAGCGAGTGCGACTGGCTTTCACGGAACTCGGCACCACTTTTATCAAGCTCGGCCAGATGCTTAGTACGCGGCCTGATGTCGTCGGCCCTGATATGGCCCGGGAACTGGCCCGCTTGCAGATCGCCACATTGGCCGATCCGCCCGATACAGTTCGGGCCACAATCGAGGCCGAGTTGGGCAAGCCACTGCATAACCTGTTCGCAAAATTCGAAGAGGCGCCATTTGCCTCCGCTTCCATCGCCCAGGTTCATCTGGCCAAGCTGCACTCGGGCGAACAAGTGGTCCTCAAAGTTCAGCACGCCGGCATCGTGGACAAAATCATGCCCGACCTCGACATCCTCGCCGACCTGGCCGAGCTGGCCGAAAAGCACGCTCCGCAGACACGACTCTACCAGCCCGTCGCACTCGTCCGGCGGTTCCGCCGCACGCTCCTGCGCGAGTTGGACTTTACCTTGGAGCGTCGCAACATCGAACAGTTCGAAGCCAACTTCGCCCAGGATGATACCGTCCATTTCCCTCACGCTTATGCTCAGTTCTCGACGCGGCGGGTTCTGACGATGGAACGGTTGGACGGCATTCTCGGCACTGACTCCTCGGCGCTGACTGCTTCAGGAGCCGATCTCAATGAGTTCGCGCACCGCGGCGCTGACATGTATCTCCAAATGATTTTCCGCGATGCGTTTTACCACGCAGACCCGCATCCCGGCAACCTGATGCTCCTGCCCGGCGGCGTGGTTGGGGTGCTCGACTGCGGCATGGTCGGCCGTCTCGATGAAGACCTGGCGGAAGGGATTGATGACATGCTCATGGCGGTCGTGAACCGCAAATCGGGGGACCTGGTTGACATTCTCCTGCGCATCGGCTCCGCGCCGCCTGGCACGCCCCGTGATCAATTGCGTGCCGATCTTACCGATTTCGTCGCCGACTACACGGGCCAGTCCATCCAGGACATGGACCTCAGTGGCGCTCTGAACAACCTGTTTGAAATCATCCGCCGCTACAACATCACCTTGCCGCCCCCCCTCTCGCTGCTGCTGCGGACGCTGGTCGAGTTGGAAGGGACCGCCCAGAGGCTAAGTCCGCATTTTAGCCTGACTGAAGTGTGCCGCCCGTACTACATGACGATGGTCCGCCGGCGGCTCTCCATTCGCGGCATTTTGGGCCGGCTCCACCATGCTTATCGCGACTGGGAACGGCTGGCGGAGTCCTTGCCACGCGACCTGAACGACCTTATCAAGAGTGTGCGCGACGGCACCTTCTCCGTCCACTTGTACCACCGTCATCTCGACCCGGTCATCAATCGCCTGGTGCTGGGCGTGATAACTGCGGCGCTGCTGGTCAGCTCCGCGCTCCTTTGGAGCATGAAAGCGCCGCCCTTGATCGCCGGCGTCCCGGTCTTTGGCGCCGCCGGTTATCTGCTTGCGGCTTATCTTGGCTGGCGCCTGTGGCGCGCCATCAGGAAGTCTGGCGACATCAATTCCAAGCAATAGACACGGCCTCAGCTTTTCACGGACGCGCCCCGACGTGGTTTGGTTCGAGGAGCCGATGCCTGAAAAGGAAATGCAACAGGCCATAACTGCGAGCACACGTTGCGACGTTTTCTTCTCCGTTGGCACATCTACCGTTGTTTATCCCGCGGCCGCCCTGCCATTGGAAGCATTGCGCAGCGGAGCGACCGTGGTGCAGATCAATCCGCAGCCGACACCATTCACGCCGCAGGCGCACTTCGCCCTGGCTGCGGCGGCCGGTCTTGTACTCCCCGAGTTGATGACGGCTCTCAAGGTCTTAACCCACAAGGGCACACAAACGATCTCGCATTGATCACCATTGGAATTTGCCTCAGATACCCTGGGAAATGGCCCGCCAAGCCGCAGCTTGGAGGGCGAAGGCGGATCGTCCCGCGCGGTAATGTGTGGGTGACAATTCATGCCGCATCAGGCATGGTAAGCGCCGGCGGAGACGCGGCCTTGTTCGAGCAATTGGAGGCCGCAGCGTTGGTCCGTGGAAAACAGGAATTGTTCGCAGCCCGAAAGATGGCATGACACTCAGCGAATATAGTTTGTTGGCGCTCAGTTCGTTGTTCGTGATTCTGGATCCAATCGCGGTGGTGCCGGCCTTTATCGCCATGACGCCGCAGGACACGCCGGCGGTCAAACTGCGCATGGCGCGGCTGGCTTGCTGCGTCGCCGCCGGGGTGCTGATGACTTTTGCCGTGGCGGGGCCTCTGATTTTCAAGGTAATGGGGATCACGTTGCCGGCCTTTCAAATCGCGGGGAGCATCCTGCTCCTGCGGATCGCGCTGGATATGTTGTATGGCAAACGGTCAGCCGCCAAGGAGACGGAGGAGGAGGTGGCCGCCGGAGCAGCGAAGGATGACATCGCGATCACGCCGCTGGGGGTGCCGATGTTGGCCGGGCCGGGGTCCATCTCGACGGCGTTGATCCTGCGCAGTCAGGCCAAAGGCGCCTATCAGGAGTTGGTGCTTTTTGCTTCGATTGCCGTGGTCTGTTTTGCCAGCTACTGGATTTTATGGCTGGCGGTGCGGGGGGCGCATTATCTGAATCCGCTGGCGCTCAAATTGGTAGCGCGGTTGTTCGGGTTGTTGCTGGCGGCGGTCGCGGTGCAATTTATCATCAACGCCTTGGTGGAGCAGTTTCCCATCTTCAAGAAATAAAGGACGGCAAAAGCGCGCGCTATCCTTCCCGGGTAATTCTGCGGCGCAGCAGCCCGACGAAAGGAAGATTGCGGTATCTCTCGCCGTAATCCAATCCATAGCCCACCACAAATTCATCGGGAATGGTGAAACCGACATAGTCGGCGGCCAGGTTTTCGATGCGGCGGGAGGGTTTGTCCAGCAGGACGCAGATCTTGACACGGCGCGGCTGGAGGACGCGCAGTTTGGCGAGCACGCGTGAAAGAGTCCGGCCTGTGTCCAGTATGTCATCCACCAGCAGCACATCCCGCCCGCGGACGTCCAGGCGCAGTTCCTTGGTGAAACTCAGGCTGCCCGGCGCGTCGCCGTCGCGGTAGCTGGTGACGCCGATGAAGTCCAGCCGCAACGGCAGACTCAGGCGGCGCAGCAAATCCGCCAGAAACACCACGGTGCCGTTCAGGAGGGCAACGATGACCAGGTCGCTTCCCACGAAATCTTTTTCAATCTGGCGGGCGAGGGTATTGACGCGGCGGGCCAGACGGGCGCGGGAAATCAAGACGGAACGAATGTCGCGGCGCCATGGCTGCGGCGGCTGGTGTGAATGGGCGGTTCTTTTCAAATGCGTCGTTTGCCTTGAGAATTGAGTCTAAGTTCAAAATGCCATTGTGAAAGCGGAAAATTGAACGCGGGTGAAGGTTGAAGGGAATTCAATGCAGAATCGGGTTTTGTTTTGTGTCGAAAATTCCGCAACAGGGGTGTAATCTTGGCGCCGGTTGAAATTTCTTTGGCCAGGCGCATTTTGGTTTGCGGCCACCATTCCGGTGGTGGTGGTGTTTTATCTGCTCAAACGCAAGCGGATGGTGAAGCTGGTTTCGAGCACGCTGCTCTGGCAAAAATTTTTGGCCGACGCGCAGGCCAGTTCTCCTTTTCAAAAACTGCGCCACAACTGGCTGCTGGTGCTGCAACTGTTGTTGCTGGCGCTGGCGGTTCTGGCCTTGAGCCGGCCCTATTTCGCGGGACACACCACGGCGAGCGACTTGCGGGTGGTGATCTTGGACGCCTCGGCTTCAATGCAGAGCACCGATGAGGAGCCGTCGCGCTTCGAGAAGGCGCGGGCCGAGGCGCTGGCCCTGGTGAAAAGCCTCAAGGACCAGGACCAGATGCTGGTGTTGCTGGCGGGCGGGAACACGGAGGTCAAACAATCGGCCACCAGCAGCAAGGCGGATTTGAGCCGGGCCATCGAGGGCTGCCAGGTGAGCGATTCATCCACCCGGCTCACCGAGGCGCTCAAACTGGCGGAGACGCTGGTTCGGGACAGCAACAAAAAGGAGCCGGAAATCCATTTGTTCAGCGACGGCGCGGCCGGGGATCTGAGCGAGTTTGCCAACCGGAATTTGAACGTGATCTACCACAAGGCGGGCCGGCGCTGCCAGAACCTGGGCATCACCACTTTGGACATCCGCGAGAACCCGGAAAACCGCGCCCAGCGGGCCATCTACACCAGCGTGGCCAATTTTTCGACCAACGCGGAGCAGACCGACCTTGAGCTTTTGTTTGACAATCAGCGCGTGGAATCCCGCCCGCTCGTTTTGAAGCCCGGCGAAACATCGGCCCAGGTGTTCACCGCCGCCCAGCAACGCAGCGGCGTTTTCACCGTGCGGATTGACGCGCAGGACGACCTGGCGGCGGACAACCAGGCCTCCATCGTCAGCCTTCTGCCCGCGCCAGTCAAAGTGAAGCTGGTCTCGCGCGGCAACCGTTTTTTGGAGAAGGCCCTGCAGGCCGCGGCCAACGTGGATTTGACAGTCGCGGCGGAATGCGCTGACGCGGCGGAAGATTTCGACCTCGTGGTTTTGGATGACGTGACCCCGGCGGTCTGGCCCAAGGCCAACGTGCTGGCCATTCACGTCGCCAACTCCAACTGGTTCGATTCGGGTTGGACGACCGCGCCGCAGCCCACGGCGGTGGACTGGAAAAACACCCATCCGCTGCTGCGCTACATCAATTTGGACAACGTGCAAATCGGCGAAACGCTGGCCGTCAAGACGCCCAGTTGGGCCACGGCGCTGGTCGAAGCGCAGCAGACGCCGCTCCTTCTGGCCGGCGATCTGGGGCGGCAGAAAATCGTTTGGATCGGTTTCGACACCCTGCAAAGCACCTGGCCGCTGCGCATTTCCTTTCCCATGTTCATCGCCAACGCCGTGGACTGGCTCAACCCGGAGGCGACCAAATCCAGCCAGTTGATGGTTCATGCGGGCGAACCATTTCGCTACGAGTTGACCCAACCGGCCGCGACGGTCGAGGTCACCATGCCGGACGGAACGAAACGCACCCTGACGCCGGGCGAGACGCGCGAGATCGTGTTTGGCGACACGGGCAAGCAGGGCATTTACCACTTGCGCGCGGGCACCAACGACGTGACTTTCTGCGTCAACCTGCTGGACGCGGCGGAAAGCGACACCCGGCCGCGGGAAGAACTGGACTTTGGCAAGTTCAACACCGTCAGCGCCACGCAACTGAGGCGGGCCAACGTGGATCTCTGGCGCTGGATCGCCGCCGCCGGTCTGGCCATGTTGATGTTCGAATGGTGGTATTACCATCGGAGGACGGCGTGAGGGGAAGATAATTAATTCCCCAGAGCAAGTCCCATTCTTGCACATTTTCCGGTTGACTGTATGCGTTGAGGCAGCTACCTATCTATATGATCCTCCCTGCCAGCTTCGGCGGCAGGGCGCGGGGCAGCCTCTTCGGGGGCTGCCCCTGCTATTTCGATGAGAACAATTGTTTACTTCGACGCGTTCAATCTCTACTTTGGCGCTCTCAAGGGCACCCCGTATAAGTGGCTGGACCTGGGCAAGCTCTGCGCACTCATGCTGCCGAGGAACCAGATCACTGCAATCAAGTATTTCACCGCGCGGGTCGGTCCGCTGCCACACGATCCCGGCCAACCTTTACGCCAACAGATTTACTGGCGCGCCCTGCGCACCATCCCGAACTTGACTATCTATGAAGGACACTTCTTGATCCATGCCATATCCATGCCCCTGGCGACGCCGCCTCCGGCAGGACCACGGTTTGCGGCGGTGATCAAGGTCGAGGAAAAGGGCTCTGATGTGAACTTGGCGACGCAATTGCTTTGCGATGCGTTTCGCGACAAGTTTGACGCGGCGGTTCTAGTTACGGGCGACTCCGACCTGCTTGCGCCGCTCCGCGTGGTGAAGGAGGAAATAGGCAAGACTGTGGGCATCATTAATCCGCAAATCCGGCCCTGCAAGCCGCTCCGCGATCATGCGACTTTTTATCGCCAATCCATTCGGTCGGGCGTCCTGGCCGCGTCTCAATTCCCTCCAAGACTGGCCGACGCGAACGGCACAATATCGAAACCTGCTCCTTGGTGAAGCGATGAACGAAGGCTCAACAGCCTGTCGGAGCATCAAGACGTTTGTGGGCAGCAACGGTCGGTCTGCTTTCACGGTTTTATATAGACGATCCATTTTTAGTCAGGCATTGTCATGTTATAGCGTTTCTTCGATCAGATGACGAATAAATACTATCTGAAAAAAAACAATTTGGCCGCTGAACCATTTCCTGCACGGATAGGACCATTCACCCGTGAGCAGTTGGAGCATTTCTACCGTGCTGGACAAATTGATGGAGACACACTTTGCTGGCCTGACGAGGTTTTCAGTTTTGGTTGGAAGCCCTTGCGCGATTTTTTTCCACGATTTCGCTCCCTGAGCCGGGATAAGGAGCAGAAACTCCCGGATCAAGAGCATCATGCGGATGAGCCGGGAGAAGAGAGTGGGCGAGAGCACCGGGATATTCGGACAGCCGCCTTCGACTGCATTGTGTGCGGCAGTCGTCTGCGAGTTCGACTCAAACCGGCCGACGCGACCTATCGTTGCCCTGCCTGCAAAAGCGAATACAAGACGGTTCATGCAGATGGCGAGCCTCCAGTCTTGCTCGTCATGCCTGTTTCCCCCCAGTACACAAAATCCTCTAAAGGTTCTGCAAACCGAAGGAGGACGTTACCATCCGAGGTCCGTGCCGCTTTGCTTGTTCTCGCGCTGAAAGAGGACGCGACTTTCGAGCAGGTGCGTCAAGCATACCATGAGGCAGTCAAACAGTACCATCCTGACAAGGTTGCACATCTCGGTCCGGAATTGCGGAAGGTAGCTGACTTAAAAACCAAAGAGATTAACTCTGCATACGTGATTTTGGAGGAATTCTATACCGCGTAGAGAAAATCGCGCGAAATCTTTTTCCTGCTCACGAATGACAAAACGAGCGGGCTATGTTTAAATGGCGGTGATGAAACTTGGCAGGATGCGCACATGAACTGGTCCTTGGTATGGAACAGCCTGCTCGTCAGCGGCGCGGCCACCATCGGCGCGGTGGCCGGCGGCTTCTTCGCGGCGCTTTGGCTGGCCGGACTGCCGCCGCGGTGGCGGTTGGCTTTTTTCGCCGCCGCGGCCGTCGCGCTGGCGCTGCCGCCCTTCCTCGTCGTCAATTGCTGGATCGAATTGCTCGGCGAACACGGCCTCTGGCGGCCCTGGCTTCCCTGGAACATATATACGACCGGCGGAACCGTCTGGGTGTTGATATTATTGACATGGCCGGTGACGCTGTTTCTGGTGACCGGCGCCTGGGCGCGGACGCAGCGAGGCCAGTTGGAGGTGGAGCCGCTGCTGCGCGGCGCGGCGCTGCTGCGCTGGCTGCTGCTGCCGCTGGCGCGCACGAGCCTGATCCAGGGGGCGATCATTACACTCGTCCTCACCCTGAACAATTTCGCCGTGCCGGCCATCTTGCAGGTGAAGGTTTTCCCGGCGGAAATCTGGGTGCGCTTCAACACAACCTTTGATTACGGGGCGGCCCTGGCGCTCAGTTGGCCCCTCATCCTCGCCCCGCTGCTGCTCGTCGCCTGCCTGCGGCGGCAGGAAACCGCCTGGTCCTGGCGCTCGGACGCGCCAGCCGCCCAGGCTCTGCGCCGCCAGTTGGGCGCGGGCTGGCATGGGACGGGCGCGGCCGTGGCGCTATTGTTGACTCTATTTTCGCTCGGCGTTCCGCTCTGGCAACTGGCTGGCAGCGCCAAGACCTGGCGGCAACTGGCCCCGGCCCTGGCTGCCGGCCAGGCGGACGTGGCGCACTCGCTCGCCTTCGCGGCGCTGGCGGCCACGGCGGTGGTCGCGTTCGGTTTGTTGACATGGCGCCGCCGCCTGGATTGGGTGTTGTGGGCGCCGTTCTTCACCCCGGGGGTTTTGCTGGGAATCGCCCTGATCTGGGTCTTCAACCGTTCCTGGCTCAATTTTATTTATCAAAGCGGCATCATGGTCGTCGCGGCCTGGTCCATCCGCTATGCCGCGCTCGGCTGGACGACCGTGGCGCGGGCGGCGCGCGCCACCGACCGCAGTCTGGCGGAGTCGGCGCGGCTGGAAGGGGCCTCGTTCTGGCAAATGTTGCGCCATGTTTATTGGCCGCAAATCGCGCCCTCCCTGGCGGCGGCCTGGTATGTGACCTATTTGCTCTGCTTATGGGACGTGGAAACGCTCGTCTTGATCGTTCCACCCGGAGGCCAGACCATGGCCTTGCGCATCTTCAATCTTCTGCATTACGGCCACAATCCGCAGGTCAACGCGCTTTGTCTGGCGCTGCTGGCGCTGGCGGTGCTGCCATTGTTGGGGTGGGGGGCCTGGGCCGCGGGCCGCGCCTGGCGGGAGCGGCGGCGCGGCGGCGCGGCGGCGCTGGCCGTGCTATTATTGACGGCCATCGGCTGTTCGCCGCAAAAGGAAGAAGTCCAACCCATCCAGAGCAAATTGTTCAAGGCCGTGCGGATCATTGGCACGCGCGGCGCCGGGGTGGGGGAGTTGAACAAGCCGCGCGGCGTCGCCGTGGACGCGCGGGACAATTTGTATGTGGTTGACATGACCGCGCGGGTGCAGAAGTTCTCGCCCGACGGTGATTTCCTCCTGGGCTGGCAGATGATGCAAACCGACAAGGGCAAGCCCAAGGGCATGGGCCGCGACCGCAATGGCAACATCATCGTCATCGAGCCGCATTATTCCCGCGTCAATATCTTCTCCACCGATTTAAAACCGCTGGCGCAATGGGGTGTGAAAGGCACCAACGCCGGGCAGCTCGGGATGCCCCGGGGCGTGGCGGTCAACTCGCGCGGCGAAATCTATCTTTGCGAATACGGCGATTCGGAGCGCGTGCAGAAATTCACGGCCGACGGCGCGAAATGCCTCGCCGCCTGGGGGCGGCCGGGCGACGCGCCGGGCGAATTCAACCGCGCGGAGGGCCTCGCCATTGACGCGCAGGACCGCGTTTATGTGGCTGACTCCTGCAACCAGCGCATTCAGATTTTTTCCGGCGACGGTAAATTCCTGCGCGCTTACGGCAAGCCCGGTTCCGGCCCCGGCGAATTCAGCTATCCTTACGACATCCAGGTGGACGCCGCGGGGCGGCAATACGTCTGCGAATTCGGCAACCAGCGCATCCAGATATTTGACACCAATAATCAGTCCATCGGGATTCTGGGCGGTCCGGGCGCGGCCCCCGGCCGATTCAGCGAGCCGTGGAGCATCGCCCTGGATTCCAAGGGCGATCTTTACGTGGCCGACGCGCTGAACCATCGCGTGCAGAAATTCTTGCGCCGGGAGCCGGAGGGCGCGAAATGAATTTCCAATTCACCCATGCAATCTGGCTTTGGACGCTGCCCGCCGTGGTTCCGTGGCTGGTCTGGTTGTCGTGGAAATCTGACGTTCAGATCGGAGCTTGGCGTCGTTGGCTCGCGCTGGGACTGCGGCTGCTTGTGGCGCTGGCTCTCGTCCTGGCCATGGCCGGCTTGCAGTGGAAGCGGCCCGTCGAGGGCATGACGGTTTTCTACCTGCTGGACCGGTCGGACAGCGTGCCATCCGCTCCGCCGTCCGACCAGCAGGATTTGGCCCGCCAGTACGCGGTCAACTCCTCCAAGGAAAAAAAGGCAGGCGACCTGGCGGGCGTCCTCGTTTTCGGCAGCGAAGCGGCCATCGAATCGCGTCCCAACCCGCAGCTTGACCTGACCAAAATCCAGGCCGTGGTTGGTTCGCAGCGCACGGACATCGCCAGCGCCATCCGCCTTGGCGCCGCCGCCTTCCCTGAAACTGGCCAGAAACGCCTGGTCCTCCTGTCCGACGGCAACGAAAACATCGGCGACGCCTTTTCCGCGCTGGCGGCGGCCAAGCCGCTGGGCGTGACGCTCGACGTGGTGCCATTGGGGGCGAGCCGCGGCAACGACGTGTCGCTCAGAAAATTGACCGTGCCGTCCGGGCTGAAAAGAGGAACCACTTTCGACGTGAAAATCGTCGTGCAATCCGACGTGGCGCAGACCGGCGTCATGCGGCTCTATTTGAACGAAACTTACCTGGGCGAACAAAAAGTGGAACTGTTGGCGGGCAAAAATCTTTTCACCTTTCCGCAGACGCTCAACGAGCCTGGGTTTTACAAATACGACGCGCAGATTGAGGCGCCGCAGGATTCGGTCCCGCAAAACAATCACGCCACCGCCTTTGCCTCCGTGCGGGGCGATCCGCGCGTGCTCATTGTTTCCAGCAGTCCGAAGCAGGACGCCGCGCTCCTGGCGGCCCTGCAAACCGGCTCGCTCGATGTGCGTATGACAGATCGCTTTCCCGGCACGCTGGCCGAACTGCAAAGTTTTGACACCATCTTCCTTTGCAACATGGCCGCCGGCGATCTGGGCCTGGATTCCATGCGGCTGCTGCAAAGCGCCGTGCGCGATTTCGGCGTGGGGCTGGTCTGCCTGGGCGGCGACGAGGCCTTCGCCGCGGGCGGCTATCGCGGCACGCCGCTCGAAGAAACGCTTCCGGTTGACATGGAATTGAGCAGCAAAAAGGTCCTTCCCAATGGCGCATTGGTCATTGTCTGCCACGCCACCGAATTTCCGGGCGGCAACCAATGGGCGCGCGACATCGCTTACGCGGCCCTGGACGCTCTGGGACCGGCCGACGAAATGGGGATTGTGCTGTGGGACGGTACCGGCCGCTGGCTCTTTCCGCTGGCCAAGGTCGGCGACAAAAAGGATATGGGCCATCTCATTTCCGGCATGAACCCCGGCGATATGGGGGATTTCGATCAGCCGATGGAACTGGCCTACGAAGCCTTAAAAGCTTCCCACGCCAACCTCAAACACATGGTCGTTTTCAGCGACGGCGATCCCAATCCGCCCAAGAAATCGCTCCTGGCGGACATCATCAACGCCAAAATCACCATCAGCACGGTGGCCATCGGCTCGCACATGGCCGAGACCGCAGACAGAATGAGCTCCATGGCCGCGGAGGGACACGGCCAGTTTTGGATGGTGGATTCTCCCAGCGATTTGCCGCAGATTTTCATCAAGGAAGCCTCCGTCATTTTGAAATCCGCCATCTTCGAGGAGCCGTTCAAGCCGCAACTGGCCATGTCCAGCGAAATGATCAAGGGCATCGGTCCGGCGGAATTTCCGCAATTGCTCGGTTATGTTTGCACCACGCCCAAGGCGCGCGCCGAAATTCCCCTCGTCACGGCCAAGGGCGATCCGCTCCTGGCCCACTGGCAATTCGGACTCGGCCGCGCCGTGGCCTGGACCTCCGATGCCAAGGCCAAATGGGCCGCCGGCTGGCTCGGCTGGGACAAATACCGCCAGTTCTGGCTCCAGGTGGCGCAGTGGAGTTTGCGGCGCATCGAGGCCTCCGATTTCACCACCGAGGTGGCGGTGGAGAGAGGCGAAGGCCACGTCAGCGTCGAGGCCATTGACGCCAAGGGCAACTACCGCAATTTCCTCAATCTCGATGTTCTGGTCGTCAGCCCCAAGGGCCGGCAGCAGATCGTCCGCCTGGAACAAACCGGACCCGGCCATTACGAAGCCAGGTTTCCCACCAAGGAAGTGGGGGCCTACCTGATGAACTTGCGCGACATCGGCTCCGGGCAGTCGCAGCCCCTGGGCCTCAGTGTCAACTATTCGCCGGAATTCGACGATTCGGAACCCAACTTGAACCTGCTGCGCCGTCTGGCCGATCTGGGCGGCGGAAAAATTCTCAACCCGGCCACCGACAGCCCGTTCCTTCACGACCGCCAAAAGACCTTTCAGCCGCAGGATTTGCGTGACTGGCTTTTGGGTTTTGCCATCCTGCTTTTTCCCTTGGACGTCGGCGCGCGCCGCATTCAGGTGGACTGGGAGCAATGGCGCAAGGCGGCGGCGGAGTTGCGCCGCCGGATTTTCTTCTGGAAGGGCCTGCCGCGCCCGAAAGAGGCCGACGAATCCCTGGCGGCTCTGCTCAACCGCCGCGGCCAGATTCGCGCCCGGCAACCGGCCCAGGTCGAGCCGCCCAGCCCGGATTTGTTCCAGCCGGAAAAGACCATCGCTGCCGGCGAAGAACCGCAGCCCGCCGGGGCGGAGAAACCGGCGGCCGGCCAGCCACCGCCAGGCGACGGCAAAAAACCCGCGCCCGAAGCGGCCAGCACCTCCAGCCGTTTGCTCCAGGCCAAGCGCCGCGCCCAGCGCCGCTCCGGTGGCAAATAGGAACAGAAAATTTGCTTCACCTACCGCTCCCGATGTGGTGTAATGGCGGCAGGAAGATCGCATTTATGGCCAAAGAATTGAAATCATGACCACAACTGGCGGCAATCCCGTCGCCGGCAACCAAAATTCAACACAACCGACCTGAGGAGAAAACATCTATGTCAACCGAAACCCAATGTCCTTTCCACCCCGCTGCCGGAGCCGGCACATCCAACCGCGACTGGTGGCCGAACCAGTTAAAGCTCGAACTCCTGAGCCAGCATTCCTCCAAGTCCAATCCCATGGGCCAGGACTTCAACTACGCGCAAGAGTTCAAGAGCCTTGACCTGGCGGCGGTGAAGAAGGATCTCGCGGCGCTGATGACTGACTCGCAGGATTGGTGGCCGGCGGACTTCGGCCACTACGGCCCTTTGTTCATTCGCATGGCCTGGCACAGCGCCGGCACCTATCGCACCGGCGACGGCCGCGGCGGCGGCGGCAGGGGGCAGCAGCGCTTCGCCCCCCTCAACAGTTGGCCGGACAACGTCAGCCTGGACAAGGCGCGCCGCCTGCTTTGGCCGATCAAGCAGAAGTATGGCCGCAAGATTTCATGGGCCGACCTCATTATCCTCACGGGGAACGTGGCCCTGGAAACGATGGGATTCAAGACGTTCGGTTTCGGAGGCGGCCGCGAGGACGTCTGGGAGCCGGATCAGGACGTCTATTGGGGCAAGGAAACCTCCTGGCTGGATGACAAGCGTTATTCCGGCGACCGGGACCTGGAAAATCCGCTCGCGGCCGTGCAGATGGGGCTGATTTACGTCAACCCGGAAGGCCCGAACGGCAACCCCGATCCCATTGCGGCGGCGCGCGACATCCGCGAGACTTTCGCCCGCATGGCCATGAACGACGAGGAGACGGTGGCGCTCATCGCCGGCGGCCATACCTTCGGCAAGACCCACGGCGCGGGCCCTGCCTCCAATGTCGGGCCTGCTCCGGAAGCGGCCGGCCTGGAGGAGCAGGGCCTGGGCTGGAAGAACAGCTTCGGCACCGGCAAAGGAGCCGACACGATCACCAGCGGTCTGGAAGTCACCTGGACCACCACGCCCACCACGTGGAGCAATAGTTTTTTCCAAACCCTCTTCGGCTACGAATGGGAACTCACCAAAAGCCCCGCCGGCGCGCAGCAGTGGACGCCCAAGAACGGCGCCGGCGCCGGCACCGTGCCCGCCGCGCATGATGCCTCGAAGCGTATCGCGCCTTCCATGCTCACCACCGACCTCGCCCTGCGGTTCGACCCTGCTTACGAAAAAATCTCCCGGCGCTTCCTGGAGCATCCGGATCAGTTGGCCGCCGCATTCGCCCGCGCCTGGTTCAAGCTGACGCATCGCGACATGGGCCCGCGCGCGCGCTATCTCGGCCCGGAAGTTCCCGCCGAAGAACTCCTCTGGCAGGACCCCATTCCCGCGGTCAACCACAAATTGATCGGCGCGAAGGACGTCGCCTTGCTCAAGGACAAAATTCTGGCGTCCGGCCTGTCCGTCTCGCAACTGGTTTCCACCGCGTGGGCGGCGGCGTCCACCTTCCGCGGCTCCGACAAGCGCGGCGGCGCGAATGGCGCCCGTATTCGCCTGGCGCCGCAGAAAGATTGGGAAGTCAACCAGCCGAAACAGTTGGCCAAGGTGCTCAAGACACTCGGCGGCATCCAGAGCGCATTCAACCAGACGGCCAAAGGCGGCAAGAAGGTCTCGCTGGCCGACCTGATTGTTTTGGGCGGCTGCGCCGCCATCGAACAAGCGGCCAGGAACGCCGGTCACAAGGTCACGGTCCCCTTCACGCCCGGCCGCATGGATGCTTCCCCGGAGCAGACCGACGTCGAGTCCTTCGCCGTGCTCGAACCTGTCGCGGACGGCTTTCGCAATTACCTCAAGGGCAAATACTCCGTACCGGCCGAGGCGCTGTTGATTGACAAGGCGCAATTGCTCACCCTGACCGCGCCCGAAATGACGGTACTCGTGGGAGGCCTGCGCGTCCTCAAGACCAACTTCGGCGGGACAAAACACGGAGTCTTCACCAAGCGGCCGGAGGCGCTGACCAACGACTTCTTCCTCAACCTGCTCGACATGGGCACGGAGTGGAAACCGGTCTCGAATGACGCGGACCTCTTTGAAGGCCGCAATCGCAAAACAGGCGCGCTCAAGTGGACCGGCACACGCGTGGACCTTGTCTTCGGTTCAAACTCCCAACTCCGCGCCCTGGCCGAAGTCTATGCAAGTTCCGACGCTGAGAAGAAGTTCGTCCACGACTTTGTCGCCGCCTGGACCAAGGTGATGAACCTGGACCGCTTCGACCGTGCGTGATCGCTGGCTTTGAACATTACAAAATGGAGTAAAAACATGAAAGCACTGGTATGGGCTGTAAGCCGAAAACTACTTCTGATGGCTATATTGAGCGGATGCTACCAAGTTGGCGCTCAGAGCAATTATGTATTCTCGTGGATAGAGATTCCTTTCGTTGCAACTAATCAGAATGTTAATGCCGCGATTATCCGAGCGTACGAGAGCAACCGGTCAATATGGCAGGAATCACAACTTTTTTTGGTTGGCTCCTGTTATATGTTTAACAACGACCTCACCAATGCGCGGGCTGTGTTTGGTGCGATTGCAAGCAGCACTAACGTGGATATGAGCGTTAGGGGCCGGGCAGAGTTTGAACTTGGGCGGGTTTGTATTCGAGGGCGTGACAACATTGGTGCCGAGACACACTTCTCGGTTGCGTGGAAGAAATACCGATGTCTGCCAGCGCTTGCCGACCTGGCGCAAGTGTATATGGTGTTGGATGACTTTGCCCGGTATGAAGAGCTTTTGCCTGACCTAAGGAACTGGAAAGACTCGGGCAAAGAGGTGAAGCTTGCAATGCTTCAGTCAGCGCTGTACTTCTCTCAGAGCAATGATCAAGAAAGGGTGAGAAAAACCGCGGAAATCGTATTCGATGTGATGCGTGTGACCACTTTTTATGACTTGGAGGGTGCAGATGAAAACGTAAGAAAGAATATCGCTGATATGTACAGCATATTGCACCAAAAATATATGGAGTTGAATGGAGCAAGCAAACTTACAAGCACACCGTGGTAACATTCGCGATGAGGAGCAGTGGTGTAATTGCAGGGTTTGACGCGTCAAAGGGGTCGTGCCGTAGCTTCGTCCATTCCGCGGCTCCCCTTCGGCGAGTCTGGCGTTCGAGTCCCTTGGAAAAACTATCCAGCTTCGCCCGGAATCCAACCGGGATGGACGCTCATTTATCTGCGATGCCGGGGAAAGCTGCCTTCATTTCCTCCGGCCGTAGCTGCCGGCCTTGGGTTAGCTCGATGGTGGTTGTGTTCCAACGGACCAGGAACAAGTCCGCGTTCGTCCGCGCGGTGAAGCCGTAGAACTCCGCGCCATCCTGGACACCGGGCCAATTTTCCTGGCTCTCGACTCGCACAATCCGTTCGCGGAATAGTTCGGTTACGGGCGCGCTTTCCTGGCCCATGTTGGCGATTTGGCCGGGGCGCAGATTCCCGGCCTGCGGGGGAGTGAGTGGGTTGTCCGGCTGTAAGGGCGTGAAAAGCGTCCAATCCTTCGCCGTGGGCTTGGAGCAATAAATCAACAGGGCAGGATTGCCCGACTCGTCCTGTAGCCTGAATTCGTGCCGGTCGAAGGAAAAGCCGACTTCCGCAATCTGCGCAATCACATGGGAAACAACTCGATAGTCCAGGGCGGCCAGATGTCCCGTACTCCCCACCGCCAGGGATGTGGCTGGAGCGGCGAAGTGTGTTGTCGCCGGCGGACGGACGGACGAACGAAAGGATTGTCCGATCAGCACGACCAAGACGACCGCCATCACTGCGATGAACCCCGCTTTCATACTGGCCGGCGACAGAAAACGCCCGCCCCCCGCAAGGTTGAACTTGACCAACTCCGCTCCACTAAGGCCGAACGCGGAGGCTACCGTGCCTTTGCTGAGATTCCTTCCGCGGTAGAATTCAACCTCATCCCCCGTCCAACTGACAACAAACAACTCCCCTCCGGCTTCAGCGTTGAAATAGTCCGCGACCGACCCTGCGTGCTCGCCCTCCGGCGGCTCGCCCTCCACGTGATAGACGCGGGAATGATCCACCCGGGTGACATGCATCGCCACACTGTCAATCACAACCACGTCGTCAGCACGTTTCTGGGCGGCTTCCTCGGCCGTGATGGGGGTTTGCGGCTCGAACAACTCAAACCAGCCCCAGTGCCGGCCGTCCTGGGTTTCCTCGTAGACCAGGGTCGCGAATTCGCCGCTGTCCGCCACCATGTTGAACTCATTCCAACTGTAGATCACGCCCCCTTCAACAATGCCCAGGACGGAACGGCCTTTGACCCGGTAGGTCCTGCCGTTGAAAACGCCGGTCATGCCAATTGCCACGCGGGTTGGATTATCCAGTTTCATTTTATTGGTGAGCAGAAGAAATGCGGCACGAACCGGCTCAAATTGCCGGTAATGCGTTGGGTATCTTCGCGAATACCCAATCCGCCGGCCTCGTGGTCAATTACCCAGACACCGAACACAGGATGGCGCCCGCCGAAATCGGGCAGCGTTGCCGGGGCTTGATAGACGTGCCCTTCAGCGCCGTAATCCCCCGCCGTTTCCTCAACCACTGCGCCGCCTTCGACCCAGACGACGTTGCTGCCCTCGCGGCCCAGCTTGGGCTTGCGCACGTAAGAGCCGGCCAGCGGTTCGGCGGTTTCATAGGCGGGCAAAAGATTCGGATGGCCGGGAAACAGTTCCCATAGCACGGGCAGCAGACCCTTGTTGCTCAACAGCATTTTCCACGCTGGCTCGATGAACTGGACCCGTTCTTTGGCCAGATGAACACCGAATGGCTCCTGCCACAGCCATTCCCACGGATACAACTTGAAGCACTGGGCAAGCGGTTCCCGGTCGAGGTCAACAAATCTCTCGTTTCGCGCGTCCCAGCCAATGTCCTCCACAAAAACAGATTTGGTTTTGACGCCCGCTTGTTCGCAAGTGTCGCGCAAGTAGAGCACGGTCATTTCGTCCTCGGCGCTTTCCTTGAGCGAACTGAAATGGACGGTTGTGGCCTGCCAGCGGCGCCAGGCTTCGATGAGGCGTTCGTGGATGGAGTTGAATTGGTCGGCGCCGGGATGTGTTTCCTGGAGCCAGAACCATTGCGCCACGGACGCTTCGACCAATGCGGTGGGAGTGTCGGCGTTGTATTCGAGCAGTTTGGGCGGCGTGGCTCCATCGTAGCTCAGGTCGAGCCGCCCGTAGAGGCTGAAATCGTCCCGCTCCCAGGATCGAAGAATGGCCGGGATGGCCGCTTCGGGAATTCCCAGACGCGGCCACCAGCCGTGGTTGATCACCGCTTCGGCAGCGTCAATGCACAGGTAATGCAGCTTGTTGGCTGCGTCCTCCAGATCGTCCACTTCCCGGGCGGATAATTCGTAACAGGCCGATTCGTCCCAATACGGTCCGGTGTCGTGCGAATGATAGGTCAAACCGATGCTCTCGACCTTGGCGGGCCAATCGGATCTGGGCTGGCAACAATGTCGTTGCATCAAGCGTAAACGTAATGACTGCCGCCGGTTCCGCCGAAGCCGCCGCGCTGGATGTCGGTGCGGACTGTCTCAGCGTGGATGGCGGATTGAGGAGTCGGCGAGGAGACATTGGTGATGTTTTCCAAAGGCGCCGCCCCCCATTGTCCGCCATAGAAATACTGCTGGCGCTGCGCATCAAAGTGGTTGTAGGGGAGCGGAAACCAATCCCGAAAGGGCGCGTGGTAATAACCCACCCCAGGCACGTAGTAATTGTTGGTATAGACGGCATCCGGGCTGACGGGCGGCTTGCCGGGCGAACAGCCCGCCAGCACCCCCGCAGATGCGCCGCCTATGAGGATCAGGCGGATGCTCCGGCTCCGTTTCACAATAGTCTCCGGGCGGTGGTCAACCGAGCATGGCCGCGGCGATGATGATGGAGACGCCGAGGATCACGGCGCCGGCGACGATCGCGGCGGCGACGTTGCGATGCTCGACGATTTCCCGGGCGAGATGACCGGGTGTAAAGCGGTCGAACAATTTGAATCCGACAATGGCGGCGGCGATGCCAATGGCGGCGAAGAGCAGGACGTTGCCGATGGCCTGGAGCAGCGTCTGCGCGCGCCAGGTGGCAGGGACGACCGTGTTGTCCGCCGCAAGCAGCGCGGGGGCGGCGGCGAGCGAAATAAACAGTATGATGGCCCGAATCGTTTTCATATTGATGCGGGCCAGAGTGACTGGCGCAGGGGAGACGGTCAATTACAATCGCTGCTGGTTTTTGGAATCGGGCATGTTCGTGGAGATGGGCGTAAAGTGCAGGGAGCTAAAGCTCCTGGCAACATTTTCCGCGAAAGCGGGCAGATTTGCCGGGCCTAGAAACTGAATCTGCCACATATACGGCTGGTTGAAAACAATAAGGCATTCTGCTCTGGCCTTTTCTTCGCCTTGCATTTGAAATTGGATCGTTAATCGCTTGGCGGGCAGTCCGGCAATTTCCGCGTCTCGCGTGTCAACCCTGAACTCATTGGGAAATTGCTGCTGCATCATGTTTGCCATTTGCTTCGCCTGGGCGTCCATGGTCAAGTCTTCGCCGGCCAGCAGCGAATGGCGGTTCACGTCCACGCTGATTCTGGGGCCGCGCGCACTGTAAAGTTGCACTCGTTTGATGCTCTCCTCCGCTTTTGCAATTTGTTCGGCTGACAGATGCAGGTTTGTCTCAGCATGGCGAAGAGCAGCGATTGAATCCACATTCGTCAGTGGCAGCGGGACAAGCAATTCCAGCCCTGGAATCCGGCTTAACTGCCAGCCCGCCCCGACATCATGTTCCCGGGCTGCGATCACGTTATGCCGTGCCTGGAGATAATTCGGTATCCAAATCGCAAAAAGGAGGCCATTGATGAGCACCCCAACACACGCCGGTCCAAGAAGGTTCGCCTTTCCGTATTTCGGTATGCAGGCAAGGGCGAGGATGCCGGCCACGGCGCCAATGGACATCAGGCAAAAAGAGATCCGATCGCCGATCACTTTCGCCCCGATTTGTCCCGTGAGCATGACGACAACCACGGCCATGCTTCCTGCCAACCATGAAGCTCGGGCCAAGTGATCCGGGAATTTGCTTTTCATGGGGTCGCCGGCTTATGGGCGGCGCGCTGAATTCCTAAAAATCGTGCGCCAGAATCGCTTCGAGTCTCCGGCAGATTTCCCGGCCGTATTCGGTCCAAATCCCCGAACCCCAGTAGCGGTAACAACTGGTCTGCGAGCAAAGCAGGTGGAAGAGCGCGTTGCGGTAGCGCCGCTCGCCGGTCGGAATCCCCGGTTTCAGC
>Ga0326727_10008609_pt1 | contig 25738 bp, 14 predicted proteins | sample MB2enrmetagenome_FD_207643 | JGI IMG/M metagenome (GOLD analysis project Ga0326727, IMG submission 207643) | Lab enriched peat soil microbial communities from McLean, Ithaca, NY, United States - MB29MY | ecosystem: Environmental > Terrestrial > Soil > Wetlands > Peat | place: USA: New York...
CGTGATGGATCTGGCTGGTCTTGCCATGCATCAGCTCCGGCGCCCGGATGACCTTGCCGCCGAAAGCTTGCCCGATGGCTTGATGGCCGAGGCACACTCCCAAGATGGGTACACGTCCGGCCAGCTTTTCAATCACCTCCAGGCAGATGCCCGCTTCGCTGGGAGTTTTCGGCCCGGGCGAGATGACAATCGCATTGGGCAGTTCCTTCTCGATTTCATCCACAGTGGTCTGATCGTTTCGCACCACGCGCATTTGGGCGCCCAATTCTCCCAGATATTGGACCAAGTTGTAAGTGAAGGAATCGTAGTTGTCGATTACGAGGGTCATACTATTTTCGTTGCCTCAGGCCCTTTCAAAATCATTATAGTGCGATTTTAGATTTTGGATTTTGGATTCGCGAAGATACCTTGTCGCTGTCATTGTCTGAGGCAAACCCGAAATGCTAACGCAAAATCCAAAATCGGCAAACACGAAACGCTAATCCAAAATCCAAAATCGTCATAAAATGGCGCACCGGAGGCAAATCGAAACGCGCCAACGGGCAGCAGGCAGAAAGCCGAAAGCAGAAAGTGAGCAGCGCGGAAAGCAAAAGCAGTAGTCCGCGCTACTTGCGGTTCCCTGTTCCCTAGTCCCTGTTCCCTGATCTGGAGGACATATGTCGAACGAACATCCGCGGATGGTGGATCGCAAGATGGTCGTTGAGCCGGTGACGCTTGAGGGGCAGGACACTCGGCTGGAACCGCTCTCCCTTCATCATCATGCGCAGTTGTGCGAGGTAGGGCTGGACGACGAACTGTGGCGATGGATTCCCCAGGCCGTGCGGACGCCCGATGAAATGCGCGCCTATATCGAGACGGCGCTCGAGGGGCAGACCGCGGGGAGCGCGCTTCCGTTCGCGACCATCGAGAGGGCTACGGGCCGGGCCGTCGGCAGCACCCGCTTCGCAAACATCGATCGGGCCAACCGCCACGTGGAAATCGGCTGGACATGGCTGGGAAAGGAGTGGCAGCGGACGGCCGCCAATACGGAAGCGAAATACCTGATGCTCCGTCACGCCTTCGAAAGCTGGCGCTGCCTGCGGGTGGAGTTCAAGACGGACTCTCTCAACGAGCGGTCACGCGCCGCCCTGCTGCGAATCGGTGCAAAGGAGGAGGGCATCTTTCGCAACCACGTCATCACCTGGACTGGCCGCATCCGCCATTCAGTCTATTACAGCATCGTCGATTCCGAGTGGCCAGCCGTGAAAGCCCGCCTGCAAGATAAGCTCGGGATGCCGCCTATTCACCTCACGAACTCACCCTGCTCGCCCTTCGACCAGGTATCGTAGGTCAGGCTGAACGGAATCCGGTCGGGTATGGGCGGGTGTGAATAGAACAAGAAAACGTCCACCGGATTGGGATCGGGATCGGCCAGGTCCACCTCGCCCAGAATCTGGAAAGCCTGCGCAGCTACTTGCCCGGAATCGGACGTGAGTCCGTGCGTTACTTCCAGGCCGTATTGGTCGGCCTGATGCTCGTAATGACGGCTGAAGGCGCTCATTACGGGATTCGCCAGAAAGGCGAAAACTGAGATGAGAAAGAGCAGGACCGGCAGCGACGCCCAGTCGTCCAGGCCCCTGATCCTCCACTTTTCGCCCCAGCGGGATAGCACCCATCCGATCGATCGAAAGCCGAGATACAAGAGGACAAAGAGGACGGCCGCAAAGAACGCGAGCAGCTTGGGGATGTGCTTGAGAACATAATGGCCCGTTTCATGGCCCGTCACGAACACAATCTGGGGGGTGTTCATCTTGGCGATCGTGGTATCCCACACCACGATGCGCTTGGAAGCGCCGAAGCCGGTGACGTAGGCGTTTAGCTCCGTGGTCTTCTCGCCCGCACCCATCCAGAACATGCGCTGCGGCGGGATGTTATCTCCGGCGCGCTGCACCATCTGCTCCAAGCTCGCAGTGAGCGCGGGATCTTTCTGCTGGAGAGGCTCGAATTTGTGGAACAGGGGATCAATGATCCAAGGTGACAGGAAAAAGACGAGCAGGAGGATCGGCAGTGAGAACAGCCAGAAATAGAACCACCAGCGGCGGGCGCTGCGGCGGACGACCGTGTAGAGAAGCCAGATCAGGATGATTCCAATCACGAAGGAGATCAACTCCCCTTTGGCCCAATCCCAGCTCCACGAACCCCATCCCTGCACCGAAAGTCCGTACTTTCGTGAGATCCACTGATCGTAGAGATCCGCCGGCAAGGTGAGAACAGCCATGGTCAGAAGCAGCAGAGGCGAGAACACCACGCTCTGCAAAAAGCGCCTGGACGAGAACCTCTCCGCCCAATCGCGGTACTTGGGCGCCAGCTTCCAGAGGAGGGTCAGCCAGAGGACGACGAGGCCATAGACGAAGCTGATCAGTTGGAAGCGGAAGTGAATCCGGCCGAGGTTATGTGCCTTCTGATAAAGCTCGGGAGAGAGTGTGTAGGCCGTGACTTTTGGCTGCGTCGCGGCCTGAATTGTGGTAGCCGGGGCCGGGGCTACGCTCGAACCCGCCGATTGCTGGAGCCCGCTTGACGATGTGGAAGCGGGCACGGTTTCAGCGGCCAGGGCTGGACACACCAGGATAGCAAGAGCCAGAGCAAGGCAGAAGTTTTTCATGTTGAGCCCCTTCTTCTGTAGCGATTAACATAGGCTCACCCTTGGAAGCTCCAGTGCGGGGCGAGGAATGGCACGGAAAGTATCACCAGAAAGACCGCAAGTCAAGCCGGCGGGACGTCCCGGGATTACCCAGCTTTGCTGTTTGTCCCCTCTCGCTGAACAGCGTCACATCCGGGACCGCTTTGCCATCATAGGAGGCGCTAATCGGGAAGGCCCGCGTAGCGCTAAGGTCCCGGAAGCGCGCCTGTCCCAATCCCTGAGTGTTTGAGCTTGCCATCCCGGAAAGTATGGAGATCGGTTAAAGTAACGAAAGGAATGGTACGCCCGGGGTGATTCGAACACCCGACCCCTTGCTTCGTAGGCAAGTGCTCTATCCAGCTGAGCTACGGGCGCACAGGGCAGGTGATGGGGGGTCGTAGCGTCTCAAATAGCGGGTCAATGTCAACAACCCTCCAAACACACCTTCACCTGTATCCATTGTGCAATGAGGCTGTCACCGTGTCAATCCAGGATTAGCCCCAGCACAGAAAAACCCAGAGCGGAGCACCGTCCCCTATCAAGAACCTCAGGACCAGTTCCGCGCCAGACGCTGAGCCTGAGTGCTGTCCTGCTGAGCCCGTTCTCCCGCTGCGGCGGGTCCAGGGTAAACTCCGCGAAGCATCCCTGCCGTTTGTAGCTGGATGCTGGACGCAAAAGACAGAGATCCTTCGCCCCGACAAGTCGGGGCTCAGGATGACAGACGACATCGCTCTGAGGGTTGTGGTATAGTCGGCAAGATTCCGGAGGGGATGACCAGCATGCCAATCGTGGAGCAGATTGAAAAGGACTTGGTTGCCGCCATGAAAGCGAGGGAAGAGCTAAGGCTCTCCGTGCTCCGCATGGCGAAAGCAGCTTTCATGAATAAGAAGGTTGAACTCGGCAAGCCCGTGGGAGATCCCGAGGCCCTGGCGGTTCTCCGCACGCTCATAAAGCAGCGGCACGATTCCGTGGAGCAGTTCCGCAAGGGCGGGCGCGACGATCTGGCGGACAAGGAAGAAGCCGAGATCAAAATCATTGAGACTTACTTGCCGGCGGGCGCAAGCGAGGAAGAAATTGATGCCGCAGTGGCTGCCGCCATCCAGGAAACGGGCGCCACGAGCGCCAGGGACCTGGGCAAGGTGATGAAGGCTTCGATGGCAAAGCTGGCGGATAAGAGCGTGGACGGCAAGCATGTGAATGAGAAAGTTCGCGCCAAACTCGGCGCGTGAAAGCAGCTTTCAGCCGTCAGCTTTCAGCTATCAGCAGAGGAGACTCATGGCCACTCAATCGCCACAAGAAAGCCAACAAGCTGTATTCCATCCCTACGTGCCAGCCGACGTGGTCATCCCCGAATTCACACTGCGCGCGGTCATCCTGGGCGCCTTGCTGGGCATCGTCTTCGGGGCGGTCACTGTCTACCTGGCGCTACGCGCCGGCCTGACGGTGAGCGCCTCCATTCCCGTCGCGGTGCTTTCCATCAGCATCTTCAAGTGGCTGGGGCGATCGACTATCCTCGAAAACAACATCGTGCAGACGGCGGGTTCGGCGGGCGAATCCATCGCTGCCGGCGTGGTTTTCACTTTGCCAGCGCTGATTTTCCTCGGCTATTCGCTCGGTGCTTCGGATATCCCTCGCGTTCTGCTGCTGGCACTCGTGGGCAGCGTGCTGGGCGTCCTTTTTGTGATTCCCTTGCGACACCAGTTGAATGTGGTGGAGCACGGCACGTTGACGTATCCCGAAGGCACTGCTTGCGCGGACGTGCTTATCGCGGGCGAAAAGGGCGGCAGCTTCGCTGGAAAGGTCTTTGCCGGTTTCGGTCTGGGGCTTGTTTACAAGTTTCTTAATGAAGCCTTGCTATTCTGGCGGCCACGACCGATCTACCAGCCGGGGTGGTATCCCGGGGCCACCTTGGCGGCGGACGTCACGCCGGAATACCTGGGCGTGGGTTACATCATCGGCCCGCGCACGGCGGGGATGATTTTTGCCGGCGGGGTGCTCTCCTGGCTGGTCATTATTCCTATGATCAAGTTCTTTGGAGCGGGGCTCGCGCACCCCATTTTCCCCGGCACGGTTCTGATCGGCGACATGGATTCCTTCGCCATCTGGCGCGCCTACATCCGCCCCATCGGCGCCGGCGCCGTGGCTACGGCGGGACTTTTCACTTTGGGCCGCACGCTGCCTACCATCGTGCGCGCGTTCCGCTCGACCCTCCAACAGTTGCGAAAAGGCCGGGGCGGGGCGGAGCCCGTCGCCCCCACCCGCACGGAAAGAGAACTGCCGAGCACCGTGGTCTTTGGTGGCTCGCTGGCGATGATCCTGATCGTGTGGATCGTACTCGCTACTCGGATTAATCCCGGGGTCAGCGGAAACCTGGTGGCGTCCATCCTGGTGGTGGTTTTTAGTTTCCTTTTCGTGACCGTGTCGGCACGCATCGTGGGACTGATCGGAGCCTCCGCCAATCCAATTTCCGGCATGACCATTGCAACCCTGATGCTGACATCCCTGCTCTTTGTCGCCGCGGGTTGGACTTCCGGCGCTTACCCTGCCGTGGCGATTTATATTGGCGGGATCGTGTGCATCGCCGCGGCGGTGGGTGGAGCGACTTCGCAATCGTTAAAGACAGGTTTCCTGGTAGGCGCGACTCCCCGGAGCGCGGAAATGGCCATGATCATCGGCGCGCTCACCTCCGTTCTGGTGATTGGATTCACTTTGGTTCTGCTCAACCGGGCCTACACACGGGTTGAGCCGCTCGCCTTGCAGAACGTCGAGATGACAGCGGAGATGCGCGTGGTGGGCGAGGCTTCAAAAAACGGAAGGAACTATCAGGTGATCAACGTCATCGGTTCTCACGCCATCCCGGACGGCCGTTACTACTACGATCCCGCCGACAAGCAGATTGACTTCCAGGAGCGCGTGGGCATCGGCTCCGAGCGCCTTCCCGCGCCCCAGGCCGTGCTGATGAGCACGGTCATCAACGGCATCCTGCGCCACAGTCTGCCTTGGGGATTGGTGCTGCTTGGCGTGTTCATCGTGGTGGTCATGGAGCTCTGCGGCGTGCGCTCGCTGGCTTTCGCAGTGGGTTCGTATTTGCCGATCGCCACCACGGCTCCCATCTTTATGGGAGGCGTGGTGAGTGGGCTGCTCCAGATGGTTACGAAGCGCCGGGAAGGCGAAGTCTCCAGCGGCGCTCTGTTTGCTGCTGGGCTCATCGCCGGCGGCTCCATCGGTGGCTTGATCCTGGCCGCGCTGGTGGGATTCGAGGTTGACCAAAAAGTCGCCGTCGGAACCAAATATTGGCCCGGGCTCGCCAACTCCAGTGTTTTTGGCTTGCTGATTTTCCTGGGGATGGCCGGGGCGTTGTTCGCCGTGGGCCGCAAGAAATTGGAGTAGGTGTCAGGTGCCAGGTTTCGGGTGCCAGGGGCCAGAAGAGCAGGTGTCAGGTGTCGGGTGTCAGGTTCCGGGTGCTGGAAACTATCTCCCCCTTCCCCTTAGCCTTTAGCTTTGGCGTTTACCTTTTTCCCTAAAGCTTTTTTCAGCTTTTACCCTTTATCCTTTAACCTTTACCCTTTACCCTTTACCCCTGACACCTGTCATCTGGCACCTAGAACCTGACACCCGACACCTGACACCTGAAGCCTGAACTTGTGGTACGCTTCTACACATGCCCCGGTATCGGCAAGTTTCGTATTCGTTCGGTCCGCCGATCACGCCGATGGTCAAGCGATTGATCATCATTACGACGGTGGCCTTTGTGGTCACCTACATTCCCCAGCAGATTTTTGGTTGGAGCGCGCCCTATGCCTGGTTTGCGCTCCGACCCTATGATGTCCTCCACCGCTTCTATATCTGGGAACTCGTTACCTACCTGTTTCTCCACGGGGGCTTCTTTCACATCCTCTTCAACATGTTTGCGCTCTGGATGTTCGGGTCAGACCTCGAGAGCCTGTGGGGTGGCCGCAAGTTCCTTTTTTATTACTTCCTAACCGGCATCGGGGCCGGGATCTGTGATGTCTTGGTGAACGCAATCTTCTCCAGCAACCAAAACACAGCCACAATTGGCGCCTCCGGGGCTATTTATGGCCTTTTGCTGGCCTACGGCATGCTTTTCCCTGATCGGCCAATTTACCTTTATTTCATCATCCCGATCAAGGCGAAGTGGTTCGTAGTGATTATGGGAGTAATCGAACTGGTTAGTTCCTTCAGCATGCCCGGATCGGGCATCAGCCACGTTGCGCACCTGGGAGGAATGCTCTTCGGCTTTCTTTATCTTCGCGGCTGGAACCTGCCTTACACCCTGCAACGTCGGTATCATGAGTGGCGACGCGCCCGGTTGCGCAACAAGTTTGAAGTCTACATGCGAAAGCAGGAAAAGAAGGACGAAACCGGCCGCTGGATTAATTAGCGTGATCCCGCCTAACCCTTTCAACCCCGAAATCTATGCGTAAGACCGCCGTACCTTGTCCGTGGATTGAGGAAGCGCCGCAGGCGCTCCGGAGTGCAGTCCGCCGCGGCGGACTGCCACTTTTCTCCCGCGAGCTTGCTCGCCCCTCACCTGTCCACTGTCGCGCTCCACTCCGCGGCCAGCAAGCTGGTCCCGCGGTGCGGGAAAAGCGGCAGCAAGCTGCCGCACTCCAAACCATAGTCACTTCTCTTCGACAATCGCGAGGTCCCAGGGTTTAAGCGTAATCGACTGTGAGGGGGCCACCACAGTCTGACCCAGCAAATCCCGACCCGCACCGTAGGGATATACAAAGGTCTGAGTTTCACTCGAGTAGTTCAGGTAGTAGTGGATCGTTTTGCCTTGGCGGTTTACGCCATGTTTGACGCGCACGGGCTCAGGTAGCTGCTGGTCCGGGCCGCTCAATCCGGCAAGTTTCAGCACGTCCAGCAGCACTTTTTCCTGTAGCTCCGGCGAGAGGAGGCTGCCTTCGTAGGTCAGCGTGCCTGCGCCGAATTGGTTACGCGCGATGGCCGGATACTTTCCGAAAAAGGGATGGTCGTAATAGGCCAAGGGCTGCGCGCCTTCCAGGATCAGCATTTCGGCCCAATCGGAGACCCGGTTATCAGCGCCCGCCTGGAACGGGTCACCCTTAAGCGCCACGGGCTGCCGCAAGTTCGAGAACTCCTGGTAGCGGAAGCCCGCCGCTTTCCGCAAAGGTCCGGGCGCCATCGACCAACGTACCGTTGAGTACTCGTTGCAGAAGCCGCTCTTGAACACCATGACCACGTGACCACCCTGGTGGACATAGTCGGCCAGTTTGTTCAGCAAGTCGTCGCTCGCAATGTAAAGCGGAGGGACAACGATCATCTTGTAGTTTGAAAGGTTCGTGCTGTCAGGGAAGATGAAATCAACCCCTACGTTCAGCTTGTACAGGGCACGATACATTCCGGATAAAACTGAGCGATAGTCCGCGTGGTCGCTGAAGGGCATGAACTGGATGCCGTAATACGAATCATCGCTGTAAAGAATGGCAACCTTGTTGGGACGCTTAATGTCGACAATTTCCGGCCCCACGCGCTCCAGCCCATGCGCCGTGCGGCTGACCTCCGCATAGGCGCGATCGGGTTCGAGGTCGTGCGAGAGGACGCCTTTCCAGTACGTTTCCTGCCCGTAGTGGATGGAGTGCCAATGCCAATACTCCACCATGTTTGCGCCGGAAGAGATGTGCGTGTAAACATCCAGGCGGAGCTGGCCGTCGTAGGGAGGATATTGATTTTTTGAGTCCCAGCCAATCGTCTGCGCGTTAGTCTCCGTCACCAGATAGTTGGTCTGCTTGAGCGAGCGAGTGTAGTCTCCGGCCATGCTCGGGGATTCCCCGTCGTAGAGGTCCTGCGTTTCGTGGTAGGGATTGGCCGCCACGATATCGAGTGAGCGGGAGATATCCTCCTCATTCACATCGGGGCGCGGGGGACTCGCAAGGTCCTGGGTGACGAACTGGTCGGGCCGCTTGTACTCCTTCACCAGGGCAGCCTGCCAACTCAGGAAGTCGGTGGTCAGCGACTGCTGATATCGCTCCCACTCCAGCTTCCAGCCGGGATTGAGGATTCCGTCGCGGGGCGGCACTTCGGCCCAGTCGTAGAGCCTCTGGCCCCAATAGTTCAGCCCCCAAATTTCATCCAGTTTATCCACCGTTTTGAATTTGGCGCGAAGGTAGTTGACAAAACCCACTTGCACATCAAGGTTCGCCACGCCCGCCGATGAGGTTTCGTTGTCGATTTGATAGCCGATCACCGCAGGGTTGTCCTTGTAGTGCTGGGCGATTTTGCGAATCACGCGCTCGCAGTAGTAGCGATAGGTGGGATTCGACAGGTCGGTGTTCTGACGCATGCCATAGGTGATGGTCTTGCCGTCCAGCCGGGTGACGACGATTTCCGGATGCTTCTTGTAGAGCCACGCCGGAATGGAGTAGGTCGGCGTCCCCATGATGACCTTGATCCCAGCCTTGTGCATGCGCTCCACCACGCGGTCCATCCACGCGAACTCGAAGCGGCCGTCTTCCGGTTCCCACAAACCCCAACTGGACTCGCCCATGCGAACCACTGTGAGGCCGGCCTGTTGCATCAGTTGGGCATCCTGCTCCAGCCGCTCATAAGGCATGTACTCCGTGTAGTACGCAGCGCCGTAAAGGATACTCTCCATATCGTTAGGGGCGAAAGCCGGCCTGGCTTGGGGCCATGCAGTGTTGGGGGCCAAGAACAAAAAAATGACGACGAGGGCAGGCATCAAGTTTCGCAGAATTCGCTTCATTTCAAGCTTCCTCCATCGAATTATTGAAAGCAACGTGCCGGGATTCGCAATTCTACGCTCAATAAATACCTGTAGCGATCTTAGATTTTAGATTTTGGATTTTCGAAATTCTGAACAACAGGTCAAATTGCAAATGGCAAGGGTCAAATTTCAAAAATGCCCTTACTCGAGACAATTCGACACGCCCCTAAGGCTGGAGGTGAGGGGGTTGCGATTCGAGAATGGAGCGGTTATTGCCTGACGACTTCTTACTGAACTCTCGACTGTCGACTTTTGACTGTCGACTTCTCGGGCAGGGCTCAGAATCTCAAATATGTTCGGCCAGAGGGCGACTATTCATTAATTTCGAAATAGGCCTGCGAGCCTTCCGCCGAGCTGGGACCGATCCATACGGTAACCCGCGCTGGTTCCACCACCTCTTTCATAGCGATATTCCAGAATGCCAACTCGTCGCGGCCAATTGTGAACTCAACACGTTTCGATTCACTGGGAGCCAGCGTGATGCGGCGAAAGCCCTTCAGTTCGCGCACCGGGCGAGCCACACTCGTACCCTGCTCGCGAATGTAAAGCTGCACGGTTTCCTCGCCGGAGCGGTCCCCCATATTCTTCACTTCCGCCGAGACGCGCAACGGCTCAGCCTGGCCTGCGTTGAGCGCGCGGGCGCTCAGCGTTTTGCTGCTGAGCGTCAGTGGCGAGTAAGTGAACCGTGTGTAGGACAGGCCGTAGCCGAAGGGGAACAGCGGCGAGTTCAGTTCATCGATATAGCGTGAGTGATAGCGCTCGTCGGCGGTCCTGGGGCGATGGGTCAGGTCGATACCCTCGGCGGGCCGGCCGGTATTGAGGGCATTGTAGTACAAGGGTTCCTGGCCCACGGCGCGGGGAAAGCTGACGGTTAGCCTTCCGCTCGGGTTTGCATCGCCGAACAGCGTCCGCACCAGCGCCGGGCCGGCCTGCACCCCGGGGAACCATGCTTCGATGAGCGCGCGGACACGCGCAACAACTGGCGTCAATACGAGCGGGTGCCCATTAAAGAGGATAAGAACAATCGGCCGGCCAGTAGCCGCAACAGCTCCCAGGAGCTTTTGCTGATTTCCCGGAAGATCCAAATGAGCTCTGGACCCCGCTTCTCCGCTGGAGCCGGCATCTTCGCCCAGCGCCAAGACGACAAGGTCGGCTTGACTTGCAGCTTCTAGCGCCGCCGCGAAACCAGTTTCGGATTCACCCCAAATGTCTGTCCCGCGCGCATAGGACAGCTTTATTTGACTCGCTGCGGCGCGCTCTGCCAGCGCCACGCGGAGAGTGACCACGTCTTTGGGCTCGCTTTCGGCGGTGTGCCATGGTCCGAGCATGTCTGGGGCGTCATCCGCCAAAGGCCCGATGAGCGCGATCGTCCGCACGCTGGGATTGACCGGCAGCGCGGGAGCGCCGCTCGCTATCGGTTCGTTCTTCAGCAGGACGAAAGACTCCTCGGCCACGCTGCGAGCAACTTCAAGATACTCAGGTTTGATGGTCGCCGGCCGCGCTTTCTCCGGGGTGTAAGGATGATCGAATAATCCCAGCGCAAACTTAACGCGCAGAATGCGCCGCACGGCATCATCCACTGCCCCCTCAGGCACAGTGCCGGAATGAACCAGCTCGACAAGGTCCAGATAGAGTTTGGATTCCATGTCCATGTCCACGCCGGCAAGAAAAGCTTTGCGAGCAGCCGTCGGACCGTCGTTCGCAATGCCGTGCGCCATAAGCTCCGCGATGGCGGTGTAATCACTCACCACAAAGCCCGGGAACCTCCACTCGCCTTTGAGGACTTCCTTCAAGGTGAACTCATTGGCCGATGCGGGAACCCCGTTGAGAGAGTTGAAGGCGCTCATCAGGGTGACGACGCCCGCCTCGACAGCCGCTTTGAACGGCGGCAGGTAGACCTGCCGTAGCGTACGCTCCGACATGTCGGTGGTATTGTATTCACGTCCGCCTTCGGCAGCGCCGTAAGCCACGTAGTGTTTAGCGCAGGCCGCGATGGAGTCCGCTGCGTCAAGATGCTTGCCCTGGTACCCGCGCACGTAGGCGCGCGCCATGGCCGCCCCCAGATAGGGGTCCTCTCCAGCGCCCTCGACAATGCGGCCCCAGCGCGCATCCCGCGCGATGTCCACCATGGGTGAAAACGTCCACCGGATGCCTGCGGCCGAGGCCTCTTCCGCCGCGATGCGCGAGGCGCGTTCAACAAGGGCCGGGTCCCACGTGGCCGCCATTCCCAGCGGCACAGGGAATGTGGTGCGATAACCGTGAATCACGTCCAGCGCGAAAATCACCGGGATGCGCCAGCGCGACTTTTCCATCGCAACCTTCTGTAGCGCGTTGATCTCCGAGGGATTGGTGATGTTGTATAGGCTTCCGATCTCACCCCGTGCCACCGGCTCGGCCCAAGCGCCGCCACCTGCGCCGAGTCCAGTGATCCCGGCAAACGCGTCGCGTTGCACCAACTGCCCGACCTTTTCTTCCAAGCTCATCTGCTCGAGCAGCGCATCAACGCGTGCCTCAATTCGCGGGTCGTCAAGCGCCACAGGGGATGTCTGTCCGGTGAGATGGCTGGAAGAGAGGAATAGAAAAAAGGCCATGAGGCTGAAGCATGTCTTCTTGTGAATCATCGAAGGTCTCCTTCTATTACTCCCCGCCCCCTTGTTCAGGATTTGGCAGTTTGTCGGAGGGGCGCGCGAACCAGACGTAAAGGGTGGGGAGGAGGACAATGCTTATAAGGAGGTTGGTAAGCAGGCCGCCGACATTCACGATAGCAAAAGGCCGCTGAGAATCCGAGCCAATATCGTGAGAGAGGGCCGCCGGCAGCAGCCCCAGAGTTGCCACCAACATGGTCATCATAATCGGCCGGAGACGTCGGACCGCGCCGTCCACCGCCGCCTCCATCACCGGCTCCCCACGTGCGCGGAGCTGATTGATATACTGAACCATGATTAGGCCCGTCTGCACGGAGACACCGAATAGTGTCAGGAATCCAACCCCCGAGGAAACACTGAAGTGCGTTCCGGTAAAGAATAATGCCAGCAAACCACCGATGGGAGCCATGCCTACGTTCAAAAGGATGAGGAACGCCCACTTAAACGAGCCAAAGGCTGTATAGAGAATCAGCAGAATCAGCATCAGAGTTATGGGAACAATGTACGCCAGCCTTTTGTTGGCACGTTGCTGGCTCTCGTACTCGCCAGCCCAATCAAGATGGTAGCCCTGGGGAAGCTTGACCTTTTCATTCACTTTGCGGATGGCTTCCTCAACCGTGCTGCCGAGGTCGCGGCCTCGTACGCTGTAGCGGATGGCGATGTAGCGCGAATTCGCCTCGCGGTAAATCATGGAGGCGCCATCTTCCACTTTGACCTCACAAAGTTGTGCCAGCGAAACACGCTCCCCCGAAGGCGCCAGGATACGAATATTCGAGATGTCTTCCACCGTTCGCCGGTAGGGTTCCTGATACCGCACCACCAGATCGTAACGGCGCTCACCTTTCAAAATCTGGCTAACGGCTTTTCCCCCCACGGCGGTCTCGACGGCGTCCTGTACATCCGACACGTTTATACCAAACCGGTCGGCTTTCGCCCGGTCTACGATGAGGTTCACATTGGGCTGGCCCAAAACACGAAACACGCCCAGGTCGGCGACACCCGGCACCGTCCTCATGGAATTACCAATTTCCTCGCTTTTGGCCTCGAGTAATTTCAAATCGCTACCAATCAGCTTAACGGCAAGCTGACCTTTTACTCCACTGACCGCCTCCTCCATGTTGTCCGCGATGGGTTGGGAGAATCCCCAATCGACGCCAGGGATCTTCTCAACCTCCTGGTCCAGGGCTGCGATGAGTTCCTCTTTGTCCCCATGGAACTGCTTGCGCCACTCCCTTCGGGGTTTAAGGTCGATGAAGTACTCGGTGTTGAAGAAGCCCGTGGCGTCGGTGCCGTCATCGGATCTGCCCACCTGCGAGACAACCTGAGTTACCTCCGGGAATCGGGCGAAGGCAATGCGTGCCTGGTTCATGATCCGTTCGCCTTCATCAGGGCCCACGCTGGGAGCCAGCGTACCTCGGGCCCAGATGGCGCCTTCATCGAGGTGAGGCAAGAACTCGGAGCCGATCACACCGCCGAAAGCCAGGTAAAGGGTCAAGAGGAGAGCGGCCACGGCGCCGCTAACGGTCACCCAGCGGTGACGGATGCACCAGATAAGGTCTTTTCGATATCGCTTGGTGAGAAAAGCGAGCAGAGGATTACGCCATTCGCTGGCTTGGCGGCGGAACAAGAAACTGGACAGCACCGGCGCGAGCAACAGAGAAAACAGCAGGGCGCCCAGCATAGCGAAGGCCATGGTCCAGGCCATAGGCCGGAAAAGGCGGCCTTCAACCCGCTGCAGAGTGAAAATCGGCAGGTAGGCAGCGATGATGATGGTGATGGCGTAGAAGACGGGGCGTTGGACCTCGTGCGCTGCATCTCGGATTGTCTCCCCTATGCTCTTCGAGCTGTTGCCGTCGGCGCGCATCTCGAGGTGGCGCAGGATGTTCTCAACCATCACCACCGCTCCATCGACGACCGTTCCGAAGCCGAGTGCCCCCAGAGAGAGGAGATTGGCGGGAATGTGGTGGAGGTCAAGACAGATGGAAGCAAACAGGAGGGAAAAGGGAATGGTCAGGGCAACAATCAGAGCGCTGCGGATGTTGCCGAGAAAGATAAACAAGATGATGACCACCAGGAGGATTCCCTCGCCCAGGTTGTGAAGGACGGTGTGTGTGGTATACCTCACCAGATCGCTGCGGTCGATATGGGGAACAATTCTTACGCCGGGCGGCAACACGTGTTCGTTGAGGTACTTGACCTTGGCATGCAGGGCCTCCAGTGTCGGAGCCGCATCGGCGTCTTTCCTGAGTTGGACGATGCCCTCCACCACGTCGTCGTCATCGATCACCCGTCCATCCTCGCGGTGAATCGCCTTGCCGAGACGCCCGAGGCGAATCTTGGGACCTTGCACCACATTCGCCACGTCCCTCACACGTATGGGTATACCATTCGGCGCTGCGATCACGGTCGAGCCGATATCGTCCGTATTCTTCATGAGTCCGATGGAGCGAACGTTGAAAGCCTGTTGGCCTTTTTGGATGAAGCTGCCGCCCGCATTCACGTTGTTAGCCGCCAACGCTTGCTCGACTTGGCCGATGTTCAACCCATGGGCGATGATTTGGTTGGGGTCCACCTGCACCTGGTACTCGCGCGTGATCCCGCCAAAAATGGAGACCGCCGCGATGTTGGGTACGGAGAGGAGTTCCTTCACCATGACCCAGTCTTGCAGCGATTTCAGGTCCATGACGTCGATCATGGGGTTGCTGCTGGTGAGGGTATAGAAATAGATCTGACCTACCGGGCTGAAGTCGGGCCCAATTTGGGGGCTAAGATTCGCGGGCAGGTTGACCAAGGTGAGCTTCTCCAACACTTGTTGGCGGTTGGTCAGATTGTTGGAATCATCGTCGAAGATGATGGTGATAAATGAAAGCCCCGACAGGGAAAGGGAGCGCAGATGGGTAAGGTGGCCCACACCGTTCATCTGAATCTCGATGGGGATGGTCACTTGTTGTTCCACTTCTTCGGCGGCGCGGCCGGGCCATTGCGTAATCACCCAAACGTACTTGTCCGCCACGTCCGGGTAGGCCTCCACGGGCAAGTTGTGAAACGAGATGATGCCCCAAATCAGGAGGAGTACACCGACACTCAAGACGAGAAATCGGTTGCGCAACGCAAAATCGACGAGATGCTTGATCATGTCTCTTACTCTGTATCCGCGGCACTGGCGAATTGCAGGGCGTTGGCCACAATCTGGTCACCTGGCGCAAGCCCCGCGATAACTTCCTGCAAGCCGTCGCTGGAGACGCGGCCCGCCTGAACTTCAATCCTGTGGAAGCGGTGGCCGCCTTCGGCGCGAAACACCCAATCCTTGTCGTGGAGACGCAGCACGGCTTTGGCGGGCACGACGGAGCGGAGCTGCTTGCTCTGGGAGCGGAACGTCGCGGTGGCGAACATACCGGCCCGCATCAGACGGCGCTCGTTATCCAATTCCAGACGCACTTTGGCCGTGCGCGTGTTCGGATCGAGCACGCGGCTGATGTTGCTGACGCGCCCTTTCAAAGCCTGGTCTGGGTAAGCGTTCAGCCGGACTTCCGCGAAGTCGCCGAGTCGGACTTGCGCGAGGTTGTTCTCATAAACGTCGCATAGGACCCAGACGCGCGAGAGGTCAGCGACGGTAAAGAGGTTGGGAGAATTATCCATGGAGCGGACCCCCGTACCGCCGGTGATGTTCTGTTCGACAATGGTCCCTGAGATCGGCGCCTTAACCTCCACGATGGGCGAGGGATGGCTCACGTCCGCGCCCAGCACGCGCAGGTGTTCCGCCGCCGTGGCCAAATCCACCTTCGCTTTCTGCTCGGCATCCTGGGCGGCCTCCAAATCACGTTGCGCGATGGCCCCATTGGCCAAGAGCGTCTCCGAGCGCTCCTGTTGGCGGCGGGCCAGTACCTCATCGGCCTGGGCCTTCTGATAGTCGGCAAAAGCCTGTGAAACATCCGGGCTGTTGATCCGTAACAGCACCTGGCCCTTGCTCACGTCATCCCCCAGCTTGGCGCGGATGTCCACCACGCGGCCTCCCGCCAGCGAAAGCACCGGGACCGAGCGGTTGACATCGGGCGTCACTACTCCATTCACCTTGAGCTCATCGTACGTAAGGCGCTGCTCAACCGTCGTCAGGGGAAATTGTTCGGGATCCGGCACCTCCACGAGGGTGAGGTCCGGGGCTTTTTCAACCGTTACCGGGGGCGGATGGTCGGCGTTCGATCCGTGGCTGCAACTTGACGAAAACCACGGAGCCAAGCATGCGACAAGAATCAGCGCCGTTATGGCATGCGAGTGATTCTTCATGAGTCACCTTCCTGAATCTTTCCACCCGTCCAGCACATGAACGAGCGCGGGCCCGTCCCTATCTCGTACACCGAGGTCCGGCCGCGGCCATCCTCCACCTTCGGCAACTTCGCATCGTCATAGTTGGATGCATGCTGCTTAGCAGGATGTCGAAAGACCCGCCTCGCCCCGTCATTCCGAGGAGTCCGCCATTCTTATTGACAGACGACAAGGAATCTCGCAAGTCCTTTGTTTCCAGAGAAAGAACCAAAGTCCTTGTCGATCCAACAAAGAGCTACAGGTTACTCCAGGCGCGCAATGCGAGTCAACGCAGCTCGCACACAGTGAGTCATTTAAAGGTAGGGGCGCTTCGCGAAGCGCCCCTACGGAACCCCACGTCCAACTCTTGGCCGTCTGAGAAGTCCTGGGCTACATCTGTGAACATATTGTCTCTTGACAGCGGCCCCCCGCTGTGGTAGGCTAGTAATGAGCCCAACCCGCGGGGAAGTCCTTTCCTCGTTAAACTAACACCCCGCTCCAGGAGGAACCATGTCCTTACGCAAATCACCCCAACTTACGCCCGCGTTGCTCGCCACCGTGCGCCGGAATGCACAGCATTCCACCGGACCGTGCACCGCAGCCGCCAAGCAGAACTCGAAGCTCAATGGACTGAAGCACGGCCGAAATGCCCTACCCGAAACCCTTCGCTTGGCGCGCCTTCGCGGGATGGCGCTGGACGAAGATCCGGAGGAATTCCAATACCTCAAGCGGATACCCGTGACCGCCGGCGAGTTGTGATTCTGAATTGATTTTAAAAAGTGAACGAACTAAGCGGGGATGTCTATGAAAACAAAGGATCGCTGTGGAAAAAGCGAGGGGAAGGCGGGAATGTTATATAAAACAAAGGTAGTTACACGTCGAAAGCGGTAATGTTGCTGAAAACACAGGAGATAGATGGTTTGCCGCAGGTGGTAGGTGGGGGAAAAGAACAGGATTCAGGATTCAGGACAGGATTCGGGATACAGGAGTAGGGTCCAAGTGATGGACGGTAGGCGGCAGGTGGTAGGTGGGGAAAACCCTCCCCCCCTCCCCCACATGCCACCCACGACATACCACATACCGGCAGGGGGCTCGGCCTGTTAGCGGGAGCGGGAGCTACGAATGGCAGCGCGGCGAGACGCACCTACGTTTGACCTCCAGGTTTTTTGTGATAGTTTCCAAGGAAGAAAAGTGATATGTTTTCATTCGCAAGTTGATATGAGAATCCCAGCGAGTCCGATAGCAGCCAAAGGCGATCACCTCGCGATGGCTCTTCAAGAATGTGACCCGCGGCGTTAGAGCGGTTCGTCGGGTGCAACCCGCCGGTGCCGCCCTCTTATCAATTTGGCAAAGAGGCTGTGAGAAAGACATCGTAGTTGCTAAAGGCGCAAGGAGCAGGGTGAAGGTTCAAAGCTGGGAAGCTTGGCAGGGTGGTTCAGTACCCACTTGCGGTCCAAGAACTGTTTCAATCCTTAGCCATTCAGGTTTTGGGCAATTGCTCCTTGGCATGGGGTGCTAAGGGAGGGTCGTGGGGTTCGCAAGGATCTCAGAAGCCTCTTCCTGGCCCGGCTCGAAGCAAGGGTGTGTGAACAGGCTGCCGTTACGGGCTGCCCAAAATCTGGAGGAGCAAATGGCTCAGAGATTATTCGTGGGGAACCTTCCCCGCAGTGTGACCGATAGTGTGCTCAGCGAATTTGTGGTCAACGCTGGGTTTCAAGTTGTTTCCGCCGCGGTCATTCGCGACAAGATGACAGGCGAATCTAGAGGGTTTGGCTTCGTCGAGCTTGCCGATGAAGAAGACATGCAGCGGGCGATCCAGGGACTTAACGGACAATCCCTGGAGGGGCGGCCCCTCACAGTGAATGAAGCCCGGCCGCAGCGCACGGGATTCTCCGGCGGGCCCCATCGGGGTGGCGGTGGCCAGCGGGGTGGGGGCGGCCGCTTTGGCCGCAAGCGCGATTATTAGGGAGATTCTCCCGATCTGCCGGATCATTGCACACCCTTGCTGGTCGACACTTGTCGGCCAGGCATAGCAAGCCCCATTTGCGCCAAGCGTTTGTTCAGCCTGAACTCTGCCTGGGCAGCAGGGGTGTAACAACGGTGCTGATTCTTTTTCTGCGGCCCAACCAGCACTGCCGGCACTTCCCTCACCCAGGAAGACCTCGACCGGGCGATTATCGATCAACAATGCTACAGTCCAAGCAGCAAGAACCTTGCGGACGATCCTCAGGTCGAATCAGGCGTCTACGAGGCCCTTGCTTCTATCGCCGAGGAAATGCTCGAGCGCACTGACTACAGGTGAAGTGGTTGGCAAAGTTAAGGAGAAAGTAAAGCATGGAGTCTGGCACCGTTGATTACTCAAGGAGTCGTGCTGGTAGGACTCGCTCCGGATTTCTAGAACCGGCTGTGCGATCTTTGGCCGCCACCCTGTCGGTGCGCAATCACCGGGATGCTTTCTTGACCCGGCGAGGGGGATGCCACTCCAACAGACGGCGCGTCATCGGGGCTGTTTTGTTGGGGCTTTGCGTGTTCTGGTGGACGGGGTGCTCGAGCAAGAAAGCGGAATCACAAGGCATGCCCCCCGGCTACTCAGTTCCTGTGACGACCGCAACTGCCACCCTGAGGACCGTACCCATCCAGGTCCACGCCATCGGCAATGTGGAGGCGCTCTCAACGGTCTCGGTCAAGGCCCAGGTGGCGGCGAGGATTGAGAAGGCCTACTTCACCGAGGGCCAGGATGTCAAGAAGGGCGATCTTCTGTTCACATTGGATCGGCGCCCCTTTGACACCGCACTCCAGCAAGCGGAAGCCAATCTGGCAAAAGATCAAGCCCAGTTAGAGAACGCCAAGGCGGAGGCGGAGCGTTACACGAAGCTTTTTCAGGAGGGCATTGTCTCGAAAGAGCAATACGATTCCATGCGTACCAACGCTGATGCCCTCGCCGCATCTGTGCGCGCGGATAAAGCGGCCATTGATAAAGCCGGGATCGACTTGAGCTATTGCGCCATCCAAGCGCCGATTGACGGCCGGACGGGCGCCCTGCTGGTCCATCCCGGAAATCTTGTGAAGGACAACGATGCCGTGCTGGTGGTGGTGAATCAGATTCACCCCATCTATGTCACGTTTTCTGTTCCCGAGCAGTACCTTGCTGATATCAAGAGATACCGCGCCGCAGCCCCCCTTAAAGTTGAAGCCATCGTTCCGAGTCAGGAGCAGAACCCCGCCCAAGGCGTATTGACCTTTATCGACAACGCCGTTGACAACACCACAGGTACCATCAAGCTGAAGGGGACATTTGAAAACCCGGACAACCGGCTCTGGCCCGGTCAGTTTGTGAATGTTGCGCTCACCCTTACGACTCAACCTAATGCTGTCGTCGTCCCCTCACAGGCGGTTCAGACCGGGCAGGTGGGCCAATACGTTTTTGTCGTGAGACAGGACATGACGGCAGAATACCGGCCTGTGGTCGCAGGTGACAATGTCGCCGGCGAAACGGTCGTCCAAAAGGGCCTGGTGGCAGGAGAAACACTGGTGACGGACGGCCAATTGCGGCTCGTCCCGGGCATGAAGGTAGCAATCAAAAAGCAGTGACGAGTGACAAGTGACGAGTGGCAAGCAGAAAAGCAGAAGGCAGAAATCAGAATTCAGAATTCGGGAGTTGGTCTTCGCAGGCTTCGCACCCGCTCTTCCCTGATACCTGAAACCTGACACCTAACACCTGCACTTCGGCTCGTCACTCGTCACTTGTCACTCGTCACTGCCCTTAAAGCCATGAATCTTGCAGAACCTTTCATTCGGCGACCTGTCATGACCACCCTGGTCATGCTGGGCATTCTGCTCTTCGGCGTGATGGCTTACAAATATCTGCCGGTGAGCGACCTGCCCAACGTAGATTACCCGACCATCCAGGTCAGTGCCAGCCTTCCGGGCGCAAGCCCTGAGACGATGGCCTCGGCGGTGGCCACACCGCTGGAGCGGCATTTCTCTACCATCGCGGGCCTTGAATCAATGAGCTCGGCGAGCACCCAAGGCGCCACGCAGATTACCCTGCAATTCGCCAGCAGCCGCAATATCGACGCCGCCGCCCAGGACGTCCAGGCAATGATTACCAACTCCCAGGGCCAGCTTCCCACCGGCATGCCAACCCCACCCTCGTATCAGAAGGTGAACCCTGCCGATCAGCCCATTGTTTATATGGCGGTGTACTCCGACACGCTTCCATCCTCCACCGTGAATGAATACGCGGACACGCTGATGGCCCAGCGCATCTCCATGATCAGCGGCGTCGCGCAAGTCCAGGTTTTCGGCGCGCAGAAGTTCGCCGTGCGCGTGCAATTCGATCCCAAGGCGCTGGCCGCACGTAAAATCGGCATTGACGAGGCCATGGCCGCTGTCCAGCAGGCCAACGTCGACCTTCCCACGGGAACGCTTTACGGGACTCACAAGTCTTTCGTCGTACAGGCCAGCGGGCAGCTCACGGAGGCCGCAGCTTACCGGCCTCTCATCGTGGCCTACCGCAATGGTTCGCCCGTGCGCCTGGAGGCGCTGGGCCAGGTGATTGACAGCGTTCAGAACAACAAGGTGGTGAATTGGTACAACGGAAAGCCATCCCAGGTGATCGCCATCCAACGCCAGCCCGGAACGAATACGATCGAAGTGGTCAACAACATCAAGGCCCTGCTGCCCACTTTCCGCGCGGAAATTCCTGCGTCGATCCAGTTGGAAACCCTCTATGATCGCTCGATATCCATTCGCGATTCCATCAACGACGTGAAATTCACCTTGTGGCTGACCCTGGGCCTGGTGGTTTTGGTGATCTTCATCTTCTTGCGGAATATCTCCGCCACCACCATCCCCAGCCTTGCCCTGCCCATGTCCATCATCGGGACGTTCGCGGTGATGTACCTGCTCGGTTACACCGTGGATAACCTCTCTATGATGGCCCTGGTGCTCTCCGTGGGGTTTGTGGTGGATGACGCCATTGTCATGCTGGAAAACATCGTTCGCCACATGGAGATGGGCGAAGGAGTGCTTGAAGCGGCACTCAACGGCTCCCGCGAAATCAGTTTCACCATTCTCTCCATGACCCTCTCGCTGGCCGCCGTCTTTATCCCTGTTCTGTTCATGGGAGGGTTGTTAGGGCGCCTGCTTCACGAATTCTCGGTGACCATCATGTGCGCGGTGATCGTCTCCGGCGTCGTCTCGCTCACCCTCACCCCGATGCTCTCCAGCCGCTTCCTGCGCTCCCCGAAAGAGCAAAGACACGGCCATCTCTATCTCTTTTTCGAGCGCGGATTCCAGTTGATCCAACGCGCCTACGATTGGAGCCTGAGGGGCGCCCTCCGCCATCGCTTCGCCACCTTTATGGCCTCGCTGGTCATCGTTGTCTTCACTGTGCAGCTCTTCCTTCAGATTCCCAAGGGCTTCCTTCCTAGCGAAGACTCCGGCGGGATGTTCGGCATCACCCAGGCGGCGCAGGGGATTTCCTTCGACTCCATGAAGCAGCACCAGCTTGAGGTGACGGAGATCATCCACGACGATCCCAATGTTTCGAATCTGATGTCTTTTGCCGGCGCGGGTCTTCCGGGTTATGGCGGCAACTCCGGCTTTTTCTTCGTCCGCTTGAAGGATCGCCCCTCGGCGAGCCAGGAAATGATCGATTCGATCAAGCATCTTCTGCGCCTTCCGGGCGGCAAGCGCGATCCCGACCTTCGCTACATCAGCACGGATGACGTAATCAACGAGCTACGCCCCAAAACCATGTCGCTCCCAGGCGTCATAGCCTTCATGCAGAATCCCCCGCCCATTCAGATTGGCGGCCGCCTGACCAAGAGCCTTTATCAGTTCACCCTGCAAGGCCCTGATACCAAAGAGCTCTACAAAGACGCCGCTGCTCTCGAAACGAAGATGCGCCAGATGCCTGGGCTTCTGGACGTGAACAGCGACATCCAGGTCAGGAATCCGCAGGTGAACGTCGTGATCGACCGAAACAAAGCCCTAGCACTGGGTGTTTCGGCCTACCAAATCGAGGATGCGCTTTCCACCGCCTACAGTTCCCGGCAGATTTCCACCATCTACGCCCCCAATAACGAATACTGGGTGATCGCCGAACTCATGCCTCAGTATCAGATGGATCCCCAGGCCCTCTCAATGCTCTATATCAGGTCGAATACCGGCCAACTCGTCCCGCTGGATTCCGTCTCCAAGCTAACGCAGGATTTGGGCCCCTTGGTGGTGAACCATTCCGGCCAACTTCCCTCGGTCACTCTTTCCTTCGACCTCAAGCCGGGTGTCTCGCTGAGTGACGCCGTGACGCGCGTCGAAGAGCTGGCGCGTAACACTCTGCCTGCAACCATGAGTGCCACGTTTCAGGGCACTGCACAACAGTTTGAGTCATCGCTCACCGGTCTCGGCATTCTGCTTCTTGCAACGGTTTTGGTGATTTACCTTGTGCTGGGTATTCTCTACGAGAGTTTCATCCATCCCCTCACCATCCTCTCCGGCCTGCCGTCGGCGGCCCTGGGAGCATTAATCACTTTGAGACTTTTCCACTTGGACCTGGACCTCTACGGCTTCGTCGGCGTCATCATGCTCATCGGCATCGTGAAGAAGAACGCCATCATGATGATTGACTTCGCCATCGTGGCCGAGCGCAGGGAGGGAAAGAGCCCGCGGGACGCCATTTATGAAGGCTGCCTTATCCGCTTCCGCCCCATCATGATGACCACTATGGCAGCGCTTATGGGCACCTTGCCCATCGCGCTCGGGTTCGGCGCCGGAGCTCAGGCCCGTCGCCCACTTGGTCTCGCCGTCGTGGGCGGGCTGTTAGTCTCCCAACTCATCACGCTTTACATTACGCCGGTCTACTACACCTACCTGGATTCCTTCCAGAAGTGGTTGACGGCTTCCGAGCGCAAGGCCGAAGGCAGAGAACTCCCCACCATGGCAAGAGTCTTTGCAGAACAGAACGGCAATGGCGCACCAGTGGCGGTTGCTCAAAAGGAATCGTGAGGGCTAAGGACCGCCTCGCTCGGCGCGACAAAGAGCAGCGTACCCAAGTTCAAGGCCAGTCCGGCTGTTGGCAATCACTCGTCAAACGTCTTGTGGCGCCTCTTCCCCAGCTATTCAAACAGTGTAATAACCCACAGATTTCTGCTGAAGGGACACGGGCTTTACCCCTCCGGCGGCGCTAGCATGTTGGAAATGAGCAAGTTACGCGTTGAAGCGGGCAAATGTCGCGGGCTTGGCCCTCCTCTTGCTTCCTGCAAGATGGCATGGGCGAGGCTGGTTCGATGCCACGGAGTGACTTGCTGTCAAGTGATCTGTCCCGCCTAATTGCTGACAGCACTCCCTCACTCCCCTGGCCCTCTCCCCCATGGGAGAGGGGGTGGACCGCCGCCGGCGTTTTCTTCAGCCGGGGCGGGCCGGGTGAGGGGGTTCCCGCCAAGCCGCTCATTGTCAAAGACAGGGCCCTTGTCCGTGCGCTGGCGTTTAGACAGACAACCCAATGAAACGCCAGACGACGCGTTTGAGGCACATGGTATGAAAAAGGTGATCATTCTTGGCGCTGCGGGCAGGGACTTCCACAACTTCAATGTAGTGTTCCGGGATGATCCCGCCTTCAGGGTCGTGGCGTTTACCGCCACACAAATTCCCAACATCGAAAACCGGGGATATCCCCCGCAATTGTCTGGAAGACTCTACCCGGACGGAATCCCAATAATTCCAGAGGTTGAACTCGAGGATTTGATTCACAAATATCACGCGGACGCTGTGGTGTTCTCTTACAGCGATGTTTCCCACCAAACCGTCATGCATTTGGCGGCGCGGGCCGTCGCCGCAGGCGCCGATTTCTGGCTGCTTGGAACGGAACGCACGCAACTCGCTGCACGCGTCCCGGTGGTCTCCGTTTGCGCGGTCCGGACTGGCTGCGGCAAAAGTCCCGTGTCACGACGGGTGGTGCAGGAGCTGCGCGCGCAGGGCTTGCGGCCGGTGGTGATACGCCATCCCATGCCTTACGGTGATCTCCTCGCGCAGCGGGTACAGCGCTTCGCCACCCTGGAGGACATGGGAAGGTACGAATGTACGATCGAAGAGAGGGAGGAGTACGAGCCCCACCTCCGGCAAAACGCGGTGGTTTATGCGGGAGTGGATTACGAGGCAATTCTCCAGCAAGCGGAACAGGAAGCCGACGTGATCCTCTGGGATGGCGGCAACAACGACACCCCCTTCTATCGCTCCGATCTGGAAATTGTGGTTGTCGATCCTCACCGGGCCGGACACGAACTAGGCTACTACCCTGGGGAAGTGAATTTCCGGCGGGCGCATGTGCTGGTTATCAACAAGGTTGACACGGCAGCTCCGGAAGCCGTAGAAGCGATCCGCGGCAACATCCGGGAGATTAATCCCAGCGCCGTGGTCATTGAGACGGAATGCCGGGTGACGGCGGCGGAACCGGAACAAATCAAGGGTCGGCGGGTGCTGGTCGTGGAGGACGGTCCCACGCTCACCCACGGTGGCATGTCCTACGGAGCGGGAGTGGTTGCTGCCTGCCAGTACGGCGCTGCGGGGCAGGTTGATGCCAGGCCTTACGCCGTGGGCTCCATCCGCGCCACATTTGAACGCTTCCCCCACCTGAAAGGCCTCCTGCCGGCGATGGGTTACAGCGAGGCGCAACGGCGGGAGCTGGAAGAAACAATCAACCGCACTCCCTGCGATCTCGTCCTGGTGGCTACGCCGATCGATCTCGGGCGACTCCTGCATCTGAACAAGCCGAGCCTGCGAATCGGATACGAGATTGCGGAACGGAGCAAGCCCGGTTTCGCCGAGGTTCTTGCTGACTTCACGGCGCGTTTTCAGTCGCCCAAGAAAGCAAGGCTCGCCTGAGGGCGCCACCCCTTAATCCCCTCCTCAGTGAGGAGGGGATTACAGAAGAAAGGACTTCGCCATGCGCAAACTCAAGGTTGTAACCCAGGGCGATAAGGAGACTTCACCCCTTTCGCGGCCCTCCACGCTGCCGCATCGGCACGTGATTTCCTTGCATGATTTGGCTCCCGCAGAGATTGAGTTTCTGCTCAAACTAGGCCAGCGCGTGAAGGCCCAGCCGAGCCGGTTCAGGAGCGCTTTGGATGGCAAGGCCCTGGCCATGCTTTTCGAGAAGCCCAGCCTGCGCACGCGCGTGACCTTCGAGCTTGGCATGGAGCAACTGGGAGGCAAGGCCCTTTACCTTGGCCCGCAGGAAGTCGGGACCGGGAAGCGTGAGTCAGTGAAGGATGTGGCGCGTAACCTCTCGCGTTGGGTGGATGCGGTGATGGCCCGCGTGTTCGCTCATCAGACCGTGATGGAGTTGGCGGAGAACGCTTC
>Ga0326727_10008610_pt1 | contig 25738 bp, 20 predicted proteins | sample MB2enrmetagenome_FD_207643 | JGI IMG/M metagenome (GOLD analysis project Ga0326727, IMG submission 207643) | Lab enriched peat soil microbial communities from McLean, Ithaca, NY, United States - MB29MY | ecosystem: Environmental > Terrestrial > Soil > Wetlands > Peat | place: USA: New York...
GAATCATATCGAGTGGACATGGGCCACGACCGGCTTGTCAGTGGTATTGCAGAACTGCAAAACATACTCACCAGCTACAGCAGGGCTACCATGAGTCAACGGACTGCTTCCCGTCGGGCTTCACACTCTCAGGCGGCAATATACAGGATTGTTTACGCCAATTCAACTCTCCGAGTTTTGACAGGAAGATCATGAATCTCGATCATTTCTACCGGCCTCTGGCTCGGAGCCGCTGGAATTCGGCTGTCGCTTGCCTTTCTCCTACAAATTTCCGGCGCACGCGGCGATCATTTTGGAGGTGGAACGCTCCTCGTGAATTCGCCGAGACAGGAAGGCAAGCCGCCCGATGACGAGTTGGTTTATGGGCAATACACGCGGGGTTACAGGGAGTGATATGACACTGTCTGCGCTCTTCTGGCTGATTCCACAGATCCCGGAAAGAGCAGAAATCTTCTGCAGAAATTTCTCTTGACTTAATCCTGGTCAAGTGCTAATAAATTCCACTGAGTAAAAGATTCATGTGTGAAGTTTAATTAGTTCAATCTTTCATTTGGAGAGCGCCGCGTTCCTTCACACAACGTCTGCTGAGCGCTTGTAGGCGGAGAAGCTACTGGAGACCTTGACGCGGCGCTCGTTGAATATCTGAATACTTCAGCGTCGGGTCCGTGGCAAACGATTTTGAGAAGGCAAAAGACGAAGAAAATCTTAATGAGCAGGGGGATGGAGATGGTCAAGCGGTTCAGTTGTCTTCTTTTCTTGTCACTGGCCAGTCTGGTCTTGTTTTCAACAGGGCGGGGTCTGGCTCAAACAGTCAACGGGAGCTTTCGAGGCACGGTAGTAGACCAGAGCGGCGCGGCGGTTCCCCATGCAGTCGTAAAGATTACGAACGAGGGCACCGGCGTCTCACGCCAGACCTCCACCGATGCCACCGGCGGGTACGTGCTACCTGAGATTCCTCCCGGAGTCTATACCTTCACGGTCAGCTTCCAAGGATTCGCTACGCTCGAGAACAAAGGCGTAACGCTCCTCGTGAACCAGAATGCCACGCTGGATTTCACATTGCAGCCAGGGGCCGTCAGGCAGGAGGTGACGGTTACAGGACAAGCCAGCCTGGTGAACGTGACTAATTCCACAATTTCAACAGTAGTAGAATCCAAGGAAGTAGAGCAGCTTCCGCTCAATGGCCGGCAGTTCACTCAATTGATTCTCCTGTCTCCTGGAGTCGCGCCTCAGAGTAGCAGCCAGCAGAGCTTTTTTGAGGTCCATAGCGATTACGGAGCCGTAAGCCCAGCGGTGAACGGAACCGGGCCGGAGTATAACAACTACACAATCGACGGAGTTGAAAATAACGAACTTTTCTTCGATTTTCCCTCTATCAATCCGCCTCCCGACGCCATTCAGGAATTCAATGTGCAGACGGACATGTCCAGCGGAGAATACGGGCGAGCCGGCGGAGCCGATGTCAATGTAGTGACCAAAAGTGGAACGAACGAATTCCATGGCGACGCGTGGGAGTTCTTGCGGAATACCAACCTCGATGCACGCAACTACTTCAACCCCACAGTCAGCACCTTTCATCAAAACCAGTTTGGCGGTACATTTGGCGGGCCACTGCGCAAGGACAAAATTTGGGGCTTTGGCTGGTACGAAGGATTTCGCAAGACACTCGGCTCCACCATCTTGGGATTAGTCCCGACGGCGCAGCAGCTTTCCGGTGATCTCTCCAGCTCTGGCTTTCCCCAAATCTACAACCCGTACACCACAACGCAGGTTGGCGCCGATGCAAGCGGAAATCCTATATTCTCGCGCGCTCCCTTTACGAATAACCAGATACCAACGGCGATGCTGAATCCTGCCGCTTTGGCCGCCGCCAACCTTATTTTCCCGGCTCCGAATTTTACCGGGTCAGGAGCCAATTATCTGGATTCCGAGCCTGTAGTGACCTCTACCGACCAGTTTGGAATCAGGATTGATTCGGCATTAGGCGAGAAGACCACGCTGTTTGGCCGTTTTGCCTGGGACAACGCGAAGCGGGTGCTGCCCAGCGGGATTCCTGCCGAGCCGACCAATCAATTCCAACTCGGCGTCCAGCAGGTGTTAGGACTGACGCACACCGTCAGCCCGACGTCTGTGCTCGCCGTGCGAGCCCAATACCTGCGCACCAAAGTCGAATTGCTCGGCGATTTCCCCTCCGTAAGCTTCCTTGAAAGTAACAATTTACTGCGGGACTGGCCGGCTCAGGAAGGATTGAGGCCGGTTATGCCTGGCCTTAGTATCGCGGGGATGAGCGGTATACCGGGGGTAGCACAGAGCCTCCCGGGATCCCCCATTAATAATTGGGAAGTCTCGGCCACTTTTACCAAGACCGCGGGCAAACACACGATTGCGGCAGGTGGCTCGATTGTGCACACCTGGGTCTTGGACAACTGCACGTACGCCACCGGCAGTTTTGACAATCTTCCCACCAGTGACCCCCAGAACTCGAGCACGACCGGCGCGGGCTTGGCCAGTTTCCTGTTGGGGCTGCCGTCCGGCGCAACCGACTTGCGGGGCTCAGCAGAAATGCTCTTGCACGGAAACTATTACGGCGGCTTCGTCGACGACACCTGGAAGGCGACTCCCAACCTCACGGTGTCGATGTCTCTTCGATACGATTATTCGTCTCCCTTTCAGGAAGAGAAAGGGCGGCAGGCTGCGCTCGATATAGCGCACAGCACCGCCACGAACACCGTTTGGCTGGATGTCACCCCGAACCCGCTTGACGGTGTTCCAGCCAATGCGCCGCCAGGACTCGTTCCCCCCCAGCGCACAAATCTTGGACCGCGAGTCGGCCTGGCCTATCGATTGCCACACAATCTTGCCATGCGAGCGGGTTACGGCATTTTTTATGACTTCAACCAGTCCAACGTGCAAAATCAACAGACTTTCATGGGGCAATGGCCTTTCGGCTTTCCGGACATCATCCCCGCAGGCCTCAATCTTCCCACGGTCAGCAATCCCTTACCCCAACAGGTCCTGGGCGTGGGTGTGTTTCCACCTTTCGTTCCAAGCGCGCTGCCTCCGACCAGCCCCGGTTTTGCCATCGATCCGACCTACAAGAGACCTTCCGTTCAGAGCTGGAACTTTGGGATCGACAAGTCGTTTAAGAACAACTGGGTAGTATCGGCTACCTATTTGGGCAATAAGGGTACTCATATAGTGACGAACCCGTACCTCAACATTGCCCCTAGCCCAGGAGAGGGAAATCCTCAACTCGAGGCGAGATTGCCCTACTTTAGCCCCATGCTCATTGTCTCAGACTGGGGTAATACTAGCTATGAAGCACTGCAGGTCAAGGCCGAAAAGCGATTTAGCAAGGGTGTGACTGTTTTGGCCTCCTATACACACAGCAAATTCATAAGCTACGAGGACTCAGCGAACTCGTCGAGTACCATCCAAAATGGACTGGACTTCAGAGCCGACCGATCCGTCTCGAACTACGACCTTCCTGAAAATTTCGTAGTCAGTTACGTGTATTCCTTGCCCTTCGGCACGGGTGGCCGGTTCCTGACCGACAGAGGATGGGTGTCAAAGTATCTGCTGAAGGGGTGGCAAACCACAGGAATCTTATCCCTTCGTAGCGGGTTTCCCTTCAACATTACCGTCCCCTTTGACAACGCCAACGTCGGCGCTGGCGACGAACGGCCGACACTGATTGGACAGTTGCTACCGTCTGGCTTTCATCAGACTGTACAGGAGTGGTTCAACACCTCAGCCGTTACCGTCATACCCTATACTTTCGGCAATCTCGGCCGAAACGTCTTGCGGCAGGACGGTGTCCAGAGGCTCGATTTTGGCATGTTTAAGCAGACGCAATTGACAGAGACTAAGAGCCTCGAATTCCGTAGTGAGTTCTTTAACTTTTTCAATACCCCGTTCTTTGGACCGCCAAATGCCTCCTGGGGGTCTTCACAATTCGGGGAGGTGCTGTCTGCGGCCGACCCCAGGTTCGTGCAGTTCGGATTAAAGCTTGTCTTTTGACGTGTGCGCAGATCGCGACGCTGACCGAGCCGGCTGAGATGCCGCAGGAGCTTCAAGAGCATGCCTGCCGAGCTTTCCGCACCCAAGGAAGACGGCAGGTATGCTCTGTGTGTAGAATGTCTGTGCCATGCGCCGGATCTCTCCATGCCTGGCAACTCTTCTTCTCTCGTTGTTGCCTTCCTTGTCCCTCGCGAGACCGCGAGTCGACGAGCCTCTGTCGCGTGCTGAGGAGCTCGTCCGCCAGGGGAAGTACAGCGAAGCTGAGAAGGCGTTCCTAGAGATTCTGCGTCGTCATCCGGAATCGTACGTTGTCCACAACGACCTGGGCGCCCTTTACATGGAGGAAAAGCGGTACGACTCTGCCTGCCGCGAGTTGAGCCGTGCTGCGGCCCTCAACTCTCAAGAGGCTGCAATCCAGCAAAACCTCGGGTTGTGCTGGTTTAGAAGCAACCTCTTCGCAAAGGCAGGGCAGGCTTTGGAGGTGGCTGAACGGCTCAATCCAGAGGATTTGAAAACCCGCTACTTGCTCGGATACTCCTTGTTCATGACCGGTCGTTTGAGGGACGCGGAGAAGGAGTTCGAATACGTCCGCATCCGCCAGCCTCAGGATGAGAATACGCTCTTTTCCTTGGTCAGAATTTATCGGGCAGAGAAACAGGATCAGCAGGCGATCGAAACGTTCCGGGATCTCGTGCGGATTCATCCCGATTCCGTTTTCGTGCATATCCTGATGGGAGAATCCTACGATATCCAAGGAAAACCTCGGCAGGCCATCGAGGAGTACAGGGCGGCCATCTCCATTGCTCCGGAAATGCCGAGATTGCACTTTGACCTGGGGTTCCTGCTCTGGGAGCAGAATCATCCGGAAGAGGCGGTGCCCGAGCTCAAGAGGGAACTCGAAATCAATCCTGGCTTCGCACCCGCCTCCTACTACCTTGGAGAAATCGCCTCGAGTCAGAACGATGTGGTCCAGGCGGAAGAGTCTTTCCGTCGGACGCTCGCGGAAAATCCCGGCTGCGTGGACGCAAATATTGCGCTCGGAAAGGTTTTTTCGAGGAGGGCTCGGTACAACGAGGCGCTCCGAGAATTCCAGCGGGCAGTTCAGCTCGATCCGAAAGGCGCTGATGTCCATTACTGGTTGGCGATGACGTATCGGCACCTGGGTGATAAGGTGAAAAGCGCCGCCGAGATGCGGGTGTTTCAGTCCCTGGCGAACGGCCGTGAGGCTAAAGAAGTTGAAGGAACCGAGGTTCATCGCCTGAGTCAGACGTGCCTGGGCCAGGGAGGCTGATTCGCCCTTTGGAGTGCGGCCCGCCGCGGCGGGCCGCGCTCCAAAGCCATACCATGCAGGCTGTTCGATTCGAAATCCTCCGATGACACTGCTCACGGCCCGCAAGCAAAACGTTGTCGGGCTACGGGGAACAAGAAATGCATTCTGCGATATTCGCGACTGATCCAAACTTCCGTCGACATGTGGTTCGGGCGGGTGTCGTGATCGCTTTGGTCATGGCTCTGTGGTCTCCCGCCTGGCGCGCCGGCGAGCCTCCGGTTTCCGGCCCTCCGCCGGGCGGATACACGATCTATGTAGCCCCTCATTCGCACATGGATATGGTGTGGTACTGGACTTATGACAAGACAGAAGTGATGGCGATTAAGATTCTGCGGCAAGCCTTGGAAATGTTGAAGAAAGATCCTCGCTACACATTCACGCAAGACCAGATGATGGCCCTGAGACCTTTCTGGGACACCCTTTCGGATTCGGACAGGCAGTTTCTGCGGCGGATGGTTCAGGAGGGGCGCTTTGAAGTGACTACAGGGATGAACGTGCAGCCTGACGTTGCGGGGTCCGACTATGAATCCCTGACACGCGAGTTCTTCCCGGCATTGCCGTGGATGGAAGAGACTTTTCGGACCAAGGTATTGACGGCGTGGAACATCGACACTTACGGTCATTCGATTCAAATGCCGCAACTTTTCCGCAGTGCCGGCTTGCGTTACTTTGTGTTTATGCGCGATGTCTTGCCGGCGCTGGAAGAGTCCGTCAAGAGTCCCTTCTATTGGGAATCGCCGGATGGAAGCAAGCTTCTGAGCTATTGGCTTTCCGGCAGCTACGATATTCGCTGGCAGGGAATCGCTCCGAGTCTCAAACGTTTCGTCGATCATAATGTGGAGGGCAACGATAAGATCTTCGTGCTTTGGGGAACGGATCTGTATTTTCCGAGCGATTCTTCGGCTGAGATTGAAAAGCAGCTACGGGCGGCGGCGACAAAAAATGGGATCCCTGTCAAGGCTGTCATTCTCTGCACGCCCAGACGATATTTTGCGGATGTCGAGAAGAGCGGAGTTCCGTTGCCCACCTACCATTATGACTTCTATCCCCCTTTGTTTATCCAAGATTTGCGCGGCCTGTATGGCGAGCGGCCGAACGACAAGATGGCCAATCGCCGCGCCGAAGACACCCTGGAATCGAGTGAGAAATTCTCGTCCGTGGCGAGCCTCTTCGGGCGGCCCTATCCGCTGGCGGAGTTCGAGCGGGCCTGGGCGAACGTCACCTTCAATCAGGACCACGACGCACTGCCGGGAAGTCACATCGACCCTGTTGACGATTGGATCATGGCCGATTACAACGGGGCTATCGACACGGGGCGCCAGGCCTTGGCCCGCAGCTTGTACGATATCTCGAGACGTATCAACACCTCAAGGGGCGGCGAATTCCCATTTCTGGTCTTCAATGCCCTTTCCTTTAAGCGCACTGAGGTAGTGGAGTACACTCCACTATTCAAGGAAAGCCTCAAGAATTTCCGGGTTTTAGACGACGGCGGAAACGTGGTGCCCTTTCGCCTGCTGGACGCCATGCACCATGGCCTTAACGATCCTCTGAGCATGGCGGCGATAGAATTCATCGCGAAGGATGTTCCTGCCTTGGGCTATCGCCTCTACCGAATTGAGTCGATGGAGGGCCCGCCTCAGCCATCCTCCTGGCGGGCTGCAAAAGGTGAGATATCCAACCGGTTCTTCACCCTCCGGCTGGACATCTTGAAGGGTACGCTCTCCAGTCTGATTAACCGCCAAACCAATCAGGAGCTGTTGGATACAGGCCGCTATGGAGGGAATGAGCTCGTCATCGAAGATGAGAAGGATCCCGACACGGAAGGCACGACTCATTTCACGGGGACCGAAGTGCTGGGAGACCAGTTCCCGGCGGATTCCGTCCAGCGGATGGATGATGATCTGGGGACTCGCATTCGAATCCAGGGACCGTTCCTGGGAGGCCGACGAACACAGGAGATCACGATCTACAATGACCTGCCGCGAATCGATTTCCGAACGAAGCTGCTGGGATTCCCCGGCCACGATGGAATGCTCGCGGCAGTCTTCCCGCTGCGAAACGGGCAGGAGATCAAGCTCGATTATGAGACGCAGAATGCAGTAACCCAGCGGCCCGACGGGATCTACAACGCTCAGACTTGGATGGACGCCCAGAGCGAGGGCAATGGCGTAGCCCTGATCAACAACGGGATGGCAGGCCTCATCACGAAGGAGGGAGTCCTGAAGATGATCCTGCTTCGTTCGATCACAAACTATCGGGGATACTACGCTCCTAACGCCTCGGAGGCGGGAAGTCACGACTTCCAATATTCACTCTACGCTCATGAGGGCGACTGGAGCCGCGGGGGAGTCGCTGAGCAGGCACACAGTTTCAACAGCCCCCTGAGGGTGATTGCGACCGACTCGCACTCTGGCGCCCTACCGCCGGTTCATGGTTTCCTCGCGGTCGAGAGTGGACACTTCGAAGTGACCGCTTTGAAAAGGGCTGAGGACAGTCGTGTCTACATCCTTCGTGGGCATGAAACAGAGGGACAGCAAGGGGTCGTGCGATTGCACATCGACCTTCCATTCCGGGATGCCTGGTTCGCGGACTTGGCCGAGCGACAAGAGCAGCGTGTTCACATTGAACAGGGAGTCATTCAGTTTGAGTGCAAACCCTTTCAGTTCGTGACGTTGCGCCTAACTTCAGGCAATTGAGCCAGTTGACTTTGCTGCTAATGGACGCTCTCGCTTTCGAGCGCGGCAAAAAGGAGAAACGTATGAATTCCAGGGAGCGGCTACTTACAGCGTTCAGCCACCGAGAGCCGGACCGGGTTCCTGTGGATTTGGCAGGGCATGGGTCGTCGGGCATTGCCGCCATTGCTTACGCCAGGTTGCGGAAATTTCTCGGGTTAAAGGAGAAGCCCACTCGTGTGTTTGACCCGGTGCAGCAGTTGGCTTTGGTGGACGAGGATGTGCTCGAGCGATTCGGGGTGGATACGATTGACTTGGGCCGGGCCTTTGTAAACGATGTGGCCTGGCGGGACTGGGTGTTGCCGGATGGCACGCCTTGCCAGATGCCGTACTGGGCGCTTCCTGAACGCGGCAAGGACGAATGGGTGATACGCTCCAGGACGGGTAGGGTTATCGCCCGAATGCCCGATGGGGTGCTCTACTTCGAACAGTGCTACTTTCCTCTCTCAGAGGGGGACGGCCTGAAAACCATCGCCGAGGCAATGGACAATTGCTCATGGACTGCCATTGCTGCTCCGCCGGGCCCGCTGATCGACGGGCCGAATGGCCTCGAGTTGTTCGCCAGCGGCGCCCAGCGATTTCGGCAGAACGCGGATCGAGCCATTGTCTGGTCGTTCGGCGGGAACCTTTTCGAGATTGGGCAGTTCTTTTACCGCAATGATAACTTTTTCGCCCTTCTGGCCAGCGAGCCCCGGAAGGCCCACGATTTCCTGGGCAAGCTGGTGGAATTTCACCTTGGGAATCTTGAGCGGCTCCTAGGAACTATTGGGGAATATATCGACGTCATCACCTTCGTTGACGACTTGGGAATGCAGACCGGACTTCTACTCTCACCAAGAATGTATCGTGAGTTCTTCAAACCCCGGCACGAGTTAATGTGGCGACGGGCCAAGCAACTAGCGAACGTCAAAGTGTTGCTTCATTGCGACGGCGCAATCCGAGAATTGATTCCCGACCTCATTGAAATAGGCCTCGATGCGCTCAATCCGGTTCAAACAACCCTGGAAGGGATGGGTGCAAGAGAATTGAAAGCTGAATTCGGAAAAGATCTGGTGTTCTGGGGCGGCGGTTGTGACGGGCAAACTGTGTTGTTCCAGGGAACGCCGGAAGAAATCAGGAGCACCGCCAGGGAGCAGGTCCACATCTTGGGGGCTGGGGGAGGTTTCGTTTTCCAACAGGTGGACAATATCATGGCTAATATTTCCCCAGAAAAAATCGTGGCCATGTATGACGCAGTCAGCAGCTAGAGTCAACCACCTTAACGAGGCAGTCAAGACGAATGGTGCTACTACGGCACCGACCCGATCGAGCCTGTCTCACAAACTCCACCGGAGAACCTGTTTACAGTGAGTTCCCACGACGTAAACCAAGGAAGGTTAAAAGCTGGCGGCAAACCCCGTTGGGCCATCGGCTGGGCCACTCATTTCGGGGGCAGACTTGTCGCGAGGTCGATCAAAATTCAAGCAGGATGGTGACATGAAACCGAAGAATACCCTCTTTTGCAGACCTGCCTTCTGGCATGGCAGGAAGGCGTTCCTCCTCGGAAATAGCCTGGTTCAGTTGACCACTCTCACAGGTGGCGGACACATCGCAGAACTGCGTTTCGCCGACGCCAAGGGCCTCCCCTGCCTCAATCCCCTCTGGGTCCCACCCTGGCCAACGATTGAGCCTTACAATTATCGCGAGGAGACACATCGCTCGCGCTACGGCACTCTCACCGAGGGCAAGCTGCTTTCGGGGTTAGCGGGCCACAACCTATGTCTGGATTACTTTGGATCGCCTTCGCCCGAAGAGGCCAAACGAGGGCTATCGCAACATGGAGAAGCGCCGAGCGCGCGCTGGCGCAAGACCAGGATTCACTTGGGTTCTCAGTATGTTGCTTTGACGCTAGGGGTCAGGCTTCCGGTGGCCAGCCTTGGATTCACCCGGGAAATTAAACTCCGCCCGAATGAATCCGTGGTCTATTTCAAGGAGACGGTTCAGAATGAGCGGAACGCCGATCACTTCTTTCATTGGACGCAACATGTAACTCTGGGCGCTCCGTTTCTCTCTGGCAACGATAGTCTTGTCGCACTTCCGGGTACGCGGGGCATTACATTCCCACATGGATACGACGAGAACAAAGCGTTGCTTCCTGCGAGCCATTTGTTTCGTTGGCCGAAAGTGCGGACAACGCGGGGAGGAACTGTTGACTTGACTCGCCTCTTCCTGCATCGTGGCCTCGGTTTTGTGGTTTCTGTGTTGCTCGACCCGAAGAGAGACATCGGGTTCATCGCTGGGCTCAACCCGCGATTGCGTCTATTGATTGGTTACTGCTTCAAGCGCCAAGACTTCCCCTGGGCCGCGGTTTGGGAAGAGAACTGCGCGATATCGGCTCCGCCATGGAATAGACGTACTCAGGCTCGGGGACTGGAATTCAGTTCGAGCCCAATCCCCGTTCCCCGGCGCGAAGCCTTCGCCATGGGCACCTTATTTGAGACCCCCACCTTTTCGGTCGTTCCGGCAAGGGGCAGGAAAACTGTGAACTACGCAGCGTTCCTCGCTTCCACGCCGGTTGGCTTCAATCGGGTCGACGATATCCAGTTCGTAAGAAATGAGATTCGTATTCTTGGCGCCGGCCAGAGAACCCTTGCCCTCTCTGCCGGTGGCCTTGGTGAGTCCGGCGGCTTGAACTGGTGATTGCATCGAAGAGCTGCGTGAGTTTTGCTTGCTGAAAAACATCCAATTCACCTTGTATTGACAGTCGCGACTTTAACCGAACTGCTTTCAACCCGAACTCGAGAATTGAGAGGCGGCCGTGAAGTCCTATCAGCGTCCGCACGGAGGAGATGGAAACTATGATACGAATAATGACCTTCAGACGGCCTGAAGGCGGCAGCGACCCTGAGCGCGGCATCGCCCGGGTTCTTCTCTTTTGGGCCCTACTTGCCATGCCTCTCTCCTCTCCGCCGGGGACTTTAGCCGCTGAAAAAACCCTTTGGCAAATCGGCAAGCCTGACCACGCTTCCTTGGAGTTCAGCCAGCTCTGGGACTTCTCGCGCGCGGGGGATCCTCGATTCATCGTAGGGCAGAGCGATCCTTTGAAGGATTGGAGCGCTTTTCATCCCGGTATCTCAGAAAGTGGAACTGACCGCCGCCTTCATCCCTTCACTGTGATCTTCAGCCTCGATACCGAACCGCGTGGAGTCTATTACCTTACCATTCACGCCCTGTTCAAAACCCCTGCAATTCCCGAATACCTGGTCGAGGTAAACGGAAAGAAGGGACGGTTTTATTTCGAGCCCCAACTAACCTCCGATACGGGTGATCCGGAGACAGCCTGGGACATTATCTTTTCGGTCCAGCGCTTGCGTGTCGCCCTCCCTTCAGCGTACTTCCAAAAAGGCGAAAACCGAATTGTGCTGACTTGCGGGACGGACCAGGGCCGGGCCATTTTGCCGGCGACGAAGTCCTCAGGCGGAGCACCCGGTATTTACTATGACGCGCTGGAATTCAGCGCGGATGCGGAGGGGAAATTGGGTGCGACCCTACCGCAGCCGAGCGCCATATCGACAATCTTCTATCGACGGCATGGGGACGGCGGACTCGGCGAAATTGTGATCCTCAAGGCGGCCACACCCCTCCGATATGAGCGAGGGTCGGCGCGCCTTCAGTTCGGCAAGCAAAGCTCGTCCTGCCAACTCCCTTCGGGTTACGACTTCGGCGAGAGCGAGTGCGTGATAGAAGTCCCCGAGTTCACTGGGCCGATCCCCGCCGAACTTACTGTCACTTTAGACAAGCGGTCGGCGTCCAGCAAGGTCTCGCTCGTCCCCCAGAAGAAATGGAAGCTTTTTCTTTGTCCTCAAATGCACCTCGACATGGGCTATACCGACCTCCGGCCCAATTCCTATGAGGTTCACAACCGCAACATCGACCAGATCATTGCGACCATGGAGTCGCATCCGCAATACAAGTTCAATCCCGACGGATCATTTATTCTCGACGATTACTGGGCGCACCGGGGTGAAGAGTGGCAGCAGCGATGTCTTAAGCTGCTCAGGGAAGGGCGGCTTACTCTTCCCGCGCAATATTTCACGATCAATTCCGGATTGGCATCGCAGGAAGAACTCCACCGCCTGGCCTACTTTGGCGCCCTCTTTAGCCGGGAGCACGGTATCCCTCTTGTCTATGCTAACCAGACGGACGTGCCGGCTCATTCATGGGCGCTGCCCTCGATTCTCGAAAGCATGGGTGTAAAGTATCTGGTCATCTCCAGCAATCCCTGGCGGGGGCCCTTGCTCCTGCACGGACCGCTGCAGGGGAAGTCTCCGCTTTGGTGGCGAGGTCCGAATGGCGGCAAGGTTCTGACTTGGTTCTCGAGACAATATGCGCAATTGCAGCAACTGTTCGACCAATCGCCCAATGCGCTGGCGGGTGTGAACTCATTACCTATCTTCCTCCAGGCTTACGGATCTCCTTATGTCGCTGACGCGGTGATGCTATATGGCACGCAAAGCGATAACGCTCCCTACGCCCCCGAGCAGGTGGATCTACCTGACCAATGGAACAAGGAATTTGCGTACCCGCAGATTAAGACTTCCACCATGGTTGAGTTCTTTCAATATATGGAGCGCAACTTTGCCAACGCCTTCGATACGTTCAGCGGGGACGGCGGCGCTTGGTGGGAAGAGATGGCGGCTTCCGACGCCTATTATGCGGGGATGGCAAGAAGAGCCAAAGAGCGAGCGCTCGCCGCAGACGTAGCGGCATCGCTGGGTTCGATCGTAAATCCCGGTTTCCGCTTTCCCTTGCAACAAGATCGTGCAATCTGGAAAGACCTGCTCTTTTATACCGAGCATACCTGGGGTGCTCCTATAGCGTGGTCGCACCCGGAAAGCGACGCTGCAAGAACCTTGCTACGCGACAAGGAATCGTTCAGCCGAGGGGCTGAAATCGAAACCGACCACCTGCTTCACCGCGGGCTTAGCCAACTGGGTGACAAGATCTACACGAAAGGCGACACGCTTGTGGTTTTCAATCCCCTCTCGTGGGCGCGCGGAGGACTGCTGGAGGTCGAGGTGCCCCGCGGCCAGGGCCTCATCGACTCGAAGACCCGCCAAGCTGTTCCCTTGGAGTTGGTGCGGCGCGAAAAGGACGAACAATATGATGGAGTTCGTTTCTGGGCCGATGAGGTTCCGCCGCTGGGCTTCAGGTGTTATGAAGTTACACCGTCTGCTACGGCTGCGCCGGCAAGCGAATTGCCCATTTCGGATGTGGTCGAGAACGGTTTCTACAAGGTTGTCATCGATACATCGCGCGGCGGCATCGCGAGTATCTTCGACAAGGAGCTGGGAAAAGAACTGATTGATGCTGGCAGCCCGTTCGCTCTGGACCAGTACGTCTACGCCGGCTACGGCCACGAAGGGGTCAGTCTGATCGAGCAACGCACTCGATTCAACAGTACCCTCTTGCAGTACAGCACGGCTCTTCCTCATCCTAATCTCCAGGTCTCTTCGGCCAGGCAGGGGAAACTGGTTGCCATTCGGAAGACCCCGTGGGGAACAATCCTGGTGCTACGCAGCTCAGCCGAGCATACTCCCAGTATTGAAACAGAGATCAGGTTGTTCGACAAGACGAAGCGTATCGACCTGGTGAACACGGTGGAGAAGGAAGTCGTGCAGGCGCCGGAAGGGGTCTACTTCGCCTTTCCCTTTGCCGCCGAGCATCCTGTAGTTCGGTACGAGATCCAGAATGCCTGGGTCAACCCCATGCAAGACCAGCTTCCGGGGGCAAACAAAGAGTGGTTTAGCGGCCAGCACTGGATTGCGGTCAGCCAGCCTGGGCTTTCCACTGCCCTGGCCCTCAACGAGGCTCCTTTGTTTACCCTCGGGGATATCAATCGAGGACTATGGCCCAAGACCCTGGAACTCCATAATGGAACGGTGTTTTCTTATATCATGGACAACTACGACGGGGACGACGAAAGGCCGTTTCAAGGTGGCACTTTCACCTTTCACTATGCGCTCTCGAGTTTTGCGCAATTTGATCCCTCGGATCTGACAAGATTTGCAAAGGAGGCAACTGACCCGCTCGAATTCGAGAGGATTACGGCTGCCGACAAGCACGGCGCCCCGCCAGAACCTCTCGACCTGCCCCAGGGCGGGTTTATCACTATCGACAGCAGGGATGTTGTGCTTTCCACATGGAAGGGCGCCGAAGATGGCGATGGTTATGTCTTGCGCTTCTACAATACAACGGACAGGGCTGTCAGTGCCCGAGTGAGATTTCCGAACTTAAAGTTCGAGAGAGCGACCCACACGAACGCCGTGGAAACAAACCTAGAGGCTCTTGCATCCCCTGGGGGGGAGATTACCTTGGCGCTCAAGCCACATGAGATCTATTCCTTGCGGATCACGGGGTTCGGGTTGAAGTGACGAGCTCGAGCGCTAGGCGAGGACAAGAGGAGTTCTAGGTGGCAGTTGGAAGCACCACTGCGCGCGACCATCCTGGCCTCGCCTTTTGGATGGAACCGTGTGGTACCGACCAAGGACGCGCAAGAGCCTACCATCTTTCTCAGCACCCATTCAACCCGAATTCCGAGATGAGGAGGCACTCTTCCGTTCCGAAAATGCGATTCTGAGGAGATCAGTGGAAAGCGTCAATCTCAATAACTGCGTTAGAATGTTGGCGTCCCCGGCGGGATTTGAACCCGCGTTACCGCCGTGAAAGGGCGAAGTTCAGTCGGATCTCGTTGTAAATACAAGGCAGCGGTCGCTCTGCAATGCCCTGTAAGGAACCGGTGAGCATGCTAGGGAACATGCTTACCTTGTACCGTCCTTGTACCGCGGCTCTTTCGTCTCTAATGTCCGAAAATCAGGACACCCGACGAGCGTGGAAAGGCGTGACCGGCAGACTGATCATTTCGGTTCCTCGCTCCCCTCAGGAGCCGGCTTGAAGCGTTCTCGAGCCTCTTGAAGGGCGTCGTGCAGTCTGCGTTCCAAGAGCTCTCGGGGCGGCAGTTCCGTCAAATACTCCGCGACTCGAATGCCGCTTCTCTGAAGCTGCAGCAGTTCAACATGCTCGTCAGACTTGCCGGCACAGAGGATCAGACCCAAAGGCGATTCTTCTCCCGGCTGGCATTCGTGCTTTTCGAGCCAGCGGAGATAGAGTTCCATCTGCCCCTTGTCGGCGGCTCGGAAGCGGCCCAATTTGAGTTCCACAGCGAGCAGCCGACGCAAACGGCGATGGAAGAAGAGCAAATCCAGGTAGTAATCCTCGTTGTCGACCGTAATTCGCTTCTGGCGGGCGACGAAACTGAAGTCTGATCCCAACTCCAACAGAAACTGCTCCAGGTCGTGCAGGATTGCGGTCTCGAGGTCCTTTTCGCTGTAAGTGTCTTTCAATCCGAGAAAGTCCAGGAGATAGGGATCGCGGAAAACCATATCCGGGCTGACGCGATCCTCGTCGCGCAGGGCATCGAGCTCCTTGCGGGCCAAGTGGTCGGGTTTTCTGCTGATCGCCGTTCTCTCGTACAGCATTCCCTGGATCTTGTCCTGGAGCGTGCGCGTACTCCAATGCTCAATCCGGCACATCTGGGTGTAGAACTCACGCTGAAGAGGGTCATCCAGGTAAATGATGAGCCTGAAGTGAGTCCACGACAATTGTCTACTCAGTGCGTAGACAATCTTTCGGTCTGGGAAGGTCTCGGCAAAGCGCATCATGTGGAATAGGTTGGGGCGGCTGAATCCACGACCATACTCGCCACCCAATTGTCTACTCAGTGCGTCGACAATCTGTTCGCCGTAAGCGGCGCGCTCGAACGCCAGAATGTCTTTACGAATCCTCTCGCCGATCGACCAGTAGAGGGTGACCATCTCAGAGTTCACGGCGGCAGCCGCACGGGCACGCGCACCCTCGATGAGTTGCCTTATGTCCTTCAGTAGAGCCGGCGGGAAAAGTTGTTCGGAAGTGGACGATCGGATGCCGTTCATCTGACCAGTGCCAGTATCACACTTTCTCAGTTTGTTCGACTTCTCTGTCATCATAAGCAGCGATTCCAGGCCGTGCATGAAAGTGCAGGTCGCAGCCGATCACAAGGCAACCCAACCCAAGCGTCCAGCCAGCAAATGCCTCTCCTCGATCGGCTCGAGACGATTCTGTCTCGTGCCCCTCACAAATATCAAGCGTTTTGTGGATCGTAAGCGAGACCAGCGGGAAGAGAGAGTGTGTAAAGCGACTCGGACGCTACAAGCCATCGTCATTGGACCTTGATCTTGCCCCGGGCTAGGCCGCGAAGAGTGCCCTCGATGTCTCTCAGGGTTTCGAGCATTCCCTGAGCTTCAGCAGCGCGCCCCTTAAGCTCTTCGGCGAAATCGGGGTCGGAAGGATACAGGAACTTGACGTATTCCCTTTCGTCGAGGTCCAGGATGAATTGACGGATATTCTCGAGGCTCACCTGCGTCCGGCCTTCGAGAAAGGCAATGATTTCAGCCTTCGTGTTCGTTTCGTTTTGCATATTCACCCTCCCTCGGATGCTGTCTCAGCGTGATCGGCTGCCTCGCCCAGGCGTGCGGTTAGGGCGCGCAGCCAGATGCGTGGGTTGGATCCGTGAACGACGCGCCCCAGAAATCCCAGCCGTTCCGCCACATTGGCACGATTCTGCCGGATAGCCTCTTTTGTGGTGGCGACGTAAGCAGCGAGGAAGGCTTCGATGCTCACCGGCTTGGAAAACAGATATGTGGCGTGACCCAGTTGCGGTGTCTCGACGGCGATCCCTCCCGTGGTGTCGAAGATGTACTCATCACGGTATAAGTACAGGCGCCGCGACCGCCGGCAGAGCTGGCGGTAGTATGACTGGTCGTAATCCGGCTTCCAGGTGATTTGGGTGATATCAAAGTCCCCAGGGATACCGAGGTCCCAACAGAGGCTGCGCAGTTGTTCCCTTTCCATCGGCTCGCGCTCGATGCGAGTGCGAATTTGTTCGAGAGCTTCAGAGAATTCACCGAAGCGGTGGTAACTCCGTCGCGCCGTTGCAATCTGCTCGGTGATTTCTTCAGGAAGCTTCACGTGGATGCGGCTCGGCAAAGCGGTCTCCCACTTAACCAGGTTCCACTGACCATTCCGGTGACGATACTTGCCCGTCTGGACAAACGTTCCGTGCAACTCGACCTTGGCCCCCAGCAGGTGTCTCCACTGGTTCCATGTCGCGTCCCAAGCAATTGGCATGACTGATTGGTCGAGTGTGGTCTCGAGTTTCCGCCGGACATCACGGTAGATGGCATGATCCTTGTAAAAGTCAAAATTCCGCAACGGTGCGTGGAACCGGCGCTCCCGGTGCTCGGGCTGGAAAGACAGGATTTGGGTTGCGAAGAATGTCTGGCCATCACGAGAGCGATCTCCGGCGACCAAAATCGAACCGAAGCCCCCATACGGAAAGAGTGCCGGCCCCGAGGAATCCTTGAGCAGTGAGTCGTAACAAGCCCTCAATTCAGGTTGCGCCAGGATGTTGAAGGCCCGCTCCAACGTAGCGCTGTCGCGGTTGGAGGCGCCGGCAGCGCGGAGCTCCAATTGCCTGAGCTTGAAGGCTACACGCAGCTCAGCAAGCGAGGCGGTGGGAGTGATCCGCAGAACGTCATACAGGCTCGTCTGGCGTTCCCATGGCTCGCGCCGTCTGGCGACGTAGAAGTAATCGCGTACCACCTCGCAAGGCAGATGGATCGAGGAAATGCCCAGCCTGCCTGTGCGAACCTCTGCGCGCACGTAAGGTCGCTCACGTTTATCGGCTTTGGGCCGCGCGGCATAACTGATGGGAGCCTGGTAGAGATCGCGACTCCGCACGGAGGACGAGACTCTCCGGATGTAGATCTCGGTTCCTGCTCCGGCGGAATTGATCGCTAGCGGAAAAGTGATTTCGTCGCCGGGGCGAATAAGTGCGCCCAGGAAGTTAGAAAGAAGCACACTGCTACCATCGTTGAAGTGACAGACCGTCTTTTCGCCGTCCCGATTAGCCTCCGAGACCACGCGACTGAGGATCACTCGGGCGACAGAACTCGCCGCTTGTGCGCCTGCTTCCATATGGAGTGCAGAATAGCCAGCCGGGTTGTTTCCGTCAAATGAGCTCTCAGTACTCCTAATTGGCTCTTCCACAGATCAATAGGGCACCGATAAATTTGGTGTCTTGGGATCAGCGGGTTCACATGCGCAACTGGATGGAAGACCAGGAGTTGAAGGAGCGGTTTGGAAATCGCGAGCCCTGCTGGAGGGCGTCAATCCGGGTGCCTTGCGGAACATGCCGATGGTTCGTGCCCGGGTGCGAGAAGGCACGGCTGAGGTCGCTGCCTAAATGGACATTTTGGCTGGCAATCTGGTAGACCGTAAGTTTCAGTTCGATGCGGACCGACTTTGTCAGGCTGCACACCAGATTCGAACCATGCAAAACAAAAGGAGGAACGTGAGGGACGAACATGCCAGTTCCAGCCTGTGCGTCCCACGGTACACATTATGTTGAACAAGGTGATGCTCATTGGATACGTTGGCGCCGACAGCGAGATGAAGTTCACTCCAGGCGGCATCCCAGTGACGAACTTCTCTTTGGCGGTGAAGGAAACCTACAAGAACGGCGGCGGAGAGAAGGAGACCAACACGCTCTGGATCCGCTGCGTTGCCTGGCGGCGATGGGCGGAAATCGCGGGCGAATTCGTGAGCAAAGGCAAATTCTTATCGAAAGCTTTCGATAACAACTTTCCTATCCACAGTCATTCTTGAATCAATTTCCCTTGCGGGAGGAGTTCTATGCGGCGGATCTTCGTTGCGGCTCTTTTCATTCTCCTCGCTTTATCTGCCCTGAGCGCAAGTGCGCAGACGGCACCATTCGCGATTGGCGGAACAATAGTTACCCCCACCGGCACCCGCGACCACGCGTGGCTGATCGTCCGGAATGGAAAGAGTGCCGCCATCGCCGATGCCCGCCCTGCGGATCCAACCATGAAGGTTGTGGACACTTCGGATTTGATCTTTCCTGGCTTCATCGACTTGCACAATCATCCCATGTACGCCGTCTTTCCACGCTGGAAACCCAAGCGCAGATTTGCAAATCGATATGAGTGGAGAAGGGATCCGGAATATACGAAACTCGTCGGTGGTCCCGGGCACGAATTGCAGAGCGATGAGAGTACCTTTTGCGACGTCGCCGAATACGCGGAGGTGCAGGCGCTGCTCGGTGGAACCACCGCGATCACTGGGATATCACCTCGCAAGGCGAATCCGCCAGTTCCGTCTTGTGTAAACGGACTGGTACGCAATCTCGACTGGTACAGCGGTCTATACGCGCCGGGGCAGTCTGAACGTGAAAGCAATCTACTTGGCATTACACCCGGAGATTTGGACCCACACGTGGAAGAAGACACGAGGAATCGATTGCGAAACTTCGATCTGGACCTCGTCACGATTCACGTGGCAGAGGGATCTCCCTCCGACCCGGAGTCATCTGGTGAGTTCACTTCTGTGTGGACACATGCACTTCTTCAGCCGCGGGTAGCAATTATCCATGGCACTGCCCTGGGCTCCCCCCAATTCCACCAAATGCGTCTTGCCGGCGTTGGATTGATTTGGTCACCGCGGAGCAATTTGGAATTGTACGGCACTACGACCGACGTCCTGGCGGCATTTCGCGCTGGTGTAACCATAGCGCTCGCGCCGGATTGGGCTGTCACTGGGAGCCTCAACACCCTTGGTGAAATCTCATACGCAAACAACTATAGCCAGGCCAAGTTGGACGGACTGTTTTCTCCCAAACAGCTTTTTGAGATGGCGACGGCCGTGCCGGCCATGCTTGCCGGTGTGGAGGGTCGAATCGGGTCGCTACAGCCGGGAATGGAAGCGGACTTCTTTGTCGTGCATCGCAAGGTTGTCTCTCCTTACGAAAGCTTGGCTAACGCCAGTCCGCAGGATGTTCAGCTAGTCGTAATCGCGGGAACCCCCATTTATGGCCGTGAACGCCTGCTCAAGGATATCGATACGAACTTGTCCCTGGAAAAGTTTTCCATATGCGGGGTAGGGCGCGCACTGAATAGCGCGGCCTTGCCTGCCCGTCCATTCTCAACTGTTGTAACGAGACCTCGAAGCAAAATGGCTCAGCTAGGGACGGAACTCGGTCCACTTGCGGATTGTGCCGATGCCAGCTATCCAGTTTTCGGCCCGGCTCAATCGACGCCACAATGAGGAGGCAGCCGCATGTTCCCGGCAGGCCACGATGTACATGGCTTCCGTGGATTTCTCGACCGCAAGAACCTTCGAAGAATTGTCCGTACCTTTTTCGTCGATCAGTGTCTTCCCATTTTCCAAACCGTAGAGGCCTAGCAAACTACTTACAGCGGGAGTAACTTTCAGTTTGGAGAAGCCTCCGGCTGAGCACTATTCATGAGAGAGCCACAGCTGCATGATCGGGATGGCATGTTCTGTTCGTCCTTGCGGTATCTCATGGAATCAGGCCGTGTCCAAGCGCTGGCGCCGCCGCGGAGGAGCCCAAACTCGAACTCCTATGCGGAATGCTGGTCATATCGGTCAAAGAGGACTGCATGTCAAGGCTGATTCAGCCTGGTGGGCGTCTCCTTACCTTCAAATCGCAGTCCCCGATAGATGTCGAGAACAGGCCATTCCACTACTTAAGTCGGATTGTCCCCGATAAACGCCCTTCCACGCCGGAATGTAGCCCAACCGGTGGGCCAGTTGATGGGTATCCGATGAATCGCTCTCCTCGATAGATCTGGCAAGTTTCCTTCCGCTATCAATCCCACCACTCCGAAGTGTGCCAAAGGACTCTCATGCATTCCTTTAAGAAGTGGCTTCAAGATCACCTCGGGTTGATCCGGTTTGTTCTTTTGCTGTTTGTCGGTCTCAATCTCTTTTCCGCCCATCGGATGTTTTCTGTGTCCCTACTACTGGTTCTCGCCCACATCATCGTGGCCGTCGTCCTCTTGCTGGGAGTGATTCTTATTCACTAGAGTCGGCCCCACGAAATGTTCCTAAGAAGGAGTTGAATGAGCATGAAGATCTCCCATTGCGGTGATATACACATCGAGGAAGACCGATACTTCGAGGACACTGCACAGTGTCTGGAATGGTTCGTCGAGGACTCGATCCGTGCCAATACGGACCTTTTCGTTGTCGATGGCGACCTGACGACCTACAAGCAAACCATCAAAGAGCGAAACCTCTGGGTCGAAACGCTCATTCAGATGGGCAACCACGCCCCGGTCATCCTGGTGGCGGGTAACCATGGCAAGGAACTCGATGGAGACTTACACGTTCTGGCGCACGCCAAGGCCGCCCACCCCATCTATCTTTGCACCGAGCCGGAGTTTATCGATCTGGGGGAGGCTTCTGTCGCCGTCTTCCCGTATCCCCGGAAAACTGAGAAGGCTGGCAACGAGCACAGTCTGGGGGAGGCCTTCGCCCGGCAACTCGATGAGTTCAACCGGCGCTTTGAGCAGCGGCCTGGATGCTACAAGCTGTTCTTTGGTCATTTCGGGGTGGCCGGCGCCAGGGTAAGCAGCGGCTAGCCACTGGTCGGGCGATGCGCGGAGTATCCCCTTGACCCGCTACGTAGCTTGAAGGCCCAGTATGTCGGGCTCAGCCACATTCATCTGCGACAACAGCTCGCCCCGCGCATTTGGTATGCCGGGTCACTCTCGCGCTGTGATTACAGCGAGGTTGAAGACAAAGGCTACCACCTGGTGACATTATACGCTCCCGATCTCCGTCCGGACCTGTCGGACCTGGATATTGAATTCAGGGTGTCGCCCACGCGCCGGATGGTCGAGCTTCACGCCGTCTACGAAAATGGCGAGCTGCGGCTACCTGACAACTTGGATTCACTCACCTTGAAAGACTCTCGGGTGAAAGTTGTGGTGACGGTCCCTAATGGACCTGATCACGTGCTCAGCCGCGACCAGCAGGAGAATCTCCGGGAGAAGCTATTGTCTGCCAACCCCACCGAACTGAAAGTGAAGATCGAGCATGATGCGGAGCTTCCGGCAGAGCCTGCTCCTATCGCCGCCGCCCGTTCGGCCGAGGAGAAGCTTCGTGCCTACTGGACGATGAAAGGCTCCCCACCAGCCGACCGTCAGGAACGATTGCTTGCCAAGCTGGCGGAAGTCGAGAAGGCAGTACTGTCCACTTAGGAAAGCTGAACTCTCCCATCTCCTATCGACGTAAGTTGCCTAAATATGTGACAACCGCGACAGTCGATAACAAAGGGAATGTGAAGCGAATGTTTTGTGTTTCTTGTCAGCTCGGGTCGCTGGGTAAATCATCAAGTTGGCCAAGGAGTTCAGCGCACAGTTTCAGTAATCGGAGCGCCTCCCTCGTCGCCAACTGATACGCTCCTTGCTGAAGTGGCAGGCTAGACGAACCACCTCTACGCACGGGCAATTCGTCGGCAGGTACGCCCAACAGGTCTGGCCAAAGCGCGTATTGAGACACAACGCCCTGTGCTGCACTTTGGATATCGAGAACTAATTCAGCGATCTGGGGTGGAAAATCCCTTCCAAACAGATCGAGGAGGCGATCGCCAATTTCGATTGACGCCTGTAGGCCGGAGGACAAACGCCTCCAATCGGCGGAGCTAATGTCTCGAAGTTGTGAGATTTCTTGTGGAAGGATTTGCTGAGCAACTCGAATCATTCGTGTACGCATAACTCGGAGGTCCAGCGTCGGTTCGTCGGAACCATCGATGACTCTCGCACTGACCTTGAGCGCCCCGCGGACGGACGTGATGCAGTTATTCGCAAGTGCAAAGAGTCTTTTGGCAGCCCTTGATCGTAACCCCGCCCACCGAAGCTCTTGGTGTCTCCGCAAAACCACATCGATATAAGCCACCGTAAGAATGCTTCCTACAAAAGTCGCAGCGAGGTTTATCAAGAGATCGTGGGGAAGGCCCCGCAGGAAGTGACTTGCTACTAGCGACGCGCACGCGGCGCATGAAAGCGGCACGATTAGTCGTTTCCACATGTAGGGACGGTCGGTCATAATCTCGTGCTCGGATAGCACCACAGAGTACTACCACCGGACGGCCTTGGGTAGACCTATATAGATCAAGTCCAGGTTCACTGGTCTCACAAATCAATACCTCGTGGCACACGGCCGCGGGCCTGCCCGGTATCTGCAAGTAGGATTTTGCGTTGAATTCTGGCGAGGCGTGTCATTACCTCTGGTAAAGAATTCTCGCGAACCCTGACAACCTGCGATTTTCACCAACAGTAACTCTAACAACCTCCAAGAGGAGAACGGCAATGCATCTGAGAACTCTGCGCCTGCGGGGAATCACCGAAGCATTCCCAAATGAAGTCTGCGTTGACTTCGATACTCTGGGTGAGGGGCTGATCGCCATTGTGGGCGAGAACGGGGCCGGCAAGTCAACGCTGATCGGATCGATCTTCGCCGCTCTGTTTCGCCAACTGCCCGGCCAGAAGCGTTCGCTTTATGACTTCGCCACCCATCCCCAGCCCGAAATCGACCTCACGTTCAGTGTGAATGGCGCCCGCTACCGGTCCCTTCTCAAGATCGATCCCAAGTCCCGCCAGATGGAGAGCTATCTCTTCAACGGTGAGGGGAAACCGCTTACCAACGGCAAAAAGGAGCCCTTTGAAGAGCTTGTGCGCAAATGCGCCGGTACCCCGGACTTCTTCCTCAGCAGCATCTTCTCCAGCCAGAAGCGCACAGGCAACTTTCTCTCGCTCGACCGGAGCGAGCGGAAGGAACTGTTTATCCGAGAGCTGCTGGGGCTGGACCGGCTGAGACTGATTGCGGCCGCGGCTAAAGAGAAAGGCGAGGAAGTGGCCGGGACCACGCTTGGCCTGGAAGGGCAGGCGAGAAGCCTGAAGGAGCTGGTGGAGGTCGGAGTTGAAGATCCCGCGGAAGTTGAGGTCCAGCTTGCGCATGTTTCATATCGTCTTGAGACCCTTGAGGTCGAGAAGCGTATGACACAACAACGGCTGCTGGAGCTTCAGGCAACGGAAATGAGTCGGAAGCCGCTCCTGGCCGAGGTCGAGACTCTGAAACAGCGCCTTCGCAAGACCGACGCCGAGATCACAGAAACCAAACGCCAGATAGGGAGGGATGAGAGCCTTCTGACGGGGAAGAAGGACCTCGCCGATTTGACGGAACGAGGCGCGCTGCTTACCGCTCGCATCGAAGAACTCCACCGGCAGATCCGGGAGATTCAGAGTCTTGAGACGTCCAATCGTGAGACTGAGCGCACGGTCCAATCTCTGGATGCCGAGCTTAGAGCCAACCTGGCCGAGCTTGAGCGTGTGCGTGTGGAGCGTGAAGAGCTCGCGGTGGTCCCCTGCCGGGGCGAGGGGGTCTACGCCTCTTGCCCGAAGATTCAACGCGCCGTCAAGGCAGGTCAGAAGATGCCAGCACTGGAGGGAGAGGTAGCCACTCTCTCAATTGAAGTCGAGGTCCAGCGCGGCTCGCTGGTTCAAATTGCTACCCCCTCGTCCGAGCTCTCCCGGATACTCGAAGGCTGTGAGCGGGACCGCAGGAAAGTTGATCAGGAGCGGCAGCGTTACGAGGAATTGCGAGCCGTCGAGGCGCGGAGGGACGAACGGCTCAAGGCTTTGGAACGCTTGTCTCAGGCCTGTACGGAAGTCGGCGAGGAACTATCGAGGAAGGAATCTGCGCTCTCCGGATTCGCTTGTCTCGACGGCAAGATGCAGGCTTCACGGCGGGAGATTGAAGACGCGGACCGTCTGATTGTCTCCTGCCGCCGTGAACGAGATGGTCTCATTGCGCGCCAGGCACAAATCAAACAGCGCCAGGAGCAGCTAGAGGCGGCGCGGACTCGCTTGGCCCGGGTCGAGGCCGAACTCGGGAAGGCAAGGACAGAACTAGAAGACTACACCTATCTCGCCAGGGTCTTCGGTCCGGACGAGATCCAACTCTGCGAGATCCAGACCGCCGGACCACAAGTTTCGATCTTGGTTAACTCTTTGCTTGAGGGGTGCTTCGACAACAAGTTCGAAATCCGCTTTAGGACACAGCGCCCCAAGGCGGACGGCAAAGGGATGGTCGATGATTTTGATGTCGAGGTCCGCAACAAGAATCTTGATCGTACCTGTTTGGTGGACGAACTCTCCGGTGGCCAATTCGTGCTGGTCAACGAAGCCGTCAACCTGGGCATCGCCATCTACAACATGCGGCAAGGTGAGGGCATTCGTTACGAGAGTCCGTTTCGGGACGAAACCGTGGGAGCACTGGATGCTGTCAATAGCAAGGAGTACGTGCGCATGCTGCGCCGGGCCATGGACTTGGGAGGATTTCACCAGGTAATCTTCATTTGCCATACGCCACTTGTCTGGGAGCTCGCGGATCGCGTCCTTTCAGTGGGTAGCGGCTGTGTCGTGATAGGCGATCAGCAAGCAACTTCTATTGAATGGAGCTGAGAGGTTGGTGATCCGCGATCGGCGACGTACGAATCGCGTAAATCCAGGCCACCGCGCGGCACAGGTTCAGTGGTACCATGGCACGAGCGTGTTAGCACTACGTGGCTACGTAGCGCGGTGGAGACGCAGTTAGAAGCCGCAAGACATGGGCATATTTTGAATGTTTGCCATCTTTTTTCGCGGCCTCTGAGCACATCGTTCAATGACGCATTTTTACTGAATTTCGTGACTGA
>Ga0326727_10008611_pt1 | contig 25728 bp, 15 predicted proteins | sample MB2enrmetagenome_FD_207643 | JGI IMG/M metagenome (GOLD analysis project Ga0326727, IMG submission 207643) | Lab enriched peat soil microbial communities from McLean, Ithaca, NY, United States - MB29MY | ecosystem: Environmental > Terrestrial > Soil > Wetlands > Peat | place: USA: New York...
ATCATCCGCTCCATCTCGGCGGCCGAACACTGCCAGGTTTCATCCACCACCCAGCATCACCCGCCCACCGGCTATGCGGACAGATCACGTGTGAATTGGACCGGACAACTCACATACTAACGACAGTCGAATGAGGTGCCCCTTCCCGGATGGCCGGCTTTCTGTCATAATGGAGTCGCTCTGGCTGCCCGCGAATCGCGGGATGAGTATTCTCGGACCTACGCGGCACCACAGGCTCAATGAAGCCGCGGCATTTGTGTATGCATTTGCCGGCGTCTTCGTCGCGCTGAGCCTCGTCTCCTATTATCCGCAGGATCCCTCGTGGAACACCGCCGCTGGCGCGGTGCGCGCACATAACCTCACCGGCGTCGCCGGAGCTCATGTCGCGGACCTGCTCTTCCAGGTATTCGGGGTCACGGCCTTCGGTCTTCCGGTGCTCATCTGGGCGCTGGCGTGGAAGTGGATCCGCTCCCGGCCGATTGAGGCCGCGTGGGTTCTGCTGGGCGGTTCCACGCTGTTGATGCTGAGCGCTTCCACGGGGGCCTGCCTCATTACTTCGTGGCGGCCGTGGGACGGCGCATTTGCCAGCGGCGGAGTGATTGGCACGCTTCTGGCGGAGTACCTGGTTTCGTCGCTGAATCCGCTGGGGACCGCGCTGGTCACCGGAGTCTGCCTGATCCTGTCGCTGTACCTGTTGTCGAGGTTCTCCATGACGGCGTTGCGCGGCTGGCTGTCCGGGCCGCGCCGGGCTCTCGATCAGATCGGCAGGAGTTGGAGCGGCTGGCGGGCGCGGCGGCGGGCGAAAGCGGCGGAGCGGGCGCGTCTGCGCAAGCAGAAGAGAGAAGACCAGCGCCGGTCGAAGGCCCCCCCCGCGGATCTGCCTCCGTGGGAGTCCCGCTGCGAACCGGTTGAGGAGTTCATTCCCGCCGCCGAGCCCGAGCCGGAGGAGATTCCCATCCACACGCTCGAATACACGGCGCCTGAGCCGCCGCCCGCGAGGCTGGCAACGCCGGAAGCGGCCGCAGTGCAGGCGCCGCGCCCGCGCAAACCCGGGCCCGTGGAAAGCGGCTCCAACTTCTACGAGATCCCATCGACCACGCTGCTGAACGAACCGCCGGCGCGCAACCCCTACGACGGCCCCGAGCTGAAGGAGATCGCCGCGCGCATCAAGTCGCGCTTCGACGAATTCAATGTGCTGGGGAACGTGGTGCAGATTAATCCCGGGCCGGTGGTGACCACGTTCGAATACAAGCCCGAGGCGGGCATCAAGTACAGCCGCATTACGTCGCTCTCCGAGGACCTGTGTCTGGGGTTGCAGGCCGAGTCGATTCTGATCGAGCGCATCCCCGGCAAGCCGACCGTGGGCATCGAGGTTCCGAATAAGAAGCGCGAGGTCATCAGCCTGCGGCAGATTCTGGAATCGGACGAGTTTCAGAATTCCACTTCGCGTCTGACCATCTGCCTGGGCAAGGATATCAGCGGGCGCATCAAGGTGGCGGCGCTGGAATCGATGCCGCACCTGCTGATTGCCGGGTCCACCGGATCGGGCAAGAGCGTCATGCTGAATTCGCTGATCATGTCGGTGCTGTTCAAGTCCACTCCCGACGAAGTCCGCATGATCATGGTGGACCCTAAGCGCGTCGAGCTGGGCATGTACGAGGGCATTCCGCATCTGCTGACGCCGGTGATCACCGATCCGAAGAAGGCCACCAACGCGCTGCGCAACGCCGTGTTCGAGATGGAGCGCCGCCTGAAGCTGCTGGCCTCCCAGGGCGTGCGCAACATCGACCAGTTCAACAAGAAGGTGCGGCTACTGCAGTCGCAGCCGCGCAATCTCTTCGAGGAGGAGGACCCGCTTCTCGGCGAAGACGAGCTGCGGCCGCTGCCGTACATCCTGATCATCATCGACGAACTGGCGGACCTGATGATTGTGGAGCGCGGCAACGTGGAGGAAGCGGTGACCCGGCTGGCGCAGATGGCGCGCGCCGTGGGCATGCACCTGGTGCTGGCCACCCAGCGGCCCAGCGTGGACGTGATCACCGGCCTCATCAAGGCCAACTTCCCCTCGCGTATCAGCTTCCGCGTGGCCACGCGCGTGGACTCGCGCACCGTGCTGGACGTCATGGGCGCCGAACACCTGCTGGGAAAGGGCGACATGCTCTTCCTGCCGCCGGGCTCGTCGCGGCTGGTGCGAGTGCACGGCGCGTTCGTCGCCGAAGCGGAGATCAACCATATCGTGGATTTCTGGAAGGCGCAGGCGGAGCCCGACTACGATCCGACGTTCCTGCTTACGCCGCCGTCCCCGGATGGCGCGGACGAAGAGGAAGGCGAGATCGCCGGCCCCGAGGATGCCATGTACCAGGATGCCGTGCGCGTGGTGCTGGAGATGGGCAAAGCTTCCACGTCCATTCTGCAGCGCCGCCTGCGGCTGGGCTACGGGCGCGCCGCGCGCATCCTCGACGTGATGCAGCGCGATGGCATCATCGGCCCGCCCGACGGCAGCCGCCCGCGCGAAGTGCTGAAGCGGCCGGACTGGCTGAGCGAGGTGGAGAACACGTTGCGGTAAGGCGCACAAAATGTGAGAGGATGCCGTCGCCGAATCGACACGATAGCTGAGTCCTTTATGCCGAAGAAAACGGCAAGCCAGCAACTCGTGCCCATCGAAGTGATCGAGCGGCGGATTCTCCTCATCCGCGGACTCAGGGTGATGCTGGACAGCCAACTGGCTGAGCTGTATCAGGTGACCACCGGCAATCTCAACCTGGCGCTGCGCCGCAACGGGGACCGGTTCCCGGAAGATTTCGTGCTCCAGCTCACGCAGGAGGAAGCCGATTCTTTGCTCTTGCAAAGTGCAATAGCAAAAACCGGACGTGGCGGACGCCGGACACTGCCCTACGTCTTCACCGAACAGGGTGTCGCCATGCTGTCCACGGTGTTGAACAGCGAACGCGCGATCGCGGTGAACATCGCCATCATGCGCACTTTCGTGCGGCTCCGGCAGATCCTCGCGACCCACAAGGAGCTCGCCGAGCGCCTGACGGCCATGGAGAAAGAGTATGACCAGCGCTTCAAAGTCGTGTTCGATGCCCTGAGGCGACTGATGGAGCCGCCGCAGAAGCGGGCGATAGGGTTCATCCCGGCGTAGGCAATCCGCTACTGCCAGCCGCCGCCCAGCGCCCGGTACAACTGCACGAACGATTGCATCTCCGCGAACCGGAGCTGCGCCAGAACGAGCTGGCCCTGGAACAGATTGCGCTCCGAATCGAGCACCTGCAGATAGCTGTCGAGTCCCCCCTTGTAGCGGAGGTTCGACAGGCGCGTGCTTTCCTCGAGCGCCTTCACCAGCAGTTCCTCCTGGGTGCGCTGCTGGCGCGTTCCGGTGTAGCCCACCAGCGCGTCGGAGACCTCGCGCAGGCCGGTGTAGACAGCCTTCCGATACGCGATCACCATCTCGCGCTTCTGTGCTTCCGAATAACGCACGCCGGCGCGGATCTGGCCCGCGTTGAAGAGCGGCAACACGGCTGCGGGCGCAATCATCTGCTGGCGCTCCGGCCCCTCGAACAACTTCTCCAGCGCAGTGGTCTGGCCGCCCAGAAAACCGGTCAGCGTGATCTGCGGGAAGTACAGCGCCCTGGCCGCCCCGATGCGCGCGTTGGCGGAGATCAGCGTCTGCTCGGCCTGGCGAATGTCCGGCCGCCGTTCCAGCAGCGACGACGGCAGCCCGGGCGGAACCTGGGCCGGCGGCTCCAACTCGGCCAGCGCCTTCCCGCGCGCGATCTCGCCGGGAGCCGTGCCCACCAGCAGGCTGAGCGCGTTCTCGGCCTGCTCGATGTCGCGCCGCGCGCTGGCCATCTGCGCGGTGGCCGTATAGAGGAACTGCTCCGCCTGGTACACGTCGAGACCGGTGGCCGCGCCGCGCGTATGGCGCAACTCCACCAGCCTGAGGTTATCCTGCGCGATGTCGCGCGTCTGCCGCGCGATCTCCAGCTCCAGATCGCGCTCCCGCAGCAGGAAGTAGTCGGTCATGACGTCGCCGATCAGCGACACTACCACGCCCCGCCGGCCTTCTTCGGTGGCCAGATACTGCGCCCGCGCCGATTCGGAGAGGCGCCGCAGCCGGCCCCACAGGTCCAGCTCCCAGGAGAGCGCCAGACCCGCCTGGGAATAACTCCCTTGCAGCTTCTCACCCGGCGCCAAAGGAAAGAACGTGCTTGCTGGCGACACCCGCGCCGCGGTGAAGCCGGCCTGCGCGCTCACGTTGGGAAACTCGTTGGCCCGCTGAATGTGAAACTGGGCGCGGGCCTCCAGAACGCGCTCCGAAGCGATCCCCAGATCGAAGTTGTGCTGGAGCGCGGTGTCGACAAGCTGCCGGAGCGCGTCGTCCTGGAACAGATCGGACCACTTCTTGTCGGCGAGGGAGGCAGCATCGGCGGGGGCGCCGCGATACTGGTCCGGCACGGCCACGGCGGGCCGTTTGTAGTTGGGCCCGACGGTGCAACCGGCCAGCAGCAGAGCGGGGAGCAGCACGGCCAGCAGCCCGTGGCGAAAGTCGGTGCAGGCCAAAGGCCTGCTCCACAAGGACCGCAGACCATTCATGTGCCGTTGTGGAGCAGGCGTTTTCGCCTGCGTTTGGCCCTCGTTACGGCTTTCGCCGCGGTGCACCAGTGCGGTTCTGGTCATGACTTGCCCCGCTCCGCGGTCCGCTGGATCACCACGTACAGCACGGGCACGATGAACACCGCCAGCAGCGTGGCCGCGTTCATGCCGCCGAACACCGCCGTGCCCAGCGAGCGCCGCGAAGCCGCTCCCGCGCCGATGGCCAGCGCCAGAGGGACCACGCCCAGGATGAACGCGAAGGACGTCATCAGAATGGGCCGCAACCGCAGCCTTGCTCCTTCCATGGCCGAGTCGATGATGGACTTTCCTTCTTCGTGGCTCATGCGCGCGTACTCCACGATCAGAATGGCGTTCTTGGCGGCGAGCCCGATCAGCGTCACGATCCCGATCTGGGTGTACATGTCATACGGATAGTTGCGCATCCACACCGCCAGCAGCGCTCCGAAAAGGCCCAGGGGCAGCGCCAGCAGCACCGCCAGCGGGATGGACCAGCTCTCATACAGGGCCGCGAGACAGAGAAACACCAGCACCGCAGCAAAACCGAAGATCACGCCTTCGTGGCCCTGCGCCTCTTTTTCCTGATAGGTGGTGCCGGTCCACTCATAGCCGTATCCGGCGGGCAGCACGCTGGCGGACAACTGCTCCATGGCGGTGCTGGCCTCGCCGCTGCTGTGTCCCGCGGCGGGCCCGCCCAGCAACTGGACACAGCGAAAGCGGTTGTAGCGGTAGATCACATCGGGCCCGGTGGTGGGCCGCACCGTGGCCAGCGTCCCCAGCGGCACCATGTCGCCGTCGCGGTTGCGCGCGTAGAAGCGGTTGACGTCGGAGGGTCCGGAACGGAACTCGGGCTCGGCCTGGATCAGCACCTGCCAGGGGTGCCCGAACAAGTTGAAGTCGTTCACGTAGAGGCCGCCGAGAAACGTCTGGAGCGCGTTATAGGCGTCGGAGACGGGAACGCCGAGCGTCTGCACTTTGTCCAGGTCCACGTCCACCTTGTATTGCGGAACGTCCGGCCGGAACGTGCTGATGACGGTACCCAGTTCCGGACGGCGCCGGCTCGCCTGCACCAGTATGTCCGCGGTCTCGGAGAGCACGTGTACGTCGCCGCCCAGACGGTCCTCCAGCATGTACTGGAAGCCGCCGGTAACGCTGAGGCCGAGGATCGGCGGCGGACCGAAGGCGAAGGTGAACGCCTCCGGCACCTTGCGAAATTCCCGCTGCATCGCTCGGATGATCGCCTGCATTTGCAGATTGTCCGCGTGGCGTTCGTCCCACGGCTTCATCCGGGCGATGACCGTGGAGACGTTGGAATTGTTGGTGCGCGTGGTCAGGTCCAGACCACCCAGGGTCAGCGTGCTGGTGATGCCCGGGACGCGGCTCATGATGTTCTCGATCCTGCGGGTGGCGGCATCGGCGCGCTGCACCGACGATCCGTCGGGAAGGCGGATGGCGACGTAGATGGACCCCTGGTCCTCGTCGGGCAGGAAACCGGCGGGCAGCCGGTGGAAGAGCGCGCCGGCCAGCAGCCAGAAACAGAACAGCCCAATCAGCGCCAGCGCCGACTTCCGGATGAGCGTGCTTACGCCCGCCAGATAGCGGCCCGTGGTCCAGGCGAAGGCGCGGTTGAAGGCGCTGAAGAAATGCGCGAGCGGTCCGCGGGCGCGGCCCTTGGGACGCAGGATCAGCGCGCTCAGCGCCGGGCTCAGAGACAGCGCATTGAAAGCCGAGAGCAGCACCGAAGCGGCGATGGTGAGCGCGAACTGCCGGTAGATCTGTCCGCTGACGCCGCCCAGAAACGCCACCGGGATGAACACGGCGGCGAGGATGAAGGCGATGGCCGTCACCGGCGCCTGCACTTCCTTCATCGCCTGGATGGTGGCCGCGCGCGGCGACAGGCCTTCGTCAATGTGGCGCTGCACCGCCTCCACCACCACGATGGCGTCGTCCACCACGATGCCGATGGAAAGCACCAGGCCGAACATGCTGGTGATGTTGATGGAGAACCCCAGCAGCGGAAACAGCGCCAGGGTGCCCACCACGGCGACGGGAACGGTGAGCAGCGGAATCAGCGTGGCGCGCCAGTTCTGCAGGAACAGGAACACCACCAGGATCACCAGACCAATGGCCTCGAACAACGTGAGCATCACGTCGTGGATGGCCGCGTTCACGAACATGGTGGAATCGTAGGAAATGACGTAGTCCATGCCGGCCGGGAAGTTGGGCTTGATCTGATTCAGGTAGCGGCGCACGCGGGCGCCCGTCTGCACGGCGTTCGCCCCGGGCGACAGGTATATGATCACGTTCCCCGAGTTTTGCCCGTTGACGCGATTGAAGCCGGTATAGGTCTGCGCGCCGAGTTGCACGTGGCCAATGTCGCCGATGCGCAGCAGCGAGGCATCCGGACTCGCCCGCAGCACGATGTCCTCGAACTGCCGCGGGTCCGTCAGGCGCCCGGGCGCGTTCACCGAGTACTGGAAATCGGACCCGGCGGGCGCCGGCGGTTGTCCGAACGCTCCGGCCGGATTCTGATGGTTCTGCGCCTGGATGGCCGCGCTGATGTCGCTCGCCGTGATGCCCAGCTTGGCCATTTTGTCCGGGTTCACCCACACGCGCATCGAGTAAACCTGGTTCGAGCCGAGGCGCGATTCGCCGACACCTTCGATATTGCCGAGCTGATTCACCAGATTGATCTGCGCGTAGTTGGTGAGGAAGAGCGAATTGTAGCGGTTGTCGGGTGAGATCAGGCTGATGGCCATCAGGAAAGCGCTCGATACCTTCTTCACGGTGACGCCCTGCTGCTGCACTTCCGGAGGCAGCCGGGGCATGGCGATGCTCACGCGGTTCTGCGTCTGCACCGTGGCGATGTCCGGGTTGGTGCCCAGCTTGAACGTCACCTGAATGTTCAGGGTGCCGTCGTTGGCGCTGGTGGAAAGGTAATAGAGCATACCGTCGAGACCGACAAGCTGCTCTTCGATGGGCTGCGCTACGGTCTTCTCGATGTCCTGCGCGTTGCCGCCGAGGAAGTTGGTGGTGATCTGCACCACCGGCGGCACCACTTCCGGATACGCCGCCACCGGAAGACTGGGGATGGCCACCGTGCCGAGAATCACCATGATGATGGCAATCACCATCGCGAAGACGGGGTGATCGATAAAGAATCGCGCCATTGGTCAGCTCCCCGACTTCGGCTCGCGATACGGCTGCGTCTGTACTGTTGCTCCCGGCCGCACCTTCAACTGCCCTTCCACGATGATGCGCTCGCCGACCTCGAGGCCCTGCTCTACGATCCAGAAATCGCCGGTACGGTTGCCGGTGGTGATGGGGCGCTCGAGCACCTTATTGTCCGGACTCACCGCGTACACGGTTTGCATGCTTTGCACCTGCTGTACCGCACGTTGCGGAACTACCAGGGCGTCTTTGCGTTCATCCACCTGCACGCGAATGCGGCCGAACTGGCCGGGCAGCAGGGTGTGCCGGGGATTAGGGAAGCTGGCCTGAAGTTCCAGCGTGCCGGTTTTCGGGTCCACCTGGTTGAGCGTGTCGACGACGCGGCCCCGGGAAGGGAACTCGGAACCGTCGGCGAGGATCAGCGTCAGTTGCCCGGCTGGCGATTTCTCCCCGCGTCTGGCCCACGCCAGGTATTCCGATTCGGTCACCTTGAAGCGGGCCCAGATGGGATCGAGCGGAACGATGGTGGTGAGCGGCTGCGCCGCCGTGGGATTCACCAGCCCTCCCACCGGCACCAGCGAATCGCCGATGCGCCCGCCGATGGGCGCGCGGATGGTGCCGTATTCGAGATTCAGCTCGGCGGTGCTCAGCGCGCCCTTGTTCGATTCGACTTTGCCCTCGGTGGAAGCGATCTGGGTCCTGGTGGTGAGCGCGGTTTGTTCGACGTTGGCTTTGTTCGCTTTCACGGTCTCTTCGGCGGCGCGCAGTGCGGCCACAGCGGCGTCCAGATCCTGTTGCGCGGCGGCGTCGGCCTGCACCAGCGGTTTCAGGCGTTCGTAGTCCTGCTGCGCCTTTACCAGGCTGGCCTCCGCGGAGGCCAGGTTCGCCTGCGCCTGCAACAGCGAAACCTGCTTGCGCGCGAAGTCGAGGTCGGCCTCGCTCTGCCCCAGGTTGCCGCGCGCCTGCTCCACGGCTGCTTCAAACGGCCGCAGATCGAGCACGTACAGAACCTGATCGGCCGCCACCTCCGCGCCCGGCTGGAAGAGCCAGCGCTCGACATAGCCTTCCACGCGGCTGCGCACTTCCACCATGTTGCGCGCGTAGGTCTGCGCAGCGAAATCGGAAAAAATGGGAATGTCGCGCGGCTGGATTTCCATCACGCTGACCAGCGGCGGCGGCGCGCCGGCCGGTCCGCTCCTCTGCCCGGAGGCACTGCAGCCCTGCAGGAGAACCGTTACGAGAAGGAGAACAATAGCAGCGTAGGGCAGGCCCCTGGCCTGCCGCGTCTGTCCTGGCATAAACTTCTATTGTCGTTGATTGGCCGGGAGACAATCGCGGCGCGCTGGCCCGGGGTGCGTGCGTCTCAGCCAACGGACACCCTCGAAAACACTGCGCGGGGCGCCGTCCGGTCCTGTGGGGCAGGCCCTCGGCCTGCGCGGGGCTCTCAGCCCCGCCTTCCCCTGCTTCATCCCTCGCCGCTCCCGGCAGTTTTCATCCGGTTCGGTGGCCGAAACGGCCATGCCCAAGACGCGGCGGCAGCCGCGCTTCGCACCGCAGCAGTTCTTCGTTCTGCGGGAGGAGACCCATACGCTGCGCTGTCCGGCGGGAAAGCAACCGCGGTACATTCGGGGCTCACGCCCTGTTTTCAGGCCGTCGCGGCCGTTTCGCATCCCCGGCATGCGCGTCACTTTGCGCGGCTGCCGCGTGGCCTCGCTACCACTGAGTGATGGCCGGCTGCGGATCGAAATCGTATCCCCGGCGCTCCACCGTCTTCAGCTTCTCGTGCTGCTTGGCGCTGTACATGCGCCGGTCGGCTTCGCTCAGAAGCTGCTCGGCGTCGTTGCCGTCCTCCGGATAGAACGAATGCCCGATGCTGAGCGAGAGGATGTCTTCCTTGCATACTTCGCGGCCCGCCTCGGCGGCCGCCGCGCGCAGCCGCAGCAGCGTTGGTGCGAGCAAATCCACGCGGATGCCGGGCATCACCAGCACGAACTCGTCGCCGCCCATGCGCGCGACATAATCGTATTCGCGGCAGCACTCCTTGAACTTCGCGGCCATGGTGCTCAGGATGCGATTGCCCTCCATATGGCCGAAACGGTCGTTCACCTGCTTGAACCCGTTCAGGTCGCAGACCAGAACCGCCAGCGGCGATTCCTGGCGGCGGCAACGCGAGATCTCCGCGTCCAGATGCAGGAACAACGAGCGCGCGTTCGGCAGGCCGGTCATGTAGTCCGTCGCGGCGGAGCTCTCGGCCTGCTGGTAGCGGAGCGCGTTCTCCACCGAGAGCGCCAGCTTGGAGGCAACCGCCATCAGGATTCTCAGATGGTCCCTGGTGAAAGCGTCGCGCTCGGCGTGATAGAGGGTCAGCACGCTTACCGGCCCGTTGAGCCCTACCAGCGGAACCGACAGCGCGGATCGCATGGTGGTGATCCGGGTTGGGTCGTTCATGTAGCCGGGTTCCACCGACGGATTCCCGTTGATAATGGGCTTGCGATTCTCCGCCACCCAGCCGGACAAGCCCTGTCCAAGGGGGATCTCCAGCGACGAGAACAGGCGGGAGTTCTCCCCGGTAACGTACTCCGGACGCAGGATGTCGTCGCGCAGCACGTAGATCGCCAGCCCGTCGTAGGGGATCATCCTCTTCAGGCGAATGGACAGCAGCGAGAGCGTCTCGTTCAGGCTGAGCGAGTTCCCCAGGTCCTGGGTGAGCTCGTACAGGTTCTGGACCTCCTGGCGCGCGGCGGCGATGGAGGCGAGGAAGTTCACCTGGTGCGCCGTACCCGTGCTGGTGGCTTTGTGCGTTTCGAAACCGGCCGCGGGCGCCTCGCCTCGTTCCACGCGGACGTTGGTGGAGAGCCTGGTCCGTTCGACATCTCTGGTCCTGGCCATCCTCTCCAGTTCCCGGAATCGCCGTTCGAGGACGATGATCACTTTGGGATCGAAGCTGACATTGGCCTCCGCCGCCACGCGCTTCATCGCTTCTTCCAGCGGGAGGGCGCGGCGATACTGCCGGTCCGACGCCAGAGCGTCCAGACAGTCCACGGCCGCCAGAATCCGCGCGCCGATGGGAATCTCCTCGCCTTTCAATCCGTCCGGATAGCCGCTGCCATTCCAGCGTTCGTGATGGGAGCGCACGATCGGAGTCACCGGATAAGGGAATTGCACGCGTTCGAGAATCTCCGCCCCCACCACCGGGTGGATCTTCATCTTCTCGAACTCCTCCCTCGTCAGGCGGCCCGGCTTGGAGATGATATGCTCCGGCACCGCCAGCTTGCCAATATCGTGAAGCAGCGAGGCGGCCCGCAGAGCCTCCAGATCGGCGTCGCTCAGACCCAGTTCCTTCCCCACCTCGATGGCATAGACCTGCACTCGTTTCAGGTGATCGTGGGTGGTGTGATCCTTGGCCTCGATCGCCAGCGCCAGAGCTTCAATGGTGCGCAGGTGCAACGACGCCATCGCCTGGGCGTGCTTCTTCTCCGTCTCGATGCGCCCCAGGTACAGGTTGTAGGAACGGTAGACGAGGTAGGCGATCGGAATGATGACCAGCGCCGACTGCCAGCCGAACCGGCGCCCGGCAAAACTGGTGATGCCGGCCAGAATCGCGCCCACCAAATAGTAGGGGAACGACCAGAAGTAGCAGTCGTGCCAGACCCGCAGCAGCGACCTTCGCTCCCTCAGCGAGACCAAGGAGGCCATGGGCACGGTGGTCATAGTGAAAAACACCGTGGCCGCGAGCGTGAGCGTTAGAACGAGATCGAGGTTCTGCGCCCGGAAAACATGGGCGCGACAGCCATATGTGGTAGCGGCGATGGCCAAAGCCATGCACGCCCCGTTGAAGAAGATCCCCAGCGGGTGCGTTCTTTGCCGGCTGTCGTAGAGGTACTGGATGAGCGTCGCCGATACGCCCAGGAACAGCGTTTCGGGCAGCGTGAATTCCAGCACGCCGAACAGCACGAAGAAGAATAACGGCGACACCGTGCCGTTCACCGAGGACAGCGTCACCTGCAGCCGGGAGGCCACCAGCGCCGACGCCAGGAAGAACGCGTAACGCAGCCCGTTTTCGGGGTCCCACTTGAGCAGCTCGCTAAAGAGTACCAGCGAACCAAGCAGAATGATGATGATCGGATACAGTCTGGTTTTCAACGCCATGCGGTTCCGCTTCGAGTGCTCCCTCCCGCCGGGGACACTGCTCCCGGAGGGCCGCTTCAGTTCTCTATCGACCCTCCGGGTTCGCGGCATTAGCATTGCCCGTCGAAGGAGCCCGGAACGATACGAAAGCGCGGCGCGTACTAAGAAGAACTACTTAATCCGTATGCTCTCGAGTGAAATCGCGGGGAAGTAGAGACCGCGCAGGTCACGTCGCCAAAAATCGCCCGTCGCCCGGCGTTCGGCGAGGCTGGTGAACCTGTACTCGTACAGCAGCGCGCGCACGTACCGTGGTGGCGTCCCGCCGAAGGGCGTGCGTTCGAACAGGCGCGTCACTTCCGGGGAACCCTGCAGCAGCCGAACCATCAGATTCCCGAACCAGTCGTTGCCTCGATAGTCGCCGAGCGCGGCGAACCACATCTGCCAGTCCAGCCGGGGCTGATGCGGCGCCACCACGGGCAGGCCGCGCCGGAGGTCGCCCGGCTTGTAAGGGAAGGAGTAGTCGACCCAGGTGGTTCCGTCGTTCGATCCCTGAATGACGATTTCGGGACGCGTCGTGGTCATCACCGCGAAGAGCCCGTAGCTGTTGACGATGCCCAGCGGCTCGGTAGTGCGCAGCAGACCGCCGAGCGGGCCGGGAGCGTCTCCGAAGAGCAGGCGGCTGAACTGGCCGGCGTTCAGCAGGAGGATCAGGACGGTGAGAGCCGCCAGCACAACTTTCGTCGGCCGGCCCGGCTTTGTTACGGCTCTCGCGCCGCGCCGGCCTGGCCACAGGCGCCGCAGGAACTGGTCGTCGAGCAACAGGATGCACAGCGCGATGGTCAGCCAGTTGAAGAAGGCATAGTTGCCGGTGAGCAGAATCATCCCCTGCAGGGCGATGAGGCACGCCGCCCCGAACATGCGCCCGCGGCGCGGCAGCAGGATCAGGAAGGGCACGGCCAGCTCGAGGACCAGCACCATTGCCGTGGAAGCGCGCTGAAACCAGAGCGGGAGCTGATCCAGGTACCAGGCCAGCGGCGTCGGCAGCGGTTGCGTGTGATAGTGAAAGGCCAGCGCGGTGAGGTTGTGCCAGGCCGGGTCGCCGCTCGACAGCTTCACCGCGCCCGAAAAGAACATCAGCCGGAACAGCAGCAGGCGGAACAGCCAGACCACCACGCGCGACGGCCCGAGAAAGATGGCGAGGAACCCGGTTTCGAGCAGCAGATAGTCCCACTGAAACGACAGGAATTCCTGTCCCGCGGCGCAGACCGAGAGGTACAGGACAAAAAGCAGGAGGAAGGCGATTCGCTGCGCGAAACCCGCCAGCGCAACCAGGGCAACAACAACCCCGGCGATGGGCAGCCACTGAATTGCCGCGTCGCTGGCGTTCAGCCAGAACAGGGTGGGGACAATGCTCCACGCCGCTGGGCCATACGCGCTGTGAATCGCCGTCAGATACCGGTCCAGCGGCAGGATGCCGTGCGCGCCGATGAGCCCCGCGGCCTGCACCGCGAAGGACCAGAAGGCGATGACATAGATGAGCGCCAGCAGCCGGAGGAAGATCCGCTCGGAGACATGGAAGGACGCCGGCTGAATCTCGCGGCCCCATAGAAGCCGGGTGGCTCGGTAGCCGAAGTCCCGGTGGGACGCGATGAAGCGGTAGGCCAGCTCGGTTGCGGAGGCGAAGCCCGGAACACGCCGGTAAAACCACGGCAGCCACGCATAACCGGGCGCGGAGCCAATGATATGGAAGACGGCCCGCGCGCCGTTCTCCACCGTCCCATCGGGGAGGACAAGTTGCACGGACTTGCCGAACTGCTCCCGCGGAATCTGCGGGAAATCGGCGCCGGCCTGCTGGGATGGCGCCCAGCGGAACCGGTCGCCCGTCAACTCCCGCAGGAAGTCCACCCAGATCCGGCAGAAGCTGCAGTGGCCATCGAAAATGACCAGCGGCCGGTCTGTCATGAACTCAGAATAGTACTGCCGGGGACCTGTTGGCCCTGGCAAAAGTGGCCGCGCAGAGACTTCTGCCACAGGCTACCGGGCCAGCGGGATCTCTTTGGGCCCGTCCTCCAGACCCTCGATCCGAATGGTCTGTTTCGGGACCGGAGGCGGCGGACGCGCCGGCATGGTAACCGCAACAGCGGGCCGGTCGGCGTTCCCGCGCTTTGCAGCCTCGGCCAGACTTCGCTCCACCTCCGCGGCATCCAGCCGCAGCGTCAGACGAACGCCGGACTTGTCGGCGGCGATCTGAATCTTCTTCGCGGCCGCGGCCATGTCCGCGCTCAGGTCTTTCATCGCCAGCTTGAGAGCCTTCCGCAGTTCGTCCGCCAGCTTCGTGGCCGATTCCTCCGAGTCCGTATCGAGGCCCAGCCGCAGATCGAGGCCGTTCCGCAGCGAAATGCCCAGCTCCAGTCCGTGCGCATCCTCAATAAGCGGCAGATCCGGCACCAGACGCCCCGCCAGCTCCGTTGGCGCCACCGCGAACAAGGCCCAGATGTCGTAGTCGGCGCGAAGTTCCGCGGCGCTTGCCAGCAACGGGTTCGCGGCCGGGGATGGCCACTCCAGCCGGTCCAGCGCCGCGAACACCGATGGCGCATCGCCCAGCAGGAAGGTTCGCTCGTCCAGCACGGTCACGGCCATGTCGCTGTCCTTCTTCTGCCGGTACACCCGCTTTTGCCGGTACAACTGCGCGTGCGCGCCTTGCGCGGCCATCATGCGTTCCAATTCGCCCGTTCGAAACCGTCCGCTCACGCGAATCAGCACCGGCGCCTCTTTGTCTTCGGGATCGTCCGGCTGTTTTCCGGGCGATGCCATCACCGCCTCGTCGATGTCCTTGAGAATGCCGGAGAACGGCATCCCGGCGAAGCCCGCGTCAGCCAGTGGTTGCCGCAGCGCGCGGCCGGTCACGCTTCCTTCGATGTTGTGCCAGCGGATGCCGATGAACGCCCTGGTGTCGGCCGGCGCGAACTGCCACATCGCGGTGGCGTCCTGGGCCGCCAGTGTGCCGCAGGCGAGTAGGGCGGCGAGGATGACCAGGGCGCGATTCTTCACGGCTGCTTCCGATCCTCTGATCGGCCGATCGCCGCGCTTCCTTCAACTCCTGCCTGCTACCAGAAGCTATTGTTACTGCACGCGATGTACTACTACACCCGAGAATCTTCGCAACCCGCGACGATTTCAGAGCCGAACCCCGGCCGGCCCCGTTCCGGTTCACTCATGGAACGGCATCCCGACACTCCTCAGGTCGCCGCCTCGGGACGAGCGGGGCTGGCACCGTGGTACACTGCCGCCGTTATCTTTGGAGGCAAGACATGAAGGTTTCTCTGTTTTATCGAATCGCAGCTGTTCTTCTGCTGCTTTTTGCTGTCGGACATACACTTGGTTTTCGCCAGTCCGATCCCGCATGGGGAGTTGATACGCTTCTTGGCTCAATGCGATCAATTCACTTTGACGTGCAGGGGTTCAGCCGGACATATTGGGACCTCTTTGTCGCGGCTGGATTCTCGGTCGGCGTGTTTTATCTATTCGCGGCGGTATTAGCGTGGCAGCTGGGTGGCCTTCCGGCAGAGACACTGGCGGTCATGCGCGTCACTGTGTGGGCTCTCGCTCTTTGCTTTGCCGCCATCACGGTTGTGAGCTGGAGATACCTCTTTATCCTCCCAATCGTTTTTTCAATCGTGATTACAGCGTGTTTGACTGCGGCGGCATGGCTTTCAGCGAAGCCAATCTGAAGGCGTTCGTTCGCGTCTGTTCCAGCCTGTCTGGTAAACCGCACGCCCATACTCTGCTTTCTGGCGGTTCCGGCCCATTGCTGGTGGATCGGGCATCTCGAAGTCGGCCCAAGTGTTCCGGTCTGGGATAGATCCTGCCTGGTCGCCCAGCGTTTACGAACGGTTCCGGAGGCCACTTGGCTGCAAAACGCCCGACCCGCAGAACTGAACGGGCACGGGGAATCCGGAAGTCCTGTTCCGCCGTTGAGTCCTCAGCGAACCCTTCCTGCGAGTTTCCGCAGGCAGGCAGCATGGCTACCGGGCCCCTCATTGGTTAAACGAACAGCGTTGCGGTTGACCCTGGCAACCCGCCTTCTTTCCACTCACGCACCAGGAAACGCCGGTGCAGAAATCGGGCGGAGGTCGGCGGTTTTACTCCCGTGACGGTCGCGCCCATAAACGGTTCACGCCAACTCACACGAGCTAAACACCACATTGCACGGCCGGTTCCACGCATCGCCTCGGATACCGCACCCGTCCCGTGCTACCGTCAATGCGTAATGTCGCTGACGCAAAGATCCCTGCGAGGAGGCCCCAGCCACCGGTGATCCCGCATTACCAAACGAACCCAATTTCGGAATCAATCCTTCTACGGCCAAACGAAGCCATTCTCGGTCTGGACTCTTCTGTGCGAAACGAACCCAATTGGCCCTGCCGGCGGCGGCACACTGATGGTTCAGCCAGCCATGTCAATTCGCGGCCGGCATTTCGCGCACATCCTGGTGGAACGCCGGCGGCGCTGCGGCACGGCAACGCAGCAACGGCTTTCTGATCGGGTTTGTGGAAGGGCGTTCCTGACGTTCCCTCGCCCGGAAGGCCTCATCACATCCACGGTAATAGCTGCACATCCAAGGAAGATTCTGCACCTCTCTCTGGCCGGCAAGCCCTGGCGTACGGCTCTCGCCCATCGCAATCTGAAGCCCTCGCTCCGACGTATGCCGCCATCGCGCCGCTCCGAAATCCCTCGCAAACTGAACTGCCTGCTGGATCAAGGACGCCGGAGTTGACTCTGCCTCGACGGCTGAGCCGTGAAGCGAGGACGATGCGATATCGCCTGCAGCGCATTGGAACCCGCGGTGCTCTCTATTGAAGCCGAACAGGAGCATCTGAATGCACAAAACACTCGTAGCAGTTCTGGCAACTGCCGGTTTCATGAGTACCGCCGCTTTCGCGGCGGACAGAGAAGTCAGGGTCGACGACAGGCTGGACGCTTCGGCCGACACGCTGGCGGACATGATGAGAGCTTCCGATAAGGGTATCCCCCACGATCTGCTCGATAAGGCGCGCTGCGTCGTTGTCGTGCCCGGCATGAAAAAGGCCGGATTCATCTTCGGCGCGAAGTTTGGCGCCGGGTTCGCGGCATGCCGCAAATCCGGTGGCGCGGGCTGGAGCGCTCCGGCCGCGATGCGGGTTGAAGGTGGAAGTGTCGGCTTTCAGATTGGCGCTTCGGAGACCGACATCGTGCTGCTGGTGATGAACGACAGCGGAATGAGGCACCTCCTATCCGATAAGTTTACGATCGGCGGAGAGGCAACAGCGGCGGCTGGCCCGATCGGCCGCGACGCTGCCGCTGAGACGGACGCCATGATGAACGCGGAAATGCTGTCGTATTCCCGTTCGCGCGGGCTGTTCGCAGGCATCTCGCTGGAAGGCGCGACGCTTCGCCCGGATGGGGAGACCAACAAGGAACTCTATGGCCGCGAGGCAACGAATCGTGAAATCCTGACTGGCGACTTCCACACTCCCGCGGTCGCGCGAAAGTTCGAAAGGGCGCTGAATCGGGAGTCGGCCGAACGCAGCCGGTAGGCGCGGTTTCGGGAAGGCGCGCCGTGCCGCGCGTTGCGGGAATCCATCGCGCGCCTCCGCCAAACGTTCTGGTGTCCACCCCGGCGCCGGTCTAAGTCGCGGGCAGCCGATAGCTGCCTTGCCACTTTCCAGCCTCGTTTCGTGTCTGATCCCGCTGTTTCGGACAGTTGATTACGGCTACGACGGATCACGGCCGAATGGGCACGCGAACGCGCGGAGCCCGCCCCGCGTGACATGCCTGGAGCGAAACGGATGGGCTGGCAGGTGTAATCACGTATGATGGGTGGAAGAAGGAGCCGGCATGCAGAATTCCGTACTTGTGCCCATGGTGGTGGAGCAGACCTCGCGCGGCGAGCGCGCCTTTGACATCTACTCGCGCCTGCTGAAGGAGAACATCATCTTCCTGGGTACGCCCATCGACGACAACGTCGCGAACCTGGTAATGGCGCAGATGCTGTTTCTGGCGGCGGAGGATCCCGAGAAGGACATCTCTCTCTACATCAATTCGCCCGGGGGGTCGATCACCGCCGGTCTGGCCATTCTGGACACCATGAACCTGGTGGAACCGGACATCGTCACCTACTGCATTGGCCAGGCGGCGTCGATGGCGGCGGTGCTGCTCGCCTGCGGCTCCAAAGGAAAGCGCTTCACTCTGCCGCACTCGCGCATCCTGATTCACCAGCCCTCCATGAGCGGCCTCGCCGGGCAAGCCACCGATATTGACATTTACGCCCGCGAGATTCTCCGCATGCGGCAGAGTCTGAACGAGATCCTCTCCAATGCAACGGGACAGCCCATGGACAAGATCGAACGCGACGTTGATCGCGACTACATCATGGACCCGGAGCAGGCGCTCAACTACGGGGTGGTGGACCGGATCATCAGCAGCCGCGACCTGACGCCGGTGCCGGCGCCCGCGCGCTAGTATCCCCGGTACAGAGGGACCGAGCCGCGACGGTAACCGAGCGGTCCGGAGATTGTCAGGCCGGCAGGCGATTCGGCCAGGGTGTTTCCCTGATATCGGGGGAATCCCTTACTGCTTTGCTGGCTGGCCTGAAAGCGATGTGTTATGTATGTAGGAATGGGACGCGTCCCGCGTGCGTTCCGGTGAGGAAGCCAATGAACATGCGTGTTTTCGTGCTGTGCCTCTGCGCCCTCGTTACCCCCGTCTCGCTTCTGTTCGGTGATGTCGTCTACAACACTGTCCCGTCGCGGATTGTCGGTCAGGCGGTGTTGCAACAGACCAATCAAACGGCGATTGCTCCCAATCTGGTGGAGGGCCGGGAATTCGACTCGCCCCAGTCGGTGGCCGTGGACATGTCGGCCAATCCGCCCATTCTCTACGTAGCCGACACGTCGAATAACCGCATCCTCGCCTGGAAGAACGCCACCACTTTCGCGAACGGGGCTTTCGCCGACCTGGTTCTCGGCCAGCACGACCTGTGCTCGACGCTTCCCAAAGGCCCCGGAACGGACATTGCCGCGGGCTTCTCCGCCCCGCTCGCGGTGGCCGTGGATGGCTCCGGGAACCTCTATGTGGCCGATGCAGGCCACAACCGCATCCTGCGGTTTCCTCAGCCCTTCAGTGCGAACCAGGGAACCACGCCACCGGCCGCCGGGTCCGCTTGTCTGCCAAACAATAATCTGTTAGCACCCGATCTGGTCATCGGCCAGAAGGACCTGTCCAGCGTCTCCGCGAACCAGGGAGCCACGAAACCGGCCGCTGCGTCCATTTCTCTGTACGCCAATGGAAGCGTTTACCGGACGGGCATGGTCTTCGACTCGTCCGGGAACTTGTACTTTTCCGACGCCGCCAACAATCGAGTTCTGAGATTCCCCAAGGCGGTGCTGCAAAGCGGGAGTTTTGCGCCGGCGGCGGATCTGGTTCTCGGACAGAGCGACTTCGTCTCCAACGCGCTGCCCAGCAGCCTGGACCCCACGCAGACGAATTACATCGCGCAACCCGCCGGGCTGGCCATCGACCAGGAAGGGCGCCTGTACGTGGCTGACGAAGCGAATCGCGTGCTCGTCTTCGATTTTTCCGCGGGTCCCGCAGCCAGTGGCCAGGCGGCGGCGCGGATTATGGGCGTGGTCGAGCCTACCGCGGCACAGCCCAATCCCCCGGCGATCTCCGCGAGCACGCTGGGCAGTTCCACCGGCCCGCCGAACGGCGTGACCGTAGTGGGTGACAGTCCTTACGTCGTGGACAGCGGGAACCACCGCATCCTCGGGTATGCCCCGTTCAAGCAGTGGCCGCCGCTTGCGCCCTCTTCTTCGTTCTCGCCCTCGCCCCCGGCGAATGTGGTGATTGGCCAGCCGGACATGGTGTCGGGCTCGCCCAATCACGGTGGGGTGGAAGCGGATGCCTTATCTCTGTCCAGCCCGGAAACGGCCGTGTGGACGGGCTCCACGCTGTTCGTCGCCGATGCGGGCAACAATCGCGTACTGGCGTTCCCACAAGCCACTCCGGACGTCGTTGCCACCACGGCCACGGGTGTGCTCGGCCAGATCGACTTCCCCTATGACGCTCCGAACCTCATTGAAGGCCGCGAGTTCTTCTTCTTTTCCCCAAGTGTAGGGCCCGTGGGCGGCGCCGTGGTCATCGACCCCGCTTCCAACCACATGTTCGTTTCCGATCCCGGCAACAATCGCGTTCTCGGTTTCGCCGACTACCGGACTGTCGGTCCGGGGACCAAAGCGGACATGGTGATTGGCCAGCCGGACTTTTACAGCAGTATCGTGAATTACCCGGCTGCCACCACCAAGCAGACCAGCAATGGCGCGACGGTCGGCGTGCCGAGCGCTACCGGCTTATGGGCGCCGGAGGGTCTGGCTCTGGACGCCGGCGGCAATCTCTGGGTGGCCGACAGCGGTAACTCGCGGGTGTTGCGGTTCCCGCCGCCGTTCGCGCAGACCGGACAACTACAAGCGAATGTCGTGATTGGCCAGGCCGATTTTGTGTCGGTTTTCCTCGATCCCACGCAAGAGACCATGGGAGCGCCCTATGGCGTGGCGGTCACGGCTTCCGGACAATTGCTGGTTTCCGATGTCAGCTTCAACCGCATCTTTCTGTTCACCCGACCGACTGGCGGCGATTTCATCAACGGCCAGGTGGCCGCGGGAGTTATCGGCCAGCTCAACTTCTACTACGACAGCCCGGGAACGCCGGCGACCAACGGCCTGCACGGCCCTCGTCTTATGGCCACCGATGCGCAGGACAACCTGTACGTCGCCGACACCGGCAACAATCGCATTGCCATCTACGCGAACGCGTCCACGCCCGCCGTGGACCCCAGTCCTTCGTTTTCTCTTTCCGGCCTGACCACCCCGGTGGGCGTCTCCGTCAGCAGCGTCACCGGCGAGGTGTGGGTGGCTAACACCGGGGGCAACGCGGTGGTAGAGTACCCGCCGTTCGTCCAACTGATTGCCAATCCGGCGCCCGTCTCCAGTTTGGGATCCGCGGAGCCCCTGGCGGTGGGGTTCGATCCGGCAGGAAACCCGGTAGTCGCCGAATCCTACAACCGGGTCGATTTCTACTATCCGATAATGAACATGCAGAGTTCCGCCAACTATTTCTATCGCTACGCCCCGGGCATGCTGGCGAGTCTGTTTAACCAGGGGACGGCCATGTTCGGAGCGGTGACGGCGCAACCGTCGGCCCTGCCTCTGCCCACCACCCTCGGTGACGTGCAGGTGCTGGTGGGAGGGGTAGGAGGGGTAGCGGCGCCGCTGCTCTACGTTTCGCCCACGCAGATCAATTTCCAGATTCCCATGGCCACGCCTGTCGGTCAGGTCGAGGTCAGTACGGTGCAGGCATCCACGGGCCAGATTCTTACCGATAATTTCTTCAACATCCAGACAACCTCCCCGGCATTGTTCACCGCCGGCGCCTCCGGCCAGGGTCAGGTGTTGGCGATCAACGCCGCCGACGGGACCATCAACAGCTCGACGCACCCGGTGAAAGCGGGGCAGTACATCTCGCTGTTTGGCACGGGGCAGGGCTTCATCGCGGGCGCTCCGCCGGACGGTACGGCGCCCACCGGGGCGCTTCCCACTGCCGGGACGCCGGTGGTGTACATCAACCAGGAGCTGTCGAACGTGGAGTACTCGGGTCTGGCGCCGGACTTTGTCGGCCTGTGGCAAATCAACGCCCAGGTGCCGTCGAACGCGGCTCCGGGTCAGGTGCAGGTGCTGGTTGGGCTGGAGGGCTTCTACAGCAATATCGACACGCTTGGCAATCACATCCTGACCTACATTTACGTGAACGCTCAGAACTAACTGCGGGCGGGGGCGGTTCGTGGCGGACCGCCTCTTCCGCTTCCGGCGCCCATGCAGGTTCGCTATATTCTCATTCCGCTCATCGCCATCGCCGTGGTGATGGCCGGAAGCCTGATCACGCGCAGCGGCATCCCGTGGTTTCGGACCTTGCGCATTCCCGCCTGGATGCCGCCGGCGAAAATCATCACCGGCATGTGGACCATCCTGGCGGTGCTGACCTGCGTCTCGGCGATTCTGGCCTGGGATGCCAGCCCCGAGCGGGACCGCGGCGAAGTGGCGGCGTTGTATCTGGTGAATGCCTTCCTGAACGTGGCCTTCAGCTACCTGTTCTTCGTGCGGCATCAGATGGGCTCGGCTACCCTCGAAGCCGCGCTGCTGGCGATTTCGGTGGCCACCATCATGGTGCAGGTCTTCCCGATCTCGTGGATCGCCGCGCTCCTGCTGGCGCCGTATCTGCTCTGGGTCCTGTTCGCCACGTATCTGTCTTTCACCGTCTTCCGTCTCAACGCGCGCTCCTGACCTTCGGACACGGCGACGGCCGCGTCTCTTCGGTTACGGCCAGTACGCGCCTGCCGCCGCGTGTCCATGCCTCCTCCCGTATAATGTCTTCAAGGCCTGTTGGAATGGAAGATCTGAAGAAAAAGATGGAGGAGGAGATCGCGGCGCTCGAATACGAACTGCGGAACGAGCTGCCGAAAGAGATCCTGAAGGCGCGCCAGCACGGCGATCTGAGCGAAAACGCGGAGTATCACGCCGCCAAGGAGCGCCAGGGTCTGGTCAATGCGAAGCTGGGCCAGTTACGGGCCCGGCTGCGCGAGTTCTCCATGATCGACATGTCGCGCATCCCACGCGACCGCGCCGGCCTTGGCTCCACGGTCACCGTGCTCGATATGGACAAGGACCAGCAAGCCACCTACTATCTGGTCACCAGCGAGGAGGCCGACGTGGCCAACGGCCGCGTCTCCACCAGCTCTCCCATCGGCAAGGCTCTGCTGGGCAGGAAGGCGGGCGATTCGGTGAAGATCCAGATCCCGGGCGGCGCGCGGGAAATGGAGATACTAAAGGTGAAGACGATTCACGACGCCGCCGTGTGAAGGCTGGTATGACCTATACTCGCATCATCGGCACGGTCTGCAACCGGATCATCCGGATGATCGTGCATGGACTGGCCCTGTCGAAGATCCATCCCAACGTGCTCACGTTTCTGGGGCTGGTGATCAACGTGGTCGCCGCCGTACTGCTGGCTTCCGGGCGATTCCGCGCCGCCGGATTCGTGATCATCGGCGCGGGCCTGTTCGACATGGTGGACGGACGCGTGGCGCGCGCCACCAACCAGGTGACCCGCTTCGGAGGTTTCTTCGACTCCGTCCTCGACCGCTATTCCGATCTCGGACTGCTGATGGGCCTGCTGGTCTACTACGGCAACATCAACCGCCCGTTTTATGTCGTCCTGACGGCCCTCGTCATGACCGGCTCGGTGATGGTGAGTTACACCCGCTCTCGCGCCGAGAACGCCATCCCCACCTGCAAGGTCGGCTTCATGGAGCGGCCCGAGCGCGTAGTGCTGCTGATCATCGGCGCGCTTTTCGATCGCATGGCGCCGGTGCTGTGGGTGATTGCCGTGCTCGCCAATATCACCGTCGTGCACCGCATGATCTTCACGTGGCAGGAGACCCGGCGCCTCGAAGAAGCGCAACTGCGGGCCGCGCCGAAACTCATGCACGAAGAAACGCACCGCTAGGAGCCTGTCGGGATGAAAAACCGACGAGCAGATTTTTGAGCGCGAATCCTTATGAGCGCGAATCCGAGGTCGGCCGCGCTGACACCCATTTCGAGCAGTCAGGGGACAGCGAGGCGCTGAGACGGGTCGATGTGTCCGGTTTTCGGCCGGCAGGAGGACTTGGGGCCCGGACTTCAGACCGTTTGAAACCGGCAGCCCGCCCGAAACATCTTCAGAAGATTATGAGTAGCGCAGATCAGTTTCCATTCTGCGCGGACCTTCTCTAATCCACGAAGCAGAAAAGCGCGGATGCCACGGGCGTCCTTGATTTGCCCGAATACCGGCTCCACAATCGCTTTACGCATCTTGTACAGGGCCCGGCCGATTTCGGTTGTTAACTTCTGTCTCATCTTCTCTTCGGCAGAAGCTGGTTCGACCGCAGGCTCCCCAGGTTGAACCACCGCAGGGGTCTCCGGCTGACCATGCTTTGGCCTTTCGACGGCGATATACAACTCAATACCTTTCACCCGCGCATCGTTCACCTGCTCCTCGCTGAAATAGCCTGTATCCGCGCTCGCCGCCTCCGGTTTGGACCCGAGGTTTTGCTTTACCTGCTCCAGCATGGGCGCCAGTTGCCGCTTGTCATTGGTCTCCTGGGTAACCTCCGCGGCCACGATGATCTGGGCTGCGCCATCTACGGCGATCTGCGCGTTATACGCCTGCACAAAGCTCCCTTTGTGCGCGCCGTCCGGCATGATCCGGCTTTCCGGATCGGTGAAGTTGCGTTGCGCCTTCGGCTCCGGCCGGGGCTGTTCCGGTTCCGGCGCCCGCGGGGGACGACCACCGAACTTCCGGCCGCGCTCCTGCTCCTTCTTCCGCCGCTCCTCCAGTTTCTCCTCCGCCGCTTTCTTCGCCGCTTCAGCGCGCTCGCGCGCCTCCTGCTCCAGTGCCGCTTTGGCCTCCGCGATCTTCTTCAGCCGACTCTCCCGCCGGGCCAGTTCCGCCGGCAGTTCATCGCCCCGCTTCCCTTTGCCATACAGCGCGTCTTCCGCCGCATCCGTTTCCGCCGCCTGCGCCAGCAGCTTTTCCACTTCCGCCCGCAACTGCTTCTCTTTCTCCTCCATGCGCTCGTAGCTCATGGCTTTGTGCTTACTCGCATTCGCTTGCAGCTTCGTCCCGTCGATGGCTACATGCCCCAGTTTCACCAGACCGGCTTTGCTGCTCAACTGCAGCACTTGCGTGAACATCTGCCCCAGCGCCGCCAGGTGCTGCTGGCGGAAACTGGCGATGGTGTCGTGATCCGGATGCTGGTCCGCGGCCAGGTACCGGAAGGCCACGTCCTCGTAGCTGGCCCGTTCGATCCGCCGCGAACTCATCACCCCCACGCAATAGCCGTAGAGCAGCAACCGCACCATCATCACCGGGTGATACGCCGCCTTCCCCCGCCCATCCCGCCGCCCATAGAAGCCGTAGATCTTAGACAGGTCCAAAGCATTGGTCAGTTCCGCAAGGAAGCGCGCCAGATGGTCCTCCGGCAACCAGTCCTGTAACGAAGGCGGCAGCAGAAACGGCTGATCCAGACTGCACGTTCGGAAGCTCTTGCTCACCAACCCAGGATAAGGGATCTCCAAACATCTGTACAGAGAAATGTCTCGGGCTTCCTCTCTCGGCGGCTTGATCTATCTCCGACAGGCTCCTAGAGATCTTGCTTGCTCATGGAGCGGCGAGCACCGGACACGTCTCCGAGCTACCCGATCTGTCTTTCGTTCGCCTCGGAAGCGGGGAGTTGTCTTAGTAACCGGCCACGGCGCCGTTATCGCCCCGCTCTTCGAGGTCCACGGCGAACATCTGAAGCGGCCGGTCGTTCCACACAACGCCGACCATCTGATCGCCATCCCGTTCGGACGTCACATGGACGATCTGGCCCGCGGGGATGAGCGCAGAGCCGCGCCGCTGGCCGGCGATCGGCGGGTCGACGGCAAGCGTAGACCTCTGCAAGCGAAACCGTTTTCCAGTCAACACGGCCTTACGAGTGCGAGGAACCTACAGTAGGAAGAATACTAGGGTTCCCATTCTACGATGCTTGTGATTCTGGCGCAAGGGAATTCGCTGTCTCGTGTCGTTAGTATGTGAGTTGTCCGGTCCAATTCACACGTGATCTGTCCGCATAGCCGGTGGGCGGGTGATGCTGGGTGGTGGATGAAACCTGGCAGTGTTCGGCCGCCGAGATGGAGCGGATGA
>Ga0326727_10008612_pt1 | contig 25728 bp, 22 predicted proteins | sample MB2enrmetagenome_FD_207643 | JGI IMG/M metagenome (GOLD analysis project Ga0326727, IMG submission 207643) | Lab enriched peat soil microbial communities from McLean, Ithaca, NY, United States - MB29MY | ecosystem: Environmental > Terrestrial > Soil > Wetlands > Peat | place: USA: New York...
GGTGAGGGTGAAAAGGTGGGGTAAGAGCCCACCGCGCAAAGCGGTAACGCTTGCGGCATGGCAAGCCTCGTTGCGAGCAAGGCCGAGCAGTGAAGGGGAGCTCCCCCGATTCACGGGTTGGTCGCGCGAAGCCGGCGGGAGACCGTCGGATTAGATGGATGGCGGCGACCCCGAAAGGGGTACAGAACCCGGCTTATAGGCCCGCCTTTTTTTACAGAAATTCGTTTAGATTGACGCGGCTCCTTCATTCGTGGTACAAGGGAGCGCGATCATCGAGGATCGCGCTCCCTATGGAATCCTTCTCCCGAACCCTGGAAAACTACACCGGAAGCTACCTCGCAAAGCGCCGGCGAAGGCGGATAACCGCCATTCTTATTGTCGTCGCTTCGGCGGTCCTGCTCACGGCGATCGGCATTCGCCTCTACAAGTCCGGAGCCTTTGCGAAGGTGGCCGCGGGCAGCACAGTGCCTAAGGCCCATATCCTCTCGGACTGGAGCGCCAAGAAATGGGACTTAGTTCGCAGCGAGTCGCTTTCTTCGCTGACTTCCCGGCCTATGGACGCCTTCTACCTTTCTTTTAGAGGGCTAGCTTCCTTTTATAAGGGTATGGACCTGCCAGAGGGAGAGGATCGCGCGGCCCTCGTCGATGAGGCGATCGTATCGCTTCGCAAAGCCCTCGCCGTGGGAGGGGGCATGCCCAAGGCTCAAGTCGAGTATGTCCTCGGCAAGGCATATTATATAAAAGGCGATTCCTATTACGACGAAGCGGTAAAATACCTCGAGCAATCCATAGCCTCGGGCTATCTCGCCTCGGACAGCAGGGAATACCTGGCCCTCTCCTATGTAGGGCTGGGCGACCCGGCGAAGGCGGTCACGAGCTTCGAGATCGCCCTCGAGCATAGCAGGGCCGATCTCCTTCTCATTGCGGCCGCGAAGGCCTATGTCGACGCGAAAGATCCGATCAAGGCGGAGGCGCTTCTCCTTGAAGCCATCGCCAACGGTAAGGACGATGTAGCGAAGGAGAGTGGTCGCTTCCTTCTCGGCGATATCTACCGCGCTCGCGGCGACCTCGATAAGGCCGAAGAGCAGTACGGTCTCATCTTGGGCAAGGACGTCGCCTCAGCCGAGGCTCATTACAGGCTGGGCCTCGTCGCTCAGGCCAAGGGCGATCCCGTTCGGGCCCGCGCCGAATGGCGCAAGGCCGTTTCCATAGATCCAATGCACGCGGCTGCGCGTCAAAAGCTTTCAGAGAAGTTATAGGCAAGAGCGGAGGTTCGCAATGGCACATAGTATCTTCGATTCCTTTTCCCTCGACATCGGCATAGACCTGGGAACCTGCAATTCGTTGATTTACGTGCGGGGTAAAGGAATCGTGGTCAACGAGCCCTCCGTCGTGGCGGTCGAGCGCGGCACGAACAAGGTCGTGGCGGTCGGCGCCGAGGCCAAGCGTATGCTGTGGAAGACGCCCGGCGACATCATCGCCAAGCGTCCTCTGCGCGACGGCGTCATCGCCGATCCCGATATGACCGAGAAAATGATCAAGTATCTTGTCCAGAAGGTCATCTCGACCCGTTGGTTCGTGAAGCCGCGCATGGTGATCGGCGTTCCTTCCTGCATCACCAAGGTCGAGGAGAACGCGGTCATGGACGCCGGCTACAAGGCCGGCGCGCGCTTCGTCAAGGTAATACCTGAGTCCCTCGCTGCAGCCATCGGCGCGGACATCCCGATATCCGAGCCCGCCGGACACATGATCTGCGACATAGGCGGCGGTACTTCCGAGATATCGGTTATCTCCCTCAAGGGTATGGTCGTCACCAACGCGATCCGCGTCGGCGGTGATGAGTTCGACGAGGCGATCATCAAGCATATCCGCAACGTGCATAACCTCATCATCGGCGAGCAGACCGCGGAGCGCCTCAAGATCGAGATCGGAAACGCCATCCCGGACAAGGTGATCGAGAAGGTTGAGATCAAGGGCACCGACGCCATAACGGGCCTGCCCCGCCGCCTCGAGGTCGATTCCGTCGAGGTCCGCGAGGCCCTTCAGGAGCCCATCACGCAGATAGTCGAGGAAATCAAGAAGACTCTCGGCCAGACTCCGCCTGAGCTCGCCGCCGATATAGTCGAACGCGGCATCGTCATGTCTGGCGGCGGTTCCCTCCTTAAAGGCCTACCCAAGCTCGTCGCGAAAGAGACGGGTGTTCCCGTCATCCTCGCCGAGCGCCCCCTCGAGTGCGTAGCCCTCGGCGCCGGCAAGTATTTCGATACCATGCGCAGCCAAGACGGCTCTCAGAGCGTCTATGACAGTCTGAACGTCTAACGTGTCGGACCAGAACCCCCGCGGAGGGAGCCGCGGACATCGCGCCACCGCTCCCATCCTCCTCGCCGCGAGCCTCCTCTGCCTCACGGTGTCGACGCGCAGCCTCGAAGGCGTGCCCGAGAGCGTGGGGCTCACTGTCTTTGGCTTCTTCCAGCGCGGCTTTGCCGCGGTCGGTGGCTTCTTCTCCGATACTGTATCGTCGATAGCGGAGCTTCAGCGGATGCGCGAGAACTATCACGAGCTCTCCGCGAAGCTCGAACGCTATACGAACATGGAACGAGGGATCGCGGACCTCCGCGAGGAGAACCAGCGGCTAAAGGCGCAGCTGGACTTCTCCCAGGACATAGCCTATCAGCGCATCGCGGCGCGCATCATTGCCAAGGACCCTGAGAATCTGTATTCGACCATCACGATCGACAAAGGCTTCGGCGAGGGCATACGCAAGAACATGGCCGTCATCGCATTCCAGGACGGCATGGAGGGTCTCGTCGGACGCGTCGTCGAGGTCGGCCAAGGCACGAGCAAGATCGTCCCGATCTACGACACGAAGTCCTTCGTCGCGTCGAGGTTCTCGGGCGGATCGCGCACCGAGGGGCTCGTCGGAGGCCAAGGCTCTCCCGACGATCCCCTGCTCATGCGCTTCGTCAAGAAGCGCGTCAAGGACGAGCTCCAGTTCGGAGACCTCGTCGTCACGACCGGTTTTGAGTCCGTTTATCCTGCGGAGGTCGTGGTCGGTCGAGTGAAGAAGGTTCGCGTGCTCGACTACCAAACCTCCATAGACATCGAGCTCGATCCAGTCCTCGACTTCTCGAGGCTCGAATACGTCTTCGTCGTCAAGGCCCAGGCTGAGCCCGGAGCACAGCCCGACTCGACTATTCCCGCTGCGGTCCAGGACGCGGGCGAGGGGAAACAGCCATGATACGTAGTGTCGTACTCTCGACCATACTCCTCATCGTCTGCAGTTTCGTCCAATCGACCTGGTTAGGCGGCATAGCGGTATTCGGCGTCGTGCCGGATATAAGCCTCGTCGTGCTCATCTGGGTGAGCTATAAGAACGGCCTTGTCGAGGGCCCCGCCGCCGGTTTCCTATCGGGCCTCGTCGAGGACTTCCTTTCCGCCTCTCCCCTCGGATTCCACGCCTTCGTTAAGACCGCAGTCGCGGCCCTTATGGCGCTCCTGCATGGCTCCTTCTTCATCGATAGGCTTGTATTGCCCATCCTGCTCGGCATAGCAGGTACGCTAGCCAAGGCCATCATCGCCTTCGCGCTCTATCTTGTTTTCGGCTCGGCCATCCACATTTATTCGATTCTGGGACGGACGCTATGGATAGAGGCGGCCTACAACGGCCTCATCGCGCCCATTGTCTTCCTCGCGCTCACTCCTCTTTCCCGATTCCTCGTCACGGAGCGCGGGCGAGGATGAGAAATTCTTCTATCCCGGAGCGCTTTACCGACTCCGGCGGAAATGCGGCGAGCCGCGTTCGTGTCCTGTCGGTCTTATGTCTCGTTTTTTTCGTATTCTACTCCTGCTATCTTTTCTATCTTCAGACTATTCGTGGGAGCGAGTACAGGAACAAGGCGACGAGGATCTCTCAGCAGAGCACTGTAATCCCCGCCCAGCGCGGCGAAATTCTGGATCGTAGCGATTCGATTCCCTTCGTTTCCAATACTGATTCCTTCGCGATCGATCTCGTGCCCGCAGAGCTGCCCGCCGACAGGCGTGAAAGCGTATTCTCCCGCCTATCCGAACTCCTCAAGATGCCTGTCGCGGACATACGAAAAAAAGTGCCTCCCGCGTATTATCATCTGTACCAGAGTATTGAGATCCTCGGCACCGCCCCCTATTCAACGGTCTCGGAAATCGCCGAGAGGATCGACGAATTTCCCGGAGTTTCCTGGCACTCGAAGCCTATGCGCAACTACATTGAAACGGGTTCGCTCTCTCACGTCGTCGGATACGTTGGCGAGATCACCAAGGACGAGCTCAAGCTCATGTACAACCAAGGTTATAAGTCCGGTGACGTGGTCGGCAAGGCAGGCATCGAGAAGCAATACGACATGCTCCTCCGCGGCGTCGACGGCCGCGAGTACCGCACTGTCGACGTCAAGGGCAAAAGCGTCGGCTCAGAGCAGAACAGCGTCGATAAGCCTGTCATGGGCTCTAACCTCGTCCTCACTATCGACGCGACGGCCCAGAGCCTTGCCGAAAAAGCCCTTGGACAGCGCATGGGCTCGGTCATCATACTAAAGCCGGCCACGGGCGAGATATTGGCCATGGTCTCCTATCCTTGGTACGACCCGAATCTCTTCATGGGAGTCGACGCAGGAAATGAATACGCCAAGCTCCTCGCAGATCCGAACACCCCTCTTTTAAACCGGGCGGTGCAGTCGAGCTATCCTCCCGCCTCGACTTTCAAAGCCATACTCACTACTGGCATTATCGAGGAGCAGGCCTTCCCCCAGGATAAAAAAGTGCTCTGCACGGGCAAGATCACCTATGGCGATCGCGTCGCCAATTGCTGGGTCCATAGCGGCCACGGTTGGCTCGATTTGAAGGGAGCCCTGGCGAATTCCTGCGACATCTACTATTGGACGGTCGGCCGCGATTACCTCGGTATCGAGCGCATCGTTTCCTATGCGAAAGATTTCGGCTACGGCAAGGCTACAGGGCTTGACCTTCCGGGCGAGCTCGACGGTTTCGTCCCGACCCCGCAGTGGAAAGAGCGCCGCGCGCACGAGAAATGGACTGGTGGCGATACGATGAATCTCGCCATCGGCCAGGGAGATCTTCTCGTCACGCCCATCCAGATGGCCGACATGATGGCGATGATCGTGAATGACGGTATCGTCTATCAACCGCACCTCCTTAAGGAGGTGCGCGATCCTGCCACGGGAGCGGTGGTCAAGAGCATCCAGCCAACAGAAATGCTCCACTCGCGCGTCTCGAAGGATACTTTTGCTACTGTGCGCGACGATCTGCGCGCCGTCGTATCCGAAGGTTCCGCGAAGGTACCGGTCAACACAAAGGCCGTCCAGGTCGCGGGAAAGACGGGCACGGCCGAGGTAGGCCTCAAAGACCACTGGCATTCCTGGTTCGTCTCTTTTGGCCCCTACGATAGCCCTGATCCAAAAGACAAAATCGTGGTAGTCGTTATGGTAGAGGCGTCCAATCCTTGGGAATGGTGGGCGCCTTATGCTTCCAGCATCATTTATCAAGGACTCTTTGCCAATCAGGATTATGACAAGGCCGTCGATGCCCTCGGTTTCCGCTACCTCGTTCCCAAGAAGGAGCGCATAGAATGATGGGCTCCCTCAAAAAGGCCTTCGCCGAGATGGATTTCGTGATTCTCGGCGCGGCCGTCGCGCTCACCACCTTCGGCATCCTCTCGATCTATTCGTCGGGGCTAACCGCCGAGGGCATTCATGTTTCGAACGAGTATATAAAGCAGATCGTATGGGCTATTACGGGGCTCTTCCTCCTCGCGATCATTTCCCTAATCGATTACCAGCAGATGAAGGACTATTCGCCTTTCATCTACGTATTTTTCCTGCTCCTTATTCTCTTCGTGCGCTTCTTCGGTCGCACGGTCAACGGCGCTAAGTCTTGGATCGGGCTCTTCGGCGACTATGGCATCCAGCCCTCGGAGTTCATGAAGCTCGCAACGATACTGTTCCTGGCCCAGTACCTCTCGAATTCCGAGCATCGTTCGAGTTTTCGGCGCCTCCTCGTCTCCTTCGCCATCATTCTCGTGCCCGTGCTTATCATCGTCTCCCAATCGGACATGGGCACCGCCTTGGTTTTCTTCCCGATATTCCTCTGCATGGTGTACATCGCGGGCCTCGATCGTCGCTATGTCTTATTCATACTCCTCGTGATCATCTCTGTCGCCGTCCTTACTATCCTGCCGCTCTGGGAAAAATACATACTCAAGGCCCCGACTCGTTTCCTGTTCGTCTTCTATCAGGCTCCCTACCTGTTCTATCTCCTGGGTGTCTCCGCGGTCATCTGCGGACTTTCGATCTGGGGCTGGCTTTCGTTCAAAAAAAAGTATTATTTCTGGATAGCCTACGGCTCGCTCCTGTTCTTCGCCTCGATCTTCATCGCGGCCGGGGCCCGCAGCGCGCTCAAGGAATACCAGATAATGCGCCTTATAGTGTTCCTCGATCCGAGCATCGATCCGAGAGGCTCAGGCTGGAATATTCTGCAATCCGTGACCGCGATCGGTTCAGGGGGCATCCTCGGCAAAGGCTTCCTCATGGGAACGCAGAGCCACTACCGCTACCTACCGCAACAGAGCACCGATTTTATCTTCGCGATCATTGCGGAAGAATGGGGTTTCATCGGAGGCTTCTTCGTCTTTTCCCTTTATTATCTGCTTCTCCGGCACTGCACTACGCTAATAAAGACGGCCCATGATTCATACGCGGCCTATGTCGTCGCCGGCGTCATAGGCATGATAGGTTTCCACTTTTTGATCAATGCGGGGATGGCTATGGGCATCATGCCCGTCACTGGCATCCCGCTTTTCTTCCTATCCTACGGAGGAACTTCCCTTTGGACGGCCATGATTGCCGTCGGCCTCCTTCTCGGCATCTCTGCGAGGCGATACCGCACATGATCGGCGGCAAACTGCGCCATATCGATCCCATAGTCGAGCTCGGGGGCGATCTCCTGGGCGTCGAGAAACCCAGCCGCTACTTAGGCGGTGAAGCCCTCTCAGTCCGTAAAACTGACGCCGGCCTTTTTACGGTCGCCCTCTGCTTCCCCGATCTCTACGAGATCGGGATGTCGAATAATGCGATCCGCATCCTCTATTCAGGTATCAACGCCAAGAACGGCATCCGGGCGGAACGGGTCTTTTCTCCGGCGCCTGACTTCGAAGCGCTCCTCGAAAAAAAAGCTCTTCCCCTTTATACATTGGAAACTGGCATCGTTCTGCCCGACGTAGACCTGCTCGGGATTTCCATCGGCTACGAGCTCGCGGCGACGAGCATCGTCACGATCCTGAAGTCGGGGCGGCTTCCTGTTCGGGCATCCGAGCGAGGAGATGCTGATCCCCTCGTTATAGGCGGAGGACCGGCCTCTACCAACCCTCACCCCTACGCCCTCTTCCTTGACGCCGCTTATATAGGAGAGGCCGAAGCCGGATTCTACGAGCTCTGCGAATCCCTTGCAGAGCTAAAGCGCTCCGGCGCGAGGAGGGAAGATCTACTCGATCGACTCTCGCGAGAGGGCGCAATATGGATGCCTGAGCGGAAGGGCAGGCCGGCTAAGCGCGCTACGCGCGCGATCTACTCTGGCTTTTCCGAAAATCCGACCGTTACAGGAATCCCCCTGCCGACCGTCAAGACAGTTCAAGATCACGGCACCGTTGAAATCATGCGCGGCTGCCCCAATGGCTGCCGCTTCTGCCATGCGGGTTTCTACTACCGGCCACAGCGCGTTAAAAGCTACAAAGTGATCAGTTCGGAGGTAGAAGCCTTGGTTCGAGGCGGGGGTTACCGCGAAGTCACTCTGGCCTCCCTTTCCTCGGGCGATTATCCGGGAATCGGCGATCTCCTCGATGCGCTTAACGCCGAATGGGGAAGTCGCCGTGTCTCATTCCAGTTGCCTTCGCTAAAAATCTCGAGCTTCACCTTGCCCATAGTCCGCAAGCTCGCTGAAGTACGTAAATCAGGCCTCACTTTCGCGGTCGAGACTCCCGTCGACGAGTGGCAGCGAATGATCAACAAGGACGTTTCTTTCGAGAAAACAGTTTCCATCCTCCAAGAGGCGAAGGCCGCGGGATTTAGGCAGGCCAAGTTCTATTTTATGATCGGCCTCCCCGTTCCAGGACGCGGAGTGGGCGAGGCTCGGGCTATCGTCGATTTCTTCGAGCGGCTCGGAAAGCGAATACAGCTCCAGATAAACGTAAACGTCGGCACCTTCGTGCCTAAGCCCCATACTCCCTTCCAGTGGGCCGCACAGCTCACCGAAGAGGAAGCCCTCGAATCCATCGCCTGCCTTCGCGCAGGGTTCAAGCGTTTCAAGAATATAAAACTTTCGTATCATTCGCCTTTCATCTCTTTGCTCGAGGGAATAATAGCCCGGGGAGACGAACGGGTAGGGGAGCTTATCCTCGCTGCTCAGGAGAAGGGTGCCAGGCTCGATGCGTGGGAGGAGCATTTCGATCGCGAACTCTGGAGGTCAGTGATCGATAGTGCGACATGGCCTGTAATCACGGAATGCTGTGGAGAGCGCGATCCAAAGAACGCGCTCGTCTGGGACGACATAAGCTTGCGCGTATCAAAGGCAACGTATAAGCGGGAGCTTGAGCGATGTTTGCGCCAAGAAACAACTTCCGCCTGTATGGAAGAGTGCACAATGCCCTGCGGGGCCTGTGGGTCGGATGCTGCAATTGAACGAAATGCTAGACAGGCAGAAGTGATTAAAGCAACTGTACTGTCCGAACCCCCTGATGGCCCGACAATAAAAGAAGAGCCCCTAGAACCGAAGCAGCCGCGCCGAGCCGTCGGTAGAATAGTGTTCCGCTATTCCAAGTCCGGCCCGGCCGCCTATATGCAGCATCTATCGATAATAGATGCTTTCGACAGGGCATTTCTGATGGCGGATCTCGATGTCGCCTATTCGGAAGGCTTCAATCCGATGCCGCGTTTCGAGACTGCCCAGCCTATCCCGATAGCCGTAGAGTCGCACTGCGAAGTCGCGTCGCTCCTCGTGTGCTCGGCTCTCCGGCCCGAAGCCTTTATCGACGCGATTAAGGATAGCCTTCCCCAAGGACTCTGTGTCGAGGAAGCTGTCTATTTCCATCTTCGTGAGGGGAAAAAACAGCGAACGATAGGAAGCCTCGAGTGGGGCTCCGTCTATTCACTTCGCGTCCCAGAAGGGGAGAGTCTTGCCTCTCTAGAGGTTTCTATCCGTGCGATCCTCGAAGAGAGGGCGGTCCTCGAATATCGCCTTGAGCAGGCCAAAGATGGAGCCTCGCTGCTCTTGCGGCTGAAGCTTCCCGACAACAAAGAGCAGGGACTCATGCGCGTCCTCGAGGCTGCCACGGATAGGCGGCCGATTCAGGCTGTCTTCCATCCGCGACGCGAGCTCGTGTTGGCCGTCCTCTCGGACGGAGCCGAAGCCCTCTCCTTCTTCGATGCCTACGCCCAGCTCGACGCTGACTAAAGATTTAGCCTGTCAATTGGCGATCGCTCGGTACTGACCGCCCTCGCATTTGATTGTCAAGGGAATGCCAAAGAGCCTCGAGATGAGACCGGAGTTCAGTATCTGTGCTTTCTTCCCATCCGCGAATACCGCGCCGTCTTTCACGAGGATGACGCGTTCTATCTCGGGCGAAATCTCGGAAAGCTCATGAGTGACGAGAACGATAGCGTGGCCCTGAGCGGCCAAACTGCGAATGCACTCGCCAAAGGAGTGCCGCGCGCCGATATCGAGGGAATTGTAAGGTTCGTCGAGGAGGAGCATTTCAGGCTGATGCACGAGGGCGCGCGCTACGAGGACGCGCCGCATTTGGCCCGAGGAGAGGCTCGAGGCGCGCCTGTTGAGCAGGCTTTGAATGCCCAGAGCCTCAGCGGTCTCGGCCGCTTTCGCTGCCATCTCAGGCGGAACCTCAGTGCGCATGGGTATACCGAGGCTGCCGAAGAAGCCCGAGATGATCGTATCGAGGACCGATTCCTCGCTCGTCTGGCTGGCTTGCAGGCTGTCAGAGACGATTCCCAAGCGGCTGCGGAGGGAGAAGAGATCCCATCGTTCTTCTCCGAAGAGCCTGATCGCCGCGGGCTCTCGGTACAGAGGTGAGAGTTCGCCCGAGATGAGTTTTACGATCGTGGATTTTCCCGAGCCGTTGGGCCCCAGGATGCAGGCGTGTTCGCCCGCTTTGAGTTCAAGGCTGAGGCTCTGGAGTACGGTCCGATCTCCACGGACGACCGTGGCGTCTTTGAGTTCGATAGCGTTGCTCATAATGTTCCTATTCCGATTCCTCGAGTAGTTCGAGGAGCTTTGCGCGGTAGGCGCCGAGGGCTCGAGACTTAGATATAAAGCCCACGAAGCGGCCGTCCGCGCCCAGGAAGGGGAGCTCGTCCGCGCCGCTTTGCTCGAAGTAGGAAAGCACGCGATCCATGCCCATGCCTGGGCCTACGAGGAGCTGGGGGATCGATGCCACGTCGCTCACGCACAGGCCTGCGGACTCCTTAGCGTCGAGGAGAATGCGCCTTACTTCATCGAAGCGCACTATACCGAGGAGGAAGCCTTCCTCGTCGAGCACGGGAAGGCTCGAGCGGCGAGTCGCAAGGGCGCTCTTGGCGAGCTCGGCCACCGATGCATCCGGAGGTAGGGCGAGAAAATCGGACTCGACGAGGTCGCCTGGATCGAGAAGCGTAAGCGCGGCTTTGTCCTTCTGGTGGGTCACGAGCTCATGCGTGCTCGCGAGCGGCTCGGCGTAGATCGAATAAGGGCTGAAGCGGCGCCCGAGAACGTACGCGACTCCCGAAGTGAGGATAAGGGGCACGAGGAGCTGATAGCCGCCAGTGATTTCGGCTATGAGAAAGACAGAGGTGAGCGGGGCCTTGAGCAGGGCCGCGAGGACGCCTGCCATGCCCACGAGGGCAAAATTGAGCTCATTCGCGAAGGGAACGCCGAGGAGGTGGAGACTGCGGGCGAGGACAAAGCCCGAGACCGCGCCCATGAAGAGGCTGGGAGCGAAGACCCCGCCGATTCCTCCCGCGGCTCCGGTAATCGATGTAGCCGCGCCCTTGGTGAGGACTAGAATGGCCATGTAGATGACGAATATCCATCCTGTGGAGTCCATGCCGAAGAAAAGACTGTTGTAGAGGAGCTCGAATGGAGAACCGCTTAGCATGGACTTCATCCCCGAGTAGCCTTCGCCGAAGAGCGGAGGGTAGAGAAGGATGAGGGGGGCGAGGGCGAGGCCTCCTACGAGGGCCTTGAGATAAGGCCGCTCGATCTTGCCGAGCGCGGCTCCCGCCCAGCGCTGTGACGCGCGCAAATACGCCGCCCCCAAGGCGCAGAGGGCTCCTAAGAGGAGATAGAAAGGCACATTGCGGTAATCGAAGGGCTGGGAGACCGTGTAATAAAACTCCACATCTTCTCCCGTGACGATCTTCGAGAGGAGTGCGCCGGTCACCGACGAGACGAGGAGGGGCACGGCCACTTGTGCAGTGAAATCGATCATGAGGATCTCGATAGCGAAGAGGGCGCCGGCCACCGGGGCCTTGAAAATAGCCGCCACTGCCGCCGCCGTACCGCATCCGACGAGGAGGACGCGGCGCCGGTAATCCAGCCCGAGGCGCTTGGCTACGACCGAGCCTATCGCGGAGCCCGCGTGCATGATCGGCGCCTCCATGCCGACCGAGCCGCCGAAACCGACCGTAATCGTGCAGCCCACGAGAGGTGCCCATATCATCTTCGGCGACAGCCTGCCCCCGTTGCGACCGATTGCCGAGAGGACTTTAGTCACACCGTGCGAGAGGTCCACCCTCGCCACTTTCCTTACGAAGAGGACCGAAAGGAGCAGCCCGACCGGGGGAAGGGCCAGAATAAGGAAATTAAGGTTGCGCGATTCGACTGCGCCTCGAAGGAGGGATTCGAGGCGCGAAACAGAGATCTTGAGTATAATCGCCGCAGTTCCTCCCGCGAGGCCTATGAAGACGCAGGCGAGATAGAAGACGGCTTGGGGCGAGATAGCCGCTCTTTTGCGCGGAAGGAGAGTCGCTGAAGTTTCCGTCCTATAACACTAATTGGCCTTGCCCAGTATGGTCAACGGGTAGGTAGCGCGATAGAATAATTACACGTATGAATCCAATCGATATAGCGCTGCTTTTCGTCTCGGCCCTCGTCGCGCTGATCTCCCGCGCTACGATGAAGCGCATCCTCGCGCGCAAGACGGGCAAGGCGAACACTGCCCTTCTTGAAATCGATTTCTGGAAAGCGAGTTCAGGCGAGGCTTTAGGCCGCAGCCTCGTCGTCATGGAAGTGGCCTCGTGGGCGGCGATTATACTCCTCGTCGCCATTCTCGCCTATAGTTAGGCTTCGGATCGTCCCCTTACTCTTCTCCGAAATCGACGAGGAATACCGCCGCTATCTCGGCAGTGCTCATACTGAAGCCGGCCGCCTTGAGCTCCTTGGCCGCGTCGGCCTTGGTCAGCTTAGGATTGGCGGCCTTGAGCTCGTCGAGCTTCGCCACCGCGGCGATGTTCGTCGCGTGAGAGCCGGATAAAGCGGCAAGGAGCGCTAGTCGGGCGCGTTGCCATTGCTGTTGGGACTGTGCCTCGGCGGCGACCTGCTTGTCCTCGAGGGCCTTGATACGCTTGAGTAGGTATTCCGGGTCGCGGGCCTGCAGGAAGCCCTCGGGGTCCTTGAAGGCCTCGAGAGCTTGTCCCTCCATATCAGCCTCGCTTGTATAAGGACCGCGCAGGCGTAGGACGTAGCGTCCCGACAGGAGCTTGAAATCGTACTCGGTCGCGGAGTTGTAGAAGAGCTGAAGTCCGTCGGGCACGGCGTCCGCGAGCGAGGTCCCCCCGATGGAAAACTCGCTCGGGATAGCCGATACTTGTATGCCGTCTTCCCTGTTCACGGCGCGCAAATCAGAGACGCTTATGTTCTTCCACGCACGTATCTCTGCGACGAGAGCAAGTAGGGCATCTATCCGCTCTTTCGTGGGCTCGATCTCGGCGGTAAAGAGAAGCTTGCCCCCCGAAGGATCTATGAGCAGGACGCTGCGGTCGTCGCCCGTACTTTCAGACGAGGGCGAGAATCCCGAGCCCTCGAAGTCGAAGGCAGAAGCGTAGAGCACGGATATCGCCATCGCAAGCGTTATGATCGTTTTCTTCATTATATATGCTCCCTTCATTATTGCGCCGAGCTTCTAGGACGCTCGAGTAGGATGGAGTCGAAGGGCTTAGGTTTGGCGCCCGAGTCCGAGCTCGTGACCTTCGCAAGGACGGAGCCGTCGACAAGATAGAAGGAAATGTTCGCCACGGCAGTGTCTCCTCGCACAACGTAACCTTTATCTCCATCCGATACGCTGACTCCGGGCGCAAGGTATACGCTCAAGCTGTCCTCAGAGACGTCGAGGACATAGCCGCTCTCGCGGTTATCGCGCGCCAAGGAAGCTATCGCGGCGCGATAGCGTGCGAGATCCTTTTCCGCTGCCTCGGCCCTCTGTGTGAGCTCGGCGATGTCTTTGTCCCTCGACTCGAGGGCAGCGCCGGATGCCGATAGCGCTGCGCGATAGGCCGCGATGGAGTTCTCAGCCTCGCTCTCCAATCGCGCGAGGGCCGGCGGTATTGAATTGATGTAAGGAACCGAGCGCAACTTCCCCGAGAGGTACTTGTAGTCATCGAGGGAGCGATCAAGACTCTTTGCCGCTTCGTTGTCCAGAATGCCCGCTGTCGCGAGGTAGCCATATAGAGGACCGAAGAGTGGGGCGGGCTTGTTGGGGTCGATCGACAGGAGAGAAACGGACCTCTCGTCGACGAACTTAGGATTATAGCGAGAGGTGAGCGAGGCGGCGAGCTCGTTCTTCTGGTGCGTGAGGTCCTCGACATCGCGTTTATGCGCCGCCTGGAGCTGCGCGATCCGCGCTTCGTAGGAATCGGCCTGCTTTTGCTTCTCGATATCGAAGGCGACGCGCTCATTGGAGAGTACCGCCTCCTGCTGCTTCGCTTGCTCCAGCGAACGGCTGTCGTATTGATCGATGCGTTTTTGTATCTGCTGCATCTCCGCCTTCTTCGCGGCGGCCGAGGCAGCGTAGATCGTACGGAGCTTACTTTTCGCGGCGTCGCGCGACGCGGCGGCCGATGCAGTCATCTGCGTTTCCTCGGCACGGCTTTGGGCCTTAGCCTTGATGGACTCGAGCTGCGCAAGGTAATCCCTGTCCGCGGATGCAAGGCCGGCCGCGAGATCGGAATCGAGCCTCGAAAGCTCGAGTTTCGCCCTGTTGAGGTCCGTTTCGTTTCGCTTCGACGAATCGAGGATATCCTTCAGGTTGAGATCGTCGAAAGTGGCGACGTCGACCTGTGCATGCTCATTGCTCTGCTCGATGGCCCTGGTGACCGCCAAGGACGCGATGACCAGGGCCACAATGGTGATCCCGGTTGCGACGATAACGACGAAGGATTTATTGCCTCGGGTCTTGGCGAACTCCCGATTAAAATCATAGGCGCCCGAGCCCTTCGTCCGAGCCAAGGCAGTATTGAGGAAGGATTCCGACTCGTGTCGGATAAGCTGCTTTATTTCGTAGTCATTGCCCATACGCCGTTCCAATCCGCAGGCGCCTCTTGCCCCGCGATACGCTTTTTAAAGACTTCACTCAGGGGAAGGCTTACCTTGGCCCAGGCCACCAGGGCTTCCGGCCACGAACCCGCGTAGTAGAGCCTAAGGCCCGCGTCGAAGGCGTCGATTTCGGCGACGAGGCTCGCGCCGAGTTCCTCTCGCCTAACCGGCCAAAAGATTCGCTTACTTTGCGTCTTTCCCTTGACCTGGACCATGTCGAGCTCGACGAATCGGTATTCCTCGGCCGACGCCTCCACCTCAGTCTTGACGAACTCTGAGCAGATGACGGGCACGTGATAGATGCGCGTAAGCCCCTCGAGCCTGCTGGCGGAATTGACATTGTCTCCGATGACCGTCGTCGTCATGCGCTCGTACGAGCCTATGTTGCCGTAGAAGACGTCACCGCCGTCGATACCGACGCCGACCTCGAGGAGCACGGCGTTGTAGACGGCCTCTTCAGCTTCGGAAAGACTCCCTCGGCGTTCGATGATCCCATCCCGAAGCGCCTTCATGTCCTTGCGCAGGCCCGCGGCAACATCCTGAATTTGGTAGGCGGCGCGCAACGAGGCTATAGATTTATTTGCGGAATCGTCCATGGTGCCGAAGACGGCGAGGAGGGCGTCGCCGATTATCGACCCGACGATGCCGTTTTCCTTGTGTATCCGGCCGATCGCGCGCTGATAGTGGAGATTGAGCACGTCGATGATGTCGGTCCCCAGGGTCTCCGTCATGTGGGTAAAGCCCTTGATGTCCGAGAAGAGGATGGTCAAGTTCCTCGTCGTGCCTTCGAGCTTGATCTCGCGGTCCCTGTAGGCGCGTTGCGCTATATCCTGGGTGACGAAGCGCCTGAATATCGACATGAGATTGTCGATCGTGGACGAAAGGGAATTGAAGGTCGCGCCCAAATAGGCCATTTCATCGTTCGGGGCGCCTTCGAGGTCTATGAAAGTCATCTTCTGATCGGACTGCATCTTCATGATGCTCTGCGTCATGCGTCCGACGAAGCGCAGAAGCCGGTTCACGAGCAGAGCGCCGACAAACACGAGAACGAGGGTCAACGCGAGGATGATCAGGGCGACACGCCAAAAGATCGCGTTCGTCTCCTCCTGGAACTCCTCGGTCTCCTCCGCGCGGACGATATAGGCCTTCCATACTTCGCTGTATTTATAGACTCCGAAATAGGACTTCCCGCCAAGGTCGAAGTTCAGCTTCCCCTCGCCCTTGGAGTCGGCCGCAAGCTTCGAAAGCGCGTTGGGGTCGGAAAAGGTCACAGGCCTCGACTGCTTCGAGGCCCAGAAGAGCAGGCTTCCGTCTTTTGCGAGACCGAAGGCCGCCGAATGCGCCTTCGTAAGATTCTTCGCTGCGCTCTTTTCCATCGCGCCGACCGTTCCCTCAAGGTCTCCATTAAAATCGTATATCTGCCTTTGGGTCGACGAGAAGCTATAGAGCTCGGCAAGGTCCTTGATGAGGATGCGGTTGGTGAGCTTGATCAGCTCGCCCCTATTGAGTTCGAGATTGATGTAGTTCGAGGCGAAGTTGGAGGCGAGGAGGAATACGGAGAAAAGCGCCACGATCTTCGTCACGAGTGGAACGACCCGGGTAGTGCCGGATTTTGGTCCGAAGACAGAATCTATTAGATTCATATAGTTCGTATTTTATGCTCGATTTTCAATAAATGGTAGATGGTATTGCGATTATCAATAAAAAAACACCATTTTTTCATGATAAAGTGTAGAGAAATATTGCTGCTGCGGTGGCAAGGTTAAGAGAGTCGGTGCCTCTGCTCATTGGAAGCGTAATTCGATCGAGACAGGCTGCCCGCCAATTCTCGGATAGGCCGAAAGCCTCGTTTCCTAGAACCAAGGCGAGCCGACTGGGGCGGGACCATGCGCGAAGATCGTCGGCATCGGGATCGAGGACGCAGGCGGCGGCCTTGAAACCTCGCTGCGCGACGAGGCCCATATCCTCGCTTCCGTCCAAGCGCGCCCAGGGAAGGGTCAAAGAAGCACCCATCGATACACGTAGAACGCGACGCGACAGAGGATCGGGCCCCGAAGGACCGAGGAGGAGGGCATCGCATCCAAGCGCTGCGGCATTGCGGAAAGCCGAACCCAGGTTCTCGGGGTCTACGAGCTCAGGCAGGACGAGGATTGTCGACCTACCCGAGCCGTCCGGCAGGGCCGCCTCTGGCGAGAGCTCGCAAGGCCTCTCGGCTAAGGCATACACACCCCTATGGAAGGCATAGCCCGCTTCTTCCGCGATCTGTGCCTCGGGAAGGACAGTAGGCGAGAGGCCTGCGACGTCACATCGGATGAGAAGCTCGGCAGCCCAAGCTTCTCGAGCGGGGACGCAGTAGAGGGACTCGAGCCGCAGGCCTCGAACAAGCGCCCTCTCAACGAGGAAGGCTCCTTCGAGGACTATGGGATCTGCGGATAGCGAGGGCGAGGTCAGAGGGATTGGGCTCCATCGACGGTATGGGGGAGGAACTCGGGAAAACGGTAGGTGGCTACGCCCGTGGAGAAGTCGACATCCGCTGAGGCCGCACCCTTGCGCACGAGATCGTCGAGCGCGATCTGGCACTCGTCGAGCCCGACATTGAGCGCCATGGCTACGACGCTCACAGTGAGGACTCCCGCGTGGGATTCGGCGAGTTTAAGGACGCGCACAGGAAGGAGGGGGTCGATACGGGGAGCGCTATTCCTGTCGGAGCTGACTTTACTACGGCGCTCCCCCCGATAGAAGAGGGTCTGCATCCGCTCTATTCCTCCGAACTCACCGATTATCCTGGATGCCCCGAAAACAATGAGGAAAAGGCTTATGACGACGAATTCTCGAGTAAATGGCAAAGCAATGGAAGCGAAGCCGAGGATGACGAGGATTATTCCAAATTTCCCCTTGAAGCTCATGAGCTACCCTTCCTTATACTATATTTCCATAATAACCTGTTCCGGGCTCGGAAGAAAGACCCTTTCGGCCTTATGCCGCTAAACTTTAGTCAGCGATTGTAGCGATGCCTCTTCGCGCTGTATAGTCGAGCTACGTGAATCTCATCACCCTCGATAGAATCGGAAAGACCCTCGGCGAAAATCCCCTCTTCGAAGGGGCGAGCCTCGGCATAGACCAAGGAGAGCGCATCGGCTTCGTCGGCCGCAACGGTCGAGGCAAATCAACCTTCCTGCGCATCCTCGAAGGCTCCCTAGAGCCGGATTCGGGGCGTCTCGCTCGTAAGCGCGGTCTCTCCGTCTCGCTCCTCGAGCAGCGGCCCTCCTTTTCGGAAGGGGAAAGCCTATCGCGTTTCCTTTATGGAGGTCGATCGACCCTCGTCGCCGAATGCGCCCGGCGCGGCACCGATCGTGAGGCGTGTTCGGAGCTCGAGCGATCCTACTCCTCTCTTTGCACCGAGCTCGGCCTCACCAATCCTTCCGCTCTTATGGCCAAGATGTCCGGCGGCATGGTCAAGAAGGCGGCTATCGCTCGCGCCCTCGCACCCAAGCCTGAGCTCCTTCTTCTCGATGAGCCTACGAACCATCTGGATATAGAGACCATCGAGTGGCTCGAGAAGCGCCTCGGTCAGTTCAGGGGCGGCTTCGTCCTCGTCACCCACGACCGGTGGTTCTTGGACTCGGTCTGCTCTTCGATCATGGAGATCGATCGAGCTTCAGTCTTCAAGTACGATGGCTCCTACTCGGATTATCTTAAGCGGCGCATCGAGCGCTCCGAAAGCCTCGAAAGCGCCGAGAACCGAAGGCTCGCAAACTTGAAGCGCGAGCTCGCCTGGCTCGCGCGAGGGGCCCGGGCGCGGGCGACCAAGAGCGAGCGGCGCAAGGAGATGATCCGCAGCATGCAGGGCCAGGCTCTTGTGCGCGAGAGCGGCATGGCGGGCTTCACCTCGACGGCCAGGCGCCTAGGGAAGAAAATCCTTGTCCTCAAGGGGATCGAGAAGAGCTACGGCGAGCATAGAGTCCTCTCGCCCTTCTCCCGCGACTTCAAGGCGGGAGAGCGGGTGGGCCTCGTTGGCCCGAACGGTTCGGGCAAAACCACATTCCTCGACCTTGTCGCGGGGAAGGTAGCTCCGGACTCCGGACTCGTCGACCGGGGCGAAAATACGCATTTTGCCTATTTCGACCAGACTGCATCGACGATCGATACGAGCCTTTCCATTATAGGCTACATTCGCCAGAAGGCCGAGCGGATCGCCATGGCCGACGGCACGACCCTGGGGCCGGAGCAATTCCTCGAGCGCTTCCTCTTTCCGCGCCCGATGCAGGATCTGAGCCTGTCTCGCCTTTCGGGCGGAGAGCTCAGGAGGCTCCAGCTTGCTCGAATCCTCGCTGATTCGCCCAACTTCCTCCTCCTCGACGAGCCAACGAATGATCTCGACATCGACACCATAGAGCTCCTTGAGGACTATCTTGCGGACTTCCCCGGCTGTGTCCTCGCCGTGTCGCACGACCGGGCCTTCCTCGACGGCCTCGCCGATTCGCTCATCGTACTCGACGGCTCGGGTGGAGCAAAGGAATACGTAGGACGGTACGCCGACTATCGCGCCTTCGCCGACGAAGGCGAACCGGAGGAGGGCGAGTCTTCTGGTCAGAAGTCCGCTTCCGACGCCGCAGCACCCTCGAGGCAGAGAGAGAAGAAGGGCTTGTCCTACGCCGAGCGCAAGGAGTTCGATTCCCTTCTCGACGAGATATCAGCTCTCGAGGATGAGAAATCCGCTCTCGAGTCGCTCTTTTCCTCGAGTTCTCCAAAGCCGGAAGAACTTGAGCGGGGAAAACGCCGCTACACTGAGGTGGTGGGCCTCGTCGAAGAAAAGACCGCTCGCTGGGAAGAACTCGCGGTTCTCGACGCATCCTAGTCACTAAAAGAGGAGCATTTCATGGTGAAGCCATCGAAGAAAGCTTTCACGATCACCCTCATCGCGCTCGCGGCGATCCTCCTGTGCTACGGCCTTGCGCGCATGGCATGGGGCCCTCTCCTGCCCGCGACCATCGACAAGAACCTGCCCGACGCGCTCATCGTCATCGCGATCGGCATCATGCTCTGGAATCGCCAGATCGCCAATGAAGAGAAAAAGGCCGCCGAAGCCGCGAAAGAGGCCGAGAAGCTCAAGGCAGTGCAAGTCGAGGAAGCCTCTAAGACCGGCGACGACGGAGAGGACAAAGGTGCCGGAGCCTAAGGGCTCGGCTCTCGGCTCCTTCGACCTCCTCTCGCCCGACGCCATCGCGGCGGCGGTCGAGGGTTCCTTCGGCATAGGTTCCGACGGGACTATCAGCGCCTATCCGAGCTACGTCAACCGCGTTTACGGACTCAGGCTCGACGACGAGCGCGAGATAGTCGCCAAATTCTACCGCCCGGGACGCTGGTCAGGCGGCGCCCTCCTCGACGAGCATCGCTTCATAGCCGACGCTGCACAGGCCGAGCTTCCGGTCGCCCTCCCGCTTGAGCTCGAGGGAGGCGGCACTTTGGGCGAGCTCGTCCTCGAGGATGAGGACGGCGAGCATCCCTTTTCCTTCGCGCTTTTCCCCAAAATGGGAGGACGCAACTTCGACGCTGAAGCCGACGATGACTGGCTTCGCCTCGGCGCCCTCCTCGGCCGTCTGCATGCGGTGGGGGACCGTAGGGACGCTCCCTGCCGCGTCGTCTGCGATCCTGAACGCCTTACCCTGCCGTTAGTGCAGGAGCTCTTCGATCAGGACCTCATCCACCCCGAATCGGCCGATGAACTTCAGGCTCTCTGCGAATCGACTCTTTCGGCGCTCGCGCCGCGCTTCGAAGGCCTCAAGTTCCGTCGAATCCACGGCGATTGCCACCGCGGGAATATCCTGGATCGTCCGGGCGAAGGGCTCTACGTCATCGATTTCGACGACATGATGACCGGCCCCGCCGTGCAGGATCTCTGGCTCCTGTTGCCCGATCACGCACAGAAATGCCGCCGCGAGCTCGGCCTCCTCGTCGAGGGCTACGAAAGCTTCCTGCCCTTCGATCGGCGGGAGCTTAGGCTCATCGAGGGGCTGCGGTTCATGCGCATGGTCTATTTCCTCGCCTGGCGGGCGCGCCAACGTAACGATTCCTGGTTTCGCGAGAGCTTTCCCGATTGGGGAAGCAAGGCATTTTGGAAGAGCGAAGTCGACGATCTTCGCGACCAAGCCGAGCTCGCCTTGGATATTTCTGGCCAGGATAATGCGCTATAGATTGCAAGGATACTTGCTGAAAACGGCTTCTGCCTGAGTCAGGCAGAAGGTTTGCCTAACTTGGGCATGAGGATTGCCAGAGTCAGGCAGAACCAAAGCACAATTTGATTCGGCTGACAACACTAGAGGTATTGCCGCATTTTTCCAGTTGACTTGGAAGGATATGATATATTCGAGGTAAAAGGATGTAATCCGGAGGGTTGGGCTATGTTGAAAACTCTGCGCATTAAAAACTTCAAAGCCTGGAAGGATACGGGCGAACTCAGGATGGCGCCATTAACGGTGTTCTTCGGTCCCAACAGCGCCGGCAAGAGCAGTATCGGGCACCTACTCCTCGCATTAAAGCAGACTGTTATATCCGCCGACAGACGCCGTGCGATCAACTTAGGCGATTCCAACTCTTTAGTGGACTTGGGAACTTATGAGGATTGCATCAATTCTCACGATATTGCTCGCACTATGGAGTTTTCAATCACGTGGACCTTGCCAAAGAGGCTCGAGATTCGGGACCCGCTTACGAGCTCTGCTGTCTATGACGGTAATTCGCTCAAGCTTGATGTCCAGATAATAGCGAATGGCAACGGACAGCCGGCCATCCGTAAGCTCGAATACCTCCTGTCAGGGGGAACCCGGTCAGCCCTCGATGTTTCCTATGGTCACGGCGAAAACGGGTCCTTCCTTCTCAATTCCAAGGGCTACTCCTTTACGCGAACGACGGGACGTCCCTGGTCCCTTGACGAGCCTGAAAAATTTTACAGGATTTCTGATCAAACGAGAGCTCGCTTTCAAAATGCAAGCTTCCTCTCCGATTTTTCTCTCGCCGTCGAGGCTTTGTTCGGAAGCCTGCACCACCCTGGCCCTCTTCGCGAGGAGCCTCGCCGGATTTATCAATGGTCGGGCGAGTCCTACGAGGACGTGGGCGCTAAAGGTGAAAATATCATTGGGGCTATGCTCGCGGCCCAAGCTCAGGGGCGCAAGCTCAACCGCAAAGCCAGGGCGGTCATGGCTGATTTTTTTCCCTTCATCGCCCAATGGCTCAAAGAGATCGGCATCATCTACTCCTTCGAGCTCAGGCCTGTCGCGGAAGGCAGAAAGGAATATGAAGTGCTTATCAAGACGCATCCAAAGGCGAGCGAAGTGCGCATCACCGATGTGGGCTTCGGCATATCTCAAGTATTGCCCGCTATCGTCCAGGCTTTCTACTCCCCTCCTGAATCGATCGTACTCATGGAGCAGCCAGAGATACACTTACATCCCCACGTTCAGGCAGGCCTCGCCGATGTTTTCATCTCGGCGATTAAGTCTCGGGAAAAAGAATCACCCAGAAATGTGCAGCTTATCGTCGAAAGCCATTCCGAGCATTTCCTCGATCGTCTCCAACGCAGGATCGCGGAGCAGGAATTAAATCCCGAATCGGTAGCCGTGTATTTCTGCTCCGTGAATCGCGGAGAGCCATGTATAGAGGAGCTCAAGATAGACGAATACGGTGAAATCTCGAATTGGCCCGAGAGTTTCTTCGGCAACGAGATGGATGAACTTACAGCGCGCACTGTTGCCGCCATGGCTAGAAAGAAGGCCTAATCAGATGACAGGGGAACTATCGGTAATAGATACGAATGTCATTCTCGTGGCAGAGGGCAGGCACGAAGATATGTCACCGGAATGCGTCGCCACCTGTGCCTCGCGACTCGCCGAGATTGCCACCCATGGCCGAGTCGCTCTCGACGAGTGCTATGAAATACTCAGAGAATACCTGAATAAAAATGATCCGAAGCGGGGCAAGAACGCTGGAGAAGTATTCGTGAAGTGGGTGATTCGAAACCAGACTAACCCCCATAGATATTCCACGTTCGGCTCGAGCGGGACGATGCTGGCGAATATGCGTCATTTCCACGGCATCCGGAGTTATCGAATTTCGATCCGCCGGATAAAAAGTTTGTAGCTGTATCTGCCGCGCATCCAGAACATCCCCCTATCCTAGAGGCTGCGGACTCTAAATGGCTCGATTGGGCTCCTGCATTGAAAGCATCTGGCGTCGAGGTCGATTTTATTTGTCCCAGCGACCTGCGACGCTTCCATGAAAAGAAGTTCGGTGAATGAGCGATTTTTTCCGCTTCCCCCATACGTCCCATATCGCCTGGCTTGGGCAGGGACGGCCTCGAGATGACAAGGTGCTTTCGCCTGAAGAAGCGAGGGCCTTCCTCCAAGCGGACATCATCATTGAGGAAAAAGTGGACGGGGCCAATCTCGGCTTTTCCGTGAGCTCCCAGGGAGAGCTTCGCGCGCAGAATCGCGGGCACTACCTCGAGCACCCCTTTTCGGGGCAGTTCTCCCGTCTCGAAACCTATCTTGCGCAGCATGAAGACGGCCTTATCGACGCCTTGTCAGGCGGCCTTATACTTTTCGGTGAGTGGTGCGCGGCCCGGCATTCGCTGGGCTACGAGCGGCTGCCCGACCTTTTATCGCCTTCGATATATACGATACGAATAGCTTGCGCTTTTATTCCGCCGAAAGGCGCGACGCCTTCGCGAAGGAGCTCGGTATCGCTTGTGTTCCCCGCATCGGCCAGGGTCGATTCTCCCTTGCCCAGCTCGTCGATTCTCTCGCGAAGGCGCAAAGTTCATTTCGCGACGGCGATCTCGAGGGCTACTATCTTCGTCGAGATGCCGAGCAGTGGCTTGAATCTCGGGCCAAACTCGTAAAGCCGGGCTTCACACAGGCGATCGGCGAACACTGGTCCAAGCGCGGCATAGAATGGAATGAAGTTGCCTATGGCTCGCTGTAAAGACGCTCTCCTCGCTTCGTAGAGTCCTTATCCCATTACTGCGACGACCGTATTCTCCGCTTTAAGCATGCCAGCGGGAACGAGACTCCCTTCGAGCTTTTCGTCATTGAGCTCGAGGGAAGCTATGCCCTTGCACAGGCCTTTCGGATTTCTCACTTCGATCGTGACCCGCTTGCCCCTGAATCGGCGCTCGGCCTTAAATCCTTTCCAATCGGAAGGCAGGCAGGGATCGATTCGTAGCCCATCGTATTCAGGACGGATGCCCAGGATGTACTGTGTGAGGCTGTAATAGGACCATGCGGCCGCGCCCGAGAGCCAGGACGTACGAGTGTTGCCGGGCCTCGGGGAAAAAATCGAGTAGGTCGTCTGGCCTTGAACGTAGGGCTCGCACTGGCGAATCTCGGCCTTGTCGTTGTAAGCGGCGGGGAGGGCTGCCTTGCAGTATTCGAAGGCTCGGTCCCCATGACCGAGGATGGCTTCGGCCATGATGCCCCAGCCCTGGGTATGGTTGAATATGCCGGCATTTTCCTTTATGCCGGCGTTGAAGACCACGGCCCGCATGACTTCGATGGAGGTTTTCGCGAAGGGCGGGGCGGAGAGCATGAGGCCATAAGGAGTCGCTAATCGTTCTTTGACCGTAGCCATGGCGCTCTGGGCCTGCACAGGGTTCGCCGCGCCGGAGATGACGGCCCAGACCTGGGTGTTTAAGTAAACCTGTCCCTCCTCGTAGGTCTTGGTGCCGTAGACCGTGCCGTCCTCGGCTATGGCCCAGATGAACCACGCTCCGTCCCAGCAGCTCTTCTGTATGCTCCCATCGAGCTTGGTTCGCTGATCTATGGCCCACGCGGCTTCAGATTTCTGCCCCAAGCGCTCGGCGATGTCGGCGTAGGTTGAGAGGCCGAGCCTAAGCTGGAAGGCCACGAAGAGGCTTTCCCCGCGGTACCCGAGTCTCAGACAATCGTTCCAATCGGCCGAAAGTCCGCAGGGCAGGCCGTGCGTTCCCATCCGCTCGAGGTTGAAGAGCAGCGCTTGTTTGAGGTGGTCGAAGACCGTGGCCTCGCCCTGGTCGGCATAGGGCAGGACTTTATTGTAGAAACCGAAATCGCCCGTCTCGGCGACGAGGTCGGGTACCGCATTGAAGAACCATAGGCAGTCGTCCGAGCGATACTCCTCAGGCGGTGGGGCCTTCTCCTGCCCAGGCCTATGGGTGAAGGGTTTGATAACGGGTATGGCCCCGCCGTTCGACACCTGCCCCGTGAGCATGAGTTCGAGGCGTTTCTGCGCTTCTTCGGGGATGGCCGCGGCGACGCCGAGGATGTCCTGGACCGAGTCGCGGAATCCTAAGCCGTCGCGCTCGCCGTTGTACACGAGGCTAGCGGCGCGGGACCAAGCGAAGGTGATCAGGCAGTTGTAGAGGCCCCAGACATTGACCGTGTGATCGATGTCTTTATCCGGAGTCTCGACGACGAGGCTCCCGAGCCACGAGTGCCAGGTCTTCTTGAGATTCGCGAGCTCATCGTCGGCGCGACTGAAGGAGCCGTACTCTGCCCTGGCGGCCTTTCCTTTCGTCCTTGCCTCTCCGATGCCGAGCATGATCATGATTTCCTTAGACTCACCGGGCTTTAGCTCGATATCCGCCTGTAGGCTGCCGCAGGCATTGTCTCCGAAGACCTCGCTGCCCGAACACTCTCCGCGCTCGAGCGTCTCGGGTTTGCTGTAACTGCCGTAGTTGCCAAGGAAGGCCGATCGACTCGTGTCGAAGCCGGCAATGGGCGCGCCGATTAAGGTCATCCAGGCGCTCATCGCCTCATCGCCGACCGGCAGATTGCTTTGCGCGGAAAGGTTGTCTTGAATGGCGATGCGAAGAAAGCCGTTTTCAAGCGCGCCTTTAATAATGAAGAGAGAGTACTGAAGGTTCACTTGGTCCTGGACGGTATCCCACTGGTTCGTGAACTCACAGTAGCTGAAGGCCGAAAGCCTCCGTTTTTTATCGCTTTTATTAGTCAGCTTGAGGCGCCAATACTCGAAGCACTGTCCAAGGGGCACATAGTAGCTTGCCTCGGAGACGATGCCTGCGTACTTCGAGGTAAACTTCGAGTAGGCTGTCCCATGGCGGCACTCCGACTCGTA
>Ga0326727_10008613_pt1 | contig 25726 bp, 24 predicted proteins | sample MB2enrmetagenome_FD_207643 | JGI IMG/M metagenome (GOLD analysis project Ga0326727, IMG submission 207643) | Lab enriched peat soil microbial communities from McLean, Ithaca, NY, United States - MB29MY | ecosystem: Environmental > Terrestrial > Soil > Wetlands > Peat | place: USA: New York...
AGGCCTTGCTCCAAAGCCTCGACCATTTTTTTGTGGGCTGCATCTCTTCCGGTATAAATCACACCGCTAATCAAGACCTTGTCCCCGACTTTCAAGCTCTTGACCTTTTCCTGGGTCAGAGGAGTTTCCAAGCAGATGATTTCACTCATTAGCTTTCCCTCCCTTGTAGGGTAATTTCTTTATGACGGGTCGCATGACAACCAATGTTTACGGCAACGGGCATGCCGGCAATATGCGTCGGATATACTTCCAAGTTGACAGCCAAGGCAGTCGTCACTCCACCAAACCCTTGGGGACCTATACCTAAACGATTAATGCGCTCTAATAGCTCCTCCTCGATTCTTGCCAGACGCTCTTCCGGATGATGTTTCCCCACGTCACGCAGTAAACTTTTCTTGGCAAGTAACGTTGCTTTTTCCATTGTTCCGCCCACACCCACTCCCACAATAATCGGAGGGCAGGGATTCCCACCCGCTTGATCGACCGTGTCCACGACAAATTGCATTGCACCTTCTAATCCCTCAGAAGGCTTGCACATTTTTAAGCCCCCCATGTTCTCACTGCCAAACCCTTTAGGGGCAACAACCAGCCGCAGAGAATCCCCCGGAACAATATCATAATGGATAACTGCCGGAGTGTTGTCTCCTGTGTTGACCCGCTCAAACGGGTCCTTTACGACAGATTTGCGCAAATATCCCCTCTCATACCCCCGGCGCACCCCTTCGTTAATACCCTCTGTCAGATCACCGCCAACCACATGTAAGTCCTGTCCAATATTTACAAAAAGCACCGCCATCCCTGTGTCCTGACACATTGGGACTCTTTCTCTGTGCGCTATTTCGGCATTCTCCAGGAGAAGCTCTAACACCTCTTGCCCCAGCGGGGAACGCTCATTCTCCAGAGCTTGATGAAACCCGGTTATAACGTCCGAGCCAAGATCGTAATTGGCCTCTAGGCAAAGTCTTTCAACCGCTGTAATGATTTCTTCTATGAGTATTTCCTTCATTGTGCTCGGTACCCTCTTTCAATATATTAATCACCCATAGTGCGCGTGGGGGACGGTTCTTTCTTGCATTCTTTTTATGCGAACAGGGACGCTTCTCTCCCTCAAGTGCAACTAGGAACCGTCCCTTCTCTCCCTCTCTCCATCCCCTCCATATATTCCTCCAATAGCTCAAGGAAGACCGTTACCCCTAATAAATCGGCACTGCCGCCGGGGCTTATTTTGCGTATTGAAAAATCCCTATCCATTTCTTCGATAGCACTCATCCCTTGGAGGGTTTTTACTCCACCTATGGAAATAACCTGCTTGGCCCTTCCCTGAACTTCTCTTAACGTTTCAAAGCCGTGCCTATACAAAATATTAGAATCCTCGCAAGACTGCATAATCGCTAATAGAGTTTGTACTAATCTATCGCTTTTACTTAAGCCTTGGTTTACCTTATAAAACCCCAACGAAAATTCAAAAACCGTCGGCAATCCTCTTTGGACCTCTCCTCGTATTCCTTCGACTTTATGGTGTAAAAAAAGAGTTTCTCCGTGCGTTAGAGAGAATTGATCAGCATTTTTCAGCTCAATATATCTTGAACTCAACTCCCTCTCCACTAAACCTGAAGTCATTTCTTTGATAATGCTTTGCAAAGATGAAAAGTGAACACCACTGCGGAGCGCTATTCCTCCGGCAGCACAACAAACACCTAATAAGAAAAACATTCCCTTATGGGTATTTACTCCGAATGTCTTGTGCAGCATTTGTTGTTCACCTGATTGCCCGATCTGCCTTATTTGGTTAAATATTTCCAAGGAGGTACTCGGGGCAAACCCTACCTCCGCGCAATGAATTAATGGTTTAATCAGGGTAGTGGCACTGTCCAAGAAAGTGAAATAATCCATATCTCGATGAGCGCCACTCGAACCTCTGGAAACCAGCCCCGGTGATGGATAACAGGCAGCCTCATAGAGCATCGCTTGTACTGCCAAACTCGCTATATCGATACATTGGTCCCTTAGACTGTTGTTTAATCTACTATCCCCTGCCATTAACGTTTTCCTTATATTCTCTATATTTCTCTTCAATATATCCAACTACCTCATGTTCACTATGTCGTCGGGCCCTCACGCAATTATGGGCATAGTCCTCACATAAATAGCATTTTCTCTTCAGATATCCCAGTTCCTGCCTACTGATGCTTTTACCCTCCAGATCATACACATCGAGGTCTAAGCATCTGCCCAACATATGCGTTTCTTCAAACTTAATAGCTATCGTTTTCAAAGCCAAAACGTCTTCCCGGACAGCAACATAAAAGATCGGCCCTTCCGCTCCTCGAAGCAACATCTTACTACAAACTTTACCACTTAAAAGAGCACAAATCAAAGAGCCCATCTCCGCCATAATATTTTCAGTTAGCTTATTTGTTTTCTCCAGTCCGGGATAATTGACTCTCATAACCAACAGCGGGGTATTATAACGTTTCAATAATTTATCTATTAGGCCGACCCGCTTTTCTCTCGCTTCAAGTAATTCAGCGGCTGTATATTCTTTCATCGATTAGTACGGAGAGTGACTACTTTTTAGTTTCTCCGTGATCTCCCTTCCAGTCGTATAATCTAAAATCCCTCAGTCTTGAGCTTTAATTAGGTATAGAACGAGCTAGAATTTCCGGATCACGATCTTGCTAAACTCCTTCAAGTCATCGAGATTTTTTTCGATAATATGGCGAACTATCTTCAGATTCAGTGATTGGTAGTTATGGACTGCAATATTTCGGAAACCTACCATAGATTTCAAGGACTTCGTCAAGGATTCGTCTAAACAATTCTCTTCCCGAAGAATGTCAAAAGCTTCTCGACTACTTTGCGGAATACCCCATTTGTTTTCGGCAATGATATGCATGGCTAAATCAATAGCTGCCTCGCAGCCTCTTTGAATGTTTAAGATGATAGAGTCTTGCTTAGTATAGCTCTCCAGACTCTGAGGATTATTTCCATATTCCTCATGGATACGTTGAATGCAGCGCTCAATTATAGAGCATTTATTGTAAACTATATCATCCCCCATAGATTGTGCCCCTCTCTTTAATCTGCTTTAAAATGGTTGCTCGTTCTTCATTCAATAAGGCATACTCCTTAAAAGTGCGCAGGAAATAATACTGCCTGCGCGTCTCATCCTTACAGTAAAGCACTTTCCCATGTCCGATAACTTGCATCTGAAAAACAGTACTGGCTGAGTATAAATTGACACAATCAACACTCTTTCCGATGGACTCAGTTAATTCTTGAGCAATACAAAACGACTGATACTCATCAACTTTCCGATCTGCCAAAAATGCAATATCAATATCACTCTCTTCACCGGCTCTGCCTTTTGCATAAGAGCCAAACAAAATAATTAGCCAAGGTTCAATTAATTCATTCAAAGTATGAACGATGATTTCAATCTGAGTAGAATTAAGTACAAGTGAATCAGTCATTAAAACCCATCCCCTCACCGAAGGCTGCTCCGGAATTAGCTTATAATGCCCTTGTAGCTACATGTCATAACATACTATGTCATAACGTCAGATAGACTTTTGTCTAAAAAAGTACGTCAATGGTCGTATACTGTTTCATTATCTAGTGCGGAACAACTGCTTTTCAGTTTCTCCCTAATCTCCCTTCCCAGGCTTGTGTTCAGAAACTCAAAGGTAACATCGGGCAGAAGGTTTCTCAGACCCTGCAGATCCCCCTGTTTAAATAAATTTCTAACCCTTGAGGCGCTTATGGGAACATCCCTAAAAACCTTTCTCGCAACTTCATGCAGTTCTACGCCGTAAATGGGCAGGACTTTCTTGAGAGTCTCATTGTAAACTTCCGTGACCTGGCAATAAGGCTCAGTTCCCACATATCTCTTCGTAATATTTAGAATTTTGCAAAAATACTTACCGAAAATTGAGGAATCCAATTCCACATACGCCCTCAGTCTTTCCCCTTTTTCCCGGAGAAAATAGGCTGGAAAAGTAGCTAAGGATATTAAATATTCTCCACTAGGTAATACCTTAACGTTTTTTAAGTGTGCCGCTCCTTTGCTAACCAATTCATATCTCGCTTTAAAGGGAAACAGAGATTGGTCTGCCTCAACGACAAACACAAGCACTTCGTTATTATTTTTAGAAGCCTCTTCAATTAAATACAAGTGCCCTAAAGTAAAAGGATTACAATTCATAACCAGAGCTGCCTTTTCCCCATCTCCAATCCGGTATTTTTCTTTCATTTGCTCCAAAGCTTTGTTAATATCATAAATACCGTTTTCCAAAAGCGCCACATCCGCATTGCTATGGATAAGCTTGAAATTCAGCGCCAAAAAAACATCAGCATTGGCTGGTTTCGTGAATATAAAACTGTGGAATATGCCTTGACTAAAGAGTTTGTCGATCAGCATAGAAATTAAGATAGAGACGATTCCTTCTCCTCTGCGTTCCTCTTTTACCGCAAAGCATTTCAAGACATTCCCGGCCTTGGAACAGGTGGCCACGATCGACGCCCCCTGCGGCAGAGTTCCATCTCTGATCACCAGCGTATAATCTACATCCTGATCTAAGCTTAAATCAAAGTCCCGGAGAAAGGTTTCTACCTCGTCTCTTTCTTCTCGGTCTTTAAGATTTACCCATTCAGGAACAACTCCATACATATTTGTACTCTCCCTTTGTAAGAATGAAAATGAATTTCCCAACTTCAAATAGCATATAAAGCGTATTTGCATCAATGATGCAAACAGCGCCTACTGAACTCTAAGCCGTGCCGAATCCCTGTCGACCCAAACCCAGAAGAAGTTTCTTAGACTGGAAAGCAACATAACAAAAATTGCATCTGCGTCAATGAGCGCAGGGGCTATACAATCAAGAACTGTCCCCAACATGCACGCAAAGTGCATTTGCGCAATTAGCGCAAACAGCGTCCCTCTCCCCCATCCGTACCACCCCCCCCCCCCCGTCGACCCCAGACCCGAGAAAGTTTCTTAGCTTAGTGAAGCACTTTAACGGAATTGCGTCAAGCGAATAGCAATGCAGCGTGTGCGAACGTGCTAAGATACTTTCTCCTAAACCATCCTCACAACGTCGATAACACTACCGTCTCGATATTCCACCACAGCCACAATCTTCTCGGAAGTCTCAAGGCCTTTGGGTACGCCGGTAATTTTCTCAGCCATCCCTTTCAGTTCCCCAATAGTCATTAGCGGCAGCTTGGTTTTGCTCAGTTTTTGAATTAAATCTGCTCTTCTGGGATTTACAGCGATTCCTCGTTCCGTCACAACGACATCGACGCTTTCTCCCGGGGTTGTAATCGTTGTCACTTTATCCTTAATAATTGGCAGCCTGGCTTTCATAAGATTGGTGACGACAATAGAGAGTTTTGATCCGGCCGCCGTATCGCTATGCCCACCTGAGCCACCGATAATCACTCCATTGGAGCCTGTCGTAACATTAACATTAAATTCGATGTCAATTTCAGTAGCTCCTAAAATCATTATATCTAAATTATTAACCACCGCTCCCTTCGTATGAGGATTTCCATACATTGAAGCGGACATAAATTGGTGTCGTACATTACTTTTATAGGACTCTATGGCTTTTAAATCAAAACACTGCACATCGAAGAGGGTTTTAAATAATCCTTCTTCCAGCATTTCCACGAGATAACCGGTGATGCCACCGGAGGCAAAGCTTCCCGTCACCCCTTCACGCTGCATAATCTTTTTTAGCTCAGCGGCGACTGCCAAAGAGGTTCCGCCGGCTCCTGTCTGAAAGGACATTCCATCCTTAACTAGGCCTGAGGCTTTTATGACCTCCGCTGCTCTTTTGGCGATAATCAGAGCCACCGGATCCTTAGTAATCTTAGTCGTGCCTGAAACAATACCCTGGGGATCTCCGATGGACTCAACCTGAACCACGTAATCGATAAAAACTTGGCTGATTTCAATCGGGCAGGCCGGGAAAGACACTAAATTATCCGTTATGGCAATCGTTTGATCGGCGTACTCAGCATCTGCAAAAGCATAACCTAAAGTGCCACAGGCTGATTTACCCTCCACACCATTAATATTGCCGTAAGTATCCGCCGTAGGCGCTGCAATAAAGGCCACGTCGATATGGAGATCTCCGCTTTCGATGGCCCTTGCCCTTCCACCATGAGTCTGCATTATCGCAGGCTTCTTTAAGCTCCCCCGTGAGATTGCCTCTGCCACGGGACCTGACATATAGTTGGCAACAATACCGGTGACCACTCCGCTTTTCATATGCTCTGCGAGAGGGGCATGCACCGGAAAAATAGAACTGGCCGCGATGGTCAGATCTTTGATGTTTCGTTTGGCTAAAGCCTCTACCACCATGTTTAAGACATGATCCCCGTTTCTTAAATGGTGATGAAAGGAAATGGTCATGCCATCCTTGATGTTTAAACGGTCTAAAGCCTGATCCAGACTTTCTAAGACTTTTAGATCACCGGGGATCACACTTCTCAATTTGACAGCTTTCCTGGTCTTTATTCCTTCATCACGAAAAGCACCTTGAAACGGTTTAACTGCTCCATACCCGTCAATATAATCCGGCAATGCTCCGTTTAACACTGTTTTCAGCGTGCCACTCGTTTCTATCGGGTTCATCCTTCTCCCCCCTATCTCTCGATAAGTCCCAACCTTTGACCAAGCTCCACCGTGGTCCTCGCTCGCTGAATAATTGGAGCATCGATCATTTTGCCATCTAAGGAGAAAACTCCTTTGCCTTCTTTTGCCGCGTCCTGCATCGCCGCCAAGATCCGCAAGGCTTGTTTTAGTTCCGGCTCAGTTGGGGCAAATACCGAATGAATGAGCTCAATTTGCCTGGGATTGATTGCCGATTTACCTGTCAACCCCAAGCTTTTAGCCTTGGCCGTATCCTTTGCCAATCCCTCGTAATCATTCGTATCTGTAAACGGAGTATCAATAGCATCCACCTTTAAAGCCCGGCAGGCTGTTGCCACCTTATTCCGGGCATAAAAGATTTCATCGCCTTCTTTTGTTCTCCTAATTCCTAAATCCGAGGTCAGATCTTCCCCACCCAGTAAAACTCCTACCAGGCGTTGGGAAGCCTTAATCACGTCATAAACAGTTTCCAAGCCAAGAGCGGTTTCTATCAGAGCCATTATCTTAATACTACCGACCAAATAGCTTTCTTCTGCTTCAATTTTAGCCAGCATTGTATCGACAAGCTTTATCTCTTCTACATCCGCTTTGGGGATCAGCAACGTATCCGGTTTCGCTCTGGCAATCATATCCAGATCGAGAGCTCCAAATTCCGTGTCCATGGGATTAACTCTAACCACCACTTCAACCTTTGCATAATCCAGATATCTAAGGGCCTCTCTAACCAAAATTCTGGCACTATCTTTTTCCGTTAGACTTACCGCATCCTCTAAATCCAGAATAATCGAGTCTGCGCCAAGTACCGCTGCATCTTGAAGCATACCCGGGTTGTTTCCCGGCATAAAAAGCATCGTCCTTCTGAATTTCTGCACTTAGATTCACCTCAAACCCTCAACTGATTTTTCGCCCGGCAATGATGTTACTACAGATCATGTTTTTTAAGACACGGTCAAAGGAAAACTCCGGAAAAGTCTTCAGGGCTTGATTTCTAGATAGCTCTCTTAATAGCCGTTTCTACTCTCGCACCGATCGTATAATCTAGAGCCCCTTTATCTTGCGCTTTGATAGTAATGCCCTCAATGCCCATTTCCTTAACCTTATGTAAAATCACTTGCTCAATAACCTCACCAAACTGCTGCATGACGATACTTTCGAGTTCAAGTTCTACCTTTCCAGACTCATTGGGTATGACCATGATCAGAATATCATTGGACTCCAAGGTACCAGCTTTGGCGATCTTTGTTATTTTCATTAAAATTCCCTCATTTCAAATCAAAGTCCCTATAGCCTCATACCCACTGAGTTTAATTATACCATTTAATTGTCACCCTCCCCAACTTCTCGCTTTACATATCCCTGTTTGCCACGATTCTACGGTTTCCTCTTGATTTAATCCCTCTCCCCGATATAGCAGCACAATAATACCCTTAAGGGAATCAACTCCCTTAAGGGTATTATTGTGCTGCTGATTAGACTAAACCGTCTAAGTTTCAGCAAATGTTAAAGTTCAAAATCCTATTTTTCCGAGACTGTAATCAAGAGACCCACGTTCGCAGTAAGTTCTTGCAGTTCATTGCCGGATTCTTGGTCCATCTCTAAGGAATAATCCACATCGACAAAATCTCCTTTTTCAATGTAAAACTGCTCTTTGTTCTGTAAATGATATCCTTGATAGCGCTTGTCTTCCACTCGACTCAAAAACTTGTACAAGCGCTGGTGATTTAAAGAAAATTGATTTTGGAACAGGTTATTTTTCATATTCAAAGATAGCTCCATATTCTGGAGAAAGGAATCTTCTACCATGTCCCTGCTGTATCCACTCTTCCACTTTAAAAGGTTCATCTGCACGGCTAGGTCGGTCACAAGAATCTTTGTAAATTGATTGTTGATCCGGATCGTACCGTCCACCTTTTTGCCAGGATACCATAAACTGTTATCGAACATGTTGCCGTCACAACTAATCTGTCCTTTTTTGTCTACGGTAACCACTACATTAGGGCTGTGTGTTTTAAGATCAGCATAAGTTAAGGTCCCTGGCAGACATAATACAAATCCGATGATGAGACCCATCACGACGGATTTTAGCAGCCTTATGAGGGTTTTACGAGTTAAATTGATCATGACTGACACCTCCGATCATAGAAGTTCTATTGATTAGGATATGGTCCATCCTCCCGTGTATTCCAATAATATAGACTTTCTTGATCTACAATGCAGAATCGGGTAATAGCACTGATATCCTCTTGGTATTCATAAATAATAGGCCTTCCGGTTTCATCGGATAACTTAATTAAATCGTCTATTAATTTCACCTGATACTGAGACCCACCGGTTTCCGAGATTCCTGACCTTAAAGCAATCATCCGGCTACCATGCTTCTTGAATATTTCCAGTAAGTTCTTCTCTTCTGGGTTCTGAGAAGCTGTTCCCGAGACGAAGAACACTAAGTATACCAAGCCAACTACCACTATCGCTAAAAACATGCCACACACAAAGACTATTTTCCAATTCACAGGGGCCTTTGTTTTCTCCGTACGCTGAATTGCACCAGGTTTCTCTCCGGTCTGGAGCTTGGAGATTTCAAGGTATGGTGTGTTCAAGGGTATGACCAGTCCCGGAGACAGAGTTTCTTCAAGTGGCCCTTGGTCCGTGGCGACTTGAATATGGACATTCATCACGACGGTCAATTTAGAATTAAAAGAGATGTTTAATTCCTTCGCCAGACTGTCGGTAAAAGCATGATAAGCGTTAAAATCGACTGGTATTTGCTTAGAGATCGTGAAGGCCTTGTTCTTTGCACTAAAGGGAGTTTTAGTCTGGAGAATATAGCGTTTGGTCCACAAAGTTTTGTAAGTGTCTTTTTCTCCCTGATAGCCTTCGACGACCCCAATAATTTCATAATCCCCTTTCAGGTCGGCCTCTCTATCTCCTTTAAACTGGTAGTTAAAAGAGGTATTAATCTTATCTACTAATGGAGCGAGATAAACCTCCCCTTCTCCCAAGGTGGAGGTATCATAGAGGTTGTTTGGTTTAAAGCTCACATTATAGGTTGCATCAGCTTGATGGGTGCAGCGGTAGAGCACAACTTTATCTTCCTTGGTTCCTGGATTTTGGATTAAAAAATAGATCCCACACGAAAGGGCACCGATCAGCACGACTAATATTCCAATTATAGCAATTTTAAAATTTTGTCCAATTTCTCGTTTCATACTTCGTCTCCTATTCTAGAAATATAGCGTTCCTAGCCATCTCCACTATATTCCATGTAAAGAAGATCTTATCCTCCAATTAAAGAAATTTTGTCCACAGAATTTTATAGATGTTTTTCCCCCTGACAACCCTCAAAGATCCCAAAAATTTCATTGTCCCCTGTCAGATAAGCCTCTCTATTTCCCTTAAACCAGTAGTTAAGAGGTATAATATTATTCGCTCTAAATAATAACCACCCGAAAAAACGGGTGGTTATACTGCTTAGTTACAATGATTTATTACTGTGTATAACCAAGGGTGTAGGTAAAAGATAATGGTATCGTTTGATTACGGTATATATTGTCAGTAGAATCAACATTTTTAGGCCAAGATACTCTATATTGAAAAACACAAGATTGAGCAGGAGCCAATATAACAGGTGTAAAATTCAATCGACTATCCAATCCAGCAGAGGTATCCGAGATTAAGGTTTCGGCTTGATTGCCGGTTGCTATATCGTCAAGAGTTGCAATACTAACAGTATGCAGTAAAATTCTATTAGCATCAATACTTTGATCACTGTCATGGAGCGATACAAAATTAGCCGAATTAATTGAAATTGGTATTGAAGAATTATTCTTGATGATTTTATTTACTCCTGTATAGGCACCTGGATAAAGTCCAGAAATGGCAATGCTTACACTATGGCCATTATTTGTTACGGTACCCAAAGCAGTAGTATTTAGAGAACTCTTAATCTTGTCAACATTATCATCAGACATAGTAACGTCGAAACACCCTGTACGTACTGTATTGCCCATAGTATAGGTTTTATTCCATGATGCATAACCAACACCCAGTAACATGAATGCAACTAATGGAATTATGATTAACAACGATTTGAAGTTTTTCACGATTTCACCTGCCTTGCCTGAGTTAATTATTTTAGTTATGAAAAGAGCAGGGGTTTTAAGCCCTGCTTATCTTTTTTTAACTATCATAGGTAGAAGTAGTTCCGCTTTTCATTTAGATGAACTACTATAAGACATTTGTTATTTAGTAGCTTGAGCAAAATCAGCTTTTATAGAACAAGTATAAGAGTTTGCTGGTCCTCCAACAGGTGAAGGGGGAATAGCATCATTCGCTGTTAAAGTATATACTATTGCAGCATCTTGCCCAGCCGCAAGAGTTACCGACGATCCAGCCGTATAGTCTGCGCCATTTACTTGAATGACACCATTAAAATTACCATCAGTAGTAGGTGTAAGTATCATCGTAGCAGGAATACTGCTGTTATTTTTAATAGTATCATTGACCGTTGTTACTGAATTAGGATAAGCATTTGTGATACCTACAGTAAGGGAATTATCTGTATTAGATGGTGTTACAGTTTCATACTTATCTGCGGTATATGTCGCAGGTTGGATAACAAAGTTAAAAGTTCCAGTAGCTACAGTGTTGGTAACACTTAATGTTTGACTCCACGATGCATAACCGGCACCCATCATTGCAACTGCCAAAACAAGGGTAGGTACTACAAAGTTTAATTTTTTCAATTTATTAACCCCTTTTCAATTTAAATTTCGTCGAGTTTCCTGACTGAATCATTCCTGCACTCAACTTGTTATCTAGATTATATCCCCTTCACTCTGTTCGGAAATCACCGCAAAGTATACATTCCTGACCTCTTTTTGGATAATTCTAAATAATACAATCGAACCACAGACTACTACTTTTGTACCATAAGGATTGCAATCTTTAGAAGACAATGTCTTTTAAGTTAATGGACTTATCGCTCTTGAAAAGCAGTGTAGGCCAACCGAGCTTGGGTATCACCTGGATTATACGCCCCCTCACATCCTCCGGTTTAACAATTTGAGAATCAGCCGCTGAATTATTGTCCCCTTTGGTCCGATAACCCATTGATTTTTCATCCTTCACGATTTCGATAATACGATGATCGATAAGAATCGTATCCCTTCGGAATTGAATAATCTCTCCGGTCTGGAGCGTGAGCGTCTCTGCAGGCTTAACCTTGTTAATCAGCACTACATCTCCCGGCATAATTAAGGGCTCCATACTACCCGTAGCAACCACAGACGGATACACGGGAAAGATTCCCACAGAAAACCAAATTATTGAGATGGAAACCAGGGAAGTCAGCAAGAGACTGACAGGATTTTCTTCCTCCTTTTTAATTTTGCTCTTGTCTCGATTTTCTTCCGCATATAAATTTCGTAGGGCCATGTAACTAAAATAGGGGCACAACATACCGATCAGCGCTGCAGTGATCCATTTAAGATCTGGCAGGATGGGGCAGAGCCACTGGAAAGCCTGGATGATTCCTAAGTAGATCAAAGAGGGCACGACTCCCCCCAAATAGACAAAATAGACCGCTAAGAGGTTCATCGTAAATTCCGGGGCTAAATACTGAGCAGAAAATTCGATTGCATCCTTGTAATCATGTAAACTTAAAAACTGAGACAGGGAAATATCGGTCAAGGCCATCAATGAAGCCAAAATGACAAAACCTACATAGTTTTCTTTTTTAACAAAACTGTTAGTTAGAAAACTACGGGCTAATTCCCGCCCAACGAGAACTACACCTATCTGAACGATATTCTGCAAAATCCCGATAACACTATGGTTATATGGACTACGGCCAAAACCATCTACTAAGCCACCAATAATTGAGGCCAAAATAAAGAGAGCCGAAAAGTTAAAAGCCCACAGTCTGAGGAAACTCTGGTGTCGGTTCTTGCCGTGGACTTTTACTCGTGGCCAGAAGAAAAGTAAAAAAACGATCCCCAGCCAGATAACTGACTGGAGCCAAGAATCACTGATTTTATTGCCAAAAAAAGAGGCACCGTAAGGTGCAATGATAAAATAGTTCAACAGTATTGTCAGGCTTAATATGATACTTCGTTTTTTATATGTCTTTTCCGACATATGCCATTGTTTCCTCACAACCAATTCTCCACCTCAATTATTTAACACTATCTATACCATTTTAAGTCCCGAGGGCACTTGGCGTGTTCTCTCTGGAAAACCCACCAATGCTTTTTCCCTTAGATACCATCTGTTGTGACTGCCGCTGCTGACCCTGGCGCACCTACTGACTTTGCGGGAGTGCCACTGTCTCCGACAGTTGCACCGGAAAGAGGGCTTAGGTCGGGTATTGCTGATGGTGCTGCAGTAATAGGGTCAGGGTTAGGAGCCACAATTGGCTCAGTCTCAGGTGCTGCGATTGGCGCTGGTGCCGCGACAGGCTCTGCCACCGGCACCGCAACCGGCTCTACCACGGGTATCGCGATCGGCATGACGACAGGTACTGGCACGGGATTCACAATTACCTTTCCCGTAAAAACAAGGGATTTCTCCCAGGTTCCATATCCGCCGGACATGAGCAGAGCCGCAGCACAAATAGTGGTTATTACCACTAAGGCATTATTTCTCATTTTCATAATCCAACCTCACTTTGTTCATAGGGCATCCAAACTGTACGGCAATTCTACTGTGAACAAGTAATTTCCAGTATCACAGGCAGTAATCTGAAATTGACCATTGCCTCCAAGCTTACCATCCACACCCTTCACAGCCGACGTCAGATCAAACTTCAAACCGTTTTTTTCGCTCACCTTCGGCGGCCCGAATTTGACTGGCAACGTCCCCAGGTTTTTTACACTGTAGGCCACAGTCGCGGTTTGTCCCTGAGTCATAGTTCCCAGGATATTCAAATCACTGCCATTTTTCGCTCCTTGTAATCCTTGACCAGTAACATTGAAAGTCACAATTTCGGCATCCATGACTCCTGTTTTTATGCTTGCCTTCACCTTCATCCCCTCATTCCATTGGGCATAGTTAATTCCCGCCAGATTAATAGCGATAACGATGGACACCAAGATCATCTTCGAACCTGACCTTTTATTCCTCTTCTTCACAGATAGACACCTCCGATAAACCAAAACCTCACACTCCTAATGTTGCAGTGTCATAACATTGTTAGCATAGAGGGCCGCTTCCGTTCGATGATGTAGATTGAGCTTCCCCAGAATACTGCTGATATGTTTTTTTACCGTATGCTCAGATATAAAGAGTTTTTCCGCAATCTGCTGATTGCTGCAGCCCTTACCAAGTTCGCCGAGGACGTCCTTTTCCCGCTTCGTCACTCCATCCTGCAAGGAATCGTGCCGGCTTTCCTCTAACTCCAGATCGAAGAATTTCTTGCCCCGAGCAATAACATGGAGAGCATAGAGCAAATCCTCTGGAAAAGCCTGTTTTAAGAGATATCCGTCCACCCCTGACTGTTTACAGCGGTGAAAATCTTCTTTCTTGCTTGATGAAGTAAATACGAGAAATTTGGTGCTGCATTGATTGCTTCTGGCCCAATCTACTATTTCTAACCCATCTTCTCGTCCGAGATATAGGTCTATAATGGTCATGTCTGGTTTTTTCAGATTTAGAAAAACCTTTGCTTCCTCCATTGAAGAGGCTTCGTGGATTTCTTCAATATCCTTTTCGAAGGATAATGCTGAAGTCAATCCTTGCCTGACCAAAGGGTGATCGTCCATTATCAACACATTCACATGACTTCCTCCTTTGAAATTCCATACGTTTTGTGGGGTATCGTCACCTCAATTCTAGTGCCCGCCCCCATGTTACTTTTGAATTTCACCGTTCCTTGCATAGAATCAGCCAGGAACTGAATATTTTTAATCCCCAAACCTTTTTTAGATAAGATTTCTTTATTTATATAAAAACCCAGTCCGTCATCCGTAATGCTAAGTTGACTCCCTCTGGGTTTAATATCCAAAATCACGCCTATATTTTGGGCTTTGCCGTGTCGCAGGGCATTGCTCAAACCTTCACAAATAATCCGGTAGAAGGCTTTTTTCTGGAAAATGCTCAAGAATTCTTGATTTCCAGAAATATCGCAAACGATGTCGACCTTATGTAAATTCCTGAACTCTACAAGATAATTGCGGATATCTGCTTCAAAAGCATTCTCTTCGCTTTTCTTCCAGCTCATGCCATAGATTTTTTCCCGTAATTCTTTCATGGCACCATCGATCGCATTTCTGATTATGTGTAATTCCTCTGCTAATCCAATTTCTATTTGCGTAAGCCTTTTACTTAAAGAAAACAGCCCGCAGGAGATACTGAACAGTCGCTGCAACACGCCATCATGGATTTCGTTGGCAATCCTGTTCTGTTCTTCTGAGATGATCAGGCGATCACTTACCACTTCCAGTTCAAACCTTTCCAAGACGCAGGCACACAGCTCCGTAAAAGTTTTCACCTGCTCTACATTGTCCAAACTTTCGTAGTCTTTACTGGTTGGCTTCTCGATACATAAGACACCGAAGAACTTAATTATCGTTCGAACCGGAGCCAATAAAAATGCCCTGTCACAACATTGTACTTCTAGCGGTTCCAGACTGCTTTTCAGACTGGGCAGGCGCTCAAGCAAACTGATTTCCAAACTTTTTATCAGAGCGGGATGTAGTTCTTCCCCCTCTACGCCTTTGAAACCAACCGGTAAGGAGTAATAATAAACTCGTTCGCTCTTTGTCGTCTCCATAGCACATTGAATAATTAAATGAAGCACACTTTGTTTGTTCTGCTGGGACGTCAGCAGATGAACGGCTTGGTATAACTCCACTACGTTGTTCATGGCTTCCTTTGTCTTGATGTTGGCCGCCGCCAATTTCCGAATCGTCTCAGACAGGGCCTCACTTTGATGTTGGATTTTCTTAATATTCTTCTCTAACATTTGTACTACTGCAGTGATTAAGATAAAGGCTAAAAGCAAATTACGCTTTGCCAGGATATATTCAAGTAATTCGATTCTGTTAAGGTAGAAAATCCGATGTGTCAGGAAGATAGATGCGCTGAGGTAAAATGATAGGCTTAGCCAGCATATATACTTATTCAATAAGATCGATGTTACCACGATCGCATTGAGGGAATACCACACAAAGGGGCTTTCCAGTCCTCCGGTCGGAGTTAAGAATACTGTAACTCCGATAATTTCCATCAAGACCAGCAATGTTATTCTAACCTGGGATGTCTGGTAGATCATGTATAACAAACTAAGCATGAGAGAGGCAATCATCAGACAACCAATAATAAATAGTTTCCTGCCTAAAGGATAAGTTAAATCACTCACCAGAAAAAAGGTAGAGGTAATACCCAACGAGAAATATCGGTAGACTATCATAATTTTATCTTGATCGGCCAGGTTCTTATAAGAAATAACTACCTTCTTCGCATAATTACACATCAAGACCTTACCTCCATAAGAAATCTCTTATAGCTCACAGATCAACCTCTTCAGCAGTTACATGGACATCTACTCTAAGCAACAGTCTTTCATTAATTTACCCTCTGGTTAGAATAATGAACCCATTTATCTGCTGAAATTATATAATAGCTGGGGTTTTATATCTCCCCCCCTAAAGGTCTATTATTTCTCATCCTAGGGATTAATCCCAGCAACGAAAATTGCTTCCTGCCATAAGGTTACTGGATCATAGCGGTCAGTCAATCTCTTTCTTGGCGGCTTACGAGAAGCAGATCATAGATTTCTTTCTCCTCGGAGGTCAGTTCCACAGGCAACTCTAATGCCAATAACTCCAACAGTATGGCCATTTTATGGATTTGATTTCTGAAGGATCGGGGAAACATGATTAGATCGCCCCGGCAGACGATTTCTAAAATATGGGCCAGATAGCTTGGTGAGATCGCACTCAAGAAAGTGTCAACCTCCGCCCTCACAGCATCGACGGCAGCCGCCTCATCGTCCCGTTGCGTTATCAGGATCAGCGCCGTATTCGGGCATGCTTTTTTGACGTTTTGCAGTAAGCTGACAGGTATTTCACCGTCCCCAACGGCGCATAACACCGCTCTAGGCTGAAAATCGTTGATGCTGGACGCAATTTCTTCTAGGCTTACCATGTCCACCACTTTAAATATGCCCGGTACCTTGGACAACATGGTTTCCACGGCCTCCCTGTAGCCACTACTGTCACTGGCAATCACAATTCTTATTCTTTCTTTGGCCAGTAGGTCTCGAAATTCTGACGCGGGTATCGGTTTGCTGAACAGATATCCCTGCACCTCGTCACATTGCTGCTGTTTGAGAAACGAGAGCTGTTCCTCAGTCTCAACCCCTTGCGCGACCACATTAAGTTTGAGGCTTTGACCCAAGGCAATGATCGAGGTAGCAGTGAGAGCATCATCCAGCATAGTGGTAATATTTCGCACTATCGCATGATCTATTTTTAAATTGTTAATTCGCAGGCCACTGAGATACCTGAGCGAGGTTTGTCCGGCGCCAAAATTGTCCAGAGAAATCCGAACACCCATTTCGTTCAACTCTCGCAGCATCTTTATAGTTGACTCCTCATCTTGCAAGGTGTCAATTTCCGGGATCTCCAGTTCCAACCAACACGGCTCAAGACATGTCTCTTTTAATACCCGAGTGATCATTTCCACGAGATTAGGCTGCCGCAATTGACGAGCCGAAAGATTCACCGATATATGCATACAAGGAAAGCCCTCGGCCTGCCAGGCTTTGTTTTGGGCACAAGCACATTGCATTAACCATTCTCCGATCGGCACAATCAATCCCGTTGCTTCAGCCAGGGGAATAAATTCGGCCGGGGAAATCAGCCCCTTGCCGGGGTGCTGCCAGCGAGCGAGAGCTTCCACGCCGACAATTTTTTTGGTCTTAACATTCATACGGGGCTGATAATACACTCGGAATTCCCCGCGCTCTAAGGCTAGGCTGAGGTTATATTCCATTGCCAATTGCTCTGAACCCCTAACACTCATAGCCGGGTCGTATAGCTGATAGTTGTTTCTTCCCCGGTTCTTGGCACTGTACATAGCGATGTCGGCATTCTTCATCAGCGTCTCAATTGATTCGCCGTTTTCGGGGTACAGGGCTGCACCAATACTAGCTGTAATATAAAACTCTTGTTTGTTATAAATCCAGGGCAGTTTTAAAACATCGAGTATTTTCTGAGTTACCACAGACACGTGATTCGTCTGATGTATTTCCGGCAGCAATAGGGCGAATTCGTCGCCCCCGAAACGGGAGACAGTATCTTCGTTGCGTAAACAATTAACTAAACGTTTGGCTAGCTCCTGCAGAAGCTGATCTCCGGCAGCATGTCCCAAGGTATCATTGATAAACTTGAAGTGGTCCATGTCCAAAAACAGTACGGCAACGGAATGCTTGTTGCGGTGGGCATGAACTAAGGCCAATTCTACCCGGTCTTGAAACAGTATCCTATTGGGCAAGCCGGTTAGCGGATCGTGGTAAGCCGGTCCATCCTCCTCTACAAACTGAATCACAGTATATCTTTGATTATCTGCCACCATAGAATCTACTAGAATCTTGAGACGCGGTGTGACACCGGTACTTAAATTCGACGGAGGAATCAAGAACCGGGTCAGGGCAGCAGGGCAAACACCCTGTTGACCATCACTAAAGGCCTTATCAGTATCTTGAAGACTAAAATCAGGATAGATTTCTGTAAACTTGGTTCCAGTCACTTGGGCCGTTTTTTTACCTGTTATACTTTCCGCCTGCTGATTCCAGATTATAACGGTATAATCCTGATCCAGTACTACAAGACCTACATTTAATATTCTCAGAATCTGAGTAGAAAGGCCGCTCAAAGTGTCACCATCCTTTTGCGCTATAACGCCAATGGAATATCAAAGTGTAACAAAATTATCCCGGTAAGCTGCGATAAATCTTACCAAAAAATAGCGATCAAATCATCCTCCCGATGGTATCTAAAATCTGCCTAAAGTCTAATCCTAGCTAATCTGAAAATACCAAATGTAAGTATAATAATGAACCCTTATCTCTCCAGATAGGGTTCATTATTATACTTACACCGAAATGGTACTTTACTCCTAAATTAAGAAGGGACACCCCTTCTGCACAGGAATGTCCCGATGTTTAAACTATTCAGCTTGTATAGGACAAACTCCAGACGGAGCCTGCTATTGCTATTAAGAATTACAGATCATAACTTTCATTTAATTCTATCCGGTTTTTAACTCCGACCTTCTGTAGAATACTGCGCACATGCGATTTTACGGTGGATTCACTTATAAATAGCCCACTGGCGATCTCTTTGTTAGACTGTTTCGCAATAAGTAGGTTAAAGATTTCTTTTTCCCTGTCAGTCATTTCTTCCAGCATCTTTGGCGCGAATCGGTCAGACATGTTTACCATTCTTAGCATCTGCGCTTTAATTGATCTGGGAAAGACCATGATACCTCCCCGGCAAACCAATTCTAAAATGCGCATCAGGTAGCCTGGTGAAGTCATCCCCACACAAGCGTCCACTCCTAAGATGAAAGAATTCATCACCAATTCCGGAATTTCATGCTCTGTCACCAAGACCAGAGCCGACTGCGGACAAACTGTTTTAATCTCGCTTATTAAGGATACCGGAATCTCCATATTTTTTAGAGCGCACAGTATTACTTCCGGCTGAAAACGCATCACAGTATATTTGGCCTGCTCCAAATCTACAGATTCCAGCACTGTAAAGATACCCTGCGCTTTCTTGATAATGTTTCCTAATGCCTCTCTTTGGGTCAAGGTATCGGACACTATAACAACACTAATAACAGACATTTACATCCCACCTATAATTCTTCGCAATAACATCTTACAGATGATTGTTATCTTAGGAACAATCGAATCATAGCACAACAAACATGCAGAATTTGTTGTAATAAGATTCATATTATTAATTTATTATAATTTCTATATACTATTTTTATCGTCATAATTTCCTACATTTCCTACATTTCCTACATTTCCTACATGACCCTTGTCATTTTATGCTTAAGTTCAGAAACTATTACCTTAACAACTCCAAGAAATGATAATCTTGCCCGCAAAAGAACATTCGTTAAAAATAAAGAACCCAGTCTATAAATAAAATTTATAAACCAGGCCGGTTGCGCTACTTATTCCACATGTATCAAGCGCCCAAATACAATACATGCATCAATATTTCCTTGCATCCAAATGTTCCTTATGAAATTAAACTAACCATAATTCAGATCTTCACTAAACTGAAGTTTCTATCCAAAGTATAGCACAACTAAAATGCAGAATTTGTAGTTATATGTTTTGTTTTACTAAACTCGGAATATAATCCCTATAGATGGTCGCTTGGGACTCATCCAATTCCGTATAGATTCTCTTTGCTAGTGTCTCAAAACACACAGCAACAGCCGATCGCCCCATTATACTGAGGTTCCTGCGGTATCAAGATCCGGCGGCCTGTCCCGGCCTCCAAAAGCTTGCCAACTGCCTGGTTGTGGGCTACTCCCCCGGTAAAGACTAAAACCTCCCCTGCAAAAGAGCGGAGGAGCGGTAAGATTCGCTTGACAATCGTAGCATTAACACCTGCCGCAAGTTCTGCCAAAGGAAATCCTTCGACAATCTTACCAATCAGCTCACTTTCACCAAACACCGCACACGTAGAGTTCAACTCCACAGGGTCCTCGGCATATTGCCCAAGTTCCTCAAGGGTCACTTCCAGAATGCCTGCCATATTCTCCAGATAACGGCCGGAAGAGGCCGCGCACTTATCATTCGTCAGAAAATCAATCATCTTACCCCTTCTAACCTGGATGATTTTACTGTCTTGTCCCCCAAGATCGATCAAAGTAAAATCCATAAGCCCAGTCTGATAAATCGCACCCAACACATGTGCCTTAAGCTCCAGAATCGCTTCACCTCCGGCAAGTTCCAAGGTATTCCGCCCGTAACCGGTAGAAACCAGGCGTTCTACCACAGGCAATCCCAAAGCCTCAAAGTTAACGACCAGTTTATCACCCTGCTTGCGCCCATACTCTCGGTAAAAGCGGATCGTATCTAAGCTTTCCAACCGCAGGATCTCGAAGTGCTCCCTTTCTCCCCGTCTTCGCATGAGGGCGATCTTCACGCTCCGGCTTCCCAAATCGATTCCACAAACAGTTTGTCCCAGCATGTATTGCCTCCTTCCATCATATTCCGTAACCTTTCGTAACCCTTCTCTCAGGAACCCCCACAGAGGATACCGAAAACACGGGCGCGAAGCCTTTTACACCCTTCATAGCCAAACTCGGCTTTAAACCTTCTTTCACAAAACAAGACCAACACACATCCTTGTGTTTGAACCTACCCGCTTACATCAAAGTTCAAAGCCCTAGTTTGGCACAACAAGAGCAGGACTGACCAAATGTTCTAGAAACCTTCTGGAAATCCTCTAGTCTCCGAGCATACTCAAAAAAGATTCTATCCTCATTTTATTCCGCGCATCCAACCCCGTAGGATTCTCCCCTTCCAAGGTCAGAATTGGGTAATCCAATTTTCTTCTTATAATTAGATCCTCAATCTGGCGATAGCAAAAACTTTGCGTATAGTGGATGATCCCATCCAGTTGGCGGCGCTCTGACTCCCTAGAAATATCCTCAATCCGTTGAAATACTTGATAGGGATACGTGTATAATCGGTACTGCTCAACTATATCGTTCGTCTCAAAAGGCATCGAAAACTGCCTCTGCACTTCATTAAAAACAACTCGGGCTCCGTGTTTTTCCAAGAAATCGTATAATTCAGGAAAAATAGGCGGAACCCCGATAAAACCCAGACGGATCTCCCGCCCTTTACCCAGCGGCTTGGAGCGCATTCTTTCTGATAAAGGCTCCCGTGTGCGCACCAGCTGAATAAATTTCCCCATCTCACGAGCAAAGCCTTCCGGATCGCCGTTATAATCTGAACAAGAAACAAGATAAAGGTGGTTTTCCAACCCGCTCACCCGGTTTTCCTCCCAGGTTAGACGATCGATTTCCCACGCCAAAGACCGAACCTGATCCAGGCGCTTTTTTTGCAGATTCACACCTTCCCAGGTTGTGCCCAAAGCTTCAATCAGTTTGTCCATTTGAAGACGGAGCATATCCGGATCCCGATCATACGGAAAAGCAAACGGGATAATTCTGATCCCCTCCACTTCCCAGGTCTCCATCAAAGCATGAGTATTGCTGCAATCTCCTTGGGTCACAGCGACAATCCGTTCAATATCCGGATTATGCAGTGCTGTCGAATACAACCCCTTAATCCAACCGCACACATTCCGTGGGAAACCAGCCAATTCTGCCTCCTCTACGCGCCGCATAGCTTCCGAATTCGTAATAAAAATATTGTTCAGATCAACCGGTATATCACCCGCTGCGAAAATCGCTTCAACCGGCACCGTTGTTGTTAACCCGATTTTACCCATAATCACTGTCTACTCCTTGCTAACTCTGTTTATAGGGCTCCTATTTTTATCAATAAGGTAATCCTTTATCATGGTTTGAAGACTGACTCCCTATTGTATTCTAAATGATCTGCCCTAGAATAACCAGTGAACCTATTCAAGGTGACACCCATCTCGTCTTCACCGTCGGTCGCGCTCAAGGGAATTCATACGAGTTGGGGACGGTTCTTGACTTGCCTTTTCATTAAGTGCCGTGACTCGATGCCCATAAAATGATAAAAGGTCTGTCATTCCAGACATCACCGTAGACCTAAAACCAGTATTTGAGGCGATTACACTTGCTTCCTTTCCCGATACTTCAATACAGCTAACGTCCTGCTCATCTCATTATGCACAATCATATACCCTTCATCCACACCCATGCCCGGTTTGGCTAGCATTTGATCCGGACGGACAGCCAGCGCTACATGGACTGCAGTCCGCCCATCGGCGTCCGTTTCATTGCAGGATCCACCGACATAGGCACCTACACCGTATTTTTTGGCATAGATTACCGCCTCAATCGTATTTTGAATTCCGCCCAGATCCGGGGTCTTGATTTGAACCATATCAGCGGCCTGAGCATCCACAAACTTGACGATATCCTCATACGTGTTACACCACTCATCCGCTACAATTTCCACCTTAATGTTCTCAGCCTTCAATGCGTCGCGTAACGACTTAAGTTGTTGAATCTGACCTTCTACACTCCCGACATCCATCGGCCCTTCAATCCTCAAGCGCAATGGTGTTGCAACCTTTTCCAACTTAGCAAAATAGTCGACCATCCGCGCCGTACTGTCCTCAAAGGCAATCCCAATCGTACCGTAGACATCGATGTGCAAGATTGGGCGATAATCATCACCGCCGAGCTTCAGAATCCGGTTTCTCAGCCACTCCACATAAGCCAAGAGCAATTCCCCATTTTTCCCCAGCTTTGTCTCGACATTATTGATCAAGGCATGCGGTAGAATCCCAGCGCGTTTAATGATCGCCTTATCGGCGTTATCATAGCGCTCATCCCCAGTTTGGGTAAAGATCGGAACAGGCGCAAGAACCATCGGAAGTTCGTACTCTTCTAAAATAACTTCTGTCATAGTCTTTTTCTTAGCTTTAGCCACACCATCAAGAATAGCCTGGCTCACCCCATAGCGGATGGCAGTATGATAACGTTCTCCAGTCGGTCGTTTTAAATGCTCTACAAGATCTGCCAAATGGCGGAAAGAGTCCAGTTCGAGCCCAACCAGCTTGGGAGCGATCTCTGCCACAATGATAGGGATAAAATCTTCTGCCAGAAAGAGTGGGTCCCGACCACCTGCCCCAGAGTATTGCACTGCAGCGCAATCTCCCGAGGCTACTTGCCCATCCTCCAAAATTAACATCACAGAAATTGACTCTCCACGTTGCCGAACTGCTTTAAATCCAACTGTTTTCGACTCCCCAGTATAAGTAAAGCCGTCATGGGTAACTCCAGCTTTAATTGCTTCTTGGTCATCAAAGTAAAATCCTGTCAACCCTGGCGAAGCTAATACCTCTACAATTTTCATCCTATACCCTCCTCGACATACTTCTCAAACCATCATCCTGGGTAAGACAGGGGGACGGTTCTCTTGTCTGATGCGACTATGAAACTCTACCAACTCTTTGCTACGGACAATCTAAATCAAACCCTACCCCAAATTATTATTACTCAGAGAAAGATTGGCATCAGGGTCTATTCTAATAACTCGTCAGGTCACTCATCCAACCGACTATCTAAATGTTTCTCCCACTGTCAGGCCTAGGAAAGTGACGGTACTTGCAAAATTCAGGCAGAAGAACCGTCCCTTTGTCTAAGGGACGATTCCCAGGTCTACAAATTCTTCCTGAAAACCAAACAATACAAACACGAACCGTCCCCGCTCCCGTCTTGGTCATGAACCTGTCTCAAGCAACATCATTCCCAGGCGAGCTCTGAGACTGAAGGAACCGAAGACACCAAAGCTGCTAACTTCTTGGCCGGCCAACGAGCATACCTTTGCCAATCGCATAAATATCATCAATCACCATCTGGAAGGAAGGATCTCGATCTTCATCCCGCCCACGCTGTGCGATACGTTCCCGATGAAATTCCTTAATCTTTTCATCAAACGGGACATTTCCAAATTCCAATAGCCGTACCGCTCCCGTAGTATCACGAGCCGGGAGAATTTTACCGGAATTATAACGGCTGGGTGCAAAGGGTACATCAATGACACCCGCTTGAAACGCCCGGACGGCGCCAACTGCGGTATCCCCATCTCCCAGTTCAAGAACTCGGTCTAGGATCGCTCTGGTTTCCGCCAAGATCATGTCTTCTTCTAAAGCAAGCTCTGCAGTCATCGGCAGAGTTTGGTCTTTCAACATGTTTAAAATCTGTTTTGTTGTGCGAATCCCTGCAGCATTAGCCTCTTTGGTAGGAATACCTAAGGCTTCATGCGGCGTTTTGACGATAACTTTTGTAGCCTTGCCCAAGGCAGAGGTCACTGCCCCCCAGGAAATAACCCCAAAGGCCTTCGCTTCGTCTTGCGGAAATCCGCCCATCCATTGGTGAAAAACTGTGGTGATCATCACTGTCGGCAAGCCGAGTTTTGTCAGATATTCCTCAGCCAGAACGGGAAGGGTATGCAAAGCGGCGACGTCTTGAATCAGATTGCCACATTGTCCGTACCCCAGCGACAGACTGCGAACACCCTGGGCGACCGCGAGAATTCCTTCAATAACTGCCACAGCATGCGAAATGGCAGGGGGAACGAGCGTCCCGGTCAACGGTCCGAAGGGCTCGCGATTAATTTTGACCCCCTGCTCCTCGTATAAACCGATCAGACGATCCACATACTGCCAGTATTTAATCGTACTCTCGATGGAAACATCTTTGGAGTACGGAATGTTGTAAGAAATCCCGCCCCCCTCAAAATCCGTAAATCCGCCGGCAATCGTAATTTCCGCCAACAGACGGGCATCTGGAGTCCCGTGGCGAACTTGAACAGGCACTTGAACACTTTCAACGACTCGTCGGCAAGCTCCAACCCCATGGTTGACTGCCGGAAACCCATTAAGCATCGAGCGTCCAATCGCTCGGCTTTCTTCAATACCCGCTTGCGCTTCGGTATAACGGTTTTGCCGAGTATAAGAATCAATCGTGGAAGGAAGGAAATCTGCTCCACCTTCCTCTTGAAGGAAACGCAGCAATTCAATATGCTCATTGATCAGGGCCACACCGGCACGCGGTTGAGCATAGGTGAGGCCTTGCGCTTTTCCTTGGGCAAGTTTTTCGGCAAATATTTTACTCTTAGGTAAGGCCTTATGATAGGCGACCGCTTCTTCAAAGTTAACATCCTTGCCGGTCTCCCATTGTCCCAAGACTTCAAGCCGCTGGCGCTGAAACTCTTCGGCGTCCATTTGGCGGATTGTTAATTCCATGGCGAACCCTCCTATAGTTTGACCACATATTTTTTCATCATCCGCAGCGCGACTTGCGGCGCCACTTCTCGCAGCAAACCCATAGCTGCTAAAATATACTCTTTATCTAAATAAA